>TARA_R110002110_G_scaffold415681_1_pt1 | contig 350308 bp, 312 predicted proteins | sample TARA_R110002110 | Tara Oceans TARA_R110002110 (sample SAMEA4397330) | marine metagenome | biome: Polar Biome; feature: [SRF] surface water layer (ENVO:00010504); material: water (ENVO:00002006), including particulate matter (ENVO:01000060) such as... | depth 5 m | reverse complement strand
GTATCTAAATTTTAATATGCTGTTTAAATTTGAAGGTGGAACTTGTCATAACTGTTGACTTGTCGTAGCGTATATACTACAAACATATTCATATTGAGGAGATAGATTATGTTTAAAGCACAAATAGATTGGCGTGGCGTTCACGGTTACGAAGCGAAGACTAAGGATCGTGAGAGCGTTTATACAATGCGGGATGTTAGGGGAAACATTACACATTGTCTGCCGGCGCAAGTTACAATCATGGCGTTTAAGCCGGTAACTCAGCGCGAAAATTCCCTTGTCGGGACTTCAAGGTCTAAGAACCTTTTTGGGGTAGAACGGGAAATACAAAACCATATGGCCGTAGATGTGATAAGCCTTGAGAAGGCGAGTGTCTATTTTTCTGTACCGTTATCAAAGAGCTACAATACTGATGCAGTATGCGTACCGACTGAGTTAAAATCACTGGTTGTTGATGTTCCGTATGAAGCTTTACAGCATTTATCTGTAGTCGCGAATATGACAGGGGCTGTTATTGATTTAAGCAAAGCTGGGCAAGAAAAAATATCGCATGCGTTTAATGGTAAAACAGGTGTTTTTGCTCCCGAAGATACGCCATGCGTTATCTTGGATGTCGACAAGAACGTCGTTGAGAATACGTACGCGCCACGGATCAGAGCGCCGATCATCTAGTCAGTATATATTTTCGTAGTGCATTCTAATAAGGTGAATTGTTCAATAATGTACAACATTGAGATATAGAGCAGGAATGTAATATGCGCCTAGATGAATATAATTTGGGGCAAGGCTGGCTGGAGGCTTTAGCAACACAAGAAGACGCGGCTTATTTTAAATCATTGAGCAGGTTTTTAGCGCGTGAAGTGAGTGCAGGTAAGCAAATATATCCAGCTCAAACGCATTTTTTTAAAGCATTATCGTTAACGCCCTTGCAGGATGTGAAGGTGGTTATTCTTGGGCAGGATCCGTATCATGGTGAGGGGCAGGCGCATGGTTTAAGCTTTAGTGTCCCAGAAGACGTAAAAGTCCCCCCTTCATTGGTTAATATTTATAAAGAATTAGAAAGTGATTTAGGTATTCGGTCAACGAAATCAGGCTTGTTGGAGCGTTGGGCTCGGCAAGGTGTTTTGCTACTGAACAGCGTTCTCAGCGTTGAAGCTGGTAAGGCAGGCTCCCACCGTCGGCGTGGATGGGAGCAGTTTACAGATGTTATTATTGAGGCTGTTAACCAGCAGGACACGTCTGTTGTTTTTATGCTCTGGGGCAGTTATGCGCAGAAAAAAGCTTCTTTTGTTGATACGGATAAGCACCTTGTCCTTAAAAGCGTACACCCTTCGCCGTTATCAGCTTATCGTGGGTTTTTAGGTTGCAAACATTTTTCTCAGGCGAATGGTTTCCTGGTGCAAAAGGGACGTACGGGCATCACATGGTAAGGGGCCCTCATTACTAAGCTTTGCTTTATTCCGCAGTATAATGCGTAAAGATAACGAGGCCGCTATTGATTTTTATTGTGGCCCGCGCCGCGAGCATTTCATTTGATGTACCCAGCCAGCCAAGCGCGTAAGGCGGGCCAAGCCCTTCTGCTGGGAATTTTAAGCCTTCAAAGTGAAGTTTATCGACATCGCGAAGCGGAATGACGCCTATTTTGTCACCAGCACTTCCACTAAATGTGTAATCGCGTGTCAGCAGACGTATGTGGTTACGGTCATCATGGATACAAAAACGATCAGGCTGTATGTGTTTTTCAAGAGTTAGTATGTTGGCTAATTGGTGATCCATTCGCCCACCAAGTGCGCCGAAGATATCAATTTGCTCGGCATCATCAGGTATGCGGCTAAGTGCTTTTTGTAGGTCAGTGTTATTCTGATCTGGTGCGTGGCAAACCTCAACCTCAGGGCAAGCCTTATAGCGCTCTAATGTTTTAAGTGAGATTGAATCAAAATCTCCCACGAGGTAATGCGGTAATATATTCAACGCATCTAAATGTGCCGCTCCGCCATCGACACAAATAATAATCGTCTCATCACGAACATAGTGTTCGATGGATGATCTGTCGTTAATAGGGCCGCCAGCAATGATGATAAAGTGTGTCATGGTGTCTATAGAGTTCACATTCAAGAGTTTTTATAGCCGTTATTACAGCTGTATAATAACGTAAATTTGACAATCTAGATATGCCTTGTGTAGACTAGTTGAAAATAAAGATCTCAACAAGATCACGAACAGGGAATGCGGGGTAAATATGCCTCAGAATAACGTCTATAAGCCACCATTATGTGACCAATTTAACGCGGCGAGCCATCGCACGGCGCTGGTCTTTGACCTTGACAACACAATTGTAGATATTTCACCGCTTTTTGGGCAGATGGAAGCTATATACACGGATTTTCTTGCTCAGCGTTTAAACATCTCCCGCGCGGGAGCGCATCGCGAAGTAATCGATATGCTGAAGGTGACATACTACATTCAGGATGAAGCTTTAAGGCGCCATAAAATTCCGATTGCTGATACGCTGCAGGTCACATATGACCCACAAAGCCTTAACTTTAATGCGCTGCATATTGACCCACAAATAGGCACTGTACTTCGTTCTATTTTTACGCAGAAGTACGTTTTTACAAATGCGCCGCATGGTTATGCGCAGGCTCTTTTGACTCATCTGGGAATAAAGGATTGCTTTAATGGTATTGCAGGGACAGATGACTTTCAGTTTATGCGTAAGCCGGAGAAAGCATGCTTTGATGCCTTTGAAGGGCGCTATGGGCTTCGTAATAAAGAGGTGCATTTTTTTGAGGACACGCCTGAAAATTTAAATGCGGCGCATCTTTTCAAAGGCTGGTCGGGGCATTTGGTGTTAGGTCATCAACCAAACCCGCCAAATTGGCAAGGCGCGGCGCCGCCGCATTATGTTTGCTCTCAGCTTGATACGCTTTTGGACCTGCGTAAATAGAGTGCATGCTTGATAAAACCATTTTTAAATACGTATTTTAAAATAGAGAGCCTTGGTCTTTGGCCTTCTTTTTTTCTATATCTGCCGTTTTCGAGGCTGCATGGCGCTTCTTTTTTACTGGCGCGTCGGTGCCGCCTTCGCCACTAAATGCACTAATCTTTCCGTCATTAAATTCAACATCAAACGCCATATTATCGGTTATTGCGTCTACAGTGGTCAGCGGCGTCCCCTGTTTGTCTCGAATAATACTATAGCCACGTTTTAGGACGTTTTGATACGATAGGGTGTTTAATATACGGCTGGCCTGCACAAGTTTTTGCGTGCTGTCCTGTAGTAAACGTCCTTGTGTACTTTTTAGGTTTAATCCCACGTAATTAAGGCGCTGCCGAGCTTCGCTGATGCGGTCTTTCGGATGCTTGATCCGTCCCTCTAGGCGTAAAAGATATTGCTGCCTTTGGTTCAGTTTATGGCGAAATAAACTCTTGAGTTTCTCAAAGTGATGGTCGCATTGTTGGGCCTTGATCTCGATTAATTTACGTGGGTCGCTAATGCGGGCGGCGAGTGAGGTTACAAATTTTTTATGATGGTCGGTTTGACGCGTAATCGCGGCAAATAAGCGCGCTTTATTTTCTTCAACTCGCGCGAGCAACATAAGGCGTTCGGGCACGGCGATTTCGGCGGCGCCAGTGGGGGTCGGTGCGCGGCGGTCTGCGGCGTAATCGGCTAAAGTTGTGTCTGTTTCATGCCCGATAGCGGAGATGACGGGTATCTTTGATGCCGCAATTGCACGAACAACATTTTCTTCGTTAAAGGCCATTAAGTCTTCTAATGAGCCGCCGCCTCGCGCGACAATCAATATATCTGGGCGCAGGCTTGTAGGTAAAGCGTTGAAACCGTTAATCGCATTAGTAACCTCCGCCGCTGCGCCGTCACCCTGTACGCGTACGGGCCAAAGCAAGACTTCGCGCGGGAAGCGGTCAGAGATGCGGTGTAAAATATCACGTATGACCGCCCCCGTGGGGGATGTAACAACGCCAATAAGTTCAGGCAAGAAAGGCAGCGGTTTTTTACGCTCTTCGGCAAACAGGCCTTCGGCTGCAAGCCTCTTTTTGCGCTCTTCGAGCATTTTAAGTAATGCGCCTTCGCCAGCAAGCTCCATGCTTTCGATGATCAGCTGATAATTAGAGCGTTGTGGGTAAGTCGTAATGCGCCCCGTGCAAATGACATCAAGCCCTTCTTCAGGCTGCACGGAAAGCTTTGAGAGGCTGCCGCGCCAGCAAATCACGTTAATGACCGAGTTGGCGTCTTTTAAATCGGAGTACATATGCCCTGAAGATACGACTTTGACGCGCGAAAGCTCCCCGCGTACGCGCACGCGGCCATAAGCGTCTTCTAAGGTGCGCTTTAAAGAATGCGCCAAGTCGGAGACGCTCATTTCGGGCGCGTTATTACCGTGCGCGTCCTGCTTCTGTGTATAGCTATCACTCATGCGATGTTATCATTATTCCCAATTAGAGTTTGTAGGGTATATTGCCTACATTAGTTGAAAAAATAAAGTTAGAAAAATATTCTTAGTGGGAGATATGCATGGATAAGGGATTTTCTGGACGCGCGCTTAGCATTGCAGCCAATGAAGAAGATTATCAAATTGAACATTTAATCGCATTTTTGGATTGGGATACTGACTTTCGTATGCAAGTCGAAGCGACGGCGAGTTCTTTGATTAAACGTGTTCGTAAAATTCCCAGTAAGTTTGGCGAGATTGAAGCCCTGTTACTGAAATATCCGCTATCTAGCAATGAGGGGTTAGGCTTGATGACCTTAGCCGAGTCGCTTTTGCGTATCCCCGATAGTGGGACTGCCAATGCACTGATTAAAGAAAAGCTGATCCAAGGCAATTGGAACGAGAAGGATAACGATGAGCGAGATGGCAAGCCGCCCAAAAAGCAGCAGGATATAGTCCTGCGTTTACTTGCGGAAGGGCTGAATATTTCAGCGAAGACCTATAAGAGCCCGATGGGCAAGGTCAGCCGTCCGTTTTTGTTGCAGGCGTTTAAGCGTTCAATGCGTCAAATGGGGCAAAGCTTTGTTTTAGGGGAGACCATAGACAAGGCCCTGAAAAAATCAAAACCACTGCAGAAAAAAGGCTTTTTGTTCTCCTATGATATGCTGGGCGAAGGCGCACGTACGCAGGCACAGGCCGATGCCTATATGGCGAGTTACTTAAACGCGATTACAGCGATTGGCGCGGCGGGTAAAAATGCGGCAGAAGACGAAAAGTCGAGCGTGAATATGGCTCTCCGCTCTGGTATATCGGTAAAGCTTTCGGCGCTATACCCTAAATATCACACGGTTTACGCAAAAACCTGCGTAGCTGTATTACGAGAGAAATTACGAGAGCTTTGCCATGCCGCGATGGCGCAAGGCATTAACTTAACCGTAGATGCTGAAGAAGTAGAGCGCCTTGATATCTCGGTTGATATCATTGATGCGATTTTAGATGATGAGGCTTTTGCTGATTGGCAAGGCTTTGGTTTGGCGCTGCAAGCTTATCAACGCTCAGCGCTTGATTTGATTGATTACCTTCAAGGACGTGCTATTGCAACAAAACGACGTTTGCAAATTCGCCTTGTGAAGGGCGCATATTGGGATAGTGAAATTAAACGCGCGCAGGCTCAGGGGCTGCATGATTACCCTGTCTATACAAAGAAAAGCCATACTGATATTTCATATATTGCCTGCGCGAAAAAACTGCTCGCACTGGATAGTCCGTTTTATCCAATGTTTGCGACGCATAATGCACAGACGATCGCTTCTGTCTATGAAATGACACAAAAGTCAAATGTAGCGTTTGAATTTCAACGCCTGCACGGTATGGGCGATGCGCTATATGATGTTGTGAATGGCGATGATTTTGGGGCTGTACGTATTTACGCGCCGGTTGGCGCACATGCAGAGCTGCTGCCTTATTTGGTTCGACGTATTTTAGAAAATGGTGCGAACAGTTCTTTCGTTCAGCAAATTCGTGATGATCGTGTGCCTGTTGACTGGCTGTCGAAAGACCCGATTAGCCATGCACTCAATGATAACGAAAATCACATTGGCCTGCCGGTGGATTTATTCGGCGCAGCGCGTGAAAACTCGGCAGGATATGATCTGTCTGATAAGCGCGTTTTATTTGATTTTATTTCAGGCGCTAAAGCGACAAAAGATTTAAAAGCGTTTCATGCTGCGTCATTGCTTGATGGCAAAGAATTTCAAGCCGGGCACCTTGAAAGCGTGGAAAACCCTTCAAATACGGATGATATTGTCGGGACAGCTTTATTTGCACATAAAGATATTGTTGAACCTGCCTATAAAAATGCGCAGGCGGGCTTTAAAGTCTGGGGGCAGTATCGCGCCGGACGCCGTGCAGAGGTTTTATACGCGATTGCGGATATCTATGAAGAAAATAAAAACTTGCTGGTTGGCCTGATGATGCGGGAAGCGGGTAAAACGCTAGAAGACGCATTGGGAGAGCTGCGCGAAGCGGTCGATTTCTGTCGTTATTACGGCTTACATGGCTCAAAGCTCTTTAGCCGTAAAGGTATGACTTTGCCAGGCCCAACCGGCGAAGAAAACCGTTTGATGATGGAGGGGCGCGGAGTGTTTTTATGCATAAGCCCGTGGAACTTTCCGCTCGCGATTTTTACGGGCCAAGTGGTCGCGGCGTTAATGGCGGGTAATGCCGTTATTGCTAAACCTGCGGAACAAACGCCGATTATCGCTTATGAAGCGGTGCAGCTTATGCACCGTGCCGGCGTATTGCCAGAAGCTTTGCAGCTCGTGATTGGTGATGGTGCAATTGGCGCAGCTTTGGTTGAACATAAAGACTGCGGCGGCGTAGCCTTTACGGGCTCAAGTATTGCGGCAAAGCATATTAACCGCGCCTTGGCAGAAAAAGACGGGCCGATTGTGCCGCTTATTGCTGAAACTGGCGGTTTGAATGTGATGATGGTTGATTCTACCGCGCTGCCTGAGCAGGTGGTTGATGATGTGATTGTCAGTGCTTTTGGTTCCGCGGGGCAGCGGTGCTCTGCGCTGCGTTTATTGTTGGTTCAAGAAGACGTTGCGCCGCATATTTTAGGCATGCTTAAAGGCGCCATGGCGGATTTAGCGGTTGGCAATACGCTGAAAATATCAACGGATGTCGGGCCATTAATTGATAGCGAAGCCCATGCAATGTTAATGCACCACCGTGAAAGAATGCATGGCATTGGTGAAATAATTTGCGCGGCGCCGTTAGATAGCGCAGCCACGAAAAAAGGCCATTTCTTCCCGCCAACATTATGTAGGCTTAAGCGTTTTGAAGATTTAGATCAGGAAGTTTTTGGGCCATTTTTACATGTCATGACCTATAAGGCTGATGAGTTCGAAGGTTTACTAGATCAAGTCAATAGTACAGGTTACGGGTTAACATTTGGCCTGCATAGCCGCCTAGAAGACCGCCATGCGTTGGTTGAGCGCAAGGTAAGCGTTGGTAATATCTACGTCAACCGCCCGATGACTGGCGCTGTCGTCGGCTCTCAGCCTTTTGGAGGGCATGGACTATCGGGCACAGGGCCAAAAGCGGGCGGCCCGCATTACTTGCACCGCTTCGCCGTAGAAAAAGCGATCAGCATTAATACCGCAGCAATGGGCGGTGATGTGAAGCTGATTTTAAATGATGTGTCTTAACAATACCTTGTTATTTCGCGCGTTATCCGATAAAACGTAGCGTTGTATTAGAGTAGAGGCAGAAGTAAGTATGAGTGACATTAAAGCTATTATCTGGGATTTAGATAACACCTTATATCGTTTTAATACGTTATTTGAGGATGCATGTAATCATATTGCAGGGCGTACTGCGCGTGCGCTTGGCGTTGATGTCGATGACGCCGTGGCCACGAAGATGGCGGAAGAGTCCTTTGCTAAGCATGGTTACTCAATGCGAGTGTTTTTAGAGCAAAATGATTTATGTAATGTTGATGTTCATCATGAGTTTCATAAACATTTAGATGAAAAAATACTGGATAAATCGCATGAGCTTATCGAGATATTTAGGCAATCAAAATTACAGCATGTCCTTGTTACCCACGGTTCTCGTCATTGGGCGGAACGTGCCTTGGGTCACCTCGACTTGCGACAGTTTTTCCCTGACGATCGTATCTTTGGGCTCGAAGATTATGGCTTTCAAAAGAAAGATGAATCGCGTTTCGTTTTTGAAATGACCATGGAGCTTTTGGGACTTGAAGCAGCGCAAATGATTATGGCGGAAGATACGATCCGTAATTTGCACCATCCCCATGATTTGGGGATGAAGACTGTTTTGGTGCATCATGGACGGACGCCGAAAGAGCCGACGCCGCATATTCACCATATGGTACATTCTGCAGAAGAAATCTTTACGCTGGTTGGTGATATTTAAGACGTCACTATATTAGATGTTATTTTTAGGTGGCTTTGGTGGTAGCGCTTTGAAGGCTGCTCCCTCGTCGTTTACGTTGTCATCTTCGCTTTGCTGCGCGCTGTTTTTAAAGGCTTGATGGTTTTTCTTTGTAAATTTTGCGCGGTCTTTTTTATTCCACTTCATAAACTCCCAAGGCACTTTCGCGCTGAGCTGGGTTAAGCCGTCATAGGCTTGCAAGGCACCGTTTTTGAGCGTGGCGGCAGTGAACTCCCATGCAATATCAAGCGGGCGGCAGGCATTATAGCTACGCTGCTTTGTTTTATCGCTCCAGCTGTCTTGGGTGAGAATATAGCCTAATTGTGAGCCGATGATCATGCCTGCGTTTAACGAACGAAAATAAGGCACGCCCATTGCGGCGTCGCCGACCAGATACCAATTACGGTTATCTTGCTGGACAGCAAATTTTTTGGCGCGATAAAGTGATAAAGTTAGTTTGCTCAGCTTTTCAGAGCCTTGTATATAATTTTCATCTGCGTTTGTCTTGCGCACATTCATGTAGGTTTTAATGTCTTGCGCTAAGGATGGCGGTAATCTGTCATCATTTAACTTGAGAGGCTGTTTAAAGCTTGCTTCAGGCATGGCCTGGTAGTTGGCCTCATCAATGAATAGCCGCAGCGATACCGGCGTCTTGCCGTCTTTTTCTTTGCCTACATATTCAAAAGCCATAGAGGTAAGTAGCTTATTCGTCTTGTAATGTTCACTAAAAGGCAGCGCTTTTGTCGCCCCTTGTGTTTCATATTTCACCTCGGCGACATATTGCAGGGGGGAATCCTTAATGGCATCATCGCCAATGAGAGCGCCGCGTAATTTACTATGTGCGCCATCTGCTGCTATGAATTGTGTGCAATTAGGGTGCTTTTCGATTAGCGCCTCTGGGCTGTCTATGGCTGAGTATTCAATTGTAACGCCTAGTGCGTGGGCGTAATTTTTCAAAGCTTTTTCAAGCTCATTGGTACGAATAAATACAGACTTGCCGCCAACGGCTTTTTTAAATGCTTGCTTTAGGCCGCCGCCCAATATGTCATTGAAAAACGTCTTTTCTGCGTCGTCATGAGTGTTTTTAGCATATAACAGCGCCGAGCGTGCTTCAAGCTTGAGGACATGTGAGCGCTTATACTCAGTATACCGTTCATATATTTTCACGTTGCTATTCGGCTCGCGTTTTTTAATTTGAATGGCTGTCCATAAACCTACGGGCCCTGCGCCGACGATGACTATTTCTTTATCCACGAGATGCTCCATTAGCGCTGCGCGCGCGTTTAAAGTTATTATACATATGTGATAGCATCAAGGTTGCGTTATGTCAACTGCAAGGCGGTGCTTTACGAAAGATTAAGGGTTTTGCGTTATGATTTATGCAGGATGGGATAATGTGAAGGAGTAGATCATGAGTGATATTCAAACTGGGGTTCCAGAAGAGGCAGGAGTGTTTGAAGCAATCAAAAGCTTCGCTGTTGAAGCCTTTGATTGGGCGATAGGTAATGACGATGCGGAAGCTGTGTCCGTTAGTCCGAAAGATGTATCGTTGGGCACTGGGCTGGCAGAAGGCGCGAAAAATGCGCTTGTCGACCGCCATAAGCAAATTGAATGTGCGGTTAACCCCAGCACGCCAGGTTGCCCGTAACCATACTAATATGTATTTTTTAGAGTGCAGGCCTCGGAAACAAGGGCTGCGCTTTATTCTTTGAGCGCCAGAGCAGAAATACCGATATCTTTTGACACCATATGATATATGGCTTCTTCACAAAGCTCGCCGCCTGTGCCAAATTCTTTGACATGGTAGGCGCAGGCTGCATCCATCGTCATGATTGATTTATCAGGCTGATTTCTTTTCTTCATATATTTCTCTGTTAAGCGGACAATCTCACGGCATTTTTCATCAGAAATATCAATGCCATGATGCTTAATGTAACCGGGACGAACGGCTTGCAAAATCTTAAATGCGCCTTCTGCATCGGGGATAGATAGATTGACCTGTTGAAAACGACGTTCCATCGCGGGGTCAACGCCAATATACATACGGAACTCATCTTTTGTTGTCGCGCCAATAACGTATAATGCGCCAGATGTCAGGTACGGCTTCATAACCTCTGACAGGCCTTTATATGAGCTGCCGTGGCAGGTCGGCATAATTTGGTGGATTTCATCAATAAACAAAATTGTTAGGCCATAATCTGGGTGGTAGTGGCGCTCTGCCATGGCTTTTAATAAAGGCACAATCCGGCCTTGGAATTCTGATATAGATGCCGTTCCCGCAGACATCGCGGCAAGGTCAATTTCAAGCAGGCGACAGTTTTTAAGTTTATCAGGCACATTGCCTGAAATAATTTGCTGTGCGAGAGCAACACAGAGCGCGGTTTTACCAACGCCGGCTGGTGCCTGAAGCATCGCGTTTTTACGGCCTTTTTGCAGAAGAATGAGAATGACTTGGTCAATCTCAACATCACGGCCAAAAATTGGGTCATACATGCCGGCGGCTGCATTGGCGGTAAAGTCATTACAATATTTTTGGACGAGGGCATCCATCTCTTCATCGCTATACTTAAAATCAGCTTTACTCACGTCACCCATAATGTCTTATCTTTCTTCAGTTTTTATTTTAGAAATTCGGCCTCTGTATAGCCTTGAATATATAAAAGCGCCGTTAAGTCACTATATTTTATATTATGTTGTAGGGCTTGTTCAAGTGCTGGTTTCGGATAATAGCCAACGCCAGTGCCGACAGCCTGCAACAATTCCAGATCATTTGCGCCATCACCAACGGCAACGGTTTCTTTCGCGCGGACTTTTAGCTTGTTTAAATAATGCTTTAAAAACGTGACTTTTGCATGTTTATCTAATATTGGCGGGCTAACGCTACCTTGTATGATACCGTCCTTAATATCTAAGGTGTTGCCGTGATTATAGGCAAAACCGCATTTTCTGGCGATATGCTCGGTGAAGAATGTAAAGCCGCCAGAAACAAGGACGCATGTCGCGCCGTGTTTTGCCATGGTGCGAATTAGAACTTCTGCGCCTGCACTTAGCTTTGTTTCCTTTAGCACATCAGTAAGCAGGGAAATATTTTGGCCTTTAAGCATGGCGACCCGTTCATTCAGCGCTTCAATAAAGTCAATCTCGCCGTTCATCGCGCGTGCGGTGATTTTGGCGACGGCTGCGCCAATACCGGCTTTAGCGGCAATATTATCAAGCGTCTCATCGGTAACGATGGTGCTGTCCATATCGGCAAGTAATAATGGTTTTGCGCGGTTTGTATTGCTGACGCAAAAGATATCAACCTCTTGACTATCTGTGTATGCGCGCAAGGTAACAAGCTGATCTGTATTCAGTTTATCAAGCAAGATGATCTCAGCTGCGCGATGTTCGCCGAGCCATTTCGGGGCGATATCTGTTTCAGGCACAGATAAATCGGCAAGCAAGCTTTGGACGTGAGCCAAATGCGCCGTGCTGAGTTTTTTACGCGGTGATGATACTAAAATAAGTGCAAATTTCATGGCTGATTGGGTCTAGACATTAAAGGGTTAAATGCGTATGGTTGGGTTCATATGAAACATGCAAACCCTATCATATGCAAGCTGACAACAAAAGCTTAAACATATGGTTTATATGGTCGGAGAATCTTTAATGGCAATTGTGAGCAGCGGTTTATTCAAAAAACTGAAACATACAAAAGCAAATATGAATCATCCTATGGATGAAAAGACTAAGGCGGCGAATGATGCGCCGTTAAATCCTGCGCGTGCAACGCGCATAAAAACCTCATTGATAAAGTCTGTATAAATGCTTCAAAAGCCATCACAAAAGCCACATAACCCGAATTTTTCTTCAGGGCCTTGCTCTAAGCGGCCTAATTGGAGTCTTGATGCGCTCAGCGGCGCCTTGCTTGGGCGCTCGCACCGCTCTTCGCCCGGTAAGGCGAAGTTGAAAGAGGTCATTGAGCTGCAACGCGAATTGCTGGGCATTCCTGCTGACTATTATATCGCCATTGTACCGGCATCAGACACGGGCGCAATTGAAATGGCACTTTGGTCAATGCTTGGCGCGCGCGGCGTGAATACGGTTGTAACGGATAGCTTTTCTGGTGATTGGGCGAAAGACATTCAAGATCACCTCAAATGTGACGATGTCATTGTTCATGAGGCTGATTATGGCGAAATGATTGACCTGTCCGCCGTTGATACAGACCGTGACACGGTGTTTGTTTATAACGGCACAACAGCAGGAACGCGCGTGCCGAATCTTGATTGGGTCAAGCCTGATCGCGCGGGGCTAACATTTTGTGACGCGACATCTGCTGTGTTCGCCTATGACATGGACTGGTCAAAATTAGATGTAACAACGTGGTCATGGCAAAAAGTTCTTGGCGGCGAAGCGGCGCATGGCATGTTGGTGCTTTCACCGCGGGCCGTCGAACGCTTAGAAAGCTATGTACCGGATCGCCCGCTGCCTAAAATTTTCCGCATGACGAAAAAAGGCAAAATCAATGAAGGGCTTTTTGTTGGCGAAACGCTTAACACGCCATCTATGCTTGCCGTCGAAGACTGCCTTGATGCGCTGCGCTGGGTTAAATCACTGGGCGGCGTGAGCGCAAGCAAGGCACGCTGTGCAGCAAATTTAAAAACCATCGCGGACTGGGTTGAAAAAACCGACTGGGTCGATTTTTTGACAACTGAGCCGAGCGTACGCTCAAACACATCAATTACGCTGAAAATCTCAGACCCTTGGTTTGAATCTTTGGCAGAGGGTGCAAAAATGCCGTTTATTGCCGCAATGATTAAACCGCTTGATAGCGAAGGCGTGGCTTACGACATTAAATCATACCGCGCGGCGCCTGCGGGCTTACGTATTTGGGGTGGCACCACGATTGAAGCATCTGATTTGGCGCTACTTACGCCATGGCTCGACTGGGCATATGCGACAACAAAAATACAAGCTGTAGAGAAAACAGCAGGATAGGGCGAATTAAATGAGCACAGATGTTAAACGTTATTTCTTTGATGCGGAATTAGAAAAATTACAATATGAGTATATGACACATTTTAAACAAAAGATGCGCCCTAAATGTCCGTAAAAAAAAAGAGGCTAACAAAGCTCGGTCTGGCGTTTCGCATCTGGACGGTGATTGTCTTTTTGCCGATATTCAATTTACTTGTAGGCATTTTTATTGCGTTTGCCCTTGACTGTCAGGTTGATGAAGGCAGCGCGCATCGCTGTCTTGTGCTGGGGCTGGATATAGGCGGCGTGTTATATACGATGCTTGTCTCGGGCTGGTTTATTTTGTTCAGTATCCTGTATGGCCCCGTCGGCTATACAATATTAGCGCTTATATATGGCATAAAACGATTTAAAGAACGCGGAGATCAAGCAAAGCCTTAGTCATTGTAAGATGCATTTAAGACGCGCGCCTGTGTCTTTTCTTCTTTAGTGGCAAGCTTTTCTTTGTTGCTCTGTGCTTCTTCTGCTGCTGGGGCTGTCTTTTCGCTGTCTATTTTGGCTTCTGCGACAATAGCGTCAGCTGTTTCTGTGGTTTTTGCTTTACCGAGCACAGGCACGGGATAACCGCTGCGCGCATTATACGCTTTTTGTGCAATATCCCAGTCGATTTCAGAGGCGCGTTTGCCGGCCTTGGTTTTGATGTATGAGATTTGATTGCTCGAAAGTTCTTCTTCTTGAACTTTCCCGAGGCTTTCCATTTCAGCGGCAAGCTCTTGGCCTGTGCTGGCTTCGATATAAAGCATCTCATCAGCCCAACCGACTTTGATCGTTTGGTCAACGACAGTGACCATTGTGCCTTTCGGAATCAAATCATAAGCCTTAACAATCGCCTCGGGGTACATGCGAATGCAGCCGGAGCTTACACGGCGCCCAATGCCGTAAGGGCGGTTGGTACCGTGAATCGCATATTGCGGCCAGCCAAGGTAGATTGCATGTGTGCCCAGCGGATTGTCGGGACCTGCTCTTATAACATCAGGTAATGTTGGATCTTCTTTGCGCATGCGGGCGGTTGGGCGCCAGCTCGGGCCAATGGCCTTACGTACGACAGAGGTGCTGCCAATTGGCGTCTGCAAGCCTTCACGGCCAACGCCGATAGGGAATGTTTGCGGGGCGTTGCCTTCATCATCAAATATATAAAGGCGCATTTCAGCGAGGTTAATGACAACGCCGTGTTTCGGTGCATTCGGCAGCAAGTGACGTTTTGGCAGGATGATTTCAGCGTCTTCACCAGGTATCCACGGGTCAAGATGTGGGTTCGCAGAGCGCATTTCAATAAAGCCGAGGTTATTTTTTCGTGCAAGGTGGATTAACGTATCTTCGTACTCAGCTTTGTATTTCTCTGTGTTGCCAATGTAATCAAGCTTATAAAGCTTTGCATCATTTTGCACGGCAGTGCGCGCAGCTGCCTTGTTGACTTTTGCCTTTGGTGCGGGCTTTGCGTCGATTTTGCTATCGATTTCGGTCGCGATATCGGCAGGGACGTTTGATGCGTGAGCATTGCCGACGGTGTAAAGGCTGATAAGGCATAAGCAGAATGCTGCGATGAGGTTATACATCTGAAAATATTTCGTTTCTTGTTACGTTAACGGGTGTGGCGCTGCGTTTGTGCCGTTTAGAAAATCATTTATTAACTCTTGTCACTATGTATAGGGTGACGATATGAATTACAAGCATAAACACCCTAAACTATAGCAGAAAAAGGTGATGCTTTGTGATTTTTTTGTGCCTGCGCTGTGCCCCTCATTTTGGTTTAATCATTTTAGAGTAAGATGTTAGATAGGTGATAATTAATAGAAATAAATGATATGCGTAAGTTTATAACAGCAATAGCGGCGGATAAAAATTGGCGCGAGGTCGTAAAGGTTTTGATTGATATATTGTCACCAGAAATATCGGCGTGCCCCACACCGCCGAATTTGGGGTTTCTGTATCTTACAGATAAGCTATCAAAAGATGCGCAAAGCATTGTTGATCTTCTGCGTTCTCTTACAACGGTGCCGTTTTGGGTCGGCGCTTCGGGGAGCGCTATTCTTTCAGACGGAGGCCAGCATACGGACCGTCCCGCAGCGGCGTGCCTTTTAATGCATATCCCCGAAAATGAATTTTCAATCATTGGGGTTTCTCAGGAGAATTATCAGGCGGATCTTCAGCGGGTTTTGGATGGGAGCGTAACGCTGGCCCCACGTACAGCGCATATTTATTTCCATCCTGAAACAGGCTATCCCCCGCAAACTGCATTGAACCGTATATATGAACAAACCATGTGTTTTATGACAGGCGGCGTTTCTTCGGGGCGCGGGTTACAAAATGTGTTTACGCATAATAAGTGTGATGATGCGCTTTCGGGCTGCTTTTTTTCTGAAACAGTGCCTGTCGTCTCGGCTTTGTTTGAGGGGTTTTCTACAATGGGGTGTGAGCATAAAGTGACTTCCTGTCAAAATAATGTGATTTTTGAGCTGGATGGAAAATCCGCGGCCTATGTTCTTGCTGAAGATCTGTCGTCTTGGCTTGCTCCGCGCCACGCGAAAGATGACCTTACGGGGCTGACCCTTAATGAGTTAAGGGCATATTTGCCAGCGCTGTCAGCAGAAATCCAAATGGCTTTTCGTTATTATAAAAATGATATAATGGGCCGCTCTATTAAAAGCATGTCGGGCTGTGATGATGAAAAAGGCTGGGTGTCGGCAGCGCATATCGCGGCCGAGGGGGAATACCTGTCCTTTGTTGTGCGCGATCAGGCCGGATTAAAGGCGGATCTGGCGCAGAAGCTTATGAAGCTGCGCGCGCGTCTGCAGGCGGAAGGCACGCTGAATTCGATTAAGGGTGGGGTTTATATTTCCAGCGCTTCACGCCTGAGTCGCGATGAGCCCTCGTGCGAGCTGACGTTGATTAAAGAAATAATTGGCGATATTCCTCTTGCAGGCTTTTATTCTTCTGGCGAAATATCACGTCATAGTCTATATAATTTTACAGCATTATTAACATTGTTTGTATGATGTGCACTCCAAGTAACGTCGCTGCTGCGCGGTTTTTATAAAACTGGGCTTAACAACGGCGATATATGAGTTTATACTGCTTTGCGCTGATGTGTATATAAGTGTTGGCGAAACTTAAATGATAATAGGTATTTAGATATGTTCTCAAGATCACTGCATTGCTTTTCTTACTCTTTTCTTGCTGTGCTGGGCGTGGCTGTATTGTTCTTTAACTCGCAGGCTAAGGCTGATGCGGTCCCGGTAATGCCCGCACCACTACACTCTTTGGCGGAAGAGGGCGCGCAGATACGCTACCTTGGTAATGATCTGGGGCTAGAGGGCTGGTTAGTTGTGTTAAAAGGCACGCAGCAGTTTTTCTATGCAACGCCAGATAAAAAAGCGCTTGTTTCAGGCGTGTTGTACAAAAGCAGCGGAGAGCTCGTGACCTCAGAGCAGCTCAAACGCCTTGAGACAACGGATAAAGATTTGATTGATCAGTTCGCTGGCGGCACAGCGCGCGAAGTTGATGATGTCGCAGGCGCGACAGATTCTTTGGTTAAAGCAGGGCAAAAGCCGAGTGCAAGCGATTACGCGAATTTGTCGCCCTCAGAGCAGCTGTTCTTAACAATTGAAAATAGTAACTGGGTGGCGCTGGGTGATAAAAACGCCCCCGTCGTATACAGCTTTGTTGACCCTAAATGCCCACATTGTCATGATTTCGTGAACGAGCTAAGACGCGGCTTTTTAAAGCGCGGCATGGTGCAGCTCCGTATCATTCCTGTAGGCCTAATGGATGAAGAAAGCCTCAAACAGGCTGCTTATTTATTAAGTGCGGTGGATGCAGAAGAGCGTTATTATAAGCATTTGGATGGCGACAAAACGGCGCTTCCTGTGACCAATACATTTAATACAGACGGCGTTGAGTTGAATATTGAAATCATGCGTGGTTGGGGCTTTGATGTTACGCCGTTTTCTATTTACCGCGATGCGTCTAACAAAGTTAAAATTGTCAAAGGTGCCCCTTCTCGCTTGGAAAGCATTATTAACGACCTGCCATAGGCGGCGTGAAATTTTAGTGAATATGATGAATTATTAACAGTGTAGGTTTTAGATTACGATGCCACAATCTTCAGAGATGATCGCGCAGATCGTTGAAAAATTAGGAATGCCCATTATTGCAGCCGTTAGTGAAGTTGAACGCCAGAAGCAAGCGATGGGCCGCGTACAAGGGACCCCCTCCGATGAATCGCAGGCACGTCTTATCGCTGAATTACTGGGTAAGTCAACAGAACTTGGCCTGATGTTGTTTCGCAGCTTTGATATTAATGAGCCGACAGAAAGCCGTGCGGATGCCGCGCGACTTGGAATGACGGCGCTTTCAAGCTCTGTTATCGCAAATTTATATGGCATGACGGGACGCATTCCTGGCGACCCTGAGTTACAGCGCCTTGAAAAAGTCGTGCAGTCCGTTGTTGCATTTTCCGAGAATTTTGAAACAGGGCACGATGCTGCACAGGCGCTGGGCGCCGCAGATAGTGAACGCTCTGGTGCTTTGCCGGTGCTTGAATATGTCGCTGTGCATTATTCGGCGGCGCTGATACCTGTGGTTAATGCCGTTGCTGCCTTTCCGTTTGGCCGCCAAGAAGAGCAGCTGATGAAAGAAATCGTGCAGCGCTTAATGGGTGTAGTACAAGGCTTTTCAGCGCGACTTTATACGAGCGCAAGCCCTGAACAAGCAAAGTCTGTTGAGGTGTCTCTCCTGAAGGTGGCGGCAAACACCTATGCGCAGTGTCACTTTGCAGAAATGACACAGTTAATGTCATCTGGCGATCAACAAAAGATGATGGCACAGAATATTTCTATGGACGGAGTCTGGGGCGCATTTGATAAGCGCCTAGGTATGCTTGAGGCTGTTGTGAGCTCTTTAATCGCAGAGCCTGTTGGCGCTTCAGCAGGCGGTGCAGGCGGCCTTGCGCCATCAACGCCTCCGCCAGCCGTAGCCCCGCCGCCAATTGCGACAGCGCCAGTTGCGCCACCAGTCGCGCCAGTTGTAGATGTTGCCGCGCCGCAGTCTGCTCCGGTTGAAAACATTGCGCCCGTACAAAGCGCCGCCCCCGTGCAGAGCCCTGAACAAGTGCCGCCACAGCAGCCTGCAGCTGAAGCTGACCCGTCTGACCCTATGGCATTCTTCTCTGGCGCTGCGCCAATAAGTGAAGAGTAGAGCGTTTTATGTTTACCGAAATGTTGGCATCTTGTTTAGTTTTAGCGGCGCAGACCTATAATGTACCGCCTGCAGTGCTTTATGGCATATACAAGGTCGAAGGCGGTAAGGTTGGGATGGCGAATCTGAACACCAATGGCTCCTATGATTTAGGGCCAATGCAGATCAACACGATCTGGCTAGGCGAATTGACAAAATTCTGGCGGGTCAATGAGCGCACGGCTATACATTGGCTCAAAAATGACGAATGCACGAATGTTGGCGTTGCGGCATGGATTCTAAAAAGCCATTTGGATGAAACGGGCTCTTTGCCTAAGGCGATTGCACATTATCATTCACGTACCCCTAAAATTGGCGAGGCCTACCGTAAACGCGTGGTTCGCGCGATGCATAATGAAGGCTTATTAACGAATGGACGTTAAATATAGCTAATTATCCCCAGATGGGGGGTGTTTTCTTGCTGTTTATACCAAGGGTGCGCTTGTGTTTTTTTACGATACAGATTATTGTTCTTAACAGGTTTTTTTAGATTATTTAACAGTAGCAGGAGTCTGCACAACATGACCAAACGCGTCGCACTTTTATCACTTTTATCGGGTTGTTCATTATTAATGTGTTTGGGCACGACCTCTAGCCCTGCGCAAGCGGGTTTTGAATGGGTGCCAGCACAAGATGCTCGCCCTGCCGTACAAAAACAACAAGAAGTTATTATCCCTGAGCCTGCTTATGTGGCGCCAGAAATGAAACATACAGACGCTATGCCCGCGCCCGTAACGGCGATGCACCATGTCGCTGTAACGGCGGAAGAAGGCGCAGAGCTGATCGAAGATGCGGCGACAATGCAAGATACAGATGTTGAGGTTGCTGTTGAGGCTCCGGTTGTTGTGGCAACAAGCGAAGCGACAGAAGAAGTCATTGTTGATACGGTTGTAGAAGACGCGGCTCCTCTAGAAATCGAAATTGTCGAAGAGATTACGGTTGAGGAAATTATTGTTGAGGAGCCTGCTGTTGAAGTTGTGACCTACGAACAGACATTGCCGAAAAAATCATACGCACTTGCTTATGGCTTCGGTAAAGAAATGCCGTTGGCGTTGGCGCTCCGCCAGATTGTGCCTGCAAGCTACGCATTCTCATTCGACCCTAAAGTAAATATTGGTACGCGCGTATCATGGCAGGGCGGCGAAGCATGGAATGTTGTTTTGAAAAAAGCGCTGGGTGATGAAAAAATTACGGCCGTTGTTTATGATGATATAATTTATGTTCGCCCTGCAACCGACGCAGAACACAACGCAATGAATGATATGAGCGATGTCACTTCTATGCCGGCTGCAGCAGAGCCTGCGCCTCTTGTAAAAGCAGACGCCGCGCCAGTACCTGCTTATTTTGATGCTACACATAGCTGGTCAGCAACGCCGGGCCAGACATTGCGCTCTGTTTTATCTGCATGGTCTGATAAGGTTGATGTGAAGCTCCACTGGAATAACGTTTATGACTACGCGATTGTTAACCCGTGGACTTATCAAGGGGATTATGTTCATGCGGTTGATGGTTTATTGACAGCGTTTGATTCAGAAACACCAAAACCAACTGGTAATCTGCACCCGAACGTACCAGAAGGCCCTGCAATTTTGGTTGTTGGCGTCGCGAACGCGCAGTAATAAATTATAATTTTAGGCGTGGGTTTATTGGATAAGCACACGCCTTTTTTCTCATTTTTTTTAGGGGCTAATATGCTTGATCCCGTCGCCTTAACGCAGGCTCTTATACGCTGTCCATCGGTAACACCAGAAGATGCAGGGGCGCTAAAAACGCTAAGTGATATGTTAGGGCAATATGGCTTTACCACACATCATTTGCGTTTTGATGAGGCGGGCTACGCGTCGATTGATAATATTTTTTCAGTCATCGGCGATAAAGCAGCTGGGCCGCATCTTTGTTTCGGCGGTCATACTGATGTTGTGCCAACAGGGCCGGCGGAAAAATGGACACACCCGCCTTTCGCCGCAGAAATCCACGGCGGTAACCTCTATGGGCGCGGCGCAGCGGATATGAAAAGCAATGTCGCATGTTTCGCTGTTGCTGCTGGACGTTACGTGCAAAAGCACGGCGTCCCAAAAGGGCAAATCAGCCTATTGATAACCGGCGATGAAGAGGCCGAAGCTGTGAATGGCACAGTAAAGGTGCTTGAATGGATGAATGGGGAGGGTTATATCCCCGATGCTGCCCTAATAGGTGAGCCAAGCAACCCTAAGACGCTTGGTGAATATGTTAAGATCGGCCGCAGGGGGTCATTTAATGTTGATTTGGCCATTAAAGGTAAGCAGGGGCACGTCGCTTATCCGCATTTAGCACGCAACCCCGTACCTATTATGGCTGATGTTGTCGCGGCGCTATCAAAGGTTGTTCTTGATGAAGGGACAGCGCATTTCCAGCCCAGTAATTTAGAAGTGACATCTATACACGTCGATAATACTGCAGATAACGTAATTGCCGCCGAGGCGCACGCTAAAATCAATATACGGTTTAACGACATGTGGAACCGCGAGAGCCTAGCAGTCAAAATACGTTCAATTGTTGAAAGTGTCACCGACAGCTTTGAAATGAACGTACGCTGTAATGCAGACTGTTTTATTACTGAGCCTGCCGCTTATACAGATGTGGTGATCTGTGCGATTGAAAGCAAAACAGGCCGTAAGCCAGAGCTAAGCACTAGCGGCGGAACATCTGATGCGCGTTTCATTGCGCAGTACTGCCCTGTTGTTGAGTTCGGTATTATTAACGCCACCAATCACCAAATTGATGAACATGTTCGCGTTGCGGATATCGAAGATTTAACCGATATTTACGAAGAAATTATCACGCGTTATTTTGACGCTGCTAAATAGAAACACACAGAAAGGCTCTATCATGCGTTTGTTACAAATTCTTACTTTGGTTCTAACTTTAGGTATTTCCGCTTTACCTGCACAAGCCGATACGCAGCCAGTGGACGGAACGCCGCTTCAATTTGCTGAGGCTTATGCTTATCAGACCGCGCCAAACCAAAAAAATGGCGCTGCTTTTTTTAAGGTACAGAATTTATTAGGGGAAGATGTCAAAATTATTGCAGCACGCGCCGATATTGCGGCTATGGTTGAGCTACACACCCATAGCATGGATGGCGGTAATATGAGTATGTTTCCTGTTGATTTCTTCACCTTGGCAGCGGGTGAAACGCATGAATTAAAACCAACGGGGGATCACATTATGCTGATGATGTTAAAGCAGCCGCTTAAAGTCGGCGAAGGTTTTGACCTCAACGTGACCTTAGATACAGGCGAAGAATTTAGCGTTCCTGTCTCTGTCTTGTCACTAAGTGAATGAAGATGCCAAGCAATATAGACTATATAGCATTTGATTTAGGACGGGTTTTAGTTGATTGGGACCCGTCTTATTTGTTTTCAACCCTAATTAGCGATAAGCCGCGCCTTGCCTTTATGCTTGAACATATTGTGACGATGGACTGGATTGAAGAAGTTGATCGCGGCAAGCTACTCTCACAGGCCGTGGAGGAGCGCATCGCGCTATTCCCTGCATTTAGCCACGAGCTTGAAGAATACGGGCGACGCTGGATTGAAACAATCCCGAACCTTATCGAGGGTACGGTGGAAATTAAGCGCCGCTTAGAAAATAAGGGCTATCCATTATATGCATTGTCGAATTTTGGCCGTGATACTTATGCGGATGCGCTGAAAATATACCCTGAACTTGGCGCGTTTACAGGGGCGGTGATTTCAGGGCATGAGGGTTATATTAAGCCTGAGCCTGAAATATATAAAATCTTACTTGAGCGTTACGGTTTGGATGCTGCAAAATTACTGTTTATTGATGATCGCGTTGATAATGTTGAAATGGCGCAGAGCCTTGGCTTTCAGGCTGTGCAGTTTATATCGCCAGAAGGGCTGATGGCAGAGTTGGCGCGTTTAGGTGTGTTGTAAGCAGCGCTTGGGGATTATCTGGTTTTCGCGGCTTATTCACTTGCGCGATTTTGTCCGATAGTGTTAGGTAAGGCTATTCAGATTTAAAAAAATTCTAAGCAAGCATTAAGGAGCCCGTAAATGAGCGAGAACAATATTGCCGTGATGCCACAGGCAGCACCAGAAAATGAAGAAGAAAAAGTACAAGATGTTGGCGGCGTAACCGGCGCACAGCTTAAATCTTACATTGAACGTGTTGAGCGTTTGGAAGAAGAGAAAAAAGCTTTGGCAGAAGACATTAAAGAAATTTATGGTGAAGCAAAAGCAATGGGCTTTGATGTTAAAGCGATGCGTACAATTGTGAAATTGCGTAACATGGATAAAGAAAAGCGCCGTGAAGAAGAAGAAATTCTTGAAGTTTACAAATCGGCAATTGGTTTATCGTAGTCAGTATAGACGATTATTTATTATAAAAGCCGCTGTGAAGCGGCTTTTTTCATGGGCGATTTTTACTGCTGCAATTACTACTGTAATATCCATGTGATGTTGTTAAAAACGCCATTGGGTGTCATGCCGCCTTTATGCTGATATACAAAGCTTTGATCTATGGCATTCTTCCAATTTTCTTCACTTTGGACTGTGAAGCTCTGCCCTGCGGGTAATTCTTCGCAGATCGCGCCTTTGCTGCCATGGCCGTCCAGCACCGTTGCGCTTTTTATCGCCAGTTTATATGTGTTTTTATGCTCTGCCGCACTTACATCGGCGATGACCGCGCATTCCATCCAGTAACTCGCCGCTGCTGTATGTGGCATTAGCACCGCGCCGCATATGGAGGTGAGCATTATGCGTTTTATGTATGGGAACATTATATCGCCTCATTTCCGCGCGGCAGGGCAGCAATACCTGTACGGCTGATTTGGACGAGGCCTAATGGCTGCATCATATCAATAAACGCGTCAACTTTTTCAGGTGTGCCTGTCGCTTCAAAGGTTAGAGAATCCAGCGTGGTGTCAACGACTTTAGCGCGAAAAATTTCAGCTGTACGCAAGGCTTCGACGCGTTTATCGTCTATGCCGTTGACCTTGATTAACGCCAATTCACGCGCAACATGCGGGCCTAAAAGGGTTAGGTCGGTGACGTGATGGACGGGAACCTGTTTTTCTAATTGGTGAATAATCTGGTCAATAATGCGCGGCGTACCTTTAGAGATAATGGTAATGCGTGATAAGTTTTTGTCATGGTCGGTTTCTGCCACGGTAAGGCTTTCAATGTTATAGCCGCGCCCAGAAAATAACCCGACAATCTTGGCAAGTACGCCCGGCGTGTTATCGACAAGTACAGAGAGTGTATGTGGGGTTTCTGGCGCTTTGTCGGGCGCGTCGCCATAAACGGAATTTTTGGCCATTACGCTACGGTTTGCTATCGCTGTGTTCATCTGTTGCGTCCTTGCTTTATACTAATTTTTTGTCAAATTGCTTGGCGTCTGCCGATAAAATCATTTCATTGTGGTTTTTACCAGATGGGATCATCGGGAAACAGTTTTCCTTTGGATCAACACGTACATCGACAATTGTAAATGTGTCACTGGAAATCATTTTTGTGATCGCGGCGTCTAAATCTTCTGGCTTATCAACCAATATACCAAGGCCGCCATAGGCATCGGCCAGCTTTACGAAGTCGGGTAGCGCCTCGCTGTAGCTCTGCGAATAACGCTCACCATGCAGAAGCTCTTGCCACTGTCTGACCATGCCCATCCACTGATTGTTAAGAATGAAGATTTTTACGGGGAGGTTATACTGCGCAGCAGTGGAAAGCTCCTGTATGTTCATCTGGATAGACGCTTCGCCAGCAATATCAATTACCAATGCATCAGGATGTGCTATCTGCGCACCAATTGCGGCGGGCAGGCCGTAGCCCATTGTGCCCAGACCGCCAGAGGTCATCCAATGATTGGGCTTGTTAAAAGGTATATATTGCGCCGCCCACATTTGATGCTGGCCGACTTCTGTCGTGATGTACACGTCATTACGACCTTCAATATGTTTGCGTAAACATTCTAAAGCGTATTGAGGCTTAATCACTTCGCTTGATCCTGTGTACTCTAAGCAGTTTACCTTACGCCAGCGTTCAATGTTCTGCCACCACAGCTGCATTGCAGCGTCACTCATTTTGTGGTTATGAGCGTCCCATGCGGCGTGCATTTTTTCTAATGCCGATGTCGCATCCGCAACGATACCAAGGTCGACTTCGACGTTTTTGTTGATTGAGCTGGCATCTATATCAATGTGAATTTTAAAGGAATCAGGAGAAAACCCTGCGACGTTACCGGTGACGCGGTCATCAAAGCGTGCGCCGATACAAATCATCACATCGCAATCATGCATAGCAAGGTTGGCTTCATACGTACCATGCATACCCAGCATACCAAGCCATTGTGGCTGATTAGCGGCAAATGCGCCTAGCCCCATAAGGGTTGATGTTACAGGGATATTGGTTTTTTCAACAAATGCAGTAAGCAGCTCAGCCGCTTCTGGGCCTGCATTAATAATGCCGCCGCCAGTATATAATATCGGACGTTTTGCTTTGGCGATAAGCTCAATTGCTTTGTCTATGGCGCTGTCATCCGCTTCGATATGTGGGCGGTAAGACTTGTACTCTACCTCTTCGGCAGTTGTGTACGCGCCGAGTGCGAACTGTACGTCTTTTGGTAAGTCGATAACAACAGGTCCAGGGCGGCCAGTGCGGGCAATGTGAAAGGCGCGATGCGCAGTCTCGGCCAGTTTATTGACGTCTTTGACCAGATAATTATGCTTTGTACAGTGGCGCGTAATGCCGGTGGTGTCGGCTTCTTGGAATGCATCCGTGCCAATGAGGAAAGATGGAACCTGTCCACAAATGCAAACAATAGGGACCGAATCGAGCATGGCATCGGTAAGCCCTGTAACCGCATTGGTCGCGCCGGGGCCGCTTGTGACCAGAGCCACGCCAACTTTACCAGTGGAGCGCGCATAGCCTTCTGCGGCATGTAAGGCTGCTTGTTCGTGGCGGACAAGAATGTGTTTAATATCGCTTTGCTGGAAAAGCGCATCATAAAGCGGTAGCACTGCGCCGCCCGGATAACCAAAGATCGTGTCGACGCCTTGGTCTTTTAAGGCTCTAATCATCATCTCTGCGCCTGTGATTAAATCTTGCTGGCTTTGTTCGCCTTGTGGGGCTTCGATTACTGATTTCATGTCTTTCATTTTCATTACCTGTACTGCACGCCGTTTAAACTGAATTGAGCATAGCAAATAAATGCAAAAAAGAAAATTTTTTTGCATTTTTTGCTTGAGTATTCGCGCTGCGTTGCGTAGTGTACCGCTTATCAATTTCATGGATATAATAATATTCACCGAATTCACAAATGCCAGAGTGGCGGAATTGGTAGACGCACCGGATTCAAAATCCGGCGATAGCAATATTGTGCCGGTTCGAGTCCGGCCTCTGGTACCATTTGTTTCTTAAGTCCATCGTCACATTTTTATTTTTAAGGTTGAGGCTTTCTCATGTACTATGTTGATAGTTACTGGGGAGTTGAATGTTATGTGGGCGAATAACCTAAGAGCCTTTGCTGTTTTTGCTGTTGTTGTTTTGCACGTTGCCGCCGGATTTGTTGGCGATGTGGCAATCACGGACCCGCAATATGGCAGTGTGAATTGGTGGGCAGGTAATCTCTATGATTCTATAATGCGCTGGTGCGTGCCGCTTTTTGTCATGATAAGCGGCTACTTCCTTTTAAATAAGCAAGAAAGCGTGCGTGTGTTCTTTGAAAAAAGAGCCACGAGGAGATATTGGTGCCAGTGATTTTTTGGTCTGTATTCTTTTCAATCTGGACTGCCTTTATATTATATATTAAAGGCGATGTACAATCCGCGCCGGGCGCGGTAGCCAAAGGTGTTATACTCGGCAAGCCGTATTACCATTTATGGTATTTGTTCATGATCCCCTTTCTTTATGCGATCACGCCGGTTTTAAGGCTCGCGATGAATGGGTTAAAACAAAGGGAGTTGCTGGCCTTTATCGGGTTCTGTTTTTCTTTGTCTATTTGCAATGCCTTATTTAATAGTGGCTTGGCTCATTTCGATATGGGGGCGAGGATAGATTTGTTTACGAATAACTTCCTGCCATTTGTCGGTTATTTTGTTTTAGGCGGCTATATTCATAAGTTTAATATAAGCGTGGCCCCGAAAATTTGCACCATGTCTTTGCTGGTCGCATGGCTGGTGACCATATTTGGTAGCTATTTCCTGAGCTATGAATATTTTTATTCTTACTTGAGTGTAAATACGGTTATCGCTTCGCTGAGTGTGTTCTTTTTAATAAAACATTATGCGGATGTTGAGTTAAAAATGGGGACATTTTCTTTGTACAGCTTTGGTATTTATCTGGTGCATCCCATATTTCTTGACGGCGCTTCCCTTCTTATCAGGGACAAAATGTTAAGTGTCATGAACGCATTTTTTTATATACCGTTAGCATCCGTCATCGTCTTTGTGCTGTCTTATGGTGCTGTGCTTATTATGAGCAGGATACGATTCCTTAAGCGGTGCATTTAAGACCGAGTTTTTTGGTGCGTATCTGAGGGGCTGTTTTGTTGACGGCTTTAAGCGGCGTTGCGCTTACTTTGTTTTTCTTGATAAGCGCTGACGGATTTTGAAATCTCTATTTGTATATCGGCGGCTGTGTAGCTGTTCATGGGGAGTTTGCGCATAAAGGCAACAAAACCGCATTTGCCAGTGACCGCTTGGAAGATGAGGCTGATGGCAGCGATAAGCGGGAGAATAAAACTATCAAGCGCAATGCCGAGTAAAATAAACACTCCCATAAGAAGATGATACTGACGCTCGATTGGCATGATGCCTGGTTTTAAAGGGTAGCCAAGCGCTTCTAGCGCCATTGTGCCGCCGTCAATCACGGCAACATCTTGCGCGCCTGCTTGCTCTAAATCATGCGCTGCGTACTCGGCGCGTTTACCGGCTTTACACAGCACGTATGTACGTTTGCTCTGGCAGTGGTTGATGATGGTGTCCATGACGTCAGGCACTTCATCAAGCGGTACATTATCGCTAGCAATGTCACCAAGACACATTTTTTTGTACTCAGCCTCTGTGCGGACGTCTAGAACGTAAAATTTTTCATTCGCATTTTGTACTTCGTCGAGGAATTGTTGTGCGCTGATATGTTCCATTGTGATGTCCATCTGGTTAAGATAAAAAGTGAAGCTAAGGCTCTGTGTCAGTATGCAGAAGTTTATAGAAAAAGAAAAGTCTTGTATGGGGTGCATACAAGACTTTTCAATAGGACACAAAACTTTTTATATATTAAGCGACTTTAACTTTCGGGCCATTATCAAATGATATACTGGCTGTGTATGTTACGCCCTGATTATCATTGCTGATAATGCCGTTCGTCGCATTGTTAAAGTCAACGCTTGATGTTTTTTCGCCTTCAACGCCTTGCGTTGGCGTGACTTCTTTTTCTTCTGGCTCAGGTTCTGGCTCTGGTGTTGTTATTTCATCAAAAAACTCAATAGTGCTGTCTGTTAAGCTGCCTATGCCATTGCCAATGCTTGAAAAAACATTCGCAGCAGCGCCCGTGATCCACCATGGTTGATCGTCAGCTTTATAGAACCAGTTACCGTCATCTTCATAAACTTCACCAGTTTTGCTTAATTTATCTTTAAGCGCATCAAGCTTGTCTTCACAAATTGGTGCACGGAACAGAGGCGGCAAACCCTTTTCAGCACTAAATACAGGCTCATGGAAATAAGAGTTTACGGCGCAATATTGGTTGATTTCTTTCATCATCGGCGCTGCGGCGTGATAGCGCGGAGAGTAACCGTTCATCAAGCTTGTCCAGCCCGGTTCTTTTATACGGTACGTTATATCTAGATATGTGTTATCTGGAATTGAGAAGCCGCAGTTATTTTCAGTTTCGCTACGTTTATCTTTATTCAAAAACTCACAAGCAACAGTCCACTCTTTTTCACCGCCGACATCTTTTATTTGTGGCTTAAGCATAAGGTATATTGGGTCGTCACGGTAATCTGCAACTTTGACCTCAGGCGCGTTATAAGCGCCAACAGCAGCCACGATTGTTAAGCCCGCTGCAGCAGGGAAGCTCACTGTCTGCCACCAGCCTTTAACGGTTTTCGGTTTGCATGATCTTGTATTGCCAAACTCATCAAGCTCCGACCAGTTGTTTTTTAAGTTGTTGCGCCAGTTACGCGTAAGTTTAGCGCTTACATTACCTATGCCGACAAGCGCTGCTAATACGACGGGGGCAGCTTTCTTTACTGCTGTCGCCACATTGGTTGCGATGTATACGCCCATAGTAAATAACTTCTTGGCGGCGTCAAAGCCCCAGCGAAGTGTCTGCCATACTTTATTGCGCTGTTTCGGGTCGGTTACAAAATCTGCGACCGCGTCAACGGCGTCTTCGCCGAGGTCGATTTTTTCGTCTTTATTCTTTTTGTTATCAGTCGTCATAGCTTGTGCTCCTATATATAACCTTAATTCTTTTTGCCTTATTTAACGGCAAAGGCTGCATTGGCTACGGCGACAGGTTTTGCTGCGCTTTCGCTAACGGTATTTTCATTGTCAGCATTAAGATTTATGCTGGCACTTTCTAATTTATATGTAAATCCACCATCGTTATAGCATATTTTTAATACGCCGCAAGTGTTTTTATCTTCTGCGTCATTTTCCAGAACCATATCTGAAATGTACTCGCCAACTTGCTGTTCTAGTATTTTTTGCACGATGCGAGCGCCGTTTTTCTTTTTATAGTTTTCTTTAACAAAGTTACTTACGCTGTCTTGGTCCATCGTGACACTAAAGCCGCCTTCTTCGCCGACAAATTCCTTGGCGAAATCACGTACGCGCTTGGCAACGACCTTACAAATAATGTCTTCAGTAAGGAAGTTTGCATGGACGATTGTACAACGGTTCAAAAATTCAGGCGCGAATTGATCAAAAGATTCATAGATCGACTTCTCAACCATTTTCTTAACGTCTTCAAACGTGCCGTCCTGATGCTCAAGGTACATGTTTTGGCCAAAGTTTGATGTCATGATGATGATATTGTCACGGAAATCGGCATGATCTTTACCATTGGCGGACACAAATTTACCTTTATCAAGCGGTGTTAATAACGCTTGTTTTACGTCGAGATGCGCTTTTTCAATTTCATCAAGCAGGATTACGCCAGATGGGTTTTCTTCGCTGATTTTTATAAGCTCAGATTTCTCGTCATAGCCGGCATAACCCGGAGGAGCGCCAATCATACGTGAGACAGTGTGTTTCTCTTTGAAGCCTTCCATGTTGATTACGCTTAGCTTGCCGCCGCATAATTCTTCGGAAAGGACTTCTGCTATATAGGTTTTACCAACGCCAGATGGGCCGAGGATCAAAAATACGCCCATGGGCTTACTTGCTTCTGATTTACGGCTTAGGCGCTGCTTAATCGCGCTAATCATAGGGTTAACCATTTGGTCTTGCCCCATAACGATGCCATTAATATGCTCATTGGCCGCACGGATGAGCTTACGAATGTCAGGTACATCATTCATGCCTAGTTTTGTTTTCGCGTAATCATCAACAAAATCAGCGGGCATTGTGATCGGGAAAGTCATCTCTTTGATGGCTTTCATTAACTCTGCATTCTTATCCTTGATCCACGCATTGTTATTCTCGATTGTGCTTCTTGTTTTCGCATAATCACCATTCATGCTCTCATCTTTATTGCGCTTATCTGTAGAAATAAAATCTTCTAAAGTGATGCCTGTAACGCGCGGGTCACTGGCATGTTGTAGCTTGTTATATTCTGTTTCTGATCTTTCTAAGAAATCTTGTTGGTAGCGCTCTAGCTTTGCTTGTTGCTTCGCGTTCGCCTCTTCAGATAAAGAAACTTCAGCTTTGACGGCTTTGATTTGGCCTTTGGCTTGGTCCCAATCAGTGTAAGACTGCGCAATGCAGGCTGTGATTTGTTCAATATCATTTTGGATAGACGAAGCATCATTTTCAGCGGCTTTTTCAAGTTTTACTTGAAGCTGGATAATTTGGGCTTCTTGCTCAACAACACCTTGTGGTTTGCTGTGCATTTTAATGCGGTACGCCGTTGCGACTTCGTCCATAAAGACGGAGGCACTTTTTGGCATGGCAAAGTCACCAAGCGCAGGGTAGCGTTTACAAAGTTCTAAGATTTTTTGGGTCGTTTCCTCGGGTATTGTCAGTTGATTTGGCGCATAACGCTTTGCTTCATGCGTCAGCATCGCAACAACGTCAGTGTCATTCATTGTGTCGACTTTTTTTGCTGTGAAGTGAGCAAGGAAGTTTTTATGATTTTTTTCCATGAGATGCATCGCATCATTATCAAGGCTCAGAATCAGGTCAAAGTCATCACTCGCAATATCGGCTGTTTTTAACTTGTTGAGTATTGAAGATGCACGGCGCTCTGTAACTTCCTTGGCAAGACATGCGCCATCGTCAATAACGAGAACAGGTTTGCTGCCCGTACGTGCTTTTATTGATTTTAACTCTTCGAGGACATCGTCAAAACGCTGTTCTACATTCGCAATGTTCTGCGTGTTAAACAGCTCTTGAACATTAATGCGATAAACATTTGTGTTCATCATCTCTATCGGCATGAAATCAGCATCTAAGCTTTGAACGAACCCTGAGATTAATGCGCGGCGGCCAATGCCTGCTGGCCCTGTCAACAGAATGCTGTTATTGCCGTATTGGTTTAAGCTGCGCGCAAGATCTTGAATGTTTTTTTCTGCGCCAAAATATTTAAAATCTGGCAGTGCACTCGCCATGTAATCCGCGTAGTTTTGTAGAATTTTTTGTGTTTCAGTATTTGACATGCCACCCTCGTTCTGTCTGCTCTAAAATCGTCTTAATTTTTTGTGTCTTGTTTTGTGTCGTCATCTTTGTTTTTTTGTGTCGTATATTAAGGGGGCGGCTTTATCAGCTTTATAATGTGCGGATGGGCCGCCCCTATAATGAATTTATGTGTTTTACGCAGCGTTTAAATTAAACACCAGGCTCTTTTGGTTTAGGGCCTTCAAATAGTGACTTTGTCGAAGCGACGGCTTGTTTGGCATATGCAGAGTCTTCTTGCATACGTTTTTTCGCATTGCTTTCACTATTCATAGTTGTGTTGACTAAGTCTTGTGCCGATTTTTCAAACTGCTGTGCCGCGTTCGCATTCATTTTTTGTAGTGCGACAGACTTTTCCGCTTCAATCTCAAGTTCTGCTTTCGCACTCTTCATCGTTTTTGTTAACTCTGAGAGGTTCTTGATGGATTGTGCTTTCTCTTTATTACCCATTTTCTGACGATGTGCCATCGCATTAACACCAGTCTGGGTGATGAGAGCATTGGTTTTGCTTGCGGCTTGACCAAATTCTGCAATCATATTGATGTTAATTTCTTGCAGAAGCTGCGCCACAGTCGCGGTTGCGTTTGTCGTACTGTTATTTACCATTGTGACTTGTTCGTTTTTCAGGCTTTCTGATTTACGTGTCAAGTTTACAGCGTTTTGATGTGTAACATTTGTTGTCTCAAGCGCCACAGTGATATGTTGTTCGAAAGATGCGATTTGATCTAGGCGTGCAGAATAGTCACTCGCAAAGTTCTGGTAATCGCGTTGATCTTCTTTCATTTGTTTTACATGTGGTGGAAGGTCCAGATATTTCTTTTCAATATCATCAATCATGTCTTGACGCTCGCCTTCATCTTCAAGGGCTTTAGCGGTTTCAATTTCCGCAGATTTTTTATCATCAAGAGCTTGAATGCTGTCTTCAAGCTTTGTTGTTAGCTCTTTGCATGCTTTCTCATGTTTGGTCAGACCTTTTCTTAGGCCGGCAACAATAGACTTAAGCTGTGAGCTTAGGTTGCTGCTGGTGTTGAGAAGTTTCTGCTGGTTTTCTTGCTGTACAATATAAAAGTCAACGCAAGATGCCAGTTCAGTATTCATCAGGCTAATAAGTTGTTTACCTGCATCGCCGAATTTTTTAGCTTGCTCTGTGAAATGTTTATTATCGCCGTTGCCGATAAGCTCTTCGACAGCTTTTATTGTGGCATCATTTGCAAGTTCGTCTTCAAGCTGTTTGTACTTATTTTCCTGTGCTTCAAATTCAGTTTTGGCCTCATCTAAAGTTGCTTTGGCGCGTGAAATTGGGCCTTCTAGGTTTGTTACCTGTGGGTTCAAATTGTCAACGATCTCATCAGCATCTTTGATTGCTTGTTTCGCTTTTTCGACAGCGGCGCCGATTTTTTCTTTTCTATCGTTTTTGAAGAAAAAGAAGCCATCTTTTTCAGCTGCAAATGCGGCTTCTAAAGCGGCAAGAGCAGGGGTCTTTTGTTGTATGACGATGCCTTGTTCGTCTTTTTCTTCTTCACAGCCATTTTTGTATTTTTCAATAATTGCCTGTGCGGCTTCAACTTGAATCTGAAGTTTCTTTTGCTTATTGATTTGGCTGTCGTATTCGCCTTGCGCTTCATCAACCGCTTCTGATTGCGAAATCATTGAATCTTTAAGGCCGGACAGCTCAGTACGTTTTTTCTTTGTCTCAGAAATGATATCTTTAATGCCGCGGCCTTCTTGTTGTGCCGCCATCAAAGCCTCAATGGCTTGGTTATACATTTCTGATAAATCTGTATATGTTTCTTGGTTGCTGTGGATTTTTTCCAGTGTTGCGTTAAACACTTCAGCTTGATCAATATTGTTTGCTTCACTTACTGCAGAACTTGTGATCGATGACAGTTCGGCGTATTGCGTCACAATATTGGCAAGTTCCTGTACGACTTCGGTCGAAGCTTCACCAACTTCAACGGATGTAAATGCAATAAGCGCATCTTGAATTTCTGCGCCGGTCTGACCAGAAGTAATGATTTTATAGATTGGGTTCTCACCTAAACCATCTGCTGCATCTTTATACTTATCTTCAAAGTTTGTGAGATTTACTTTTTGTTGCTCATAAGCATCAGCATCTTGGCTTGCTTCTGGCGCTGTATCTGTTTGTGCGGCATCACTGAAGAGTGCGTCTACATCGAAATCGTTGTTCATTGTTTTGTGTCCTTTTTTTACCCGTTTTTACGTAATAAATTTTCTTAATGATAGGTTTATAGTCTATTTACGTAATGCCGTCAATACTTTTTTAACCTTTTATGAAAATTAAAAGCTCTGAAAGGTCTGTGTTTCAGTGGGATCCTTTAAAGACGCGCGCTTTATATGTAAATTATAATTGCGAATAATCGCCGACAAGCCAAAGAAACTTGCGCCAATATGATGGCGCAAGCATGAAAATTAGCGAAAAAGTTAGCTTTACATGCGCTGTGGCGTCGGGATACCCAGCAGATCCAATGTGCGCTCTAATATGTCGAGGGTAAGCGCGCATAAATAGAGCCTACTTTGTTTGATGGCTTCATCTTCCTCATTAAGGATGTGGCAATTGCCATAGAAGCTACTAAAGGCCTGCGCGACGCGATAGGCGTAATCAGCCAAGACATGTGGTGTGTAATTCTTAGCGGCAAGTTCAACCATGTTCGGGAACTCTGCCAATGTTAGGCCAAGTTGAGTTTCGTATTCACCGAGGCTTAATGCCGTACACTTTACGTCATCAGTATTGTTCTGGGTTGCTTTCTTTAGCAGAGACTTAATGCGGACGGCTTGATACAGAAGGTAAGGCCCTGTTTTGCCTTCAAATGAGGTGAGGCGGTCAAGGTCAAACACATAATCCGCAATACGGCTGTTTTGCAGATCCGCGAACTTAATTGCGGCAATCGCAACTTTATGCGCAATATCAGCTCGTTCTTCTGCGCTGTAATCTTCTCCTATGCTGGCTTCATTAATACGCTGCGTCGCTTTTTCAACGCCCATTGTAATTAGCTCTTCAAGCTTCATGACGCCGCCTGCGCGCGTTTTGAAAGGTTTGCCATCTTGGCCGTTCATTGTGCCGAAACCCGCATGTGTAAGCTCTGTACTCGCAGGAACGATACCTGTCAGGCGTGCGGAGCGAAAGACTTGTTCAAAATGGAGGTGTTGGCGTTGGTCGACGACATAGACAACTTTGGCGGGCTTGAAATCATCCATACGCTGCACGAGCGTCGCAAGGTCTGTTGTGCCGTACATTACTGAGCCATCACTCTTATAAAGGATGAGCGGCGGATATTCTTTTTTATCGTCTTCTTTCATGACGTGGATAACGATCGCGCCTTGGTCTTTAATCGCGTCGCCCTTGTCTTGGAGCTTGCTGACCATATCAGGGATATAGTCCTGCGCATTAGATTCGCCGAGCCAGAGGTCAAAATAAACATCAAGCGCTGCGAAGTTGTTTTTCATGGCCGCAACAGAGACATCAAAGCAATGCTGCCATAATGCATAATAGCCGGGCTGCTTTTTTTGAAGCTCTGCCGTTGCTGCACGGGAAATGGCCATCCGTGCTTCATCTGACTTACTGGCCTGTGATGCTTGCGGGTATAATGTTTCAAGGTCTTCTATCGTAATTGGTGGCTCTGCTGGGAAGTCATCAGTTTTATTTTTGTCAAAATAAGGCCATTCAGGATGGCGGATTTCAAATTCAGATAGCACCATCCCCATATGCGTGCCCCAGTCACCGAGATGAATGTCACCTTTCGCATCATAGCCAATCAATCTTAATGTACGTTTTATAGACTCGCCAATAATACTAGAGCGCAAATGACCAACATGCATTGGTTTCGCCGTATTCGGGCCGCCATAATCAACGATGGCGATTTTACCTTGGCCTGCATTGGGCACTAGTTTTGTTTCGCTTGCGCCGAGTGCGATTAAATGCTGTGACAGCGCATCTTCTGTGATGTTTAGGTTTATAAAGCCCGGCCCCGCGATTGAGACATCTGCGAATAACGGGTCATTTTGTAAGTCAGCAACGATGGCTTCGGCAATTGCGCGTGGGTTCTTCTTTGCAATTTTGGCTGCAGCCATGGCACCATTACATTGAAACTGTGCAAGGTCAGGGCGGTCAGATACGCGCACAGCGCCGAGGTCTGCAGGAAGCTCATGCTTTTCAAAGATTGACCCAATATGGTTTGACAGTTGTACAGTTAATGCAGTCATAATTACGCGTTGCCTTTACGTTCTCTGGTAAAAAATTATCGGCTGATACTATGGTGAATAGTGTTTGTAGTCAATATTCTATTGCCCAGAGCATAGTGCCTTTTAAAGCTTTATTTTTTTGATGTCAGGCTAATAAAGATATCTTCAAGGTCAGGTTCCTGGGTCGATATATCATAAATTTCTAAATTTTGCTTTTGTAAGGTGGTGATGATTGCGCCAGCATTTGTTTCTTTTGTGCTGTAACGAAAAGTGATTTTATTCGGTGCGGTAATTTCAGGGGTGCAATGTGCGAATTGCGTGAGTACAGCATCGGGGATCTCGCTCGTTGTAGTGACCTCGACTTCTTTGCTCTCTATTTGTGACAATAAAGCGTGTTTTTCGCTGTCGCGAATCTTCTGGCCTTGGTCAATAATGGCGATATGATCACAAAGCTGTTCTGCTTCCTCAAGGTAGTGTGTGGTGAGCACAATGGTCGTACCTGCTTTGTTTAAAGCACGTACGTTTTTCCAAAGCATTTGTCTGAGCTCGACATCTACGCCAGCTGTTGGCTCATCGAGGATGAGTATTGGCGGTGTATGGACGAGGGCTTTGGCAATCATCAGGCGGCGTTTCATCCCACCTGATAGGGAACGCGCATAGGCGTGGGCCTTGTCGCTTAATCCAACAAGCTCCAAAAGTTCCTCTGTACGTCTGTTTTTCTTGTGTACGCCGTATAGGCCGCCCTGTATGTCAAGAATTTGTGCGGGTGTAAAAAATGGGTCGAGGTTTATTTCCTGCGGCACAATACCAATCGATGCCCGCGCCAAACGTTGTTGCGTTTCGAGGTCAGCATCCCATATCTTTACTTGACCGGATGTCTTGAGCACAAGGCCAGCAAGGATGTTTATAAAGGTCGATTTGCCTGCGCCATTGGGGCCAAGCAGCCCATATATTGAACCACGCGGTATTTTGATATCAAAATCAATTAAGGCGGGCTTTGCTTTTGTTTTTAGCTTTTTATTGGCAGCGTAGGTTTTGCTGAGGCCTATGGCCTCAATTGCGTAGCCAGTACTTGCATCGCTCATATTATATCTTCTCTTCTTTGTAGTGATAACGGCCATCGGCGCCTAAATAATTTGTAAAACCTTCTCCGGTTAACCATGCATAGGCTTGCATGTCATTGCGCAAGTAGCTATCCCAGAAGGCAAGGCTTGAAAGCATGATCAATTGTTCATAGCGCTCACGATTATCTGTATTGCCAAGCTGTCCGCGTGAACCGCTATAAATCATATGGTCGCCATCTTCCAAAACAAAAAGATGCTGTGCGGCTTTGCTGACGTTTTCATAAACTTCAAGGCGTTTTTCATAGCCTGTTTCATCAACGGGGCTGAAGTCGTCTGTGCCTGTCATGTGAAAAAGTGGAATGTCGATGCCACCATAAATGGTCGTGCCCGCGTCGCTGCGATTAAACGAGGGGATTGGCGAGTATACAATGCCGGCCTTAAAACGCGATTCTTTAAATTGATAAAGTCGGCGCCCGCGCCCTAGGGTTTGCCCTGCCATGATCTGTGTCGTGCCTGCGCCGAATGAATGGCCTGACATGCCAATCTTCTCTAAGTCCATATCAGCTTGAAGCGCGGGGGAAAGATCGCGGCCCTCTTCGAGGCATTTAAGTGCAAAGGGTATGTCTTGATAGCGCTGCAGAGCTGTTTTGCGTGGGATCTTCGCATTGCGGATGTTATCCCAAGGATGCCCTGTCTTGCCTTCCCAGAGGAAGCTATCTGTGCCGTGATGCTGGACGTGGACAATGACATAACCAAACCGCGCAAGATAACGCGCGATAAAGCCCGCGCCGTCGCGCGTGCCACCGAGGCCGTGTGACCATATAATAACAGGCAGCTTTTGCGGTGTGGCAGCTTCGTCTTGCGCTGGGTGGTATATTTTATACGCGACATTACGCCCTTGGCGGTCATCATCTATCCATTTGCCACGTGTAATCAGTGTTTTCTCATAGAGTGTACAGTCTTGGCGCCATATTGGCCTATCTAAATCTGTCATATCGCTCCCTTACGCGTTGCTTATACATATTTATCACAAAAGTGGTTATAATCTAGGGGGATTCTAAAAAATAATTTGCTTATATTCATTTTTACTTATATAATTAATAATAAGTGAGCGAGGCAACTAACTTCACTTATTGTCAAATAGGGCTTGATTTTAAATGAAGCTTGGTTTAGAACAGTCTAATAAAGGGCAGGCGAGTGGTCCTAAATAAAGAGTGTGTTAAGTAAAACAAAATTTATAAAGTTTCTTTCTCTCTCCCCCATAGAAAGAACGGCCGGTTTCAGATTTATCTGAAACCGGCTTATTTTATGAGGAGATTGATGTGTAAAGCAGGCCATCTTTCAGCACAGTTAATGCCACGCTGTTTTAGGCTGTCGTTGTTAAGGGGGTAGCGTTAGTCGCTTTTACGAAGTTCAGCCAATAAAAACTCTATTTCTCCTTGGCCTTTTTGAATAACTGCAGCGAAGTCGGCGCGCTGAGTCATAATCATACTGATGCCTTCCACAGAAATATCAATGACCTTCAATGTGCCATTTTTATCTCTTAGGCGCCAGTCCACGGAGACCTTAGCCCCACGCTGCCCTTCGGGAGGGTGGATGCGCGATGAGACTATAAAATCTTTTTTGCCGCGTTCACGTGCGCCCATGATTTCAAATTTTTGTCCCTGATACTCGTTGAAACGGCGTGCATAAACATTGACGACCATATTTTCAAACAGGTTTAAATATTCCTTCTTTTCGCTATCGGAAACATTTCTCCAGTGTACGCCAAGGGCAAACTGACCGATTGTTTTAATGTCGAATTTATTATCAAGAAGCTGCTTAAAGCGAACTTTCTTCTGTTCAATTGACAGCTTGTCGTTTGCAAGGAAGGCAAGCCCCTCATTTGATAGTTTCTGGATAAAGGCTTCGGCCGTTTCCTCGCTGATTTTAGACGCAGAAGCATGAGACACGGAAAAGTTGGCGTGAACCGCCAGTCCCGCAAATGCCATGGATAGTGCCGTTAAAGAGATTAAAAATAATTTGGTCATTAATTTTATGCCCTGCCTTAAAAAATTGTTTTATGTCTAGCGATTATTCTTCGTAATCAGGAATATCGTTGAAGAATGCATCGTCAGGGTTTCTGTCTGCGACAAGCGCAGCACGGTTTTGTACGTAAACACTACGAATTGTCGCATAGTAATCAATCGCGCCCATTTTCAGCTCAGAAAGTACATCAAGTAGCTCTTCACGTGCTGAAATTGCCTGTACGCCCATGCGTGCGTATAGCCATTCTTCTTGTTCTGTGTTTGTTAACCACCAATGTAGTGGGTCCATCACAGTGTCGACGAGGCGGCCTGAGAAATCACGGAATGAGCCAGGGCCCATAATCGGCGCAATCATAAACGGGCCGTGGCCAACGCCCCAAACAGCTAATGTTTGACCGAAGTCTTCCTCTTCATATTCTATACCTTCATAGCCTGCGACGTCAAATAAGCCGCCGACACCGATAAGCGAGTTGATCGCTGCGCGCGTTAATACTTTCGCTGCGCCATCTACGTCGCCTTGTAAAATTTCGTTGCCAAAAATGATCGGGCTTTTTAAGTTGCGCAGAGCGTTGCGAACGCCTTTACGCGCTGGCGTTGGGACAACAAATCTGTAGCCTTCTGCGATAGGCTTTAAAATGATTGCGTCTGCGCCTTCATTAAATGCGAATACCGCGCGGTTCATGCCTTCAAAAGGGTCCGCAATGCCACCTGTCATCGACGGAGGCTGGCTCGCTGCGCAGGATGTAAGTGTCAAAAGCGAAAAGCCGACAAGTAAATTACGCGTTATGCGTTTTGATGATCCTGCAACGAAGTTGCTTGTTACGCCTAAGATATTCATTATTAAAGCCCCTGATTACTTCATTTTAACCGCCCAGAAAAGCGAATCTACGCCTTTGATACGGATTTACTATAAATAATATATGTACATTCTTACTGAAAGGTTACTAAACTTAAAATAAAATACCGTGCACATATTTCTTTGATTTTAAGCCATCTTATAGAATTCACCTTATAAGTGAACAGCTTATTTAGTGTGAATCCGCCCTAAGGTCAAGCCTTAACCATCTTCTAAAGTAAATAAAGCGGCGCCACCGAGCAGTAAGGTGAGTGTCGCCGGTGACCATGCGGATAAAATAATGGGAATTTGCTGTGATATACCCAAAGCCTTTAAAAAGCTTGAGCCTAAAAAGATCACGAAGCCAAGGAATATACCAGAAAGCAATAACACGGTGGTGTTGCCAGAGCGCTGCGGGCGCAGGGACACAACAGCGGCTAAAAAGATCATCGCAGCAAACAAGACAGGCAAAGACAGTAAGTTATGGAGATGAATTTTCATCCGCGTATTGTCGAATCCTGCCGTTTCTAGTGTCTTAATAAAGCTAGGGAGCTTCCAAAAGGAAATTGTTTCAGGCGATGAAAAAGTTTCTTCAATGTCTTCGCGGGTTAAGTCCGTTGGCAAGCTATATTCATCAGCTGGCAATGCAGGGCTGTTCCCTGCGTTTAAAGTGGCGTTTTTAAACGCCCATTTGCCTTGGCTTAATACAGCATTGGGGGCATCTATACGGCGCGTGAAGCGGTCATCAGCATCAAAATACAGGACGATAACATTATCTAACTGCCACGTCGCGCGGTGGACTTTTTCGGCGTGAATAATAATATACCCGCCTTTATCATCTTCGTTTTTTTGCTTCAGCCATAAGCCGCCTTCAAATAAGGCAATCAAGTTTTTTTGATGGCTAAGATGCGTACTTTCTAGCTGTTCAAACCGTGCGAGAAGCGCTGCACTCAGTGGGTTTATTGCGGTGATTTGTAGAATGCCAAGCAACATGGCAACGGCAATAAGTGGGGTGAGAAACTGCCATGCAGAAAGCCCCGCCGCGCGGATAATTACAAGCTCGCTACGCTTGGAAAGCATCCAGAATGTATAAATGGCGCCGTATAAAATGACAAAAGGCATGACGGTCTGGCCAATTTCAGGCAGCTTTAATAAGGCCATATGTAGGATGAGTGGCATGCCGACATCTTCAAACTTACTGGCGCGGCGAATAAGCTCAACCGAATCGAATAAGTAGATAATGCTTAAAAAGACAAGCAGCAGCCCGATGCAGTTGCGCAAATAGTTCTTGGCGAGGTATATATTGAGGGTATTGATCATATCGTCGCGCCGCCTCTGTCTTGCGTTTTTGGTTGGTTTGGCGCAGTAAAGCCGTAACGTAATAACTTGGCGCGTAAAGACTCTCCATGCTCGCTAATGATATAGCCGCAGAAAACCAGAGGTAGAAGTGTGATGATATATAGAAGCACGATACCGAAATTGTGGTCTTTAGCAATATTGAAAAACACTAAATAGAGGCTTTGTAAGATAATCACACTCGCAGCGGCGCTAATAATACGCTTGCCCTGCCCACGGCGACTAACAGGCCCTAATAATAAAGCGCAGAGCGAAATCAGCGCAAAACACGGCGCGAGCAAAGGGCTGATGATACGGCGATGGGCTTCGACCATAAACTCGCGTTTGTGCCTTAAGTCGTCAAGGTCTGACAAATCTGGATTTAGCAATTGTAGGAATGTCCTCTCGTCAGGTTCGACCCAGCGGTCATTGACGCTGCCCTTGTCGTTAGGAATCTCGATCGTGTAACGATTGAATTTCAAGCGGTTTAAAGCCCCGCTGCTTGGGTTGAAGCTTTGGCGGACACCATCATAGACAAGGACTTGCTGGCCTGTCGGCGTGGAGACAATAATGCCTGATTTTGCGGCAATTGTTGATGCTGGTTCACCTTTATCGCGTGCGTCGTGGATTAATAGGCCGCTCATGCTGCCATCATCGTTGCGCTCTCTGATATATATAGTGACGCCGCGCGCCACTGAATTGAAAACGCCCTCACGGAAAATCAGACTGGAGTATTCTGCAGTCACGTCTTTCCTTAGGCGCTGCATTTTAGCCAAGGCAGATGGGCCAGCCCAAGTTGTCATCACCATTAACAGAATTGAGATAAGCAGCGACAAGAAAATTGCAGGGCGTGCAATGCGCCCAGGAGAGAAACCAAGAGAGCGCATGACGACAAGTTCGCTATCTGCGGTCATGCGGTTATATAAGAACAAAACGGCGACGGACAGCGCGACAGGAATGATAACTTCGAAAAAGCGCGGCAAGGCGAGCAAGATCAGCATAATAAAGATGCTGCTCGACGCACCGGATTCAATGATGAGCTCAAGGAAACGTAAGGACTGAGAGAGAAAAATCACGCCGGTAAGCGTGAGCGACACGACAATCGTGATCCCTAAAAGCTGCCAGAATAAATAGCGGTTCATTATACTCATGCGCTTTTTATGGACGATTGCTTTTGAAAATTCAAGTTCTTATGCGCAAGATGTGCATGAGTCCATATTCTGCAGACCTTATGGATTGACCTTTTTTAGGGGGAAGGTCATGATTGCAGGACATTTGTAAACAGTTATCGATCTATTTAAATTTAAGGAATACATATGAAACTCTCATTTCTCGCTGACGTCAACAGCGCCGCCGATACAGTGGTTTTCCCCGTTTTTAAAGGCCAAGAATTAAAAGGCGCGCTTGAATCTTTAGATTCGCAAACTGGTGGCTTAATTGCACAACATTATAATGCATCAAAGCATTTTAAATTTAAACTTGGGCAAACATTAGTCTTGCATCTGCCTGACGTGACAGGTTTCTCACAGGCGATTTTACTCGGCCTTGGTGATGAAGAAAAAATGACCACAGATAATGCAGAAATTGCAGGCGGCAAACTTTGCAAGGCGCTAAAATCAAGTGGCGTGCAGCACGCGGGCGTCTATATGGATTACGGCGTCACCGATAGCGACCTAAGCGTGGATTTACTCATTGCGCATTTGGCTTTGGGGCTGAACCTTGCTTCTTATGATTTCGATAAATATAAAGATAAGCGTGAGCCGTGTGATGATGACACGACACTTGCCGCTGTTGATTTTATATCCTCGCAAAGTGAAGTGGCGGATAAAGTTTACCATGTGCTTGATGCGTTGGCGCAAGGCGTATTCTTTGCGCGTGATTTGGTGAACGAGCCACCAAATGTGCTTTACCCTGAAAGCTATGCGGAAATCGTCAAAGAAAAACTTAAGCCATTGGGTGTGCAGGTTGAAGTCCTTGATGACAAGAAAATGCTCAAAATGGGCATGGGGTCATTAATGGCCGTGGGCCAAGGCTCTATCCGTAAGCCGCGTATGGTGATTATGCGCTGGAATGGCGGTGATGCTGATGACAAGCCGCTTGGCTTCGTTGGCAAGGGCGTAACGTTTGATACTGGTGGAATCTCGATTAAGCCTGCAGGTCAAATGGATTTAATGAAAATGGATATGGGCGGCTCGGCGGCAGTATGCGGCCTGATGTACTCGCTTGCTTTGCGTAAAGCGCCTGTAAATGTCGTCGGCGCGATTGGCTTGGTTGAAAACATGCCATCTGATAATGCTTACCGCCCCGGTGATGTCATCAAAGCTTATAATGGCAAAACAATTGAAGTTTTGAACACGGATGCTGAAGGGCGTTTGGTGCTTTGTGATACGCTGTCATATGTGCAAGAACAAGATGACCCGAAAGTGTTGATCGACCTTGCTACGCTCACAGGCGCGATTCTGGTTGCGCTCGGCACTGAATTTAGTGGTGTGTTCTGCAATGATGATGATTTATGGGCAAAAATGGAATCTTCCGGCGCGAATAGCGGTGAAAAACTATGGCGGATGCCACTGGGTGAGAACTTCAGCGAGGAAATGAAAAGCAAAATCGCAGATTACCGCAACCTTGGCACGGTGTCACGATATGGCGGCGCTTCGACAGCGGCGGCCTTCCTTGAATTCTTTATTGATAAAGGCCGTCCGTGGGCGCATATGGACATTGCCGGTACGGCATGGGCACATAAAGATAAGCCTTTAGGCCCACTTGGCGGCACAGGCGCTGGGGTGCGTGCATTGCATAAATTTATCTCAGACCATTACGAGTAAGCTGAGCATTTATGACTGATATCCGTTTTTATCACTTACAGCAACATAGCTTAGATCAAGCTTTGCCGTTATTACTGCGTAAAGCGCTTGATAACGGTAAGCGCATTTTGGTGCGCCTTGCCGATGAAGCGCGGATTGAAAGCTTAAGCGATGCGATATGGTCATATAAAGAAAATGGCTTTATTCCGCATGGCGCGGCGAATGATGAAAACAGCGCCGCGCAGCCTGTATTATTAACGGCCACCGCAGAAAATGTGAATAAAGCGGATATGCTTGTGCTGACGAGCGGTTGCACGAATGGCGAAGAGAGTACCGCTTTGGATGACTTCTCGCTGTGCTGTGAAATGTTTAGTGGCCAAGACGCACATGAAGTTGCCGCAGCGCGGATGCGCTGGAAGGCTTATAAAGAAGCAGGGCACAATTTGACCTATTGGCAGCAAACTGAGCGCGGCGGCTGGGAAAAGAAAGCATAATTCATGTGTGGCATTACCGGTATTTTTGATATTGGGGCGCGTGACGTGTCCCATATAGATGTATTGCGTGAGATGACGCGCGCAATGAGCGACAGGCTGACACATCGCGGGCCAGATTCCTCTGGCGTATGGGGCGATGAACAAACGCCACTCACGTTAGGCCATCGACGTTTGGCGATTGTTGATTTATCGACCCATGGTGATCAACCGATGCACTCACAAAGCGGGCGTTATGTCGTCGCCTATAATGGTGAGATCTATAACTTCCTTGAAATGCGCCGTAATTTAGAAGATGCAGGCCACAGTTTCAAAGGGCACTCAGATACAGAAGTTTTGCTTGCTGCTATTGAGCATTGGGGCATTAATACGGCGGTACAAAAAATTAATGGTATGTTCGCTATTGCGCTTTGGGACCGCCAAAGCCAAGAGCTACATTTACTGCGCGACCGTTTCGGTAAAAAACCGTTATATATTGGCTGGGCAGAGCAGCAAATTGTTTTTGGTTCAGAGCTCAAAGCCTTTGCCGCGCACCCTGATTTTCAACGTAATAAAGCGATTAACCCCGATGTTTTGGCGCTTTATATGCGCCTATCTTACGTGCCTGCGCCGCACTGTATCTTTAAAAATGTTTGGAGCCTTCCTGCAGGGCAGCGTATCACGTTAAAATATGGTGAAATCAACGCGGGGTTAGATTTATCATCGCTGTTTGAAATTTATTTTGATGCGGGCGCACAAATTCAAAACCGCCGTGCGGAAATTGACCCGAAAATGGGGTTTGATGATGCACTTTCTGGGCTAGATCATGTCATGCATAAGGCCGTTGAGCGCCGTATGATATCAGATGTGCCCATTGGGGCATTTTTGTCGGGCGGTATAGATTCATCTTTGGTTGTTGCCATGATGCAAGAACAGATGAATGAGCGTGTAAAGACATTCTCGATTGGTTTTAATGAACCGAAATATAACGAAGCCGAACACGCTAAGGCAATCGCCACGCATTTAGGGACGGATCACCATGAATATTATGTTGATAGCAATGCGGTAAAAGATAGCCTTGCTCTCATGGCGGACATTTATGATGAGCCTTTTGCGGATGCCTCGCAAATTCCGACTTTTATGGTTGCGCGTGAAGCGAGCAAGGATGTCAGCGTTGTGCTTACAGGCGATGGCGGCGATGAAATGTTCGCGGGCTATAAGCGCCACTATCAAGGGGCGCAAGTTTGGCGTAAAATGCGCTTATTGCCAGCGCCGCTGCGTCGTGGGTTGCAAAAGCTGCTGTTAAAAACATTACCCGTTTCGCTGCAGTGCCAAAATGACAGAATAAACCGCCTTGTTGAGGTTATGGGCAGTCGCGATCTTAATGATTTTTATAATGGCCTTTCACAGCAATGGCATAATACAGAGGCTTTGGTGCATGAGAGCACAGATGTCGCGCTGCTGAACCAAGATATACGCCGCGAAGTCCAAGGCTTGAAACCTGAGGAACAAATGGTTTACTGGGATGTGTTATCCCAACTATCTGACCGTATGATGGTCAAAGTTGACCGCGCGACCATGGCAAGTTCAATCGAGAGCCGTGCGCCTTTTATGGACGTTGACGTTTTTGATTATGCATGGACATTGCCACTACAAACCAAAATCCACGCAGGGCAGGGCAAATATGTCGTGCGCGAACTTTTGGCACGTTACCTGCCGCGTCATTTGTATGAGCGCCCAAAGCAAGGTTTTACTCCACCATTAAACGCATGGCTTAATGGTGATCTGAAGCCATGGGTGGATGGGCTTGTTCATGATAAGGCCGCACCGGCCAATGCGTATTTTGATTTATCACTAATCGCAAGTGCTTGGCGGCGCGCCGCTTTAGGTTCAGAGGCCGACACATTGCGCATTTGGAACTTTGTTATGTTCCATTTGTGGCATAAGCGCTGGATGTCTTCGTGATGTGGAGTTCTTGTTTTATTTGTCATTTAGTATAGTTTTATTGTTATGAATGTGTTGAATCCAGTGAAGCATAGCGCCGTGTGGCAAAGGGCGAAGTCTTCTTATTTATTACTTATATTTATCTTCGCTGTCTTGGTGCTGTCGTTACAGAGCCAGGAGAGCTTCCATGTGCTGCTCAAAGTTCTGAGTGATGCCTATATCGCGGTGAGTGTTTTTGTCGCCTTTACGCTCGTGATTTTTTACACGCTGGAATCTGCGTTTAAAGTAAATACTAAAAGTTTTTTGAAAAAACATCAGCACCTTCAAGTGCCGATTGCCGCATTGCTTGGCGCTTTGCCCGGTTGTGGTGGGGCGATTATTGTGGTGACGCAATATGTGCGCGGGCGCTTATCATTTGGCAGTGTCGTTGCTGTGCTTACGTCGACGATGGGGGACGCGGCATTTTTATTATTGGCACAAGCGCCGCAAACGGGCTTTTTGATTATGGGGCTTGGCGTTTGCGTCGGTATAATCAGCGGTTATAGCGTTGATGCGCTGCATGGCAAAGATTATTTGCGCCCAAAAGACGACGAAATATCACGCGCAAAATGTTTGGAAGATGATGACACATCCGTGCTACGCCTTAATATGTTTGACGGGCTATGGCTGGTCCTTGTTGGGCCAGGATTCGTTTTGGGGATATTAAGCGCGCTACAAATTGGTGCTATTGGCTGGATCACGGCTGAAATGCATAGCGCCGTTGCGTTATATTTAGGTGCAGCGGGCGCCCTTTTAGGCAGCTTGATGTGGGTCTACTCCTCTGTGTTTCGTCAGCATCGGGTCGGAGAACAATACGGGGCGGCACATAATATTCATATGAGCAGCGAAAAAGATCACCCCGTGCATCGCGTGATTCAGGATACTAACTTTGTCACAACTTGGGTTGTATTTGCGTTTTTTATTTTCGAAATGACTCTGCATATTACGCAGGTTGACTTAGCGAGTTTATTTTCTGGCGTACATCTTTACCTGCCGTTGATTGCGATTCTTATTGGTTTTATTCCCGGCTGTGGCCCTCAAATTTTAGTGACAGCGACTTATTTAAGCGGGGCGATACCGCTATCGGCGCAAATTGGTAACGCGATTAGCAATGATGGCGACGCTTTATTCCCTGCAATCGCCCTTGCGCCGAGGGCTGCGGTGGTGGCGACCGTGTATTCTGCATTGCCTGCATTTATTGTCGCCTACGGATATATGTGGTTATTTGAAAGCTAGCTATTGAATATTTCGTCAGAAAAACCATACTCATTAAAGAAGGCGTAAACGAAAGGATCTAATTATGTCGAGTTTAAAAGTTACAGATACAAATTTCGATAAAGAAGTTTTGAAAGCAGATGGCCTTGTTGTCGTTGATTTTTGGGCGGAATGGTGCCAGCCATGCCAAGCGATGTCACCACTGATAGATGAAGTCGCAACAGAAATGTCGGACAAGTTTAAAGTGGTTAAAATTAATATTGAAGACAGCCCTGAAGCGCCAACAAAGTACAATGTGCGTGGCATTCCAACATTAATGGTGTTTAAAGAAGGCCAAGTGGTTGATACACGCGTCGGCGGTATGAACAAAGACCAGTTAAATGACTGGCTTGCTACAGTCTCTTAATTGCGCCCGACTTAATTTAAGTCATTATCACACGATAAAGCTCAGCTAGACGATTTAGTTGGGCTTTTTTGTTGACATAACGGCGCCGGTTTGCTTGTATAGCTTGTCATAAGAGGCGCGCCCGTGTAAGGGCGCCCTAAGGGGAGCAAGATGCCAGATAACAAGCCTGCAGAAATTCAAAATGCGCTGAATGTATTGGCCCGCCTTGACTCGTCAGATCAGGACAGCCATCAGGCGCTACGTAAAGCGCTGCCGATTTTGGCCGTCAAATTAAAACAGCATGATTATGATTTCAGTGAAGCCGCGTTAGAGGCATATGTCGCCGAGGGCATAACGCGCATAGCCGATGAAGTTAAGGCATTATCGAGCGCACCAACGCAGCATTTAACGGCGCTAAGTTATGATGACATCAAAGAAGGTTTACGGAGCCAAAACGAGGAAGAGCTTGACGATTTTCTTAGCAGCCCTGAAGGCGTGTTTTATCAGCTATGTATGGGGGGAGACCTTGATGAAATTAAGGCACATGTTAACGCAGGTTTAGATTTCTCGGAATGCGGCCCCGCGCTTTTACAAGGTCTAATCGATACACGGCGCGCTGATGTCATCATATTTTTATATGATTTGGGGCTCGATCTTGGTGAAATTGTCGTCGCGGACATCCTTAATCTAGCGGAAATTGGCTGTGAGGATATTGTGAAAGATTTCATCCATCAGCATAGTAGCAATTTTGACTTTATGGTGGAGCTTTATGATTTAGCAGCCTATAATAATTACGTTGCGGTCATGCAGTTGATGCATGAAACTGCGATTGCCACCGATTTTGATCACGGCCAGGCCGCGCTTAACGCTGCGCAGGGTAATGGGGTTGATAGCTTACAATTTTTGCACCAGGAGCTTGGCGTGGACATTAGCGCTCATGATCACGCTGCGCTAACTTTAGCAGCAGGACACAGCGCCATCGATACGATGGAATATTTACGGCAGCACGGTGAATCATTTGATGACCTGTCCGACGACAATTTGGCCTATATTTTTGAAATCTGTGACTTGGAAGTCTTAACTCATATGGTTCAGGGCACAGCCGTTTTTACGCGCAGCGGCCAAGCGTTTACAGACATCAGAGCGCAGCTTGCATCGTTAGGTGAGTGGAAGACCATTCATAGCGAAGCTAAAATGGGAGGCCTTCCGCGTTACGCACATCGTTATAACCCACTTTATTATCATCATGATATGGTTGTAGATTTGGTTGAAATACTCAAAAAAGAAGGGGTTGATGATGCTCTCAATTGCGCATATGGGGCTTCGGCTTTGTTCGGCGGCAATGATGCGCAGCTTATGCGCTATTTGGATAAGTGGGCGGAGGATGGTACCCATCCTCTTTACACGGCGACATACATGATATCCATTCCACGCTCAGGCACCTTGAATATGAAAGCATGGGGCGACGCGGTGATGCAGCATGGCCCTAAAATGGCCGAGCTGGTGCAGTTCGCCGACGTGCTCGATACGCCGAGGCGCAGTAAATGTGGACGCAGTTGGTCGGTGAACGCAACGCGTGCTGCTGCCGCTGAATATGTATATGAAGGCGGTACGCAATACCCTGAATTTGCAAAATTATGCCTTGATGTCGGTTGGGCCAGTGAGCTATTTGACACGGGCACTATGCTGATCGGTAAATATGAAGAAGCATATGGCAGCATAAATGCTGCTAAAGCCGGCGGCGGCCTGCCTGAAATCAACATAGACGGCGCTTTATTTGACAAGCCGCGCTTTAATTTCAGGAAATTAAAAGATGGCGATTTGCGTGGCCTTGCGCTCGGCGAGCTTACTGATTGCTGTCAACATCTAGGTGACGCTGGCGCGGCTTGCACAGCACATGGTTTCCTCTCGACGGCGGGTGGTTTTTATGTCCTCGCCGATAAAAAAACAGATGAAATTGTGGCGCAAAGCTGGGCATGGCGCGGGCAAAAAGATGAAATTGTCTTTGATAGCCTAGAGTATTTGGGCGAGCATATGAGCACAGAGAAATGGTCCACCTTGCTTGATAATTTGGGCGCTGCGTTTCAAAAACACGCAGGCATAAGTGCTTTTTTGGTTGGCACCGAAGGTGACACCCCCCAAGACTTGCCTTATCCCATAGCATGTCAGGGCTCAATAGCTGAGCCGATAGATTACGAAGGCTATCGCGATTCTAAAGATGCGCAATATGTGGTTTATAAACGCTAAATTAGCGGCCTATATAGACGGCGGTAAATAATTCAATTACGTTACCTTACATAAATTTATTTTAAGGGGCGCGTTCACATGATTTGGTATTACATCCTTCTTTACGCATTAATACAGGGCATTACCGAATTTCTGCCAATCAGCTCATCTGGCCATTTAATATTGGCGCATGAATGGGTTAATGGGCAAATGCAGCCTTCGGCGCAAACTGACAGCGCGCGCTGGGCACAAGACGCTATTATCGATATTGCCGTGCATGTCGGCACCTTATTCTCAGTCTTACTTTATTTCTGGCGTGATTTCTACGGGATAGCGCGTGGCGTTATTCTCTCCTGCTTTGGGAGTGCGGATATACGCGGCCGCGATAATGTTAAGCAAGGCCGCAATGCCGCGTTTTATATTATTATTGCATCTGTGCCTGTTATCATCGCAGGTTATTTATTGCATCAATGGCAACCAGACTGGCTACGCTCAGCCGAGATCGTGGCATGGACGACGCTTATTTTTGCATATGCGCTATGGCTTGCGGATCGTTTTTGCCCGTCAAAACTTGACGTTAGTGAGATGACGTTGAAAATGGCTTTAGTCGTCGGGTTTGCACAGGTGCTTGCGCTTGTTCCGGGGACAAGCCGCTCAGGCATTACAATGACGGCAGCGCGCGGTATGGGGTATACGCGTGAAGCAGCAGCGAAGTTTTCACTTTTTTTATCTGTTGTCGCGATAAGCGGTGCAGGGCTTCTTGCTGGACTTGATGTTTTCAAAAGCGAGAATGTGCAGCTTGGCGCTGATGCTGTGATAGCGGCTGCGGTGTCATTCGTTGCGGGGTACTGTGCAATTACTGTGATGATCAAGTGGCTAAAGACACATGATTTTACGCCATTTGTTCTTTACCGCGCGCTACTTGGTTTAGTCTTATTACTGATTGTTTATCTATAGGCCAAGCGGCAAATAGACAATAAAAGTCCTTCTATGATTTGGAAGGGGGGGTATTGTTGCCGATTACTCCTTAAAAGATTTTTTTACGGCTTTAGCAACACTTGGGAAGCGCTCAGCAAGGTCCTTAATGTTTTGTGGCACAGACTCGCCTTTTGCGAGAGGTTCAGCCCATTGAGAAAGCTCCTTCTCTGCAGATCGCTGTTCAATGCTGCGTGCCATCTCAGGGTGCTTGTTACGTATACGTGCAATGTGGTCAGGAACGTCTGCATCCTTTTGATGGCCATATTTGGCAAGCGCTGCTTGGTCCTGCGCATTATTTGTTTGCTTGTATTTCTGCGTCAACCCGCTGGTAAACTGATTAAAGATCTGGTTGGCAGCCATAGCGGTACGTGAAACCATTGATGATGTGATGTCTTCTTTTTGGTCGACAAATGTCGGCGTAGAGCCACCAATCCAACGCAAGATACTCTGCGGGATCTGATCAACAAGTTTGAATGAAGAAACGCCGATCATATAAAGCAGCATTGTGAACATCACCAGATAAAACACTTTATCAATCGGGCCACGAATGCTATCCGCAAAAGTGGGGTCCTGCTGTTCCGTAATTGTCGAGCCACCGACGTTTGCAATAACAACCTCCCAGATATCAACGAGGACATTTGCCATGGCAGAGAAAATGGTAACGGAGGCGATGAAGCCCATAATAATCATAATTGGGCGAAGGAAAATCTCAAAAAGCAGATAATAGCCGTTGGCGGCTTTTTGCCCAGGTAGCCCGCCGCCTTCAATATGGAGGTGTGAAAGCGCCCATAGCGGCACGCCGACCATGGCTTCAAACACAGTTTTAACCCATGTGCCGACCGCGAAGAAGAAGTACATAAAGGGCAGCATTGGAACAATGTAGAACAGAATGAAGCCAGCTGTAAGCGTGATGCCGGCAGCGGTCATTAACGCAGAGCCAATTGACCCTGCGAAGTCCCCGACACCAGACATTGGGTTATCAGCGCCTTGCACTAAATCATAAACCATTGCGCCTGCGCCCAGTGAAAGGTTGCGGATTGAACCTTCTATAAGCGATTTGCCAAGGCCTGATAACTTGGCAAGAGGGTGAACGTTTTCGCCCGTGTTCTCGGTCATCGAATAAAGGCCATCAATACCAAAAATCCATGCAAGTGTGCCTTCAAATGAATTACCGCTACTGTTACGTCCGCCGGTACCTGCGCCGTCTTCAAGCCATTCTTTATAGATGTCGTGGTACAGGCGGGCGGCGGCAAGTTCGCCGTGGCGCGGCAGAATGGCGCCAGCTGTAAACGCTTTGAAATTAGGGTCAAACAAATCTGCGGTAATAACGCTGGGCTCATTACGTGTACGTATTTTAGCCACGCGTTGCATGGTCACAGGCCATGACTTCGCTGTAGGTAGGTTATTTACGGCCTCGATTAATCCGCCGTTTAAATCCGCGATCCGGTTATACCAAATACCTGCGCCTGCCCAGCCGCGGTCAAGCAGTGGCTGCGGGACTGCGCTATGGCCGAGGCCGCTAATATTTGTGCGCTCCGCCTCAACGGAGGCTTCAATAATACAGTTCAAATGTGTACGTAAAATTACAGCACCGTCTTTTTTTGTTTGCGCAATACTTCTCCAGTGGGGCGTCGGGGGGCCAAATGGGCCTGCCGCGGTCGCAGCGCTTTTTAAATGCGAATATGTCTCGTACATCGAGTTCGCCATTAAATCGAAACCAAAGAAGGCGACATCCGGCGGCGCGCCATATTTGGCAAGTGTTTTGTTACATGTCGGTGGGGTGTAGCCTGCGTACATATATGTCGCAAATGGTTCCATACTCATGCTGAGTACGCCCCAAATAAGCTCATAATATTTTTGCTGTGCGAGCTTGCGGCCCGGGGAAGTGGCGTTGGTTGCGGCAAAGGTTATTTCTCCGCAATAAGGGTAAACATAACCGGCGTGGTTACCGTAAGCAGGTTTAATACCTGCAGGCGCGCCTGCGCGGCGTGTCGGGTCTAACGAGCCAAAACGCATTATGATGTCACCGCCGTCAGAAAATGCACGTGCGCCGTCATAATCGGGCGGATTTCCAGTGTCAACACTGACATCCATGGCGGCGTTTGTTCTTGGGTTTATCAGATAAACTTTAATTTCTTTGTCTAGGCTCGCACCTGCGATTGGTGGGTAGTGCCTGTAAGGGAATACACGCTCTTCGATATATTTACAGGCACTGGCAGCATGGAGTAGGGCGATAATTTCCATCGCATCATTTGCCATCGGCGTGCCGATCATGGAATTAGCATCCATTAGTCCGCTGGAGCTTGCCTGAATATTAAACTGCTGCCAGACATTTGTCGCAAGGCTTGACCCCCACTTGGCGGAATACAGCACTCCGTATTGTGCAAGGTTTAGCCCGTTCGAAATGGGCACAATTAAGGCGAAGGCCATGATGAGTCTTAATGGCGCCCAACCTTTTGAAAAACGCTTGCCGAAGGGCGTGCCACTTTGAATGCTTTCTAATATAATGGCGACAATAAAGTACAGCAGAATAAATAAGGCGACCGCAGCAATCGTATAGCTAAAAAAGGCAAAAAGTTGATGCAAGGCGAGGTGAAAAGCCCAAGGGAATACAGCCGGCACTTCAACGACATCTGTACCTGAGTTTGAACCATCAAAGCGCAGCGATATGCAGTCCTCCGTGGCGTCACCTACACAGGAGCCAAAAAAGCCTGTAACGCCAGCGCCGGCATTTAAAGGGACACCGAAGACACGGTCCATTAGGACGAAGGCGATGTCATTGGTTGGGTTCGGTGTCGTGAAAAGTTGCGCATATGCTCCCGGAATTAATAGAGCAAAAACAAAAGAGAATAGCTGCGCAAAGATAAGGAAAATGGAAAAGGATATTAGGCCAAAAATAACGATCTGATCGATGTGCTTACGAGAGAAAACAATGTTCTCTTTCGCGGCAAAGAGCACGTTAAACACACCGAAACGGCCAAAGTTTTGGGCGTTTAAATAAGTGTGTCCAACAGGCAACAAACCCACGTTAAAGAAGATTCTTGCCATTAAAGCAGCAACCGTCGAAAATCCCGCACGCCAAAACTCAAGAATGCGCGGGATAATACCCGGCAATAGAGCATATTTTAATGCCGCCGGAACGGTTATGTTATTTAACTTCTTATCAGCCATAAACTATTATGCCTTTACCCTTATAACTTCATTGCGTAGACCTAAGCCTTATTTCTTCAGTGCGCCCATACCTTTTGACATGGCATCTTTCGTACCGCCGGTGATTTGCCCAAACATATGCCCACCACCAATGGCGGCGTATTGGACAAGGCCGCCAGCAGCGTCTTGTGATTGGTCAACAAATGATGATACGTTTGCGCCCATCCAACGTAGGATTTGCTGTGGTATCAACTCAACGAGTTTAAATGATGATACTGCCATCATATATAAGATGATGGTGTAGACGACCAAATAAAACAGTTTATCGACAGGGCCACGAATAGATTCAATAAGCCCTGCTTTTTCAGCATCGCCAGAACCACCAACGTTGGCGAGGACAATGTCCCAAATGTCGTGCAGCACGGCAGCCATAGCGGCAAAAACCGTAATACCTGCGATAAGGCCGAAAATAATCATAATTGGCCGCAAGAAGATTTCGAAAATAAGGTAATAACCGTTAATCGCGGCATCCCCCGGCAATCCATTACCATCAATACGAATGTGTGCTAATGCCCATAGTGGCACGCCGACCATCGCTTCGAATACGGTTTTGATCCAGTTCCCGACCGCAAAGAAAAAGTAAATAAACGGTAAGAACGGTATCACGTAATATAAAACAAAGCCTGCGGTGAGGCCAATGGTGGCGACACTAAACATGATGTCCCCGATAATCGCGCCACCTTCTTCACCGATACGTGATAATGCAGGGTTATCAATATATGTAGCGATAACGCTGCCGCCCATAGCCACGGTACCAACCGTTAAGTTCCGTATCGTCGAATCGATCAAACCCTTACCAACGCCAACAAGTTTTGCAAGGGGGTGGACACCTGAATTCGATGTAATTGAATACAGGCCATCCAAGCCAAACAGGCCGCTGAGCATTTCGCCAAAGAAGTTGCCTGATGTACTTGCTTTACCAATGCGGTTTGAATCTGTCAGCCAGTATTTATATAAATCATAGTAAGCCTGCGCCGCCGCGACTTCTGCGTCACCACGTGGCAGGTTGAGCATTTTACCGTCAGTTCGTTTCGGGTTATATATTTCACCCGCGCTGACGTTTTTATCGACCCGCAATTTTGCTTTTGCTGTACGCTCCATCGCAAGAGGATAGGCGGTCGCCGCAGGAATATTGTTTGCAGCACTAATTAATGTGCCGTTCATCGCGGCGATTTTATTATACCAAATGCCTGCACCAGCCCAGCCACGGACAAGTAGGTCCGTTGGGATATCAAATGCGCCGCTATTACGTTCCTCTGCGACGGCGTTATTTATTAGACACTGGATCGTTTCTTTTACCGCAGCGTGTATATTTTCCTTTGTCTCGCCAGACGTAAAGTAATTAGCGCCACCAACGCCGACAGCCGCGGTGCCGTTTTGTTTAATCCGCGCCGTCATCCATGCCTGAGAACTTGTTCTCAGCGTATTAAATATATTATCAAGGTTGGTTACGCTATTACAGTTTGCCGCGCCTGGCGCTGTGGACGTCGGAAGCAGTCCGGGGCCGCCTCCCCATAAGGAGTTAATAAGCTCGTAATATCCATCATAAAGATATTGAGGGCCGGCTGAGGCCATATCTGTGGTGGTCATGACTAATTCGCCGCAAGCCTTCCTGACCTGCCCTGTATCATTGGTATAGGCTGCTGTTAAATTTGTATCTATTATCGCAGGGTCTTCATCACCAAAACGGATAACCACATTGCCGTTTTCATAGAAAGTTCTTGCACTTGCATAGTCTGTTGCTGTGAAGAGGCTGCGTCTTTGGCTTGGTATTGAGTGGTTTTTTACTAGCCAAGCATCGACGTCTTTATTCACGTTTGTCATTGCAGGGTCATACTTAAAGAAAGTTTCTTCATGGTATTCGCATGCAAGGGCCAATGAAATAAACGAGATAAGCTGATTCGCTGTTTGTGCTGTTGGCGTGCCGATAAGTTCTTGCTCGGTGGAAAGCTTTGAAAGATTCGCGGCAAAATTAAACCATGCGGTTGTGGCAAGGCCAGAGCCCCACTTTGCCGCATATAGTGTGATGAACTGCGCCGAGTTCATACCAAATGCAAATGGAATAAGTAGGCCGACGGCGACCACCATTCTGATGGGGGCCCAAACAGAGTTGAAACGTCGCCCAAAAGGCGTGCCTGTCTGCGCAGTCTCAATGATAATCACCATGATGAAGTATATAAAGATGAACAAACCTACGACGAGTAAAGCAAGGCTATAGAATAGATACATCTGCTGAAGGCCTCGGTGGAATGGCCATGGTAATGAGCCACCAGAAGTATGTACTTCCGTGGCGCTGTTTAGGCCGCTTGCGTTAATACCAGTACAAGGGACATTCAAGCTTACACATGAATTAAAGAAGTTGGGAACGCCGAAAACGCGATCAAGCAGGATCATCGCAATGTCATAACGTCCATCAGCGCCAACGCCTGCCGCGCCTGCGCCGCCCGGAATAAACGTTGGGTATGGTGCAAATATATTTGCAATTTGTGCCATAGCAGGCAGCATAACAAAGGAGGCAAGCAGGGTGAAAACCTGAAGTGCCAGTATGGCAATCGCGGCAATAATAACGGAAAAGACGATAATCTGATCGGCTTTTCCTTTGCGGAATTCAATATTATTTGCAGCAAGCGCAAGAACTTGAACTATGCCAAACTGGCCAATGTTTTTGGACTGCATATAGGGGTGGTTCGCAGGAATAAGACGCACTGTTGATAAGACGCAAGCAATGAAAAAGGCCAGAGTTTTAAAGCCAGTGCTAATAAACTCGGCAATGCGTGGCAGGATGCGCGGGAGTGTCATGTATTTCACGACGTCCCCTGCACCAATATTATGCAGTTCTTTCTTTTCTTTTTTCTTATCAAAAAATGCCATTATTCTTTCCTACTCATTTAATCCCTGCTGCTTTATTTACGTCGCATGACGCCGCGCATTAAGCCACCGCCTGCAGTACCGCCAGCCTCGCCGAGGCCTTCTGAAATGTTACTTACATGGCGCGCAGTCATTGCGCCTTGAATTGAAATTGTACTATTAAGCCCTTCGGCGATATTGCCTGATTCATCACTAAAGGTTTTCACACCTGCGCCCATCCAACGTAAAATACTGTCAGGGACAAGGTCGATAAGTTTAAACGATGCCATTGCCATCATATACGCGACAATAGCGTAGAGAATGGTGTAGAAGAACATATCCACCACGCCACGGAACTCATCGATATAATCAGGGTCAGCGACCGGTGTAATGCTGTTATTAGCAAGGTTGTCGACAACGAGGTCAAAAACATCGTTAAAGATGACCATTAGCGCACCATATGTCGATATTGATGCCAGTAAGCCAAATAAGGTCAAGACAGGCCTTAAGAAAATTTCAAATACAAGGAAATAACCATTACCAGCAACGCCGGGCAGGCCGGTGCCATCAATTCTAATATGTGCCATTGCCCAAAGTGGAACGGCGATCATGGCTTCAAAGATACTTTTTACCCAACGGCCTGCGGCTAGGAAGAAATACATAAACGGCGTCATTGGGATGACATAGAACAGGATAATACCTGCCGTCAGACCAACGGTGGCCGCCATCGATTCAATTGCGGATGCCATGTCAGCAATTTTTGCGCCTTTTGCAAAGCCCATAGATGACAGAAAGCCAGAGATAGATGTTGAAAATATCGTCCCTGCAAAAGCGGAAATGGAGCTGTCTATGAGGCCTTTACCTGCGCCAACCAATTGTCCAAAGGGGTGGACATCGCCATTTTCGCGCAAGTTGAAAACGCCCTCAAGGCCAAATATTATGTTTACGAAGTTTGCAAAAGAGTTTGATTTCTCTTCTTTGGGGAATCTTTCTGCAGCAGCAGCAGAAACGAATGTGCTGATGGCCTCAGACATTAACTTCGCGTATTCAAGGTCTTGGGGGTTCGGCAACTGCATGTAACGGCCGTCTGGTAGCTGCGGGTCAAACAAGTCGAGCCCCATTGTGTTGAACTGCTGCGTACGCTTATGCTTTGCAATCGTGTTCATTATTTCTGGGTATGTTTTAACGTAAGGTGCCTTTAAGGCTTCTTTATAGGCGCCGTAAGTATCTGAAATGCGGTTATACCACATGCCTGCACCAGCCCAGCCATATCTGTATAAATCTTGGTTTGCACCAAGATTTGTTGTGGTGTTTTTCATTGAGAGTATTTCTTTGGCTTCATTCGCCATTGCAATATAGGCGTTGTCAAAACCAGCTTCGAGTACGCTTTTATAATATTTAAAAACGCTATCATAAAACGCAGCAGGTGGAGGGCTATTACAATCTGTCCAGCCTGATCCGATTACGGTACCGATGGAGACATCACAGCCGTCAATATCAGGGCCAGCAAGCCCGTGTATGGCGAGAAGCCTCTGGCTTATGGGGGTAACTAAATCCCCGTACCAAATAAATGCGGAAACGGTAAGCAGCTCTGTGCGCCAAGTGCCCAGTGCTGTATTTGAATCTGATGGGCCGAGCTGTGGAGATGGTGCGCCTGGGATGACGATCTCACCACAAATAGGCCTTATACCGCCTTTTACGGGGGCGCTTGCAGCCGTGGACATAAGATTACCCTTAAAGTCAGGGTGGATTTGACCAAAGCGCAATCGAATGTCTTTATTTTGTGTCGCCACAAGGAGTGTATCAATGTTGTTGCCGTCAATTACAGTCGCTGTGGCCGGAAGGTCCGTATAATAGGTGGTTGGGTAGGCACTATTGGTGCCCATACCGTTTAATATGGCAGGCTTGTTGCCGTCCTGTATGACATCATAAATCAAAAAGACATCAATAGGGTGCGGCTTAGTACTCAGCGCGTCGTTTGTCGCTAAGTTTACGTTTGTGCTCGAGGTTCTTTCGACGGAGAGCTCTGTATCGTATAAAGTTGTGCCTGTACCGTCTGTGGCATCTTTGTTGATCACATAATACTGTTGTCTGTAATATGCAGCGCACATATTGGCAAGCAGAAGCCCTTCTATATACGCGGTAGTATCGGGCATCGTCGGCTGCGGTAAGAGCATCTCTCCGCCATTGCCAAGGGGGCTATATATTTCTGGCCCGTTATTATCAGCGCGACCAAAGGCTATCCATGTGTTTGTCGCGAATATGCCGCCAATTTTTGCGACGTTTAGCACTAAGTGTTGCCCTGTGCTAAAGCCGTGATATGTCGGCACCAAAAAAGCGAGCGCGATAATGAGGCGGAAGGGCACATAGCCGCTGGCGAAGCGTTGGCCAAACGGTGTGCCATCCTGCACTGTTTCAACTAAGACAACAAAAAGGAAATAAACAACCAGCAGTGCTGCAACGGTAGACATCGCAAGGTTGTAATACGAAAACGTGCCTTGGAGAGCTTTCGTGAATGGCGGAATTGCCGCTGCGCTTGCGGGCGCGTAGCTTGTATTATATAGGCCGGGAACACCAAAAATCTGATCCAGCATGCTAAAGGCAATATCCTTGGATAGGTCTAATCCCGGAGGTTTTTGAAAAAAGCCCATAAATTGAGCATGCGCCATGTTTGTAGTTAAGACGAACGCTAACAACGCGAATTGGGCGACAAGCAAAACAAGCGCGAGTACGACCGCGCCGTAAACAATGATTTGATCACTATGTTTCAGGTCAAATTTGAGGTTGTGAGCCGCAAGCCCCAATACGCCGCGAATAGTTATCTTGTCTAACGATTCTGCGGTTGTGTAATAAGAGTGCGCAGGTAGTAAACGTAGCATTTGAAAAATATTAAGTAGCAGCAGCGCAAACCAAGTTGTGTTGATCGACAGGTTTTTCACCCGACGCCCCAATTGAGGTGACAGCAAATATGCGCATACAGATTTTGCGTTTATATTGTTTTTAATTATATCGCTGTTCATTGCTTAGAATATTTTCTCTTTCTTTATCTTGTTTTGTCGCGCTTCAATATCGCCATTAAAGTTTAATTTTTTTTAATGCTTACTTTCCTATTGCCCCTTTAAAGGCGGCCCCACCAGCGGAGCCAAGGCCAGAAGCTGCTTTACTCGCCGCGCCTGTCGCTTGCGGAACCATCTGAGAGCCGGAAATGGCCGCTGTACGGGTTAATGTATCTAGTGGGTCTTGTGCCATGTCGCCAAAACTTGATGTCGAACTTCCCATCCACCTTAAAATCTGATTGGGGATAAGGTCGATGAGCTTAAAGCTACTTTGTGCCATGACGTAAATTACAATCACGTAGAATATAGAGAAGAAGAGTTGATCAATTCTGCTTCGTACGCCATCAACATCCCATGTGGCTGGGTTGGCATCGTGGTCAAAGCCCGTCAAGTTGGTGGTTACAATCGACCACGTATCATTTAAGACGGTTACGAGCGCACCAAAGATACTTAATGCCGCGATTAAACCAAAAACGATGAGGATTGGGCGGATGAGTATTTCAAAGATAAGGTAATAGCCACTAATCGCCATGTCACCAAGGCCTTCTCCATCATATTTAAGATGCGCCAATGCCCAAAGCGGCGCGCCAACAAGCGCTTCAAAAACAGATTTGACCCAACGCCCGCAGGCGAAAAAGAAATACATGAATGGCATCAGCGGTACGATGTAATACAAGATAATGCCGGCGGTTAAGGTTAACCCACCGATCATGCTGGCGAAGCCCGCAATCGCAGAAGATACGCCGCCCATAACTTTCGCCGCAGGTGTGTTGAGCTGCGCAAAGAAGCCACCACTTGCAGAAGCTAGCGTCGACGTTAATAGGTTTCGTATTGAGGTTTCAATAAGGCCTTTACCGATGGCGGTTAACTGGAACATCGCATGGGTGTCACTGTTTTTACTCATATTCGTGATGCCCGCAGTACCGAAAATCATGTTGATGATTGATTCAATCGCGCTCATTGGTGATGTGTCATCAATGGTTGATGTTGTAATTGCACTTTCTGGGCCGAGCATAAGCTTGTAAACTTCGCTTAAAACGTTGACGAGATCTTCTTCTCCTGAAACGCTGGCCCCGATATCTTTGATAATCGTGCCATCTGCAGATGTCAGGCTGAACATATCTTCAGCGGCGACATCAGTTTCTTTTTGTGTCCGCATCTCCAATATTTTGGTTAGGATCAGCGGCAACTTTGTCGCGGAGGGCACTTGCATGACTGCTTCCATCAACGAACCATTGAGGTCGGTAACGCGCCCATACCATAGGCCTGCACCGGCCCAGCCGCGGCGCTCTAATTCTAAGGTGTATTCAAATTCTGTGCTTGCCTGTAATGCCGCGACGGCCATGAACGATGGTACGTCCCCTAAGACAGGGAGGGTTACATTATAATATGTGTCCGTATAGGATTTGGGAATACCGGTGGAACATGTGCCTGCTGCGGCCCCTAGCTGTGCGTATTCAGCGGCGCTTGGACAGGGGACGCCACTCATATACATATAGTGCATTTGATGCGCGAAAGCGGCGATGGGGGGCTGTAAATAAAGGGTCATCACGTTGTCGAAATGGCCTTCTTGCGCAGCTGCGGCGCCAGGAGAGAGGGCTGCTGTGACTTCAACGGTGATTTCACCACAATAAGGGATAACGTTGCCTGCGTATCTTTGCGCCTGTTCGGTGCCGGTTGCGGCGTTTGTTTCTTTGTGACCAAAGACGATGTTAATGGATTGGCCTTCTGAATTTGCTATCGCTGTTGCGTATTGGCCCGGTGCTGTAATTTCTGTCGATGAGTTTCTGTAGATATGATAAGCGCGGATGTCTTTATCGAACTCCGCGTGGCCGTCATTTACATTCTCATAGAAGTATTCGCAGGTTTTGACCAGATGCATAAAACCAATAAGGCCGCTAATATTTGGGCGTGGTGGCTCGGTGATCAGGTTCCGATAGTTATTTGCAGCAATTTCGACCCCGCCAATCGGAATGACGGCTTCGTCTGTCATTGCTTTCCACGCGTTTGTGGCAAGCCCTGATCCAAATTTTGCCGTATAAAGCATAATATACTGCGCGGAATTGAAGCTATAGGCGACAGGCAGCAATAAACCAACACCGAGCAACAGGCGGAAAGGGCCCCAGAAGCTGTTGAATTTACGCCCAAATAATGTACCAGACTGTATGGTGTCAAATATAGCGTGCATAACATGAATGCACATAATGACGACGCCAATGACAAGGAACATGTAATTATAAAGGCCAAACAGCTCATTTTGCATGGCGGCGTGGAATGGTGACGGCGCGGCAGGCATCATGCTCGAATTAAAAATGCCCGGTATGCCAAAAGTGGCATCGAGCATCATAAGCGCGATGTCGTCTTGAGGGTTGGGCGTTAAGAAAAGCTCAGAAAGTGAGGGGACTTGTGCCCACGCGATCCCCATAACCACGTAAAGCAGCGCCATGATACTTAGAATGATAATAATAAAAAGCGACGCCAATACGGAGAAATACGCGACCACGCGGTCAACGTTTTTGAGCTTAAACTCTAGGTTTTCGCTGGCTGCGACAAGTACCTTAAAGATACCAAATTTTCCAAAATTTTGTTTTTGTAAATAAGGGTGGTTTTCGGGAAGCAAGCGAACCATATAAAACAAATAGGCGTATCCATAGGCCAAGAAAACAAGCGGGGAGCCAAACAAATCCTTGATGCGCGGCAAGATGCCAGGCAGCAACACGGCTTTTGCCGCGGCCTTTGTATCAATTGAAAATGTGTTCCTTGAATTGGTCACTACCAAGCCCCAAAAATCACTCCCTAGCAAGAAGCAATCATAAAATACCAAATAAAATCAGCCCCATGTCCTTGACTCTTGAATCGATAAAAAAAGTACAAAGACCTATAAATCATAACATAGACTGTTAAATGAATGCCATAAATAATGCTGATATCATTGATTTTCCTGAATATATTGACATAACATGCGAAGCGCTGCTATATAATGTGTTATATTGACAGGGAATGAAGATGAATAATTGCAAAGCGCAGGATCAGAAAGACGGCCCTTTGGTTGTTGCTTATATAGGTCAGGATGACCCTCTGCGCGGTGACAGCAAGGGCGCGATCGGTGTCGCGCAAAATGCTGCGCGCATGTTAAATGGCCGTTATGATTATGTTGATGCGTTGAGCCTTTCTCAAAGGTTCAATCAATTCTCTGGCTATGATGCACAGCTTAGCGCCTATGCGCAGCAGATTAAACGCGCGGATATTGTTATTGGCCATCAGAGTTGGTTGCTGTGCGACCAACTCGTTACCCCTCCTGTTGTTCAAGAAGACCGCTGGAATGAAAAATATTCAGAGTATAGAACAAACAATACGCAAGGCCTTGTTGCGCATGATTTAACGGACGCAGCATTACAATATGCAGGGCGCGAATTCCAAAGTGCCGTCAAAAATATTAAAGGGGATTTAGTCGCCGTTTTTATGGGCGGCGTGACGTCTTGTGATCAGGATGCGATAGCACATAAATTAGCCGCGATGGCCGCAACAGGTGGTCGTGACACAACGTTTTATCTATGCCCCTCACGCCGAACGGGTTATTTGCACGCGCGCTTAAAATCTAATTTAGAAACTCTGGCAAAATATACGCCGGTAAAGTTGCAGGTTATGGGCGATGATTACCCGCTGCTTGTTAATGGTTATAACCCTTATATGGGGCTGTTAGATCACGCGGACCATTTAGTGTTGATTGGTGAGTCTGGTTCAATGATTAGCGAAGCGCTATATACCAAAAAACCCTTATATCTGACCAATTCGCCATATCTGGTGCAAGAACTTACAGATCACGGTCATATTCTTGGCTTGCTAGAGGAGGCGCAACGGGTGTTTAAAAAGTCAGCAATGCCGCGTGTCGACATTACAGCGGAGGTCGCGCGCAGCATCGCTGATGAATATCTAGATCTCTGTGCTGCGCCGCCGCAGCCTTGAGAATGCATCACGCCATATCATTGGGCTGCGGACAGAAAAACGCCGCTGTAAACGAACATTCACGGCGGCGCGATTTTTTTGTTTCAAGTTGCGTTACGCGAAGCGGGCGCGGACTTTAATTTCGCCGTCATCACCAGTTCTACGTTTGCGGTCATCGGTGTAATCTTCATAATTACCTTCAAACCAGACAACTTGACCGTCGCCTTCGAAAGCGAGGATATGCGTTGCTAGACGATCTAAGAACCAACGATCGTGAGATATCACGACGGCGCAGCCTGCGAATTTTTCCAAGGCTTCTTCTAGCGCTGAAAGTGTTTCTGTATCCAAATCATTTGTCGGTTCATCGAGCAAGATGAGGTTGGCGTCACTGCGGAGCATTTTCGCCAAATGAACACGGTTACGTTCACCGCCCGAAAGCTTGCCAACGTTTTTTTGTTGGTCTGGGCCGCGGAAGTTGAATGATGATACATAGGCGCGGCTGGACATTTCGATATTGCCAAGCTTCATCAGGTCAAGCCCTTCGGAAATTTCTTCCCAAACGTTTTTACTGTCGTCAAGGCTGTCACGGCTTTGGTCAACATAACCAAGCTGCACAGTCTCGCCAACGCGCAACTCGCCGCCATCAGGCGTATCAACGCCGGTAATCATTTTAAACAAAGTTGTTTTACCGGCGCCGTTTGCGCCGATAACGCCAACAATGCCGCCCGGTGGAAGTTTAAAGGATAAATCATGGATCAGATCTTTGTCACCGAATGACTTCTTGATGTTGGTCGCTTCAACCACAAGGTTGCCAAGGCGCGGCGGCGTTGGAATAACGATTTGCGCGGTGCGGACGTCTTCGCGCTGGCTTGCCGCGAATAATTCTTCATAAGACGAAATACGCGCTTTAGATTTTTTACGGCGGCCTTCTGGTGACTGGCGTATCCATGCGAGTTCACGATCAAGCGTTTTCTGGCGCGTTGAATCTTCGCGAGACTCTTGTTCGAGGCGTGTGGCTTTTGAATCCAAATAAGCAGAATAATTGCCTTCGTAAGGAATGCCGCTGCCGCGGTCAAGTTCAAGAATCCAGCCCGTGACGTTATCAAGGAAGTAACGATCATGCGTAATCATCACGACAGTGCCAGTATATTGCGCAAGGTAGCTTTGTAGCCATGCCACGGATTCTGCGTCCAAGTGGTTTGTTGGTTCATCAAGCAGCAGCATGTCAGGCTTTTCAAGCAAAAGCTTACACAGCGCAACGCGGCGTTTCTCACCACCTGAAAGGTTTTTAATGCTTGCATCACCCGGTGGGCAATGCAAAGCCTGCATCGCCATATCAAGCGTACGGTCAATTTCCCAGCCGTCAACAGCGTCGATCTTTTCCTGCAGCTCGCCCATTTCAGTCATAAGAGCATCCATGTCGCAATCAGCTTCGCCCATTTCGCCGCCAATTTCATTGAAACGGTCGACAAGGGCTTTGATCTCTTTCAGGCCTTCTGTAACGTTCTCACGTACATTTTTTGTTTCATCTAATTTTGGCTCTTGTTCCAGATAACCAATTTTGGTGCCTTCAGCGGCCCATGCTTCGCCTTGATATTCGTTATCAACGCCAGCCATAATTTTTAATAATGTCGATTTACCTGAGCCATTTGGCCCTAAAACGCCAATTTTTGCGCCAGGTAGGAAGCTGAGTGTAATATCATCTAATACTTTTTTACCGCCACCAAAGGTTTTTGATACACTTTTCATTACGAAAACATACTGATAAGATGCCATTTAAATCGTCCTTGCAGTTTTTGAGGATTGCTTTAACTTTATGTTAGGTAGTTTTTATCAAATTAGTGCGAGATTGCAAGCGCAACCGTGTAAATAGCAGTATTAATTTCGAGGTATGATTAAATGTCTTCACAGGAATCATTAAGTAACGCATCAAAGTCTAGGTTAGAATTTTCTAAACATGGTAACTCACTTGGGGCAGCAGGCTATGTGTGCCGCAACCAAGAAACAGCAGGAAACAATGATTTCCTTGGGCGATCAGGGGACACAATTTCAGTAAGCCCACCTAAAGGCGGCTTTGATAAAATTAACGTTGGCGCTGCATGGGATAATGACACTGCACTAAGTAAAAGCATGATTGGCCGTTTGCTTAAAATTGAGAGAAAACTCGATATTGATCTCGACTTGGGCTGTTTGTATGAGATGCAGGACGGAACGCGCGGCGCCGTACAAGCCTTTGGCGAGCTGTTTGGCAGTTTTGACGAAGCGCCTTATATCCAGCTTTCTGGTGATGAGCGTACCGGCGAAGCAGAAGGCGACGACGAGTACATGCTGATTAACGGCCATAAATGGAGCGAAGTTAAACGCGTCATTTTGTATATTTATATTTATAAAGGCGCACAAGACTGGGCGCAGGTCGCGCCGCAAATACAATTGCGCATTCCGGGGCAAAAACAAATTGTCGTTACGCCATCCGTACACAGTAAAAACCTTTCATTATGCGTCGTCGCTGGGCTTGAGAATATCCGCAATGGTATGAGCGTCACGAATTACACAGAATTTTTCCCAGGTCACGAAGAGATGGACCGCGCCTTTGGCTGGGGGCTGCAGTGGGATGACGGGCATAAAGGTGAATAATTCGTAATTGTGCAATTTTCACTGATTATTGCGCATTGTTGTATTGGATTATATACCGATATGTATTATATTCTGGCTGTATGCGTTCGTCGGTTTTGTATAATCGTTGTGAGCACGGTGAATAGAGTAAAATGAGAAAGTATAAGCGTAATGTATGAATTGGCGACGAGTCAGGCCTTTGTCTTAGCCCTTGGTTCTTTGGGGCTAGGCATGGTGATGTTAATCCGCGGTGGTAACTGGACAATTGATGCTGCTGTTTATATTGCGCGTCATTTAGGCGTTTCTCCTTTGGTCGTTGGCTTTACAATTATCGCATTTGGCACATCGCTGCCTGAACTTATTGTGTCTATGAATGCGAACCTCAATGGTTCACCGGGGATTGCGATTGGTAACGTTATCGGCTCTAACATTGCAAATATTTTATTGGTTATCGGTGTGACGGCTGCGATAGCGACGATACCGGCCCGCCCGAAAGATTTAATCCGTGATCTGGGTGTGATGCTTTTAGCGACGCTTTATTTCGTGTTTTTGGTGAATACGGGTGATATGAGCCGTGCTTCTGGGCTTATTATGATCGGCCTGCTGCTTGTCTATGTGCTGTGGCAATATGGCATGGCGCGAAAAGGTGAGGCCGTTATTGAGGAAATTGAAGAGCCTGAGTTTAAATCAATGGCGCTTGCAATCTTGTTCTTGCTTATTGGTCTTGCTTTTATTGCGCTGGGCGCTGATTTGTTGGTTCGAGGAGCGCAGGTGAGTGCGCAGATTATTGGCGTGCCAGAAGCCGTTATTGGCCTGACGTTAATTGCGCTTGGTACATCGCTACCGGAGCTTTCAACTTGCGTAATTGCCGCGCTGAAAAAACATAATGACATTGTGCTCGGTAATATAATTGGCTCTAACGTTTTTAATATTTTAATGATTATTGGTGTAACGTCAGCAATTAAACCGATATCTGGTGTTAGTGAAAATGCAGAATTAATGAATATAAACGTGATTTTGGTTGTTGGCGTTTCAGTGTTGTTTGCGGCGTTATTATTATTCGCACGTAAAATACATAAAACTGTCGGTTACGCATTTGTCGCGGCATATGTTGCTTATACAATTGGCGTTTACGCTTTATTTATGTCCGATATTCATATTCCAGTAGGGGGATAATTTATGGATGATGATCTACTTAAGCCGATAAGTATCAACTTAGATGATTATGAAGATGAGGTTGAGGTTAAGGCCGAAAACGAAGAAGGTGCAGATGCCGATAAGTCATCTACGCCGTTATCTGCAGCCAGATCTGCAAGTAGTGCGAAAGAGCAAGCTGCGCAGGGGCCGAATCCTGTGCCTGACCCTGAGGAATTAGAGCGTTTGTTAAGCGGCAAACAGCCATCAGCGCCAAAAACGGTTGCTTCTGGTGGCGTTGCCGCGCCCGAGGCGCCGCGTGCTCCAATTGCATCCGGTGTGCCGCCACTACCCGATTCAGATATCACGCGTCCTATCGATGCTCCGCCCCCACAAGTCCATGATCGCTCGGCTGTAGCTGAGGCAGTAACAGATGATGCTACTGATGATGATGATATTATCGTTGAAACAGAGGGTGACGATGACGATCATATCCGGCCGATTGATGTGATGTCGCCAAGCAGTGCGTCGTCACAATTTGGCGCTCCTCCTGTTGCCGCAGAAACACCTAATAGCGCACAAGATGTTGATAGCGCTGCTATTGAAGCGCCTCCCGTGAGCGAGGCACCGCGTGCTGTTAATGTTCAGGCTGAAAGCGAGAATCCTGCGGCGGAAGGTGATGTAAACCATGTATCCTTAGGTGAAGAAATTAACCTGACACGCATGGACCCAGGCTTAAAGCGTGTGATGATTGGCATGGGCTGGGATGCAAAGATTTTTTCCGATGATTCTACGCCAGATTTAGATGTATCCCTATTTTTGTTAAATAAAGATAATAAGACGCGTGAGGATGCGGATTTTGTTTTTTATAACAATATGGAAGCTTGCGATGGTGGCGTTAAGCATCATGGCGACAACCGTACCGGCGCGGGCGACGGCGATGATGAAAACATTACGGTTAAGCTTTCGGATATTCCTTTTGATGTTGTTGCTATGGATATTGTCCTGACTATTTATCAAGGTTTGGAAAAAGAGCAAAGCTTTAAGGACGTGGAGAATATATTCTTCAGGCTTGTTAATGCGGACACTAAAATTGAGCTTTTACGTCTAGAGCTTGATAAGGTTGTTGGCGCAGAAAAAGCGATTGGCGTAAAAATTGGTAAGTTTACCCGTGTGGGGCCGAACTGGTTTTTTGAAGCGAGCGCGGTGCCGATACCCAAGGGGCTATCGGAATGTGCCACTGAATACGGTATAGTGGTTGCCGAAATGCTTTAACGATATATATGAACTATCTAATTGTAATTTATAGTGAGAAAAAAATGCGTAATTCTGTTTTAAAGTGCCTGTTTTTATTGGCTGTCTTTGCCTTGGGGCTAAATCTGCCTGCTTATGCGGCGAAAGAAATATCCGCCAATACCGACAGTGGTGCGAATGTTGAGCATTTTGTCTTAGAGAAGCCACATACACAAATTGTCTTTATTGCGAGCCATTTAGGTTTTTCAAACTCATATGGTCGCTTTATGGATTTTGATGGCGAGTTTATTTTAGACCATGATGATTTGTCCAAATCGTCTGTGAATGTTGTGATCGATGCCGCTAGCCTTGATATGGGGCATGAAAAATGGACAGCACATCTTAAAAACAAAGATTTCTTGGATGTTGAAAAATTCCCTGAAATTCGTTTTGTGAGTGATGCTGTTGAGTGGTCTGGTGAGAAGGAAGCAAAGGTTAGTGGTGTATTGTCTATGCATGGGGTTGATCGACGTGTGACGCTTGATGTGCAGCACAATAAGTCCGGTGTACACCCGTTTAGCGGCAAGTATATTGCGGGATTTTCTGCCGAGACAACAATTCGTCGCTCTGATTTCGGCATGACATTTGGCCTGCCATTGCTTTCAGATAAGGTCTCTATCAAAATCAGCGTTGAGGGCATCCGTAGCGGAGAAGATACTAGCGACTATGACGTTGAAAACGGTAAAGATTAAATTTATCGTCTAAAATTTTAGCTAATCTTTACTTCGTGTTTACGAGTTTATGGCATTATTTCATGGTGTGTGAGGGAGAGAGAATCTCCTCTTTATCAAATCAATATTGCGGCGCATTGTTGCTGGCTATGCTGATTTGTATTAGATATTAACCGGACAAATCTGGTGTATTGGGTGTTTTGAAAAGCTGTTATAGAGATAATCTATAGCAGCTTTCTCATTTTTCTATCTTGTTAAATGGTTCTTATGGCGTTATTCATGGTATAGTAGAAGGTGGCGCGCGTAAGTGATGCCCTCTGCAGTACAGTATAAGCTTTTGAATTAAGTTGGAAAAAATGCGCAAGACCTTCAAGGAAATCATGAATATGCTCAGCGTCCCTAAGCTGTTAGGGCCGTATGAAACTTGGCCGTGGTCGCATTATGATGAAGAGGCGCAAATTAGCATGAGCGCTGAAGTGCGCATGGGCTCAGAAGAAAATAATGTCGAAGCTGAGATACAAGTTATTCGTGATGACCCAAAAGAGGGTGAAGCGCCATTTGAGTGTTTGCTCTGGGTTATTGTCGAGGAGCGTAAACCTAATGAATGGCGCACCAAGGCGATGACTCATAAGGGGCTGCCTTATGGTGACGATGTTTTTGATTGGGAGCAAAAGGCGTTAAAGGTCTTTGCGCGTTGTGCCGTACTTTTAAATCAGAGCATTATGCCAAAATTTGATGAGATTTTTGAAGAAGAGTTTAAAGCGAATGATCGCTATGGCGCAAAAGGCGGCGCAGGCGGCAGTAAATCGCCAATTGTTCGCCCAGACGCGTTGCTTGACATGCGTAAAGATGGCGGTGGTTTCTAGCACCGTTTTTGCTTTTTAGATTTTAGACAGAAAAAAGGCGTTCTCATTGGAACGCCTTTTTCTTTATGCTTTGTATGCCGTCTTTGCTTACGATTTTGCAGCAAGCTTTCTGTCGCTTGGCTTGAGGTAACGCTTACGTAAACGTAGGTTTTTCGGCGTAACTTCCACCAATTCATCATTGTTAATGTAAGACATCATGTCTTCCAAAGTCATTTTGCGTGGTGGAACAAGGGTCACAGCTTCATCTGTGCCTGATGCACGGACGTTTGTAAGCTTTTTGCCTTTGAGAATGTTCACATCAAGGTCGTTTTCACGGTTATGCTGACCAACAACCATGCCTTCATAGACGCTTGATTGTGGTTCGATGAACATAAAGCCACGGTCTTGTAGGTTAAACAATGCGTAACTAACGGCCTGACCATCGCCATTTGAAACCAACACACCGTTGTGACGGCCTCTGATATCGCCCTTATATGGGCCGTATTCAAGGAATACACGGTTCATGACGCCTGTGCCGCGCGTATCAGTCATAAACTCACTCTGGTAACCGATAAGGCCACGTGATGGCGCTCTGAACGTGATGCGGGTTTTGCCGATGCTTTGACGCATATCGGTCATTTCTGCTTTACGCAGCTGCATTTTTTCAACAACTGTGCCTGAATATTCTTCATCAACGTCAATGAATACTTCTTCATATGGCTCAAGTTTCATGCCGTCTTCTTCTCTGATCAGTACGCGTGGCTTAGAAACAGTCATTTCAAAACCTTCACGGCGCATTGTTTCGATCAGTACGCCAAGTTGCAATTCGCCACGTCCACCAACTTCATATGCATCTTTATTTGCAGATTCAGTAACAGAGATCGCAACGTTGCCTTCATCTTCAGCTAAAAGACGGTCACGGATCATTGTTGATGTAAGCTTTGAGCCTTCACGGCCTGCAAGCGGCGAATCGTTTACAGTGATTGTAATCGCCATCGTTGGTGGATCGATTGGCGTTGACTGGATCGGGATTTCAACTTCTGGTGCACAAATTGTATTCGATACTGTGCTTTCTTTAATGCCCGCAATACAGATAATGTCACCGGCGGAGACTTCGTCAACAGGCTTACGCTCAATGCCTTCAAAACGTAAAAGTTTTGTGAGGCGGAAGCTTTCAACTTTATTGCCGTTTAGGTCGATTGATTTAACCGTGTCGTTTACTTTTGCGCTGCCGCTATAAACCTTACCTGTAAGCACGCGGCCAAGGAAGTTATCTTTATCAAGCATTGAAGCAAGAACAGTAAATGGCGCGTTAACGTCATTTGTTGGCGCAGGAACGTGTTTTGTAATCAAGTCCATAAGTGGATCAAGATTATCACGTGGATCGTCAAGATTTTCAACAGCCCAGCCGCTACGGCCTGATGCGTAAAGTACAGGGAAGTCGAGCTGCTCTTCATTGGCATCCAATGATACAAACAGGTCAAAGACCTCATCAACAACGTCTTCACCACGGCTGTCAGATTTATCAATCTTATTGACAATAACGATTGGCTTTAGGCCAAGTTTAAGGGCCTTTGAAAGAACGAATTTTGTTTGTGGCATTGGGCCTTCAGCCGCATCGGCCAAAAGGATAACGCCATCAGCCATTGAGAGTACGCGTTCAACTTCGCCGCCGAAATCAGCATGTCCTGGAGTATCAATGATGTTGATGCGGTGGTCTTTCCAATCAACAGAAGTACATTTCGCAAGAATAGTAATGCCGCGTTCTTTTTCAAGATCGTTTGAGTCCATGATACGCTCATCAACATTTTGGTGCGAAAGAAATGTTCCGCTTTGTTTGAAGATTGAGTCGATTAATGTGGTTTTGCCATGGTCAACATGGGCAATAATAGCGACGTTACGAATTTCAGACATTTAAGTGACCTTTCAAGGGCTCTGCGTTTCTTTTGCGTTTATAATGCGTATACATTACGCAGTTTACGCAGGGCATTATCAATATATTTCCTGTTTGATTACCTGTAAATGAAAATCATTTCAACTTATTTCTAATATATTATTGAATTATAATAAAAATAATGCCCAGCAATCTGCTGGGCATTATATCAAATTATGCTCAAATCTGTAGGAGGTGGGCGCTTAGCCAAAGAAGCTACCGATTGCGCCGCCAATGTCAAAGCTACCAAGTAAGTCACCGAACATGTCACCAACCATACCTGAGATTTCACTAGAGATCATTGATGTTAGCTCACCAGTAAGTGCGCTTGTATCGATGATTGATCCAAGGTCAAAGCCGTCCATTACGCCGCCAAACATGCCGCCTAAATCAAGGCCGTCAGTTAGGCTGCCGAGGTCAAAGTCACCGATGAAGTCGATTGAGCCAAGGTCAAAGCCTTCAAACATGTCGCCCATTCCAAAGTCAAGGTCACCCATACTGAAGTCGCCCATACTGAAGTCACCAAAGTCAAAGTCACCGAAGCTGTCGCCCATGGAGCTAAAGAATTCGCTACCCATATCGGCTGCCGCATCGCCAATTTTTCCTGCTGCGTCATTAAGTATGCCTGACATTTGGGGACCCATGCCACCAGGTAAGTCATTTAGGAAGTCGGCAGAGCCAAAGCCTTCATAAAATTTACTTAAGTTATCAAGACTTGCAATCGAACCCAAGCCGTTAAGCGTTGGTGAGAATGCCGCTGCAGTAAAGCCAGTTTTTGACATATTGCCTACAGGTGTCGCGAGTGCAGTACCAAAGCTAAGACTGCTCTGTGTTGCGGTTGCTGCGCTGCTAGAGCCGATGCCGCTGGTAAGATATTGGCTTAAGCCAGAACCAGTATTTGCACTGCCTGAACCATAGCTGAGATTGATATTATCAAGCCAGCTGCTTGTGCCACCGCTGCTTGAGCTACCATTGCCGTAATTGCCGTAATTACCGTAATCAAGGCTACCAGTCGCCGGGTTGTTATAGATAGGGCCACCCGTGCCGCCAGAAGCAAAGTTAGACCAGTCAATATCATTATAGTTTAATGCATTTGGATCACTGACAATAGAGTTGCCCATTGATTGCTGCGTTAGAACTTCGTTGTGTTCAATTGTACCCTTTGCAAAGCTTTCATAGTGCCCAGCATTGAAGTAACTGTTATATGTGCTTGTGCCATCAGAGTACTGATATATGGGCTGACCGTAGCCGCCATCATTGTCATATTCATAGCCGACAAAGAATTGATCGTTGTAAGCCGTGCTGGCTTGCTTTGGTGCGATATAATCCGTGCCTGCGTTTACGCCGCTACTATAGGCCTGCGTAATTGCGGCTGATTGATTAATGTTCGTATTGTTATAACCATAACCATAACCATACTGCCCGTATGTTGGAGATGCGGCAACGCCCGCACTATAATGCGAAGGGGCTGAATAGCCACCGACATAACTGTCGATAGCGCCTTCAAAGAGATTGCCATCAGCTAAAATGCTTGCGTCATAGTCGCCATAATTAGTGGACGAAGCAGACGTCCCCGGCGTGTAGCCTGTGTAATCGTATGAGCCTGCATAGTCCAGATAACCGACATCACCATAAGGCGACGCTAAAGCGCTGCCTGTATAGCCAGCACCTATAATCGCCGCAATGGCTAGTGCTGGTAGTATTTTTTTCGAATTAAACATATAAAAATCCCTCTTCCTTGATTTGAGCCGCCAAAAAATGCTGATACATTAATGATATAGCGAAATAGTGACTCAGCGCAAAAATATATCGTAACCTATTGTTATAAAACATTTATATAAAATTTTATCTAGTTTTGACGGGGGTAAAATCATGTATCCCGCTATGCTTGATAAAGCTTTATGTAAGGTTTACCCCACAGTATTTATATTAAAGCATATAAACCTTAACAGATTACTTCTAAAAACAATTTCTTTTTTTATTCTCTCTATATCATTGTTAATAAGTCATAATTTTCTATGTTTTTCTCATGAGGCATAAAAAAGATGGGTTTGTCATATATGTTAATCTTTTTTTAAACTTATCAGGACAATATGTAATCACCGGCACAAAAACAGTTAAGCATCTTTCAGGACACGGCGTGTCTAGATAGCGTTTAATTAAGCCGAAAGTTAAGTCATACGGTGTAAAAAGAAACGGAGTCAATAATATGCAGGTTAATGTAAATGAGCTTATAGAAGCATCAGGTTTAAAAGAACCGCTTTACCAAGGTAAGCGTGTTGTAAAGAAATATCCGGTAGCGGGTGACCATAAAAGCCATTGTATGGTTTTTGATTGGCGCGACCAAAATCAGCTGCATGTTGAATTGAAAGCCGGCCTTACGGGTAGAACGATTGATACGAAAGAACTTGTCAATTACCCGGTGAGCTTTCAGGCGAGAACGTTTTTTGATATCGAGACAGGTACAGCGAACGAGAATGAAGACGAAGAAGAAGATACTGGTACATCAGGACGTTCAGGTAAAGGCGGCGGCGGTAAGCGTCCAGCGAAAAACGCTTTTGCTAAGGCGCTTGACACCGAGCATGGCGAAACCGGTAAAATCAAGCGTATGATGGTCATGGGTAAAGAGATTGCGCAAGATGCGTTCTCGGCAGCTTATGAGAATATTAAAGCGCAGCTTCACCAAACAAAAATTGCGGCGATGGACATTATGAAGGGCGTTACGAATATTGAACGTGTTGCCCCAGGCGGCGGTTTACAAGCCACTGGTAATGAAACCACCAAATATGATTATAATATTGAGAAGAATTCAAATATGTTCTCAGGCCCATCATGATGACCAGCAATTAAAAAGTTTTACACCAATGTAGAGAGGGGGGGATAATTTTTCCTCCTTTTTTATTGGCTTTTTTACGAGGAAACAAGAGTGAGCGATTAGCCTGTTGGTGCAAGCTTTACGCGCAGGCCGTCAAGCGCAGCACTCATAATAAGCTGGCAAGACAGCCTTGAGCTATCTTCAACGTCAACCGCTTCATCAAGCATATCAAGTTCATCGTCGCGGGCGACGGGGATTTTATCAAGCCATTCATCTTCAACATAGACATGACAGGTCGCGCAGCAACATGCGCCGCCACACTCCGCTTTTATCGGCAGGCCATGGTCGCGGATGATCTCCATCACGCGCCAGCCTTCTATCGCATCAAGTTGATGTTCTTTGTTATCAAAGTCCGTGACTATAATTTTCATTTCTTCGTCCCAAAGAACTGGCTGATGCCGTGGGTAATGGCAACTGTACTGACAATTCCTACAAGCAAAGAAACGAATTGTGAGATCGAATCGAAAAAGATTTTCTCCGCAGTGGATTGTTTGAACATATCAATCGAAAATGCGGTTCCAATGAAGTTGCTAAACAGCGTTAGCCCCGCAACAAAAGGAATAAGGCAGATCATATAACAGCCGATGATCCGCAGCGCCATACGCTGTTTGACGACGGTCAGGTAAAAATCTTTAAAATAAATATTGGCCGCCGCCGGAATATAAAGCCAGATCAGCGGGAACCAGTATATCAAGGAAAATAAAAGGCCGAGCGCAACAAGGATGGGCGTATATGAAATCACCGTACCATCTGGCAGCTCTTCACCGGCGCTCATCTGCGCAAGGAGTTCAAATTCTGCGGGTGTAATCATCAGCGTACTTTGCACAGCATAATAGACCATGTGGATTACGACATATGTCACAATCGCGGCAATAATGCAGGTCTGGCGATTGAGCAATTTGCCCTTATCAATGTCTTTTTCACCACTAAGCATGATCGGCCAGCGTTCGTTGAATGCAAAACTACGAATAACTTGCGCCAAAAGCCAACCTTCAGCAAAAAGGCTCGGTATTATGACGAGACTCGCAGAAAAATAAGAAATATTTTCGCCAAATAAAGTCAGGATAATGGTCGTCAAGAATTTCACAAGAAACGGTAGCGCGACTAGCCTCAACAGGTATTGGCGTTCATGATATAAGTAGTGATAGCCGATGCCTGATGACTCGATCATATCAAACTTAGGTTGATTATCTTGTGAAGAATGTTGTAACAAAGCACTACCTTATAAAATTTAACCCAGTATAGAGTATACTATATATGACACCTGCAGCTAGAATAAAAGCATCAATTGAAATTTTTCAGGCGATACAAATTGCAAAGGTCCCGATGGATAACATTATCGGCGACTATATGCGTAACCGTAAATATATCGGATCGAATGATCGCCGCTATGTCGCAGGGTTTTGCTATGACATCATGCGTGCCTATGCAAAGTTAAGATGGTGGATTGAGCGCGCAGGGTTAGATTTTGACGCGCGCAGCGTTGTTTTTGCGGGGTTAATCCTCCTTGAAGAGCGCGATAGCGACTATGTGCACATGATATTTAATGGCGATAAATACAGCCCTGAAACATTAGATACAGATGAAAACAAAGCTTTAGGCGCGCTTTGTGGTCAGGCGCTTGTTCATGATGAGATGCCCGAATTCGTGCGCTTTGAAGTGCCTGAGCAGTACTTGGATGAAGTAAAAGCCATTTACGGCGCGGATTTTGAAGAAGAGATTTTAGCTTTTTCTGACGAAGCTGCGCTTGATTTGCGTGTCAATGTTGCCAAAATCGCGCGTGAAGATGCGCTGAACAGCCTAAGAAAAGAAGGCATTAGCGCTAAGCCGCATATCTTCTCGCCTTGGGGCATTCGTTTGAAACAAAAAGTATTCTTATCAACAACGAAGACCTTTAAAAAGCGCCTCGTTGATATTCAAGATGAAGGCTCGCAGCTTATTGCGCTGGCCTGTAATGCGCAGCCATCAATGCAAGTGCTTGATTATTGCGCTGGCGCAGGCGGTAAAACCTTGGCGCTTGCCAATGCGATGCTGTGTAAAGGCCGCGTCGTTGCCATGGATATTGATTCACGCCGCCTTGCGAAAGCCAAACCGCGTTTTAAACGCGCAGGGGTTTCTGACATTATTGAAACGCGCGGATTAGAAGATCAAAAAAACCGTAAATGGCTGCGCCGCCAAAAAGGGACATTTGATGTGACATTATTGGACGTACCATGTTCAGGTACAGGCACATGGCGCCGTAACCCAGATATGCGTTGGTATCATTACGGCCCACAGCTTGAAGAACTGATGATCACACAAGCCGAAATTTTAGATAAAGTCGCGGATACCGTCAAAATTGGTGGACGTTTAGTCTATGCAACATGTTCATTGCTGCGCCGTGAAAATGAAGACCAAGTAGAAAGCTTTCTAGCGCGCAACAAAGATTACCGCCTTGTGCCATTGGTTGAAGGCTGGCCAGAGGGCGCTGAAAAACCATGTGATGGCGATTATATGCGCCTTTCTCCATTAAAACATGGCACAGATGGTTTCTTTGCTGCGATTATGGAGCGTATTGGCGGTGAGATTCCTGTTCGTGCGTCGCCGCGTTATTCTGCGGATGAAGAGATTTCTGGCGAAGATCCTGCATAAAATACGATGAAGACAAAGAGAGATTATGCGTTTAGACTTTGTACAATATACATCTGTTCTACTCGCATTGCTTCTCTATGGGCTGTTTGGACAGCCCACGCCCGATTCTGTCGGCGTTATTGAGGTCATTATTGCTTTATTATTGCTTTTTGGCGCTGGGGCTCATGGGCTTTCGGCTGTGTTTGTTAATGCGCAAAATGCTGGCGCACCATCGCGGCCGCTTTGGTTCAGCGCGGGGCAGTTTTTTGCAGTGTTTGGCCTGTCTGTGCCTTTTTTTATCGCGCTTGCGGGGGGCGCGGATATAAAAGAGGTCGCGCGTGACCTTATTGCCTTTGGCTTTATACTGTTGCCGCTACTTTACGTGCATTTATTTCGTGATGCGCGCGGCTTTCGCCGTTTATTTATGTTTGGCGTTGTGTTTATCGGTGTTGCGTTCTCGGCGCGGATTTTCTTGCCTTTGGCTTTGCCGAAATTCGGGCTGCCTTCTGCTGTTGCGCTTTATTTAACGATTACGCCTGCCGTGCTGTTTTCTGCGCTTTATTTGCTTGCAGCGAGCTTTCTGCGTATTTCATGGCGGCGCGGTGATGTGATTTATAATGTATTTTATGGCTTGTTCGCGGCGCTGATCGCTTTGCTGCCGATTTTTGCGCTGACCTATGCGCTGCAACGTGCGTCTTTTGCGGCCTTAGTTGTTTTTGCGGTTGCTGGCTTGTTCTACATTTTGCTCTATCGCCCTGAAACGGCATTGCGCCTCGTTACGTTACTTGCGGTACTTGTTTTCGCATTCCTTCCACAGTTGCAGGATGTGATTATGCGCCTTGAGCTTAAGCATGTGCAGGTCGGCCTCAATAGCCGCGGCGCAGAGCTGCAAGCCGTCTTGCAACTGGGAACGCGTGATATAGGGCATTTTCTGTTTGGCCATGGCTGGGGCGCTTTATTCGAAAACCCTGCCGTCGGTAAAATGCAGGTTGGCTATACGCATAATTTATTTAGTTATTATTTCTTCAAAACAGGATTGATCGGTACGGCGCTGCTTGTGTTTTACTGGGGCGCCATATTTCGTGAGAATCTGCGTCTGGTCCGGATTAATTTGCCTCTTGGCCTCTCGTTAATGCTGCCGATTTTAATCTCGAGCTTTTTCTATGCTTCACATAAGGCGTTTAGCTTTGGCCTGCTTTTGTTGCTGGTCTGCGCCATTATGCGTCGCCGTATAGATGCACCATCTGCATCTACAGTTGAACACGGCTGAATTTTGGTGTATTCAAATAACGCATAATAATTATAATCGTACGGCGTCCATTATGCCGCCTGTAAATGTGATAAGAGTAGAATGCAAAAACCATCTATCCTCTTTATAAATCGTGTTTATCCTCCTGTGCGCGGCGCAACGGGGCGAATGCTGCATGATTTGGCAGGGGCATATGTGCGCGATGGCTGGCATGTCACGGTTTTAACATCTGGTGAGAAATCAGCCAAATTTCAAGATGCACAAGGCGTAAACGTACAGTGCATACGCGTGAATATGGCACGAAAAAATGCGTTGTCTTATATGTTGGTCTGGCTGAAGCTATTTGCTGCGGCGCTATTTTTAAAAAAACATCAATTGGTCGTAAGCAAGACCGATCCGCCAATGTTGGTTTATTTAGGCCATTTAATCGCGAAGAAAATGGGCGCATCGCATATACATTGGTGTCAGGATGTCTATCCAGAGCTTTTCCCTGTTTTGCGGGTGCGCCTGCCTAAATTTGCTTATAATGTGATGAAAGCATTGCAACTTAAGGCCTTGCTGCAATGTGAGCGCGTGGTTGTAATTGGTCGCTGTATGGCGCGCCACATGATTAATAATAAAGTGCCTGCGCGTAAAATCAGCGTGATTCCGAACTGGCATAATCCATGCCTAGATACACGTGCGATAAAGGCGAGCCAAGATGCCGCGTCTGTTTTTGGCGGCAATACAGAATTTAAGAAAACATTGTTTAATGATGATGCGCCAAAATTTCGCGTGCTATATGCGGGGAATCTTGGCTGGGCACACCCGATACAAACGATTTTAGGCGCGGCTTATTATTTGAATGAAGACTACCCCGAAATTGAATTTGTGTTTATTGGCGATGGAGTCGGTCATGAGCGCTTAGCGAAAGAGCGCGCACGGCTGAACCTGAATAACATTCGTCTGCTGCCTTATCAGCCCGAAGAAAATTTACGTGATGTGCTTGAAAGCGGCGATATTCACTTGGTCAGCCTGCGTGATAGTGCCTGCGGCTTGGTCGTGCCGTGTAAGGCGTATTCGGCCATGGCGGTGGCGCGGCCGTTGATTTTCTTAGGGCCAGAGAATTCTGAAATTGCGCGGCTTGTGAATGACTTTAAAACAGGTGAAGTTGTTCCCCAAGGGCAGGCGCGACAATTGGCGAAAACCATACGCCATTACCGCCAAAATGGCGAAGCTTGGTATAACGCCCATAACGCGGCAGCGCAAACGGCGCTGCATATGCGCCCAGAAGAATCATATAATGCATGGATAGAGCGCGCGCGTGAAGTTGTCGGCGATCAGTTCTCCGCGCAAAATGTTTATAAGAAAAACAATAAGGCAGCGTAATGAGCTTTGAGATTTTAAATAAAGGGCATAACAGAACGCTTAGCGATATATTACTGCTGTTTTGGGCGGCGAAACTATATATTATCGGCTTTATTCTTGTGCTTGGTAGTCTGTCGATTCTGTGGTTAATGGCACAGCCAAACTATTACCGCGCGAGCATGTTGATCGGCCCTGTAGAACCGCTTTTCTCGTCTGCCGATAAGGCGCTCTATGAAGCACAAGATGCCTTTAGCGCGACCCCGTTATATAAAATGCAGCGCCGTGATAGCGCGATTGAATTTCAGCAAATGTTAAAAATGATGCGTAGTCAAACGGTGGCGACCTCTGTTTTGCCTGCCATGCAGGATGTATTGCCGTATTTCAAGGGCGAGGCTGATAAAGTTTTGCCGTGGCGTGCGCGCTACCGGTTTGATTCTTCCTATAGTGATGGCTTGGCGCTCTCACAAATATTAAAAGACCGCGTCAATATTCAGCCTGATGGTTTAACGCCGTTTTATCAGGTGAGTGTAGTGATGAGCGATCGCGCTTTGGCGCCCGCCTTGCTCGCCAGTCTTTATCAATTTAGTGACCGTCAATTACGCGCGCAGGCGACACAAAATGTCATCGGGCATATCGCCTATTTTAAACAGCGTATGGCCGTAGAAACAAGCCGTGATTACCGCAAGTTATTAGCGAGCCTGATCGTGCAGGAAGAATACAGCCTGATGTCGTTGCAAGCTGAAGGGGCATTTGCAGCGCAAATCGTAGAGGCACCGCATTTATCGCCTTATGTTGTTTGGCCCAGGCCTTTTATGGTGCTCAGCGCCGCTGTGCTTATCTCCTTTATGTTTGGCTCTGTCCTTTTTGGTTTTATCGCAGGCTTAAAGCAGCGCAAGGCGTAAATGCTTATGAAGTCCGCGCCCGTATCCGTCATCATCCTTACCAAAAATGAACAGCGCCGTATCACAAAGACTTTGGAGTGTTTGGGTGGGTTTGATGATATATGGGTTGTCGATAGCCACAGCGATGATGATACCGTCGCGCTTGCCCAAGATGCAGGTGCGCAAATCGCCAGCTTTACGTGGGATGGTCACTATCCCAAGAAAAAACAATGGGCGCTAGATAATCTGGCGCTACGCCATGATTGGGTTTTGATGCTTGATGCTGATGAGCGTATGACTCCGGCTTTAAATGCGGAGATTTGCGCTTTGTTTGGCGCTGGCGCACCAAGCGCGCGCGGCTATTTTGTCAAAGGCCTGTATCGCGTTGGGGATCAAATTTTGCGTCATGGCCAAATCAACAAAAAGCTAATGCTGTTTAACCGTCATGATTTTGTTTTCCCAGATGTGCGTGATGATGATTTCGCGGGCGGCTGGGAAGTTGAGGGGCATTATCAGCCTGTGCGGCGTAAGCAAAGTGAACAGGCAACACTCTCGGTATTAAAAATGCATCTGGTTCATGACGCGTTTGATGACATGGCTGCGCTTGATAAGCGCCATGAGGGTTATGCATCATGGGAAGCGCTGATGTGCCTTAATAAGCGCTGGCCACAAGACCCTGTGCCTTGGCGGCAAAGCCTTAAGAAACTGTTCCGCGCACTGCCTCTGCGCTGGGGGGCTGTTTTTATCTATTCCTATATTGTAAAAGGCGGTATATGTGATGGGCGGGCAGGGCTTGCCTTTGCGCGTCAGCGTGCTTTATATTACAAAGATGTTGCGCGTAACAAACGTGCCTACAGAAACAAAGCGGATTAAACGCAGAGCGCCACATATTCAGGAAAGATATTTATTATGTCCGCACAGTCCAGACCAGCGCTCATTCTTGGTGCCTTTTTATGCTTGGGGCTGTTCGCTCTCGGCGGCTTTGCCTATCAAGCCGTGCATGATATGAAACAATATGAGCGTAGCGTCGTGGTTAAAGGCCTCTCAGAGCAAGTACACCTTGCTGATCAAGTGATATGGCCAATAGGCTTTAGCGTTGCCGCAGAGGCTCCGGCCGAGCTTTATAGCGCTTTAGAGCGCGATGCAGATAAAATCAGCACATATTTGCAAAAGCAAGGAGTCGCGGCGAATAATATCTCTATCGTTATGCCGCAGGTCACAGATAAATTGGCCGACCGTTATAATAATCAAGTGAATGATAAGCCGCGCTTCACTGCGCAGCAAACAGTCACCGTTTTTTCAAATGATGTGAAAATGATCCGCGCCATTATGGGGGATATTTCATCTTTGGGTAAGACCGGTGTGGTTTTTGGTGCGACAAACTATAACCAGCCGGCTGAATATAGCTTTACCAAGCTAAATGATATCAAGCCGATGATGATCGAAGAGGCGACAAACAAAGCACGAGAAGTTGCCGAAAAATTTGCGGCGGATTCTTTCAGCGGTCTTGGTAAAATTAAACGCGCCTCACAGGGCAATTTTTCGATAGCCTCGCGTGATCGGAACAATCCGCATATCAAAAAGATCCGTGTTGTTAGCACAGTCGAATATTATTTGATCGATTAAGAAGGTTCACTCTTTATGCCAGAATTACCCGAAGTCGAAACCGTATGCCGCGGGATTGCGCCTTTTATTGAGGGGGCTACGCTTGAGCAGGCGATATTAAACCGTCCGAATCTACGTATTCCCTTTCCTGAATTCCTTGATGAGCGTTTGCGCGACCTTAAGGTGAACTGTGTTGAGCGGCGAGCTAAATATGTCTTGGTGAAGTTAAGCGACGGTAAGGTGCTTGTGATTCATCTGGGGATGAGCGGTCAGGTTAAGATGGTGCATGATTATGCAGCCTATCGCGAAATTAAACATGACCATATGATTTTACGGTTTAACGACAACAAGGCGCTTGTTTATAACGACCCACGCCGCTTTGGCATGGTGATGTTATTTGATGATCTCGCTGCGCTTAACGCAGACCGTGCCTTTGCGAAAATGGGACCTGACCCGCTTGGTGCAGAATTATCGGCGGAGATTCTCGCGCAGCGCCTCGCGCATAAGCGGACATATATTAAGGCGGCGCTGCTCGATCAACGTATTGTCGCAGGGCTTGGTAACATATATGTATGCGAAGCACTGTTTATGGCCGGGGTGCATCCTAAACGTAGCGCCGATTCCCTAAATACAAATGAGGCTGCAAAGCTTTATGCTGCGATTGTTGAGGTCTTGCAAAAGGCGATTAAAGCGGGCGGCTCGACATTAAAGGATTATCGCACAGCAGACGGCAAGCTCGGCTATTTTCAAAATGAACTGCTTGTCTATGGGCGTGAAGAAGCACCTTGTTATAAATGTGACAAAACTGCTATAAGACGTATAGTGCAGTCGGGGCGTTCGACATTTTACTGTCCGTGCTGCCAAGGGGATGCGCACTAAATATATATTGGCGCGCTGAGGGTTAAAAATTTAAGGATTTTGTTTATGAAGATAGCTAGCTTGCTTTGCGCCGTTATTGCGCTGTCACTGAGTGGCATTTGTACTTCTGCTGCGCAGGCGGAGACTAAATTTTTCTCAATCATGCCTGATGTGCCCGTGGCTGACGGATTTAGTGAACTTACCGATTCCATATTAATGTTTGATAAGCCGGAGGGGCGCCTGCTTGATTTTTCAGCGCAGAGCAGCTCTCAGCTCGCTTGTCAGGGCGCGCTGGGCTTTTATGCGCAAAGCTTACCGCATTTAGGGTGGCGCATCTCTAAGGGGGGCTTCCTGCGTGAAGGGGAGCGTTTAGAAATGCGTTTGGAGCAACAAAGCGCAACATTATGCATGCTCAACTTATCTGTACGCCCAGAATAAGTGATGGGTGAGAATCAAACCATTACTTGAGGATAAAATAAATATTTGATTTTTTATCGCTTAAGACACAAAAAAGTGGTTAGTTTTTCTTGACAAGCAGGGGATAAGTTGATTAAAACACTATCTCACGTAAACATAAAGGCGATGCATTTCGCGTATGAAACGTAGCGGGGCATTTATATTGCGTATTTGTTCGGCAGGCAAAAATTAAAACAGAATTTAGAATTTGAGTGTCTTTTTGGGTGAACCGAAAAGTCGAGAAAAAAGGAAAATAAAATGGCTAACCATGCTTCTTCAAAAAAACGTATTCGCCGTAATAAAAAACGCGAAATCATTAACGGCGCACGTCGTGGCCGCGTACGTACTTTCATCAAGAAAATTGAACTTGCATTAGAAGCAGGCGATGCGGCAGCAGCAGAAACAGCGTTTCAAGTTGCCCGTCCAGAAATTCAGCGCAGCGTTGCAAAAGGTGTATTCCACAAGAAGACAGCATCACGTAAAATTTCACGCTTAAGCAAGCGTATTAAAGACGCTAAAGCAGCCGCTTAATTTTAAGTAATTAACGTTAAAATTTCCGTATAGTCCCATGTTTTTAGATATGGGGCTATACTCGTATGTGCTTGTTTTACAAAAGAAAAGTTTGATTTTTTTTACCCTTTTTTGAAAAGTTAGCTTGCACTGAAACTTAAAAGTCGCTACTGTGACTTTATCAGCGATAACAAAAACAAGACATAAATCGCAGCAGAAATCTGACGTGGATTTCAAGTGGTATTGAGAGTGTATTCTATCCTTAATTATGAGCGTTTTTATTAACGCTTATCTAATTAAGTTTTAGGAGTGCTGGCTTAGCCTGCATCTATACAAGCAACTGATATTAAACAATTTTTTGGGGTTGTTGCTTGTGCAAATTAAAAGCTTCTTATTGAAGATATAAACCGTAAGCGTAGTTTGTGGCGGTGGACATCTAAGAGGTTGAAAAATTCGACAGTTTTAATTGGTGTAAAATGTACGGTTTACCACCCGTGCAAACCCTTTTTTGTGTCGTTTTTTTACTTATTTTGTTTTGTGATGGAGATTAAGCCATGTGTGGAAAATGTGCGTAGTGTACGTGTGTTTAGATGATTTGAATTCAACTGTTTGTGTGGGGTTTGGCGTATCTGAAGACAAAAGAGTTTAACGCTTAAAAAAAAGTATATATGGAGACTAACAATATGAGCAATGCGAACGGCAATGTAATTCCTATGGATGCAACTTTCCAACAAGCAGATTCTTTCGAACCGACACCAGAAGTGCTAAAAGCATGGATGGCTGTATATAAGGACCTTCGAAATGAGTTTGGTGAAGCTGTATATCGTAGCTGGTTAAAACCTTTAACATTGCAGGCTTATTACCATGGTACGCTTGAAGTTTCTGTGCCAACACGTTTTATGCGTGATTGGATCCAATCTCATTATGCTGGGCGTATACTTGAAATGAGCATGGAGCGTAGCGTTGAAGTTAAGCGCCTTGAGATTGTTGTCCTTCAAGGATCCGTGCCTTTAGACGAAGAAGATGAAGAGATTCTTGCGCGTCCAAAGTCAAACATTAATGACCTTACTGCTGATTATGACCTGTCTTCTCCATTGGACCCGCGTTTCACATTTGATAATTTCGTGGTTGGTAAAACAAATGCATTGGCACATGCCGCGGCGCGCCGCGTTGTTGAGTGCGACAAAGTACCATTTAACCCACTATATATATATGGCGGCGTTGGCATTGGTAAGACGCACCTAATGCACGCTATTGCACACCAGATCCGCGCACAAGAGCCTGAAAAAATAGTCATGTATCTTTCCGCTGAAAAATTTATGTACCAGTTTGTTCGTGCGCTTCGCGGTAAAGACACAATGAAGTTTAAAGAAATTTTCCGCTCTGTTGATGTGTTGATGATGGATGACATTCAGTTTATCGCCGGTAAAGAAAGTACGCAGGAAGAATTCTTCCATACTTTTAATGCGTTGGTTGATTACAACAAACAAATCATTATTTCTGCGGATAAAGCGCCGACAGAAATGGTTGGCATTGATGAGCGCCTGCGTTCACGTCTCGCTTGGGGGTTGGTTGCAGATATTCAGCAATCGTCTTACGAGCTACGTTTAGACATTCTCCAGTCAAAACGTGCGCTGTTACAAGCTGATATCCCTGATAGTGTGCTCGAATTTCTTGCTCTTAAAGTGACAAGCAATATTCGTGAGTTAGAAGGTGCGCTGAACCGTATCGTTGCACATAGCGACGTGTCGAAAAATCCAGTGACGCTTGAAAGCACGCAGGATATTTTGCAAGACATGCTTCGTAGCCATGATCGCCGTATTACCATTGATGAAATTCAGCGTAAAGTGGCTGAGCATTACAACATTAAGCTTTCAGACATGCATTCTGCACGTCGTGCGCGTAATGTTGCCCGTCCACGCCAGATCGCAATGTATCTCGCAAAGCAGCTTACGGCACGTTCACTGCCTGAAATTGGTCGTAAATTTGGTGGCCGTGACCATACAACAGTGATGCACGCTGTGCGCAAAATTGAAGAGCTTATGGACGGCGATGCAGGTTTTGCAGAGGACGTTGAAGTGGTCCGCCGCGCGCTTACTGGCTGAAACAGACAGGCTGATTAAAGCATGGATTACCAATTAGATAATAAGTATACAGATAATGACGAAGCCCGTGTTAAAGCGGGCTTTGCTGCGTATAGCGAAGACAAAATAGGGGTGTCGCGTCGTTTTAAAGATTGGGTCGTTCGTGGTGAAGATGGCCTGTGTATCGGGCATTTGCAAATGATGATTGTCGGCAAGGATGGATATATAAAAAGTCTTTGGGTCGATGAATCACATCGGGGCGAGGGGCTGGCCAAATTTTTAATGAACGCCGCCGAGGATTTCGCTGTAGAAACCGGCTTTAACCAGATTTGGGTTGATACATATAGTTACCAAGCGCCAGAGTTTTACAAAGCGTACGGTTTTGTTTTGGAATGCGAAATTCCTGAGTATCAGAAAACACATTCTCGAATCTTCTTACGCAAAAACTTATGTTAGCGTCACTTTTTTGTATGCATTGTGCGCTTGCTGGGCAATTTTAGTGCAAAGCAAAGGCTTTGTACGTAGCAATGTCCGCAATGTTATGTGCACCCAATTCACGGCAAAGCGCGATGCTTTCATCTGTTTTCAAGTCATCAGGTACGAGGCTATTGAGCATCGGCATGGACAGCACCGCATTTTGACCGCTCATATGCGTTTCGCCTGCTAGTAATTTGGCATAAAGGTCGATATAAAGAATATGCTCAATAGAGGCATGTTTTTGCATATTTCTTCTGGCGTCAGGATTAAATTCCTTAAAAGATTTCTCGATTGTGGCAGCGTATTTCATGCAATGTTCCGTGGCGGATGCCATATATGCCTCTGTCAGAAGGCCTCGTTTTTCGCTTTTTTGTGGCTCAAATAAGGCGTTGAAAGCCATCTGTATCGCAGGTGTGCTTTCTATTTTTCCCGCTGCTGCATTGGAGAAATCTTCCAAGATCAATGCAAGGTAAGATAGGTCGTCTAGGTCCAGTGCTTCGTAATTATAAAGCTGTGAAGTTTCATAGGTTTTTTTTATCGCTGTCGTCATGATTGTTAATCTCCTGCCCTCATTTTGAATTAATATAACCTAAAACACATCATTTGCGCAACATATTTTCCGTAACTCTTAATTTTTTTTAGGCTAATAAGTTTAGGGGATAACTCCAACGCCAGTAGATAAAAGGGTTGGCAGCGCTTTCCACTGTGTTAAATTTAGCGCTCAGAATAAATTGATATGTATTGAACGACAGGATACACAGCCATGAAATTTTCTATTGATCGCGCCGCACTACTAAGAGCACTTAACCACGTCCAAAGTGTGGTGGAGAAAAGAAACACGATTCCAATACTTTCTAACGTATTGATACGCGCTGAAGATGGTGTGCTTTCAATGGCGACGACGGATATGGACCTTGAAATGAATGAGGCTGTTTCTGCGGATGTCAGCAAGCCAGGTTCAACAACCGCGCCAGCACATACGCTACATGACATTGTACGTAAAATGCCTGATGGCTCGAAGATTGACCTTGAAGTTAGCGATGATGCACACACAATGACCGTAAGTGGCGGACGTTCAAAATTTCGCCTAGCTTGTTTGCCAATTAGCGATTTTCCTGAGCTTGGCCTTGGTGACCTGCCAACAACATTTTCAGTTCCTGCGGCTGAATTGCGTGCGCTTATTGACCGTACTAAATTTGCAATGTCGACAGAAGAAACACGTTACTACCTTAATGGTATTTACCTTCATGCTGCAGACCAAGGCGGCATTCCTGTTTTGCGCGCAGTTGCGACAGATGGTCACCGTTTGGCACGTTTTGAAATGCCTATCCCTGAAGGCGCAGCTGAAATGCCGGGCGTGATTATTCCACGTAAGGCTGTAAATGAATTGCGTCGTCTTTTGGAAGAAGCTGCGGATCAGATCTCTATCAGTCTTTCTGAAAACAAAATCCGCTTCGCGTTTGATCATATCGTGCTCACATCTAAATTGATTGATGGCACATTCCCTGATTATAACCGCGTTATACCCGTCGGTAATGACAAAATGATCGAAGTTGATCCGAAGGTCTTTACTTCAGCGATTGACCGCGTATCAACCATTTCTGATGGTAAATCACGCGCAGTAAAAATCCAGCTTAACGGTAAGACGATGACGCTATCTGCTAATTCTGCCGAATCAGGATCTGCGACGGAAGATATCGAAGTGAACAGCGAAGTGCAGTCGATTGAAATTGGCTTTAATGCAAAATACTTGCTTGATATTACATCACAGGTAAGTGGAGATGGTTGCCGTTTGGAAATGGCTGACCCTGCGTCACCAACAATTATTCAAGACACGAGTGATGCAGCGGCGCTTTATGTGCTTATGCCACTACGCGTTTAATTCATAGCTTTGAGGCGCGCTGAGTTGTGGTTTATATTAAGCGTCTAACCTTGAGCAATTTTAGAAATTACAATACCGCCCGACTGGATAATTTGCAGTCGGGCGCTGTTATTTTTATTGGTCAAAACGGCATTGGTAAAACCAATATACTTGAGGCTGTGTCGCTGCTTAGCCCTGGCCGTGGATTGCGCGGGGCATCGGTTTCTGACTTTGTGAATCGCAAGCGCATGGGCAAGCCTTGGGGGGTGAGCGCAGAATTTTTTGATGGTGATGTGTTTACCAAAATCGGCACCGGCACCACGCAAGAGCAGCTTGAAAAACGCCAAGTACGGATTAACGGCGAAATGCAAAAAGGCCAAAACGCGTTGTCCGATTATGTTTCTTGCGTTTGGCTGACGCCGCAAATGGACCGTTTGTTTTTAGATAGTGCATCCCATCGCCGCCGCTTCCTTGACCGTTTTATTTATGCGTTCGACCCTGCCCATACTGGACGGCTTACGCGCTATGAAAAAACGCTGCGTCAACGCAGTAAAATATTAAAAGATAGCGACAGTCCTGATGCGCATTGGTGCGCGGCGCTCGAATCACAAATGGCCGAATCGGCAGTTGCGATTGCGGCGGCACGGATTGATTTCTGTGCAAGGCTGCAAGATGCTTGTATCCGTGCGCAGGAATTAGATGGCGCACATTTCCCACTCGCGGAGCTAACGCTTGATGGAGAGATCGAGCGCCGCCTGATGGGGCAGAGTGCGGTTGAGGTTGAAACATGGTTTAAAGGCGAACTTGTACGTTTACGTCCACGTGATGCGCTGGTCGGCGGCGCAGCGATTGGCGTGCATCGTAGTGATTTGGTGGTGCGCCTTGCGGCAAAAGATATGCCGGCGGATCAATGCTCCACAGGGGAACAAAAAGCGTTACTGATAGGACTGATTCTTGCCCATGCGCGGCTGATTAATGCCGAGCGCGGTGCACCGCCCCTAATCTTGCTTGATGAAATCGCCGCCCATTTAGATGATGGCCGCCGTGCAGCACTGTATAGCCGCCTTGCGGCGCTTGGCGGTCAGGTGTGGCTCTCAGGAACGGATCATGGGCTGTTTGAACGCTATGAGGGCGCGGCAATGCGCTTTGAAATTGAAGGTGATGGTGTGTTTAAGCCGATATCTTAAGCCTATATTAGGGGTTTTCTTTTATATTTGATTAAGGATTAATGCAGATATAAAAGGATAGCGTCATGGATACACAATTTGGCACAGATTATTGTGATGCTTTTAAAGGCAAAAATTTACCTGAAAGTGGGCTCGTTTTAAACGCGATCCGCTTTGACCGCCTTGCTGATTGTGCGGCTTATGGACGAAAGCTGAAAGATATCTTTGCAGGTAAATGTGATGCGCTGTTAAATGTGGGGGCGGCGACGTATTTGTTGATTAACCCAACGCAAGCCGCACAAGATGAGGCCGCGAAGCTTAACACCACTTATGATAGTTATAAGGCGGACCCGAATCAGTTCAAAAATATAGGCCCGCTTATCGCTTAGGCCTATATTCTCAGCATACTTATATAATCACATATTTTAAGCTTTAAGTGCGAAATGCGTTTAATGCATTCACTGTGCTTTGCGCATAATGACGCGTTTGTACATAGCTTTTCCAAAGCGTCGCCGCGTCATCTAATTGTGTGATCGCGGTTATTAATGTGGGGAAAGCAGGGCTTTGCTTTTCAGCGCTCGGCTCAATTTTATATTTTGCGGCGAGCGTCATGAAACGATCCGTTAGGTCCTGCATTTCAGGGCTGTTGCGCATTTCAGGGGCAGAGATATTACGATCAACAATGGCGCTTTTGAGCTCACCAGTAATATTTGAAAATTCTTCTTGAAGGGACATGGCTATCTCCAATTGATTATGTGTTACAACTGGGATAATAGTAATAGGAGATTGCTATCGTTATGTCAATATATTTGTATCGGAAGACGCTAAATTTAAAGCTGGCGCTATAAAATGACAGCGCTTAGCTGATTTTGATAACTTTGCCTTTTTGCTGTGCGGCGTGAAATTTTTCAATTTTCGCCTTTAGTTGTTCGGTGAAGCTATCAATTTTTTCAGAGCGTGCAATTTCTGTCGGCTGCCCATTGCTGCCTGCTGTGGTCGCAATAAATAAAGCGCGCTCAGCGCTGAGCTTCTTTTTTTCGACGGTGATTAATGGCGTTTTTCCTGCTTCTTCGCAGAACGAAATATAATAACGTCCCTCTGTTTCTGCAAAGGAGAAATCTCGAAACAGGCCTTTATAGACATAGTGTGAATACACTTGAAAGATTTTGCGAAATTCGCTTCTCTTATACCCTATTTTTCCATTATGTATCATTATCATAAGACATATTATAGCAAAAATTTTAACTAAAATCTATATGAAAACACTGGAGTTATCCGCACTACTGGGTTATGATGAAGATGTCAGGGAAACTTGACTATGACGCTAAACGCGTTGTGGAATAAGCATTGTGGACCCGGGGGCGGTACCCGGCGGCTCCACCATTTGCTGTCTATCATCGATGTAAATCGTTATTTAGACATTAAGTGATGGGGCCGAAATAGGATTGACACGTGTGGTAAAGACATTAGCTTGCGTTCGGTATTGTACCTCCGTTATAGGGCTATTATTATAAATGCAAACGATAACACTCGTTTCGTAGCAACTAACGACAACTCTGTTGTTAGTCTAGCTGTAGCTGCTTAATTTAGCAGTTGTAGTGCGCTACACTTGAATTCCTGGTAATTGAAACCTATTAGGTGGGGCGTAGTAAGGGTCGGCCTCGCAACAGAACAGACCCCCTTTTTTTCCTCTATTACGTCGTTACTTATTATTTGCCTAGCGCTGCTAGGCGGCATTCTTCGTGCCTAGTACTAGAAAAAACTTCCCCAAATTGTCGTTATGCGTTGCTTACATAAAGCTGCTATGCTTCGCTGCCTAGCCTTAAGAAAAAATGTTTGTTTCCCTTGCGTTTAATGCGTGCCTTTGTGCCCTCTGGCGCGCGCAAAGGCCAAGAATGAAAATATGTTGTGGCGTAAGCGGTAAATTCATCCGCTAATTCTAATGGAAACGACTTAACAAAGGCTAAATGCTTATTTATTCTGCTCGGTGCGCAGTTTGATGCGCAATCCTGCGCCGTGGTCGATTAATTCTTCGGTGGGGCCGCCGGCGCTGACGGGGCGAGGGGCGAAGCGGCTGGTGGAAATCAGGCGGTCATACATGACAATTGCGCCGCAAACACCGACATTAATGCAAAAATGCATTGGTATTTTGATGATATGGTCACAGCGCGCCTGTGCGGCATCTGATAAATTGCCCATTTCAGGGCCGAGTATATAGGCGGCGCGGGTTGGGTGGCGAAAGCTTGGCAGTTCGATGGAATCTTCAACCAATTCAACGCCGACCAATTGGCAGCCATGGGGCAATTTGAAATCGTCTAATGTGTCATATTGGTTATAAGGCACACTATCAAAGGCACTTGATGTATCAACGGAGCGCACTTTTTTGACGCTGACAATCGGCGCAACGGTGAAAAAGAAGTTTGCGCCAAAGGCATGGGCGGTACGCGCCAAATTACCAAGGTTGCTTTCCTTGGTGATGCCTTCAACGCCTATGCCAAAATATCCTCTGCCTGTACCCATGCGACTATCCTTCACGCTATGTTCTTTACTAATAATATGGTGCTTTGCACCCGACAGACGCAAGAGCGGCTGCGCCGATAGTTCGGCGCAAGCATGCGTGGCATCTGAACGCTTTTGTCTTGATTAAAGGACAAAATTAAATAAGAAGCTGTTATCGCACAGCTTCCTCTAATCGGTCAAGCGCTTCGCTAAGCAGGCTGTCTGATACGGCGTAACACAAACGGACATAACCTGCGCAATCTTTGCCGAAACCAACCCCAGGGGCAAGGACAAGGCCGACATTATCGACGAGGTCTTTACAAAATGAAATACATTTTTCTTCGCCATCGACTTTGAAGAAGCTGTAAAAGGTGGCTTCTGGTGGGGTCATTTGAATACGTTCGTGATTGTCAAAACGCTCAATAAGCGTTTCGCGGTTTTTGCGCCATTGGACTTTTTGGCTTTCGATGAAGTCTTCACCGTGGCGCAATGCCGCTATGCCGCCATATTGCAGCGGCGTGGGCGCGCCCATGGTGTTATAGAGCGCAATGTCGCAGATAATGCTTTCCGCGCATGGTGGGCCAACCAGCCAGCCTAAACGCCATCCTGTCATCGCCCATGCTTTGGAAAAGCTGTTGATTGTAAGCAGGAAGTCGCGTTCTTCGGCGTGTTCTAAAAAACTTGGTGCATGGTTATCATATAAGGTGAGGCGGTTATAAACCTCATCAGCAACGATCCAGATACCTGTCTTGCGTGAGAACTCTAATAAGGCCTTAATTTCATCATCGCTAATCACCCAGCCTGTCGGGTTTGACGGGCTGACAATTAATATCGCGCGGGTTCTGTCGGTAACGCTGTCAAACAGGCGCTCTAAATCGAGAGACCACTTCCCGTCTTGTTCATCTAGTGGCACTTCAATGGCGTTCGCCTGTGCGACTTCGACGGCACTTAATAAATTCTTCCATATTGGGGTGACGGCAATCACGTCATCGCCGGGGTCAAGCAGTGACCTTAGCGCGTAATCCATCGCCGTCGTACCCGATGCGGTAACAAATATCCGGTTCATCGGTATGTCGATGTTAAAAATCCGCTTATAATAAGCTGAAATTTCTAGTCTTAATGCGGGTTCACCAATGGGCGGTCCATAAAATGTGTGGCCGTCAGCCATTGCTTTTTGTACGGCCTCGCAGATGAAATCAGGTGTGGTGGCATCGCCTTGGCCTTGGGCGAGGGTGATGGCGTTTTCTTTACTGCGCCCATAACGAATAATTTCCGCACCAGCATTTTTTGACAACGTGCTAAATATTGGGCGGTAATTTAATTTTTCTTTTGTGTAATCCATTTGATTGTTTGGCTCTAGATACTCCATGGTAACTCCGAATGACTGCCCCTAAGCTTATCAGCTTTTGGTGATATTTAAAAAAGATATTTATGATGTGTTTTGAGGGAGTCTATGTTAGCGGCGCGATGCCGCACATGCGCAGGCATTTGCTGCCGCGGCGCCAGTGGCGGCTGCGATAAGCGAAGTAATCAATGCTGTAACGAATGTCATTTCAATCATAGTAAGAGCTTAACGCGGTTTGACGTCCTGCTGCAAGATATTTTTTATAAGGCACTGAAATACTGCAGATATAACAGCTTTATGGTGCATTAGACGCCGCGCTTTCTTCCATGGCTTCTTTCAGTGTCAGGCCATAAATAAATAATTCTGTACTGTAGAAATCGCCCCGATTATTAATGGTGTTTTCAACTTCAAAATAGGTGTTCTTGATTTTGCTTTGTTCAATCAAGAATTTCCCCAACGCGGCGGATTGGCAGAAAATTTTGGTGTGGTTGTTCCAGCTGTTGCGGTTCCAAGGCGTAGATTCAGCAATAGACCGACATGCATTTTGGTCTGTTTGTGGCGTGATCAACGACAGGACAGGCGTTTTTTCATCGTAGCTAGATGGCATAAAGCACAGATGCGGAGTGGCTTTATAAGGGTCAAAATCTATGCCGTAATAAGGCCAGTCAATATTATATGTGACGCAGTTTTGTTCTTCTGACACGTAATAAGGGGTAAGGTCTTTGACTTTCAAGCGCCATGTATGGGGCTGAAGCCGGTCACCTGTTTTTGTGCCGCTATACGCGGCCTTGAGCGCGGGCATCGCTTTGTGCATGACTTCACCATTCACGTATAAATCTGTGACGGATAATGTGCCTTTGTCACTAATGCGCAGATCAACTGCAAATTTATAATGCGTCTGCCCAAACGCCCAGTCTAGCGCATCGGCATATTCTTCGGGAATATAATATTTGCGCAGCAGGATGTTCCAGTGATCTTCCGCGCTGCCGGCAATCAGCAATGAATCGCAGCGGGCTGAGGCGATGGCCTCGGCTTTGATTTGTGTAATACTTGGGATGCGTGGATCTGCGGCGTTGCGCATCAGGCAAAGTGCGTCGCTTGTCTTTTGTGCGCGGGAGACGGTGCCATATTCACTCCAGCTTATGCGGTAGCGTAAAAAGCGCCCATGAATAAGGTCGCGTGGATCGTACCCTGTAACTTCAACATGCCACAATTCGCCTGAATTATGTTTGTGGTAGGTCGATAGCGCGATGTAGCCAAGGACGATAAAGGGGAGCGAAAGTGCAATCAGATAGGCAATTTTGTTTTTCGCAATTGTCATGGTTATGCTTCCTTATCGAAAAGTTTGGCTTTAATTTTTTTGTCAATCTTCAGCGCGAATCTTAAAGCGACAAGCAAGAGTATCCCCGTAATGATTAGGCCAAAGCCCATGGCGAACATTGGGCCAGTGAGCTCGATATAAAATATAAACAAACGCAAAGTGATAAACAGCACCGCTAAGGTCACAAGGCCGTGCATACCCAGTGGGATTGCGAAGTAACCAATCACGGCCATAAACAACACAAAATGCACCGTTGCCATAGTGTCGATCTCTGGGCGGATGGGTAGGGCAGCAATCAACGCGAAGAGGCTTGTTACAGCGGCCATCAGGCACAGCGCTTTATAGGTCTGGCTTTGAACGAGGCTGCGCATGACGATAAAGATAGCCGCCCAGAATATGGCTGTCGCGGCAGGGAACCAGTACAATGACTTAAGATCATCAAGGAAGCTAGCGTCACCGTACCATGCAAGCGATGTCAGCACGCCTGTGGCAATGATAAGGCCGCTGCCTGCAAGAATATAGCTTTGCTGCCATTCAGGGCGCAGAGCGCGTAATTTGGCGTTCATGCCGGAAAGTAACAATACCCCAGGAATCGATGCCGCGACGAATATAAACAGACATTCTTTTTTATAGGAAGGCATATCGAGCTGGTCGATAATTTCATACAGGTTCAGTCCCAAAGTGATGATAAAACCTGCTGTCCACATAACCGCATTCATACGCGATGTACCGAAAAGGAAAATAAACGGTGTGGTGATAATCAGCCAAAGAAGAAGGGCAGAATCTAAGTCGCCGCTTAGTTGAAAGACTTGCCCGATCAGGGCGATGAGCGTCAGGTTTAGGCCTGCGAGAATAAAGACAGCACCTTCGCGTTTCCAAAAATGACCACTTTCCTTACCTTGCCAAAGGATATAAGCAAGAGCGGCGTTGATTGAAAAATGGACAAGGAGTTTTAAGCTGCCAGATATGTCGGCCCAATTTGCGGCGACTATTAAAGCGGCACCGCCAAATATAGAGAGCAATGCAATGCCAACGAGGCCACGGAAATATTTTTGCCCGATGCCTTGGCGTTCATGGCTGAGAATAGACTTTGCTTGATCTTGATTAATCAGATCTGCGCCCTGCCATTGCTTTAATTTACGTTTCAGCCCCATGAATTTAGTCTCCTTATGCGCTCAACTTATGTGTTGGGCGCTATGTTCGAGAGATAGTCTACCCGATTAATGCGGATGTGTCACGCCAGCCAAAACAGGCTTCTTTAACATTACGGCCGCCAATTTCAACAATTTTCTTGCCGATGCGCTGTCCACCTGACTTCTCATAGAATTTACAGGCGCGCTTATTGCCGCCAACAACCCAAAGCGCCATTGAATAATGCTTCTGCACTTTGAGTGTTTGCGCTGATTTTTGAAAAAACTGCTGTGCAAGGCCTTTGCCCCAATGGTCTTTACCCAAATAAATGGCGTAAAGCTCGGCTGAGTAGACGGGGCGAATAGAAGACTGGCCTGCTATAGGTGTTTTTAATGGGCCAAACATAGAGAACCCCGCCGGCACGCCGTTTTCGTCCTCGGCAATGAGTGTCGTCGAGATGTCATCCGCCATCCATTTTTGCCATTTTTCAGCAAATTCTTCAGGGGTAAGGCTGTCGAGATAATCTTGCGGAACAAGGTTCTCATACGAATCTATCCAGCCTTGGCAGTGTAATGCCGCCAAGGCTGGGATGTCATTTTCATTCGCTAAGCGTAATGTATAAACCATGCTAAATTAAGCGGCTTTCTTTTTTGCGGGCGCTTTTTTTGGGGCAGCAGCTGCAGCGGGCTGTGCATATTCAACAGTTGATGTTGGATACGGAATTGTCAGGCCAGCTTTGTCCGATGCTTCTTTAACAGCTTTTGTTAAATCCGTTTTGGTCGCAAAGAAATCCGAACTTTTTGTCCAGTAACGTCCAACAACATCAACCGATGAATCAGCAAGAGCATTCACAAATATTTTCGGCTCTTTACCTTCTGTGCGGATAATACGTTCTTCCGAATCGAACATTTTATCAAGGGTTTTCATCGCCTTATCAATATCGTCATCATAGCTAATGCACATTACGAGATCATGGCGGCGCTGCGTATTGCGTGAGAAGTTACAAATATCGCTGCTCCAGATTTTATTGTTCGGAATGAATTGGTATAAATTGTCAGCTGTCGCAACTTCGGTTGCAAAAAGGCCAAGGTTTTTTACTGTGCCGCTTATTCCGCCAGCCGTGATGAAATCACCAACGTTAAATGGGCGTAGGAACAATAGCATCACGCCTGCGGCGATGTTTGATAAAGTGCCCTGTAGCGATAGGCCAATAGCAAGGCCAGCAGCGCCAATAACGGCGAGCAAGCTTCCGGTTGGAACGCCAAATTTTGTGAGCGCCATAACGATAGCAAGAATATAAAGCGTATATTTGCCAACGGCCCCAATAAAGTGACGAAGTGTGACGTCGATACGGTCCATTTTTTTGACGCGAATTTCGATAAAGTTGCCAGCAAGCCAAGCGCCAGCAAGTAAACCAATAATAATTAATGCAGACCAGAGATAACCACCAGTACTTGCAGATACAGCTTGAATTTGTTCGTTCATAATAAACCCTTATTTCTTTGAAACAGCGGGCATAATAATATTTTTTTTCGCAAATGTCTATATGGCTTGTTTTGTGGGGTGAAATTATTGTGGCGTCCACACTTCGATCGGCTGAAAACCCAGTCGTTTGTACCAATCTTTTTTCCAGTCATTCTCATCTGCGCGCAAATATAGGGACTCTAATTTGTTCTGTACTGAGATTGAAATAATGGCGTGTAGCATTGCTGTACCATAACCTTTATTGCGTTGAGATTGGATGATATCGACGTCTTGTAGGCGGCCAAATCGCTTGCTTTGATGTTCAAACATAACCAGCCCAATAGCCCCGACGGGGGTGAGCCCGCAATGTGCTATGTACCACTGGGCATTTAGGCGTTGGCTCATGTCCTTGATGTTGTCGATCATGAGGGATATAGCTCGGGGTGCTGTGATATTATATTCGGTGTATTCGATGTCACGACGAATCGTGAGAAGCTTTGACCAGTCCTTCTCGGTTGAAATAGGCACAAGCTTAACCGCAGCCGATTGTGCTGCGCTCTCTAGGGGCAAAGGTAAGTGCATAGCCCAAGCGTTTTCATCATATGACCTCATGGGGTTTAACGTGTCTTCGGTTATGTTTGCACATGCAACGCGAAACGTCTTATCCACGGTTACTTGTTCGAATACGGGTTCTTTGATGTCCGGACCAATAACCGCACAGGAACGCCCATCAGATCATAATCTTCACGCAGGCTGTTGACGACGTAACGTCGATACGCATCGGTCAGATCTTTTGGTACGCTCGCCCATACCGCAAATGTCGGTGGACGGGTGTTGATTTGGGTAATGTATCTCAGGCGGTTCGGGCGGCCTTGCGTTAGCGCGGGTGGATGATGGCTGACAACAGATTCTAACCAGCGGTTAAGCTTGCCTGTTGGTACGCGCTTGTTCCATGTTTCGTATGCACCAAGCGCAGCGTCCATCAATTTGTCGAGGTTTTTGCCGTTCAACGCAGAAATTGTCTGGAACGGTACGCCTTTAACGTGAGACATGCCGTGTTCTAGGCGGTGAAGGAAATCATCGCGGCGTTCGCTGCGGTCTTTAACACCATCCCATTTATTCGCAGCGACAACAAGAACGCGGCCTTCGCGGATAATGTGGCTGGCAATGGTTAAGTCCTGTTTGTCGATAGTCTCGGTGCCGTCAATCATTAGGACAACGATCTGCGCGAGGCGAATAGCACGGAGCGCATCATCCACGGCAGATTTTTCAATCGCATCGGTAATTTTACTTCTGCGGCGCATGCCTGCAGTATCAACAAGTTTAAATTTTCGTCCGCCATATTGCCAGTCAACGGCAATCGCATCACGGGTAATGCCAGCTTCTGGCCCCGTCATAACGCGGTGTTCTTTTAACAGTGAGTTGACGAGGGTTGATTTGCCCGCATTGGGGCGGCCAACAATGGCAACTTTAATTGGCTTTTCAAGGTCTTCTTCTTCGATTTCGACTTCTGCGAAATCAAGGTCTTCGCGGCCTTCAAGGTCATCAATGTCATCAACGCCAAACGGGTTGTCGACTTCGTTATCATTGTCGCTTTCATCATCTTCTTCTGGGAAGTATGGCGTAAGGGCTTGGTATATATCCCCCATACCGTGACCATGCGCAGCAGATATAGGAATAGGGTCGCCAAGGCCAAGTGAGTATGCTTCGGCAACGCCGGCAGTGGCTTGGTCTTCGTTTTCACATTTATTGACGGTCAGAATAACAGGAATGTCGCGGCGGCGAATCCAATCTGCGAAATGTTCATCAAGCGGGTTGAGGCCTTCACGGCCATCAACCATAAATAAAACGGCATCGGCATGCTCAAGGGCGCTTTCGGTTTGCTGACGCATGCGGCCTTCGATGCTTTCGTCGAACTTTTCTTCAAGCCCAGCAGTATCAATGAGTTTGATTTTGCGGTCAAAAATTTGCGCATCATGCAAACGCCAGTCACGCGTTACGCCTGGGCGATCATCAATAATTGCCAGTTTTTTACGGCACAGGCGGTTAAATAATGTTGATTTGCCAACATTTGGGCGCCCTAGAATGGCCAAAGTGAATGCCATGTTTCTATCCTTCATATATACGCATTAAATTATGCGCCTATCTATGACAGGTTTTTTACTTATATGCTAGAACTTTTCCACTGTTTGTCGTCAGATAAAGCACTTCACCCGCTATGATTGGTGGCATGGCGATCGATTCTTTTGTATCCCAGCTACCTGTATCTTCGCCAGTTTTTGGGTCAAAATGGCGTACTGTGCCGTCAGTGCCTGTGATAATAAGTGAGTTGCTCGCCATGACCGGCCCGCGCCAGATGATCGCATTTTTGCGGTCTTCGATGTTTTCATAGGCTGGCAAGGCTTGTACCCAGACAACCTGACCAGAAAGACGGGATAGCGCAACAAGTTCGCTATCTGATGTGATGACATAAACGTAATCGCCTGCAATCCACGGCGTTTCAGAGCCGCCAATGCTGCGTGACCAAACGCGGTTACCGCTGCGTGTGTCAATCGCGACCATGCGCCCACCAAAGGAAATCGCGATGACGACTTCGCGTGCAATAACGGGCATGCCGCGAATTTCGACGAGGTCATCCATGCCGCTATAACGGCGGACAGGTGATAAATTGTCAGACCAAGCGACAGAGCCGTTTTCAATGCGCAGGGCGTAAAGTTCACCTGATGAAAATGCAGGAACGACAATATCGCTATCTGCTGCGGGGCTTGCTGTACCTGTAAGGCCAGTCATTTCAGAAATGCCCTGATATTCCCAGAAAATTTCGCCTGTTTTTGCTGACATGCTAATCAGGCGGCTATCTGCTGTGATGATAAAGGCACGATCCGCGATCACGGTCGGTGCACTGCGTGCTGGTGCAGGCAGTTCAACGCTCCATAGCTCTTCGCCGTTTTCTGCATTTAAGGCGTGAAACTGGCTGAAGCCTGATGTTGCGTAAACAACATTATTTGACACGGCAACGCCGCCGCCTGTGACGTTTTCATCTTCATCTTCTGGTTTTAGGTTTACCTGCCATAATTCTTTGCCGTCTACTGTAGATAGTGCGGTTAAGTTATGCGCAGTATCCATCGCGAAGAGGCGGCCTTCAAAAATAACGGGCGAGATTGATAATGGCAGTTTATTGCTTGTGCCACGGCCAATGTTTGCAGCCCATAGGCGCTGTGGGGCGGTGCCTTCATACTTGAACGATAAATTATGCATGGCATGGTTTGGGTAGCCGCCAGATTGTGGCCAAAATTCATTTTGCCACGCAGGGGGCAAATACATATTTTCGCTGCCTGCAATGTCTTCAGGGACAAGCTGCTTTTGTAGCTGCAAAATAGAAATGCGGTCACCTTCAATGATGGTTTTCTTGTCGCTTTCAAAATAGCTACATGCATTAAGTAATGCGCTTGCGCCCAAAATTAAAGATAGTTTCCCGAGCAGAGGGATATATTTTTGCATTGAAAGACGTGCGGACATACTAAATTTCCTTATTTTTATGCAGCTTTACTCTTATATTTGCTTAGCTGTCGCTCTCAGAGAGCTTAATTGTATAGAGCTGCTCTAAGGCGATAGCTCTGTTAATTAAAGTCTGCGGCATGTTTGGTGCGGTTTTTACGCGCCCTGCATCGGCAATCGCAGCTTTATAATCCGCTTGCGATGCTTTGATTGCGGCTCTGTTTAACATGGCGTGGTAGCGCCAGAGTGATTTCTCATCATTGATAATTGTTTCAAGGTCGGCGTTAATGGCGACGATCTGTTCGTCACTCATGGTGTCCATTTTAATCTGGATGCTCATGAGTTTTGCGAAGTCTTGGAAATATGCAGGCGCTTTGCCGTTATCCGCCAAGGCGTTAAAAGTCGAAAAAGCGCTCTCGCTATCGCCTTGCTTTAATTGTGCGCCAGCTAATTCAAGCTGTGCGACAATGACGCTGCCGCCTTTTGATGTTTTGATGTATTCGCTAAGCGCGGCCTGTTTGTCCACGCCGTCATTATTTAGGATCGAAAGCAAGGCCGTTGTCGCGCGTTCGCTGCTTGTGCGGTGCTGATATTCATAAGCACTTTTTGCCGCTGTCATCACAATGACTAAAACGAGCGCCGCAATAAGATAGCGACCATAGTTTTGCCAAAGCTTAATGATTTTATCTTGTTTTAGCGCTTCGTCTACTTCTTGAAGAATATCGCTCATCGTTGCATTCCTAAATATTGTTTATTTACAGCATAAATTTGTAAAGGATTGCGCGGATTTTACAATCAAATTTTGGTTTAAGGGGTGTTATTATTGTGACTTTGTGTATGGATACGATATTTTGTGCTGTGTTCTTGAAGCAGTGCGGTGTTTTGCATCTCAGGTCCTTTTTGCGCCATCCATTCATGGATGGGCGTCCCTGCTGCGATAAAGTCTTTCTTTATATCAATCAGGTAATTTCGCGTGACTGTGTATTTTTGTAAACGTTTAAGGTCTTTCTCCATCGGCAGAAATTTATTGCGCCCCTGTGATAGGTTGTCAAAATTATCTTTGAGTTTTACATCAACGCTATCTGCATTTAGGCCGCAGCGTTCAATGCTGTCAAAATAAAGTTCGCCGTTTTTATGGGTGACGCCTTCAATGCCTTTAATGATACGCTCAGAAAAGCCGAGTGTGCGTAAATCGTCAAGCTCCCATTCTGTGTCTTCAATCACATCGTGCAAGACTCCGATAATCATTTTGATTTCAGAATCTGTATTATGACGTGAGACGCGCATAAAATGGTGGGCGTAATCAAGGCCAGATTTATCTTTGACATCAATCATTGATGCGGTGGCGATAAAACAGGCAAGGTTATAGCCGGCCTCTAGCAGTTCGCCTTTAGCGCGCTTTTGTGCGATCCGGTCTAAGATTTCTTGTTTCGTGAACATAAAAACTCCCCTCACTTTATGGATGAGGGGAAGATTAGATCTTTATGTAACTTATGTCAATGCGCTTGGGCGGCTTGCCGCCTAGTCGATTGCTTTGACAATCAGGGATGCATTTGTGCCGCCGAAACCAAAGGAGTTTGAAAGCGCATATTTAACTTTCTTTTCTTTGGCTGTGTGTGGAACAAGGTCAATGCCTGCGCATTCTTCTGAAATGTTATCAAGGTTCAGCGTTGGCGGGATGATGCCTGTGCTTAAGGTCTTGATTGCGTAAATCGCCTCAACTGCGCCAGCCGCGCCCAATAAATGGCCAATGGCTGATTTTGTTGATGACATCGACATTTTATCAAGTGAGTTCGCAAAAAGACGCTTTACGGCGCTGCATTCAATGCCGTCACCGGCAGGCGTTGATGTGCCGTGGGCGTTGATATAGTCAATATCTTCTGGGTTGATTTTCGCGTTACGCAGGGCCGATTGCATTGCGCGGTAACCGCCGCTGCCATCTGGGGCGGGTGTAGTAATGTGGTGTGCGTCACCAGAAAGGCCATAGCCAACGACTTCGCCGTATATTTTGGCTCCGCGTTTTTTTGCGTGCTCATATTCTTCTAATACGACAACGCCAGCGCCCTCTGCAATGACAAAGCCATCACGGTCACGATCAAAGGGGCGTGAGGCGGTTTGCGGAGAATCGTTATATGAAGTGCAAAGCGCGCGCGCCGCCGCGAAGGATGCAACGCCAATTGGGCATACAGCAGCTTCTGCGCCGCCAGCAACCATAACGTCTGCATCGCCAAACATAATGAAACGCGCGGCATCACCGATCGCATGTGTGCCTGTGGCGCAGGCTGTAACGACGGAATGGTTGGGACCTTTAAAGCCGTGTTTGATTGATACGTGGCCTGAGACAAGGTTGATTAACATTGCAGGCACGGAAAAAGGCGATAAGCGGCGTGGGCCGCGTTCTTTTAATGTCTGTGAGGTGTTGTCAACGCTTTGCAAGCCGCCAATGCCTGAGCCGATCATTACGCCTGTGCGGAATTGATCCTCATCATTAGATGGTTTCCATCCAGAATCGGCAATTGCCTGTTCGGCTGCGGCAATGCCGTAAACGATAAACGGGTCAACTTTACGTTGCTCTTTAGGTTCCATATATTTATCGGCATCAAACGCATTGTTTGGCGCATTGTCTTCACCGATTATGGGGACTTCACCCGCAATATGCGAGGGCATGATTTCAGGGTCGAATTGACGGATCCTACGAATGCCAGATTGCGCATTAGTGAGTGCCGTCCAGTTTGATTCAACACCATCACCCAGAGGTGAAACCATGCCGAGGCCTGTAATTACTACGCGTCTCATATATAAACCTTTGTTCTCGAAATTTAGAAGAATATATGCAAAAGGCGGCAATGCGCTAAAGCGATGCCACCCTTTTAAAACTATTTAATATCAGATAGGTGATATGGATTAAGCAGCTTCTTTTTCAATAAAGCTTACGGCATCGCCAACAGTTTGAATTTTTTCAGCTGCATCATCAGGAATAACAACATCAAAAGCTTCTTCAAAAGCCATAACTAATTCTACTGTGTCAAGAGAGTCAGCGCCGAGATCATCAATAAAGCTCGCGCCTGTAACAACTTTGTCTTCTTCAACGCCAAGGTGTTCTACAACAATCTTTTGAACTTGGCCTAATACATCACTCATTTTTCTTACCTTTTAATTTTTTTACTTTTAAATTTTAATCGCCACACACACATACGCATGGAAACGGATGCGAACATAATACGAGATTTTAGCAAATGCAAGTATTTTTGCAAGCACTTATGCTGACATCAAGTAACTCTTTGTTTTTTTAGCTATAATATCTTCTCCGATATGCATGAAATTATCAAGCACTATATCGGCTTTTGCCTTGTGTAATGCTATTTCTTCGTCTTTTTTATGTGCAGCAGAGGCGCACGCCGTTGTGCCATACACATAAAAGTTTGCCGCTTTTCCTGCTCTCGTGCCAATGGCAGTATCTTCAACGACAATACATTCTTGCCCTTGGTAGCCGCATTTCTCAGCCGCATGGAGAAAGAGTAGTGGGCTCGGTTTCGGCTCAGCAACCATAGAGGCGTTAAATATAGTGTCTTGATTGAAATATTGCATTAAGCCTGCGTGCTCTAAAGATGCAATAACGTTTTCTTGTTCACCGTTTGATGCCACGCAGAATTCAAACCCACCATGGCTTTGCAGGGCTTCGAGTGTTTCTTTTACGCCGGCAATATTCTTTTGCAATTTCGCGCGGTGGATTGTGACTTGCTCCATATAACCGTCTATGACGGCTGGGACCGTGATGTCTAAATCATAACGGTCAATTAGTATTTGTATGCTTTGAAACATTTTCATACCCTTGAATTCACTTTCAATCGCCGCCGCGTCGTATATTTTTAAAGTGTCAGAAATTTTGTGTAGCGCGGCTGCGTAAGCATAAGAGCTTAAATATTCTGTATCTACAAGTGTGCCGTCGCAATCAAATATTATCAGTGTTTTGTTTATCATTTTCTCTATCTCGTCCTCTTTTACCATCATAATTTGCCGTTTAGTTTTTATCTTCTATTTTTAAGCACTGTATACATGACTATGTTAAATAGTTCAACGTATTTATTTTGCGATGCAATAAAACTTGTTTCTACGTGTTTAGGGGGCGTTAAAAGTGAAGGGTGACGTAATAAAAAACCGCGTCTCAATAAGAATTGAGGCGCGGTTAAACTTTGTCATAGATAGAATAGAGCGTATCTTATTCTTCTTCAGATGCGTCAGTGCTTTCAGCTTCAGCGGCTTTAGCGGCTTTTTCAGCTTCTTTTTCAGCTTCTTCTGCTGCTGTTTGGGCTTCGGCTTCAGCCGTAGCTTTTTCAGCTTCTATTACAGAATCATCAAGCAGATCTTCTTTTGTCGCGTCGTCCATTGCAGTTTCGTGCATGTGCTCAGTTTCAGAAGCAACTAATGCGCGGCCTAGTTTTTGCTGCTCATCTGCTTCGTCATCTGTACGTGCAATGTTCAATGTAATAATTGACTTCACTTCTGGGTGAAGCGCAATTGGAACTTCGAACAAACCGATTTCTTTAAAGTTTTGGTTCATCTCAACTTGGCTGCGCTCCACTTTAACGCCACATGATGCTTGAACAGCGTCAGTGATGTCACGTGAGTTAACTGAGCCATAAAGGTGACCGGCTTCTGAAGCGGCACGGATAAGCTTAATTGTCTTACCGTCAAGTTTCTTAGAAACTGTAGATGCTTCGTCAGCTTTTTTCTTGTTATTGGCTTCAAGCGTTTTCTTCTCAGCTTCAAAGTAAGCGATGTTGCCTTTAGTGGCACGTAAAGCTTTGCCTTGTGGAAGCAGGAAGTTTCTTGCGTAACCAGGTTTAACGTTGACGATCTCGCCCATTTGGCCGAGTTTTTCAACTTTTTCTAGTAGAATGATTTCTGTTGCCATGATTGGTAATCCTTAATCTCTCTTAGCGTGATGAATGAGGGCGACGAGGTGTCTGCTCACTCTCAAGACGTAGATATGGAAGTAGTGCCATATAACGTGCATTTTTAACTGCTTTAGCTAAAACGCGTTGTTTTTTGTTAGATACAGCTGTAATACGGCTTGGCACCATTTTGCCACGCTCTGAGATGTATCTGCCTAATGTTTTAACGTCTTTCCAATCAATTGCTGGAGCGTTTGTTCCGCTAAAAGGACAAGTCTTTTTACGACGGAAAAATGGACGTTTTACTGTTGGTGCGTCTGCTGAGCTCATTATGCCACTTCCTTCTTCTCAAATTTTTTCTCTGTTCTTTTATCGTCACGTTTATCTTCGCGTTCGCCGCCTTTATCAAGGATGACTGAAGGACCTTCAGTTGGCTTCTCAAGACGTGTTGTCAGATATCTTAGAACATTTTCGTCTAGGCGCATTTGACGCTCGATCTCAAGAATTGCAGCAGATTCAACATCTGATTCAATAAGAGCGTAGTGGCCTTTACGGTTTTTGTTAATGCGGTATGCAAGTGTTCTTAGGCCCCAGCTTTCGGTCTTAAGGATCTTGCCTTTTGCATCTGTGATGATTTTTGAATATTGCTCAGTCAAAGCTTCAACTTGCTGTGCGCTAAGTTCTTGACGTGCAATAAACACTGTTTCATAAATTGACATAGTAATGCTCCTCTCGGTTTTTACCAAAATGCTTATGAGGACATTTAGTAAAAGCCAACCTTATAAATATGTTGGCGAGGTTAAATTTATCCGCACCATGCGGAAACGACGTAGTTATAATGGTTTATAAGGTCAGGTCAAGGGAAATGTTGAGGATTGACATAATCTTTAGCGACTTGTCGTGTCAGCAAAACAGATTTGGATAATGAATGGGGCGCTGGACGTGTATTGTACTAAGGAACATCGCAGATTTGAAAGCGATAGCTTTAGCTCACCAATATATGAGTTTGCAAAAGCCGCAGGCGCTTAGGCGCGGATTGGGGCTGGGCGGCTGCGGGGGAAGATTAAAAACGATAAAGAGCGCGTTTAATGTGACAAGCCAAAGACGATTATTACCCCTTAAGCGGGATTATCTTGCCAGTCTTGATGAATATATTTCACTAAATAATGCGCCTTATTTTTGGGGCCGCGGGTATAAATGTGCCGGAAGCCCTTTTTAAGATAAAGATTAGGGCTGCGCGCACAGATATGGATGATGCCCGGAATATTAGGGCTGTGTTCGCGAGCATAGGCGATGCGGTAATCGGTAAGCAGGCTCATTAGGCCTTGTCTTTGAAATGCAGGACGTGTTGTCCCCCAGCGTAATTCCCATGAGCCGCGCATGAAGCCGCTTTTGCCGATGGCGGCAATGGCGATGATTTTATTATCATGCTCAATTTTGAAAAATGTCAGGCGGTAATGCTGCGCGGGGTCAAGGCTGCCCTCTAAATCGCGTGTAAACCATGCGTATTCATCAGCAGGTACATCCATGTTTTTATAGGCGCTTTGGAATAGATCCAAAGCTTCGCCTATATCACTTTGGATAAAGGGGCTAACCGCGCTATATGGAGTAGGTATGGGCATTTGATCCTTATATCCCCGGATTAAAGCCGCTTTCTTCCTGTGCTTTCATCATGACGAGTTCTAAGTCTTCTTCGCAGCCGCCCGCATTTATAAAACCTTCTGTGATTTCTTCGAACTTTTGTTCCAAACTTATAGCCGCAGATATATCAGTCATTGAGGCCTCACCTGGATTTAACCCAATTTCGGTTTGAAATTCTAGGGCTGCACGGAAGGCCTCAACCAATTTAGGTTTGTATGTGTCTTTTAAGTGCTGTGGCACGTCATCAATTGTACGTTGTGTCATAAGTTTTTCCCTGTTTATAATTGTTATTGTTATATAGAAAGGCGGCGCGTCTAATTGTCAAGCCGCGCCGCAATATAGATTGCTTTATAGCGATGCGATAAAGGCGTCAATTTGCTCTGGTGTGCCGACGGCTTGACCAGAAATGTCGCGGTTAATGCGGCGTGTTAAACCAGATAAAACTTTACCTGCGCCAATTTCGACAATTTCTTCGATGCCGTTTTCTCCCATCCATAATACAGATTCACGCCAGCGTACACGGCCAGTGATCTGCTGAACAAGCAGGTCGCGAATTTTGTCGGCGTCACTCACGGCCTCGGCAATAACATTGGCAATCACAGGCACTGCGGGTACGTTCATTGTTGTATCCTGTAGCGCGGCAGCCATTTTATCGGCGGCAGGACCCATTAACTGGCAATGGAACGGCGCAGAGACGGGTAGGGTGATTGCGCGTTTTGCACCCTGCGCGGTGGCGAGTTCAACTGCAATAGCCACGGCGTTTTTGTGGCCAGAGACCACAACTTGACCATCGGCGTTATCGTTCGCGGCTTCGCAAATTTCGCCTTCGCTTTTTGCTGATGCGTCATTGGCAATCGCTTCAACTGCGTTCATATCCAAACCCAAAATAGCAGCCATAGCGCCAACGCCAACGGGCACGGCTTGCTGCATGGCCTGGCCGCGGAGCTTTAATAGGCGTGCAGTGTCTGCCAAGGTAAATGTGCCTGCGGCTGTCAGGGCTGAATATTCACCAAGTGAATGCCCCGCGACAAACTTAGCTGTTTTCTTTAGGTCCATGCCGCCTTGTTTTTCCAAGATACGCATAATCGCAATAGAAACCGCCATAAGCGCAGGCTGCGTATTCTCCGTCAGGTTTAAAGCGTCATCAGGGCCTTCGCACATGATTTTAAATAAATCTTGTGAAAGCGCGTCATTGACTTCGCCAAACACGTCTTTGGCTTCGGTGAAGTTTTCGGCGAGGTCTTTACCCATACCAATAAACTGAGAGCCTTGGCCGGGGAATACAAATGCGCGTGCCATATTTTTTCCTTATTCTTATATATGCTTAAATTGACTGCGGACTTTAGCGTGGGTTTTTTAAAAGGGCAAGCTTGTTTTACGAGAGCGCACCGTGTGGGCGTGGTGCTTTTTTCTTGCAATAAGCACCGAGGTTATGTAAATATAAGCAGTCATTGCTTTTGGGAGGGCATCATGAGCAGTAATACAAACGAAATATACGGCGTATTCACATTGGAAAGACAAGATCTGGTTGATCTGTCTGCCCGTATTGCGCAGTGCGTCCCTAAAGGCTTTCTGAAAGATAAAGATAAGCCTGTGGTGATTGCTGTCGATGGTTCAGTTAGATGCGGGAAAAAAATTGTTGCTGATTACGGCCGCGCGGCTGTGCTGGATGCTGTGCATGAGGATATTGCGTACCCAACGTATATTAGCCCCCCGGAAGAGCCTGTACCGCTGACACGGTTCCAAAAAATAAAAAATTTTTGCAGATCCATCATCGCAAAAGAACCCGAGGTGGAGACCGAGCCTGAAGCTGTTTTCGATGGTCTTGCTGTCATGAGTAATGGCAAAAGCTTGGACTGTCGCGGGGTTGGTGAATATGATGAATATGTGTCCTCAAATATAGAATCAGATAAGATTGACATCTCATTCATTAATATGGCGTGGGGCAGTGGCTATAGCTTTGGCAATGAATACGACGTTGAAAAATGCTATCAAAAACACATAGACCAAAGACAGGCTGGCGGCCTTATTTATGCACATAATGTGAATCTGTCAAATGTCTTGCCCGATATTGAAATTAAATTAGAGCGCGGAACGGGCCACTCTTGCCTTAACGGGCAAGCAAGGTCATGCCGTGATGTCGGGCATGCGCTTGTTCTGGCTGTTGGCGGTGGGGACTCTGAAGATTTTGAAGAGTGGGGGCGCTTTGTAAGTGTGCAGTTTAACAACGCCGCGCTTAATGCAGATGGTGCCATGTTGAAAATGCTAAAGGATGAATTTGGCTTTTGTGCATTGAAGGATATCCCCGTTAAGCTGATGCATGCCCCTGAATTGCAAGGGGCTAACCTGCCTGATGGTGATGGTAGAATAAATATTAAAGATTTTCCCTTAATAAAAAAACACACCGCTTATCTTCACGCGGCGCGGCGGCACAATGATGAGTGCGAAAAGGCAGGCGAGCAAGATTCTTTTGAGCTTGTTGTGAACACTCCCCGCACGTCTTGCTTACAAAAGGCGTCGATGTAATGCCTTGCGATAACACAGTTAGAGGTTTTACCATTAGCCGTGATGACATTGTCACTTTATCGCGCAACATTGCCGCGGCGGTGCCTTTATCTTTACTTGATAATGCAAACGCGCCGCTAACGATTGCCATTAAGGGCTCGTATAGCTGCGGCAAGAAAATCATAACGGATTCATTCATCGAAGCTGTAATGGGGGTTGAGCCATGCCCATTAAAAGGCGCGACCGGCTGGTCACCTGAAAACCGTCAGGCATACGGCGTTTACCTTGGAGCGCGCCATGCACAAGGTTTTAATTTTCAAGGCCACGCAGGCAAGGACGAGAATATTAAGGCGCGCCGTATAGATGGAGCGCCGATTGAGCTTTTGTATGTCGACCTGCTTTACAATACAGAAGATTTGTCTTTTTGCGCGGATACGCCAGATATAGACTTGAACATGGCGATTAATACACTTAATGCGCAGCGCCAATATGGCGGGGTCACGTTTCTGCAAAACGCAGATAATTTGCCTGCCGAAGGGGCCGTAAACGCAGATATAGAAATTTGGTTAGAAAGTAAGTCGCAAAACTTCCTCGATGAAGCGTTGCGCTGCCCTCAATTAACGGAGCGCTTACGTGAGATATTCGGGGTTGCGACTGCCGAAGAAAGTAAATGGGGGCGCTATTGCGAGGTTAAGGTCAATAATACGGCTTTGGGAGATGTCTTGATAGCGAGCCAATCATCGCTATGCATGAAAGCGGGGGTGATATGAGTGTTACTTATGGTGTCTTTACAATTACACGCCAAGATATTGTTGATTTATCGCGTGCTATTGCAGGCTGTATTCCGTCAAGCTTTATGACAGACCCTCGCGCCCCTGTGCGCGTAGCTGTACAAGGCAGTTATGAATCTGGAAAGAAAATTATCGCTGATTATGGGCGGAATGAAATTTTTGGCATTGAAGAAGCTAAGCTAAGTTTTTGTGATGATAAAGTGCACAATAATACATGCACCGCCGTGTTTAATAAACGTGCTGCGTTATCATCCTGCGGGCATGCGGAATATGATGAATATGTGTATGGTCAGCGTGATAATGAAACCTATGAGGTCAGCTTTATTAATCTGGCGTGGATGGGCGGATATAGCAAAGCAATCCCTAATCGGACTAATGATACGGCTAAGTTAGCCGCACATTTCAAGCAGCGCCGCTACGGCGGTATCGCCTATATACATAACAGTGTTGGCTTCATAACGCAGCCTGACATTACGATTAACATAGAAAGCGAGGGCTTTACCGCAGACGCCGCGGGTAGAGCTTACCATTGCTGTGATGTTTCGAGCGCGATCGAAGATGCATGTGATACAGATCAACATGAAATTTCTCCGGAGTGGTGCAGATTTGTTCAGGTGACTGTGCATAATGAGGCGCTTGACCAACAAGGAAAAATTAGCGACATGCTCCAAGCCGCATTTGGTTGTGTTGATGCTTCGCGATTACCAGCAAATGTCTTCACGTTTTTTCCTGATGATAATGATATCTTGTGTGATAATGGCAAGTTCCCGTTGCGCAAAAACCATGCGCATATGCTGAAGTGCGTGTAGGGTTTATTGACCTGTTTTTGAGCTATTTACAAATTTGGCTCAATGTTGGGCGGGGGGCGCTTGTCTCTGATAACGGCGCGCGGCCATCAAAATTTAGGTCTTCATTACTATAAGAAACGGTCATGTTTGCTGAAGAGAGAACGACGGATGTGCTCGTACGCATAAGGGCTTTTTCTGTGAAGGCATCATTAAATTTATCTGCCATGTTTTGATTTGAATCCGGACGCCAGTACGTACCAAGGGCAACGCCAATCATGCGCGTGTTACCTAGCGTTGCAGAGGCTACAAGGTTGTTGCGGGACACATTAAGGTAGCCGCTTTTCTGACCTTCGGCATGTTCATAAAAGTTTGTAAAAAGGCGCTTTGGTGCTTTGGTCTTGCCGTGATGTGTATAGCTCGTGGCGCTGAAATATTCTTTATAAAGCGATGGGTTGCGGGTGATAATATTCTGCATCATCACAGCCATGTCACAGGATGTTGACTTTGAATAAGCGCGAGGTTTGCCGCGGCGTGGCCGTTTTGAAAACCCTGATGCGTCGGTGAAATTCGTGTCCTTCATGCCCCAGTCTTGCGCCGTTTTGTTCATTAACGTGACAAATTCTGTATGAGAGCCTGATACATGCTCTGCAATTGCATAGGCAACGTCACCGGCAGATTTTGCGATGATAGAGCGTGCGGCAAGGTCGTAACTAATGGACTCGCCGCTGACGACATCAAGCGTTGAAGCACTATAGCCCCTTAAATAACCGGCAGCCCCCGAGCTAATTTTGATGGTTGATTTATGTGGGTTTGCGCCCTCGGCTTTTATGTGTTCAAAAAACAGGTGCAGCGCCATAGCTTTGTTGAGAGAGGCTGTTATCCATGGCTTTTTAGGGTTGTGCGCATGGTAAACTTCACGACTCTCGGCATCAAAAACAAGCATGGATTGTGGCGTGGATTCGCCAATTTTAGGACGCTGAAATGCGGCGTCAGCATCATGCGATATACCGACAGAGAAGCTAAACGCCGCGGCAAAAAATAGTGATGATAAAGAGAAGTTGTGACGCTTTCTTTTCTTCATGGTAACCCTGTTAATATCGTTTTTTATTAAGTTTTATAGGGGTAAACTTGCATAAACCATACGTAGTGTCAATGGGAGGGTGAATGGGGAAGAGGGTTATGCAGATGTGCAGAATTGAGATATGGCCTTGTCATTGTTCGTAATGGCGCGTATGTTCGTGCCAGATTTATTTTTAGCTATAATTAGGAGAGTATGTATATGTTTGATTTAGCAGGAAAGACAGCGCTTGTTACGGGCGCGACAGGCGGCATTGGCGCGTCTATTGCACGCAGTCTACATGCGCAAGGCGCATTGATTGCGATATCAGGACGTAATACGGATAAGCTTGACGCTCTTGCCAAAGAATTAGGCGATCGCGTTCATGTCGTGGCTGCCGATCTTGGCGCGGTTGACGGCCCAGCAACGCTTGCAAAGGCGGCGAGTGAAGCGCTGGGTGGCAAGGTTGATATTTTGGTCAACAATGCAGGCCTAACGCGTGATGGTCTTTCTATGCGTATGAAAGCAGAAGACTGGGATGAAGTGATTAACGTGAATATGAGCGCGACATTCAGACTTGCACAGGCGCTACAGCGCGGCATGATGAAAAACCGCTTTGGACGCATTATTAACATCACATCTGTTGTTGGCGTTACGGGCAATCCGGGGCAAACAAATTACTGCGCGTCTAAAGCGGGTATGATTGGTTGGTCAAAATCTATGGCGGCTGAAATCGCGTCACGCGGCATTACTGTGAACTGCGTTGCACCAGGCTTTATCGCAACGGCAATGACCGATGCGCTCACCGATGAGCAAAAAGACGGGATCAACAAAAACATACCAATGCAGCGCATGGGTAGTTCCGATGATATTGCTGCGGCATGTAGTTATTTGGCGAGCGATGAAGCGGGTTACGTTACAGGTCAAACCATCCATATTAATGGCGGCATGGCGATGATTTAAGCGTGGCTGCGGATTAAAGTTTCAGGGAAGGCGCTTTACGGCGCCTTTTTTTTATGGTTATTTATGGACGTTATGGAGAAATGATATGTCCTTGTTTGATGCGGCGCTGTGCGCCCAAAAAAATGCCTATGCCCCTTATTCAAAGCACCCTGTCGGCGCAGCTTTACGCAGTGCGTCAGGCAAAATATATGCAGGGTGCAATGTTGAAACAGCGCATTTTATTGCGACCCATGCGGAAGTGTCGGCGATATCGGCTATGATTACAGCGGGCGATACGAAAATTGCAGAAATTGCGATTATTGGCCCGAATGATGCGCTTTGTACACCTTGTGGTGATTGCCGCCAGCGCATAAGAGAGTTTTGCGACATGGATGATACGCTGATTTCAGTCTACCACAAAGATGGTCGGTTGTTAAAGCAATATAACATGCATGATTTACTGCCTGATTCATTTGGGCCTGAAAACTTAGCTTAAAGATTAGAGTTTGGGGAAGACTATTTGCTGCTTTGCGCAAGGATGTCATCAAAGAAGTCTTGATAGGCAGCCATAGTTTTCTCAACTGAAAATTCTTCGCAGTAGCGCTTATAGCCATTTTCGGTCAGGTCTCGCCCTAGGGCTTCGTTGTCGCGGAGCAGCTTTAGATTGTTGGTTAAAGACTCCACATCGTCAATGCTGAAAGCAAGGCAGTCTTCTTTGTCGCGGACAAACTGTTTTGGGCCATCGGCAAGGCTGACGATGAGCGGCGTTTTGTTGGCCCACGCCTGTACAAACACAGTGCCGAACGGTTCATAGCGTGACGGGAAGCAGCATATATCGGCAGCGGCCAATAATGCGGCGCGGTCTTGACGCCAGCCGAGGAACTTTACGCGTTCCGCCATGCCAAGCTTGACGGCAAGTTTTTGCAGTTTATCGCGATCAGGGCCTTCGCCCGCAAGCCAGAGATAGATGTCATCCAGTTTTTGCGCGGCTTGCATTAATGTATCTAATGCTTTGGATTCATGGAGGCGGCTTAGAGTAAGCACGACTTTTACGTCGAGTGGTGTGTCTAAATCAGCGCGGTCTACTTTTGTGAAATGCTGTTCAGTTTCTGCGAAATTATTGATGTGGCGGATGGTATCAGGATTGACGCCGTTTTCAATAAGGTGGCGCTTGATGTCTGGGGTGATGGTCATAAAATAATCAGTGTTCTTGAAGTATTTTATTTTGTAATAGCCACCAAGGCGGCTTACGACTTTGTATGGTTTGTTTGCGGGCGCATTGGGCATTTTGTCTGCGGCGCGGGACATCCATGTTTGTACAATATCAGGCTTTGATTTTTTCAGAATACCTTTAATGCTCCACGGCGTGTAGGCATCAATTTTGCCGCCAAAGGGCAGTAAATATGTTTTGATGCCGGCTTCTTTCAGGCGAGGGACGCGGGTTTTGTTGGGGCGCGTAATGACCTCAACATCAAAGCCATGTTTTGCCATAGCGATGCATGTATCAATGCAGGCTGTTTCTGCGCCACCAGTTGATGCGCCCGCAAGGACGTGAATAATTTTCATGGTTACTCTAAGCCAATGCTTTTTTGTAGCAGGCGAATAAGGTCAGGCTGTGTTTTGTCCATGTTCTCTAATAATAAGGAGCAGCTTTTCTCGTCTGCAGCAGGTTTCATATCAATAAGGGATTCTCCGTATTCTGCAGCAGTATCAAAATTCTTTAAATGTTTTTTGACTTGAGACGGCTTGGCGTAGTCTTGTAGCAGAACAAGCTTTTCAAGGCGCTCATTGCCTTTTTTAATGACTGGGCGCACGGCAACACGCCATTCTGCGAAGCGCTCTTCAATGCTCTTGCCGAGGTCTTTATGGTTTTTCTTGCAAGACTTTACGGCTTTATCAATGATCGATTCAACGGATTTTACTGAGCGTATGACGCCATGAACGTGACGAATTTTATAATATTTTTCGACTTGTTCATCGCTCAGGCTTTTGATGAGGTCTTCAGTCTCCGCGGCGTATTGCGTAACAGGCGTCTGAGCCTCTTGTGCCTTCTTTTCTGCATGTGCTGGCGCTGCAAGGGCTGACCCTACACAGGCAATGGCCATAAAGTTTAAAAGCGTTTTACAAAGTGTTGTCATTATATGTTCCTGTCGGCAAATTGAAGCGTCATATGTTTAATGAGAGAAGATATCAACTTCATCCCAGCCGGCGCTATCAAGGTCTGCGCGCGTATTTAGAAAGTCAAAACAAGATTGCGCCATATCCATACGGCCCTCACGAATGAGATTAGCATCAAGTTTCTCCTTTAGGCGATGGAGGTAGAATACATCACTCGCGGCATAAGAGAGCTGATCTTTGGTGAGCTCAGCGGCGCCCCAATCTGATGATTGTTGCTGTTTGCTAATATCAACGCTAATCAGTTCGCGACATAAATCACGCAGGCCGTGGCGATCTGTGTAGGTGCGGATTAACTTCGAGGCGATTTTTGTGCAATATACAGGGGCAACGTCAACGTCAAGAAAACGTTTAAGCGCAGCAACATCAAAGCGTGCAAAATGAAATATTTTTGTAATATCAGGGTCGCCCATTAACTTTTTTAAATTCGGGGCTTCTGTTTGATCTTTGTCGATTTGCACTAAATGCGCGGTGCCGTCGCCAGCAGAAATTTGTATCAAGCATAAACGGTCACGACCGTGTATCTGCAGGCCCATAGTCTCGGTATCTACTGCAATCGAGCCAGAAAATACGATGTTATCAGGAAGGTCGTTTTTGTGTAATGTGATCGTCATTTTTTATTCCACTGTTGAGATATTCGGACAGTTTTAAATAGTGCATGGCCTGCCTATGCTATGCAAGTAAATATTTATGAATGCATTTGTTATTTGTGGGTTTGATAAAATGTTGAAGTCGTGATAAATTTATTAATCATTGCGATGTATCATATTCGATACGTGTTTATTATTTCCTCGGGGGCTCCATGAAGTGTTTAATAGTTGATAGCGATAAGGTTGCTTCTGAACTGGTGCAAAGCCGCTTGTCCGCATTGGGGATTAAGTCGGCGATTGAGCCTGGACGCAATATCGCGTTGAAGCGCTTAGAAGCCGAGCCGTTTGATTTTATTGTATTGGATCCCGCGCCAATGCGTGATGCGCGCCCTTTTATTCGGGAGGCGCGCCGCGTTTTAAAGGCTAATCCTTATATGGTGCTGGCAAGTGAAAGCCATACACTAGAAGAAGCCGTGAAGTCAGGCTTCAATGATTTGCTGCCAAAGCCACTGGATTCAGGCGCTGTTGATAAAATGGCCGAAAGCGCACGTACGTTGACGGAGCTTGTTAATCACCTTGGTGATGATAAGGAAGACTTCAAAAGCTCGGGCGGTATTATTGCTAAATCGGCGTTTAATCAGCTGTTCCTTGCGTGTATTGACCGCGCAGATCGTTATGCCGAGCGTTCATATCTTTTATTTATATCTTTGGAGAATTATAAAGATATTATTGAAAAGGATGGCCCTTACCCCGGTGAGTTTAGCGCCGCGCAGCTGGCTAAGAACTTAGTCCGCTTACGCCGTCAAAGTGATATTATTGGCCAAACACGCCGTAATGAATATGTGCTGTTGCTGCAAAGACCTGTCTTTGAAACAGAGCCAATTGAGGCGGCGCATCGCTTTGCGGAGGCACTGTCAAAAATGCATGATATTACATCTGCTGGTGCAATGCGGGCGAAGCTTGCTGTGCGCTTGGTTGACTTGCCACTGGGCGCAAAGCGCGTAGAGCATGTTTTTGAAGTCGCTGAAACGCCAGGCAGTATCGCAGAGTAAGGCGAACGGATGTTTTTCGACGGTTTAGCTATAGGTTAAGGCCTTTAAATACTAGGGATGAGGCCTGTATTCGTGATCAGGCCTTTTAATCCTTGTGATTACCCCCGAAATTGAGATATCATTAACCTGTATAGCTTTAGTTATGCAGTTCTTTTAGTTAACGCGAGTTCTTCGACGTTTATGAGTATGAAATTTTTGAGTATGCGCATTGTTATCCTTACAATGGCCCTTGGCATCTTAGTCTTGCCAATGGGGATGCTGAGCTATGCTGGCGCGGAGCCAAAAGCTAGTGAGGTGCAGCATGATGCCGCTTTACGTGCAGACTTTAAGTTTCTCAAGGTTTTAGAGGGGCGTATTTCTGCAGAGGACAGCTTTGCGAAAGTCGTGACGCATGGTTACCGCTTGGCGACAGATGATGTGCTAAATATTCGCGTTTATAATGAAGCGCAGCTTTCGGGCGAGTATCGTGTTGATGCAATGGGGAAAATTCTTATGCCGTTAATTGGCGGCGTTGATGTGATGGCGAAGACGGCGGCGGAGCTATCAGCAGAAATTGAAATGAAGTTAAAGGAAGGCTATTTGCGTCGCCCGAGTGTATCGGTAGAAATAGCATCTTTCCGCCCATATTATTTGATGGGTGAAGTGCGCACGCCGGGGCATTTTTCTTATGCTTATGGCCTTAACGTAATCAAGGCTGTCGCGATGGCGGGCGGATATACATATCGTGCTAATCAAAAGAAGGTCTACATAAAACGCGATTTTAACGGTATGAAAGAAATTATCGAAGCACATGCAGATACTGTGATTTATCCAGGAGATGTGATCACCGTTAAAGAGCGATTTTTTTAAACATTATTTAGGCCATACACTTAATGATGGTGTCAGGCAAAAGAGTATTTAGATGACCCAAGGTCAAAACGATAGCCATTATCAAAGAGCGCTGGAGCAGAGTGATGCAGCGGTAAGCTCGGGCTATACAAACGTGAACGGTGAAGCGGAAGTTGATTTGCGCCGCATCCTGATGACGTTTTGGCGCCGGCGTTATATTATTGTCGTTATGATGCTCTGCTTTATGGGCGCGGCCTATTATGTGTCGGAGCATATTACGCCCCTATATAAAACAGCTTCACTTGTTTTAGTGAAGCAAGAGCAGCTAGATGTGAAAAACATTTCATCAGCGCAGTTTTTGACTAAAGACCGCTACGATACGACGCAAATTTTGAGTGAAGTTGAAATTATTCGCTCGCGTAATTTGATGCTTGAAGTTATTCGCCGTTTGAACCTTTATGACGTGCCGTCATTCACATATGATTTGGAGCACTTGAAAAAATTCTATGAAATGAGAAACAGCACAGAGGCACGTCAAGGTTTTAAGGCTCTGAAGTTGCAGCGCCAAAATGACACGCGGGGCATGACTAATGAAGAAATGTGGCTCTATGAAAAAGAACTGGGCATTTTAATTGGTCGCGTGTTGAAAAAATTAGAAATCCGGCCGATCGCAGGGTCGATGGTGATTTCGATTAAATTCACATCACCTTCACCGGAGCGCGCAAAACAAGTTGTGGACGCGGTCGCAGATGTCTACGTCAATGACCGTCTTAATCGTAAGTTTGCGGCGACGCGTAAAGTGACGTTATGGCTAGACGGGCGTCTTGAAACGCTGCGGAGACAATTACGAGAGGCCGAAAACGCTGTTGAACAATATCGTGCTGATAAAGAACTGATATCAGGTTCGCGTGCGGAAGTTACAGCCCAGCAAATATCAGAAATCAACACGCAATTAGTCTTGTCCAAAACGCGCTTAGCGGAAGCGCGCGCCAAATTGGAACAGATCGTTGGCTGGGCTGAAAACCCTGTGAAGCTCGAGGCGACAGCTAATTTGGGTGATGGCAATGTCCTTGGTAGCCTTATTCTAAGACAGAGCAGTGTCACCCAATCACACGCGGAGCTATCTAAGCGCTATGGGGAAAAGCACCCAGAAATGATCCGTATTAATGCGGAACTTAAAAATGTCAAAGTGGAGCTGCGTAAAGAGCTAGAGCGAACAGCTGAGCATTTAGAGCACAACATGGCGGTGGAGCTAACCCGTATGGAGGTGCTTTCGCGCAACTTAAAAGAGCTTGAGTCGAAGCGTAAACTTGAAAACCAAGCGGCAATTAAATTAAGAGAGCTTGAAGGCGAGGCCGCAACCATTCGCCAGATATTCGCGACTTTCTTGGAAAGTTATAAGCGCTCTGACCAGCAAGAAGATTTACAAGAAGCAGATGCACAAGTTCTCTCTTATGCCACCGTACCGTTAAGAGCGTTTCATCCGAACAAGCAATTGCTGATGTCTCTTTCTGCAATTTTGGGTCTTTTTGCAGCCTTGGCGCTCATCGTGCTGCTTGAAAATTTAGATAACGCCTATCGCAGCGCCATCCAGATTGAAAGAGACACAGGGCTGACCTGTGTCGGGTCTATCCCCAGTGTGAAGGTTACGCGTAATTTGAAAGCTGCAGATTATGTGATCAAGAACTCAACGTCAGTAACGACAGAAGCTCTGCGTTCAATGAAAACGGTGATGTCTTTACATCAAAAGCACATGGGGAAAAAACTGGATGTTATAGCGATTACATCGTCACTGCCAGGTGAAGGGAAGTCAACAATGTCGGTATGGTTGGCGCGCTTAACTGCGCTGTCTGGCCGTAAGGTTTTATTAATCGACTGTGATCTGCGCCGCCCCAATATTCATAATTTAATGGGGTATGAGAACAGCCTGTCTTTGGTTGAATACCTTTCGGGGCAATTGCCTCTAGAGGATGTAATCTGCCGTGATGAACAAACGGGTTTGGATGTTATATTGGGGCGCTCTGTGGCGAATACCGCGCTCGATCTGTTAACGTCTGATTATATGACGAAGTTAATGGATTCTGTGCGTGAGGAATATGATTTAGTTATTCTAGATACGCCGGCCTCCTTGGCTGTCTCAGACCCCTGTGTGCTCGCTGGGTATGCTGATCATATGGTGTATGCGGTTCACTGGGATAAGACGCCACGTGAATTGGTGCTTAGCGGTATTAAACAGTTTAAAGACCTTGGTTTTAGAAACATGTCCATAGCGTTCACTTTGGTTGATTTGAAAAAGCAGGCTAAATACGGCTATGGCGAAACGGCTTATTACTATACGCATTACACGGATGACGTATAATTGAGATAAATAAGAGGGGTAAAGACTCTTTTTCTTGACTCAGCCCATGCTCTTGACATAAAACATAAAGCAATCCTAATATAGAATTATGTTTAAATGACATGTGGGGAGCGCATGGTGAAGGTTAGAAATATATCTCTGCAAAAGGCAGAGCAAGCCGTGAATGCGCTGCGGGGAAGTGAAGGCCGCTTAACGCTGGTTATTCGTGACGATACAGAACATGTGACGTCACATCTGAAAGAGCGCCTTATCCACGATATAACAATAAAACCTTCATGCCGTGAACGGTTTAATGCTCTCGCGGCGCATGTTGACGATGCAGGCTCCATTGAGCAGCGTGTCAATAGCGTTGTTAATAATGCGTATCAAATTTGGCTGCGTAAGTCTTTTTATGCGCTCGGTAAATATGTAGATGTCAATAAATACGATCTTGATGACTCGCGCCGTAATAAACTATCTGTCCATATGTACAATGCCCAAGATTTAACTGATGTTATTGTTGACCGTGCGCAGAATATGGCCGGTAAACCACACGGCGTTCAGCCTTATTTGATTTCTTTAGATGATATGATCCCCGTGCCCGAAGGGCTCGGCGGTGAGATTTCATTTTCGCGCTTGTTTTCTATTTGCGGGCGTGATTATTTTGATTATACGGCGCGTCCAGGGCACCCTGCTATTGCAGAGCAGATGAAAATTGTTCGTGAAGATTTAGAGCGCCGCTATCAAGAAACGGGACACAAGCAGCCGATTGTTTTGCTTGAAGACAATGTCCGCCATGCACGAATGCTCAACTGGTTGGAAAACCAAATGGATGAAGCGCATTTGTTTGACTATGGTTATTTGGCCGGAATATCGACATGTTTTTGTTCTGCGAATGATGACGAACTGAGCAAAATAAAACATAAAGGAAAGTCTGTGCCCGTCACAGTTGGCGTGAATTACCACGGGGTCAATTCAGATGTGCAGACACCGCGCGACTTATTGTTTGATGGATTTGTTGTCAAGATTGATGGCGAAAAAGGCCGCTTGCCGGGCATATTTATGGATGTTGCATCGCGCTTCTCTGTCAAAGAAGACTGTGCCGATGAGTTTACCCGCGAAATGCGTCATGTTAATTTTGAGTTCTGTGAAGATATTCAGAAAAATTTGGGCGTAAATATACCGCTTTCATGGTTTGTCGGTGCAAAACCTGTTTCATATGTTACCAATACACACGCAAATACATCGATGATGAAAGTTATGAAGTAGCTCTCTTTAGATGTTAACTTTACTGGATGTGCCATGGTTCACTCTTCGGCTTCAGCGCCATTTATTTTAGACTGCGATACGGGCCGTGATGATGCTTTGGCTATTTGGTATGCATTACGCGATAATATGCCGTTATGCGGCGTCGTGGCGTCCTATGGTAACACGCCTCTTGATAATGTGATGGTCAACTGCCGCCGTGTTCTCGCCGCTTTTCCCGAATGCGCTATCCCTGTATTTCGCGGGGCTGACCGCCCGCTGCAAACTCATTGTTATTTTGATGATGTCGTTTTACCACGTCAGGATGCTTCGGGTGATGGCCTTTGTAATGTAAAGCTGCCTTTTGACCCGCAAATTATATCATGCCACGCGCAGGAAAATTTACCAGACAACGTTGATGCCATCATTGCTTTCATAAAAGCGCAGCATATAAAACAGGGAAGAAAATTAACTTACGTTATTACGGGGCCAGCAACCAGCTTTGTACATATATGTGCCGCGCTTGGTAGCGCGATTCATGACTATATCGATCGCGTTGTGATGATGGGCGGTAAGTTTGATACGCTTTGGGATCAGATGCCTTATGCTGATTTTAATATTGGCGCCGACCCTTATGCTGTTGATTTTTTGCTGCGCTGTGGATTGCGAGTGGATTTCATTGCCATGAATATGACGTGGCCGATAGTGATTACTTTGGAGGACATTTTAGTACTAAAGGCCCAAACGCCTCTCGCTCGTTATGCACAGGACATTATGGTCGCCCATTGCCGCGAGTTCTCTCCTGAGCCTGTGTTCCGCTTCCATGACCCCGCTGTAATGGCTGCCTTGAAAAATGATGCGATTTTTGTACCCTGTAAATTGACGGTCGATTTGGATGAGGCGGGGGGCGCATTTGGGCGCTTGGTTGATGCGCCGGACTTAGAAAAAGAAAATGCAGCATTATGGGGGCTTGATCCTGTAGAGTCTGGTGCGATAAAAAAGGCCCTTTTAACCACGATCGGACTGACGGAATCGTGAAGTACGTTTAAGCGTGTAAGGAGTGCTATCGGGCGTAAAGCTGTGTTTTATCAGTACTATTTTCACTGTGGGTGCCTTTGGGAGTGCTTTTTTTCTCGACTTATGCGTTAGTTTGTATAGAAAGATAACAGTTGGTATGTTATCATATTATTGAGGGTGTATCCCTTATGGCTATGTATTGTAATATGCAGGATCATCTAAAAAAAGTGAGGCGGCCTTGCGAAGCTCTTTAGGTTTATTTATTTATTTGTTTGTATTTGCCGTGGGAGTTTCTAATTTCCATGGGAATGCCTTTGCGCAAAATGCTGCAGCCCATGCCACGGAAGAAGATAAGCCGTTCTGGGAGACAGAGAATGTGCCAGATAAACTTGTGAAGAGATATGAAAGACGTTTGCCCTTTTTTAAGGAGATGGACAGTAATAAAGATTGGGTATTGCAGGAGCCTGAAATAGAGGCTTATTTGCTGAGTAGCTTTAAAGAGTACGATACTGATAGCAACGGCTTATGGGACGAGAATGAGCAGGCGCTACATAGCGAAGCTTTTGTAAAAGACCGTGATGAAATTTATGGCGCAACGGCGAATAAGCGTATTAAGCGTTACACTTTGCGTATTGATCACGCAGATAGCAATGAAGACAAAAATTTAAGTTGGAAAGAATATTATACGTTCTTCCGCGATCGTTTTTATCGCATGGACAGTAATGGCGATGAAGAGGTTGAGTATAAAGAGTTTCGTCTGATCGACGATAAGCTTTCACCTAGGGGCGGCGTTGACTCAAAGCATATAGACGTACCGGAATATAAGTAAGTAGGATAATGTTATGGCGCCCAAAACCAATTCAAAAGTAAAGCTTATCGAAACCGCCATAGATTTGGTGCGTATGAGCAGTTACACAGATGTTGGTGTTAATGAGATTTGTAACAAGGCGGGTGTGACCAAGGGGGCCTTCTATCATCATTTTAAGTCTAAGGCCTCTCTATACGCAGAGGCCGCGTCTTATAAAATGAAGCATGAAGAAATGGTGCTGCAATCCCTTTTGGCGGAGCGTCATGAATCTGTTAAAAAATTAGATAATATGATCGGTTATATATATTATAAAGGCTTCCAGAGTACAGAAACTTCGGCACAGAAGGTTAGTGGCTGTCCATTTTTTACAGCGGGCGCAATTAATTCTCAGGGCGATGAGATCATACGCGCGGCAAGTAAAGAATATGTTGATAACGAAGTGCGCTATTGGCAGATAGTCATCGATGATCTTGCTGTGAGCAATGTTATTGAGGTGCCTAAGGATAGCTTGCAGCTGGCGCGGATGGTCTATCAATATGCGAATGGCGTCCTAACATATTCTCGTATTTTCGATGATGAGAAGACAATGCGCACAGACCTTGAAACGGGCATTTATCGTTTCCTTAATATCAAAAAAGTATGATCCTGTTGCCTTTTAGGCTTTGCTTGCCCTCTTTCTTATGGGCAAGCAACGCCGTTTTTTGCTGTTTTGTCGTTTTATCTTTGACACATACCGCTTGGTATGCTAATCTTTATACAATGAGTAGCTAAGTATCTAAATAAGCTCAGTCTAGCTTTGCTAAAACTGAGTGGACTATATTTACAGACTAAAAGATAGGACAGAAAGCTAGATAGTTAACCGTACACCTCCCCCCATACCTTGATCCTAAATACGTACGATTTTTATCTGTCTTTCTGTTCCTTTTAATCTAATGTAAAATAAAGTGTTGCGCTTTCTTTGTGATAGTTAATTGTAGTGCTTGTATTCGGCGATGGTGAAATTGCTGTTTTAATAAGAGACCCCCATAAAATGATCCATGAAATTGACAATAGCCAGCTAAGTGAATTGCGTCTGCTTTATGTAGACGAGGTAGAATCTAACCATGCTATTTTCAAATCAATGTTTGAACATGTGGGGGTAAGCCACGACATAGCTTCGAGCTGTGAAGAGGCGGTACGGAAAAGTTTAAATGTACAGTACGATATCATTTTCATTGACTGTTTCTCGGCTGATATAGATGGCTATGTTGCGGCACGGATGATTAGGGATAATGAGCGCGCAGAATTGATGGAGCCAGCTCTTATCTTTGCCTTAAAAGATAAGCTAACCGCTGTATCACAAGTGAAGGCGCTAGATGTCGGCATGGACGGCGTCCTGCTCAAGCCCATGACCCTTAAGACATTCGAGGCCTTGATTGTAAAGTGGTTTGGTGCCGCGGAAGTGGACGTCGTACAAGATGATGATAAGCAAGGCGCAGCTAATTCAGTACCCCGCGAAACGCTTATGGACACTGCTATTGCTCTGTCCTTAAAAGGTGTTTTAAAAGATAAATACAGCGCTATGGTTGATTTGTTTAAGAAAGACATTCAGTTTTACGTTGATGCTGCGTATGTCGGCGTTACAGACCACGATGTTCAAAAAGTGCATCATGCTATGCACACGATAAAATCGGCCAGTATGCAAATGGGCCTCGTTAAGGTCTCTAAGCTTGCGGCTCAGCTTGAGGATTTATCGCGGGCTGATAATGCGACAATGGACACGCATTTACTTTGCGAAATCATGCGCTCGCAAGTTGAATATATTCAGCATGTTTATAATCTCTCCGAAGGTATGCTGGAACAAACTAAATCTTAACTTCGAAGCTCTCGGCTTAGATTTTTTAGCTATGGCCTTTCCTTAAGGTCAAAATTCGTTTATTCTTTACAGAGTTGATGTTCTGGGCGTTCGCCCCAGAGTTACCCAATATGGAGCTATAATAATGAAATTTGTGCCGTTATCTGCAATGTTACTCTGTGGGACGATTTTGTCACTTGCTGCGCCGTCTTACGCGCGTGATGCGTGGGAAAGTGATGATAAGCTAGACGTGATGATTGGTGTGTCTGCGGCGACTGTCGCGGAATATGCAGGTGCAGAAGACCAAGAATTTTTAGTGCTTCCTGCTGTTGTCGTTGATTACGAATTCCATGAAAACAACCACCTTTTTGTCAACACATTTAAAGGCGCCGGCTATGAATTTGATGGCGAACGCATTGTTTGGGGCCTACAAAGCAAGTGGCGCCGCGGGCGTGATGATAATGATTCACAGCTTCTTGCTGGTATGGGGGACTTGGATGATACTTTTACTGCGGGTTTCTATGGCGGCTTAGATTTTGGTCCATTTAGAGTGCTAGCGGAATATGACGCCGGGCTTGATAATAACAATGACGGCGTTTTGACAACGTTTTCAGCGCGCTATAACATGGAATCTGTTGAGCGCCCAATGACAGGCTATGTGAGCGCGAAGGCTGTTTATGGTGATGATGCATACCATGATGCCTATTTTGGCTCAGAAGGCCTCGCGGGTGTACGCCCATTTTACGAAGCTGATGCAGGTTGGGTTGGAATGGGCATTAATGCTGGTGTAGATTACCTATTGGCAGAACATCATTATTTCCGCTTTGATACGGAATATATGGGGCTTTCAACTGATGTGACGAATAGCCCGCTTACTGAAGGTTCATATCAGTATAGCGCTAAAATGACATATGGTTATAAGTTCTAGGCTTTAAGACGGCTTCTGTTCCGCTGGCTGCTCTGTGTTCGGCGTGATTTTGAAGCTGTGCAAGAAAATATTGTCTTTAGAGCGACTAATAATTTCTTTTGCATCATATGATTTTGCTGTGCTGCTAATGTTCTTAACCAAGCTATTGATAATTGACGTGCTTGCTTGGTAAGAGTTCATCATTGTGAACGAATAACCGGCTTCAATATCTTTGCAGATTTCATCATGGTCGCCATCAGCTGAATTTTCATCATTACAATATACCTTGAATGATTTCTTTGCCTTCATGATATGCGCATAATTGCGTGTAGCGGGGTCAAACTTCGGTTCGTCTATTTCATAGGCAAACAAGCTATCAAGCACGTCACGATCATTTTTATCAAGGATATTACCGTTAATATCTTCTATACGGAGATCTGGTGTGTTCATGACCATAAAATGCCACGCATTTTGCATGAATTCAGCCAGCAATTTATTGGCATAAGACTTTTGTAGTGTTGATTGTTTTTCAACGCCGTTATAACCAATCAGTGCATAGCCATCATTACAAGCGAGGCGGAAAAGTTGCTTTAATTCATTATATGTTTCTGTTTCAGGGTACGAATCTTTTGCAATTTTTTCAATATTGGTGATTAGCGAGCCAACGCACATCACTAAATTTTTATCATAATCTTTGCTCCAGCGATCAAGCATTTTTTTATCTATGCCTTGATATGGGCCCGTAATCGCGGTGGCTTTTACGTCTTTACTTTTCATTTCGTGGGCGTTGTCTTTGACTGTCTTTAACGCCGCTTGATTGAATTTTTCTGCTAAATCAATGAATGTGATGGCTTCAAGGTTTGGAAGTTCCTTAAGAACATGCCACTCTTTATCCTTAAACGCAGAGCCTTGGCCAACAACAACGGCGTGCTTAACGTCTTCAAGCTCATGCGCAATTGTTTTGCTTTGCTCAGAAAGTATCTCACACTCTTTCCAAAAGGTAAGGTAGTTCTCGTTGAGACGAATAAATTCATCAAACTTTACACCGCCGCCATTTAGATAAGCATAACGCCCAGCATTTGCGTGGTCTTGGCCAAAGAGCATACCTCTTGTCGCTTCCGCGATGCCGTCTAATTGATTTTGCTTCTTGTTTTTACTCAATTTACACACGCCTTGTAATTAAAGTTTAGCTGCTCTGTCCCACATATCCGTAAATTGTATACGGTATGCGGCGCTTATCGCAGGGTAATTCATAACAATAACTGTCGGTTCGTTCTCAAAAAGCATAATGGCCAATTTTTCGCCAAAGGCGTAAAAAGGCACAGATGCAAATAAGTCTTTTGGTAACATGCGGTATTCTGCATATGTGTCACCGGGCATATAGTCATCATTCTCACGAATAAGAATGCTGAAGTTAAGGCCCTTGATTGATTCCATACGTTTAATATGGGTCTGAGCGTAATCTCCAAGCCAGCGGACGAAATCTCTTTCGTTGACGTTGCTGACGACAATATCTTTGTTCTCACTTATTCTCAGTGTTTCATAGATCGTGTCATAGAAACTGATCAAGCCATTACGGCCTGTGAAAACGCGGACATCACCACTACGTAATTTGGCGCCATCTAAACCAACAAACTCAATGCCGCCATATTCAAAGGTGGCTCTGATGTTTGCTATTGTGCTTTCACGTGGGCTAGTTGAACCATTTTCAATGCTACCGATTGAAGTGGCCGAAATGCCAGTACGGTCAGAAAGGTCAGCTTGGGACCAATTAAGTAGTCCGCGTGCGCCTCTAATTTGTGCTGCCGTAATTGTCATATTCTATCCTCATGTGAAACGTAAAGTTTCAATTCATACCATGTTTTGTTTAAGCTATTGGCGCTTAATATTTATCATGATCTATATTGTGTTTTTAACAAGTTTTAAGTGGTTAATAACTTTATAGAAGGAAGTTATACCGTTTTCAATAAAAAAATGCAAGAGAATTATGTCAATTGGGTAACTTTTATCGTGCTAACTTTATTATTGCTCAAGCAGAACTTGCTAATTTACAAATTTGTCTTGACAGCAAAGTAAGAAAAGGGCTAAAAAGGTATATTGTTTGTATATATGTGTCTATTTAAAGCTCTCAATTGAAACTTTATTTCGTATAGGCTCTATATCAGATTTCCCCACATAACTTGGCTGCCGGAAAATATCCGGCAGCCTTTTTTTTCTTTATTATAATGTTAAATAACTTTCGCCGATGTTATGCGGCTTTTAAATTCTCACGGCGCAGCAATGCATCAGGGTCAGCGTCGCGTCCTCTGAAACGGCGATAAAGAATATCAGGGTCTTCACTGCCGCCCTTAGATAAAACTTCTTGGCGGTATTTTGCGGCAACGTCCTGATTATAAAGCCCGGCTTCTTTAAAGTATTCAAACGCATCAGCATCAAGCACTTCTGCCCATTTATAGCTATAATAGCCTGCAGAGTAACCGCCAGCAAATATATGGCTAAATGATGCCGAGGTTGGGCCACCAAAGCGTTCAAACAGGCGGCAGTTCTTCGTCGCTTCGTCTTCGACGGCAATAATATCAGACGCATTTTCTGGTACACCGCTATGCCATGCCATATCGACAAGGCCGAGGCTGACTTGGCGTAGGCCGAACATGCCGATCATAAAGTTTTTCGCTTCAACTAATTTTTCAATGAGCTCAGCAGGGATTTTCTCACCGGTCTCATAATGTTCAGCGAATAAATCGAGCGTTTCTTTCTCATATGTCCAATTCTCTTGAAGCTGTGATGGCAGCTCTACAAAGTCCCAGAGCACGTTTGTACCGGAAAGTGAACGATACTCACCTTCGGCGAGCAGGGCGTGCACAGCGTGGCCTAGTTCGTGGAAGAGGGTCGATACTTCGCCGTGGGTCAGCAGACTCGGTTTGTCAGCGGTTGGTTTTGTGAAGTTGCAGACAATGGCAATAACAGGGCGTTCGACTTTGCCTTGATATAAACCTTGGTCACGGTAACTTGTCTTCCATGCGCCGGGCTTTTTGCCTGTGCGCGGGAAGAAGTCCCCATATAATGTGCCAATGAAGCTGTTATCGTTGCTGTCATGAACATCATAAGTCACAACATCTTTATGCCAAACATCATAGCCCTCATTTTTTGTGAAGCGGATGTTGAATAATTTACTGAAATGCGTGAAGGCGCCATCAAGCACTTTGTTCATTTGGAAATAAGGGCGTAAATCTTCGCCGGAGAATTTAAAACGGTCTTGCTTGAGTTTTTCTGAGTAGTAAGAAGCGTCCCAAGGCATTAATTCGCCATCGAAGCCTTGCGTCTTCGCATAGGTTTTGAGCTCTTCGAGTTCTTTCTCAGCGGCGGGCTTATAGCTATCCTGCAGCTTTTGTAAGAAGTCGAGCACGGTATCTGGTGATTTTGCCATGCGGCGCTCTAGCACATAATCCGCGTGATTTTTGTAACCGAGGAGTTTTGCGCGTTGATCGCGGAATTTAACAATCTGTTCTATTAATTTGGCATTATTATATTTCTCATCCCATGCGCGGTTAGAAAACGCTTTCCAGATGTTTTCGCGCAATTCGCGCTTATCAGAATAAGTAATTAAGGGCCCGTAGCTTGGGTAATCTAATGTAAAGAGCCATTTGCCATCATAGTTTTTTTCTTTGGCGGCAAAGGCGGCGCTGTCAATTGCGCTTTGCGGCAGGCCAGAAAGATCATCTTCATTATCGAGGACAAGCTCAAACGCTTCTGATGATTTATTGACGTTGTTGGTATATTCAGGGCCAAGCTTCGACATGGATTCATTGACCTTGCGGAGCTCCTCTTTTTCTTTGTCGCCAAGCAGCGCACCGCCGCGAACAAAGCCTTTATAGCTGTTGGTCAGCAATGTGTCCTGCTCTGCATTAAGGCCGAGGCTGTCTTTTGCCTCATATACGGTTTTGACGCGTTCAAATAATGCAGGGTCCATCGCAACGTCAGATGAAAGCGCCGCACATAATGGGCCAATTTCCATCGCAAGATCTTGCAGGCCGTCTGTGCCATTGGCATAAAGCTGATTGTAAAAAATAGACGTAATGATATCAAGCGTTTCACTAGATGTTTCCATCGCGATAATCGTATTGTCAAAATCAGGTTCGGCTGCATCGGCCTTTATGGCGTCAATATTTGCGCGTGCCTGCTTAATCGCCTCTTGCACAGCAGGAAGAAAATCTTCTTCTTTAATCGCTGAAAAATTAGGCGCTTGGTTTGGCATGTTTGAAGAGGCGAGAAGCGTATTTTTGCTCATTTTGAGTCCTTTTTGACAATGTGATTAATATCTAGCTGTTTAGTATCTGGCTTAGAAAATAAGATAGAAAGAATAATAAAGAATTAAAGCCCGCGCGCATCCATTTCTTTATCAATAAGTTTTAATGTGTCTTTGCGCATCAAGTTATTGCCTTTTGCACAGGCTTTTAATTTTGCCTCTGTGAGCTTGCTAAGGATGGCGCTGGTATGGTCAAACACAGGGTCCCATGCACCAGGGTCAGCTTGGCGAATAAAACGCGTGCTGTTATATAAGGTTGTTGTCCGCGTTTCAGGGAAGTAGAGCCAATAAGGTCTGTAGTTTAACAAATCAAGCTGCGGTACGCCCTGGTAACCACATAAATGGGTCAGAGAGCTATCGGTCATGATGACTAAGTCAAGATGTTCTAGCACCGCGGCGGTTTCAGAGAAGTTATCAACCATGTGACCAAGCGGTATCATGCTGGCCATGCCGCGTGTACGCATGTCGGCTTCACGCTCACCTTTTTGCAAGCTGTAAAACTGGACATTGGGATGCTTAGCGCCCAGCTCTAAAAAGCGGTCAATTTGCACGGAACGTTTGGCGTTTTGTTGGAAGGTGACACTGCCCGACCAGACGATGCCAACTTTTAGGCGCTCTTTTTTATGCTTATTTATAAAATCAAATTTTTTAGTCGCGGCGTCGCTGACGTGTAGCTTGGGGCCTTGAGGCCACTCAAGCCAATCATGCGACAAATATTGTGGAATGCTCATCATTTCGATGTACATATCGTAATTGTCTTCTTTGATATCTGCCGCATCAAGGCAGCTAACGCCAAGGCCGCTAAACAGTACATGCAACGGTTTTTTGCAGGCAAGGTCAACCGATTTACACTGGTCAGTGAAGTGCGGTAAAAAGCGCACCATTAACATTGTGTCGCCAAAGCCTTGTTCGCCGACAATCAGTAATTTTTTGTCTTTCAGGCTTTTTTTACCGTCCCAACGCTCAAGCTTGTTAATTTGCGGTAAGTTGATTTTTCCGGTTTTTAAGCGCCATTCAAAATTCTGCCATGCGCTTTTTAAGTCTTTACGCAAATATAACTCAATAAAGGCTTTATCAAAGTTGAGCATTGCATCATCAGGCTTCATTGTGAGGCATGCTGTGTAATGCTTTAAAGATTCTTCGAAATGCTTGGAATCCCTTAGCTGTACGGCAAGATTTTTACGGTAACCAAAATCATCACCGTTAATCTCAACCGCGCGGCTCGCATGCTTAATGCCTTCATCATTGCGGTCCATGTCGTTAAGCAAGTTGCCCAAATTTGTGTGCGCTGATGGGTTATTCGGATCAAGCTCTATCGCGCGGCGGTAACACATTTCTGCGCCGTCATAACGTTCACTTACACGGTATATGATGCCAAGACAAATTAAGCCAATCGGATCTTCAGGGCACAAGGCAACATAACGCACAGCGAGCGGCTCGGCGGTTGTATATTGCTCATTGTTTACCATATCAAACAGTGCAGCGCGCAGCTCTTTGACGGAATTAAAGACAAGCTTGTTTGGATCTTTGTGGGTTTGTATTTGTGTGGATGAATTTTGCATGATGCTCACGAGGTTAATGGCCTTTAAACCTAATGATTATATGCTAATTTGCCCCGTAAATAAAGCGCCTTGGTGAAGTTAAATATTTAGGACTTCACCCATTTATCCATAAGTGTGCTGGCGGTGATGTCACCTGTGACATTTACGGTTGTGCGGCACATATCCAAAATGCGATCAACGCCTATAATCAGCGCGATACCCTCTGCAGGTACGCCAATGCCGGCTAATATCGTCGCAAGAACGACAAGGCCAACGCCCGGCGTTGCGGGTGTGCCGATTGATGCGCCAATGGTGGTGAGTAGCAGCAAAATGGTTTCAGTTAGGGTTAGCTCTATACCGAAAGCCTGCGCCAAGAACACGGCGGCGACAGCTTGGTAAAGCGCGGTGCCGTCCATGTTGATGGTTGCACCAAGGGGGATGATAAAGCGGCTAATTTCTGGACGCAATTTCAGGTTTTCTTCAGCGGCCTTGATGGTGACAGGCATTGTCGCTGCCGATGATGAGGTCGAAAATGCAATAATCTGGACTTCCCTGATTTGCTTTAAAAAATCTAAGACGGAACGTTTTGCAAATATTTTTATAAACAGCATGTAAACCCCCATCATGGCAAGCAGCGCCGCCAAAACGGTAAAGGCATAAACGGCGACGCTTTGTATGGCATCAAAACCAAGCTCGATTGTAATTTTACCGAGTAGGCCGAACACGGCGTAAGGTGCGATTTGCATGGCCCAATCAATAATATGCATGGCAACAACCTGCACGGAACGACAAAGCCCTGTTAATGGAGAGGCTGTTTTGTTTGGGATTTGTAGGAGTGCTATGCCGACTAATATAGATGCGATAACAATTTGTAACATGTTGCGGTCAACATTTGCCTTGGCGGGGTTGGTTGGAATCATGTTCGCAATACGCTGCGGAATGGTCAAATCATCAAATGTCTGGCTTGGTAGACGGCTTGACGCAACCGCGGAATCCACGCTTTGTGAAATGATGGATTGATCAAAATTAATACCGGGTTTCATGATGTTGACGAAAACAAGCCCGATGGTAATGGCAATTGCGGTCGTTAAAATGAAATAAGGCACTATGCGGAAGCCCAAACGTTTCACAAAGCCCATATCGCCTGAATCAGCAATGCCGAGAATGATCGAAACGGTGATGAGAGGGATAACCACCATTTTTAACAGGCCAAGAAAGACAATGCCGAGGAGCTCTATCCAGTCACCAATGACTTTGAGTATGGCAGCTTTTTGCCCGTCATCCTCAATGAAGTAAGACAAAACATCTGCGCTATGCGGTGAAAGCAGCAAGCCAAAACTGATACCAAGCACCATACCAGCGAGGATTTTGATCCAGAGGCGCGAATGTAAAATATGGCTGCTGGTTTGATTAACGGTGATGCCGCGCTCAGATGGTTTTTTTGCTGTACTCATGGGATGTCCTGTTATCTGGCATTGTTTTTATTGCTTATTTGTCCCGCAGTATAACAAATTTTGAAAAAAAACGAAGGGTTTATAACGCTGCAGCGTATTACACTATATGGAATGATTTTTACCAGAAGGAGAATCTTAATGAAAATTCAAAAATATTATCGTGGGCTTGCCTGCGCGACTATGTGTATGGCTGTACTTGGCTTTGCTTACCCTGCCCATGCAGAAGGCGGCCCCAAAGGTGAAAAGACGCCACATAGTAAAGGTGGCGGTCCTAAAGGCAAAATGCTTGAAAAGTTTGATACGAATAAAGATGGCGTTATCTCAAAGGGTGAGTTCATCACCGAAATGGAAGCTAAATTTGCAGACATGGATAAAGATGGTAGCGGCGATGTGAGCGCAGAAGAAATGAGCGCACATCATAAAGCCAAGCGCGCAGAGATGAAAAAAATGCGCGATAAAATGGGCGGCAAACATGGCAAAGGCCATGAAGGTCACCCACCGCCACATGGCGATGATATGCCGCCACCACCGGCGGAATAAGACGCATAAAATTATATCTTGGTTTGATATAGGGATAGACAGGGACAGTGCAGAAATGCTTTGTCCCTGTTTTTGTTTTCTACTGTGTGCTTTAATGTATAGTAAGAACGTTACAGGTTTTCCCTTAGATCCCCACACACAGGTTTACTTTAAATGCGCAGGCTGATTTTTATTATTGTTATGATGTTTTTCATCTGGCTTCTTTTTTATGGTCAGCCGGCTTATGTGTCATGGCTCCGTGCGCAGCAGGGCGACGGGGAAAAGAGTGCCGCGGTCGTCGTTGATACCGCAGAGCCATCTTTGGTTGCCCAGTATAAAATAGAACAACGCCAACGCGCGGCGGGTAAATACGCAACGCCGCAGCAGGTTTTACAGGCATATAGCATGGCGTTGATTAAGCATAAAATGCCATATCAGCGTGATTTGTTTACATTGGAAACGCAGCTTATGTTACCGCGTTTAAACGTGAATACGGCGCAAATGAATAGCGAAGCTCTGTTGATTGAACAATGTTTACCGGGGGCTGTGTTTGAAAATGCAGCATTTGCTGTTATTCGCTTTGCGCTAGAACGCAGGGCGTGCCCGCCTTACTTCCTTGAGCGCCAAGAGCAGGGGTGGCGTATTGACTTGCTGACCTTGCGCAATAATGTGAGCTTTAATGCGCAAAATCAATGGCGCTTTATCGATGCAGAATTAATGCGCAGCGGGGCTTATGGTTTTGCGTTTGATGATGTTGACTTTGACAAAAGTGGTTACCCATATCACGCTGCGCCTTAATGCTTACTGTGCCTGCCATAAATCATGTTTGTGCATGATGTCTTTGAATGCGGCGCTTTCTAAATGCGCTGTGAGCCAGTTTTGTAACGGCGCGTAGGGCAAGGCATTAAACCAGTCTTTATCAACATTCGCACATTGGCGAATAAAGGGAAATATTGCATAGTCGGTAAGGCCGCCAAGCTGCCCGTCATCACTTATTTTTTCATTGAGCATCTCAAAATACAAACTGCATTTTTCTTGCGCGCCGCTGCAATCTTCATCGCTATAGCGTGTGGGGTATTTATAACGGTCTAGCTGCGGTTTAAATGCGGTGTCGTTATGTGCGATCAGAGCGAAGTCTGTTTGCGCGTACCAGCTCTTTGGGTCATGTGACTGCGCGGCCCATTTCATAATATCTAAGCTTTCATCAATCACGGTGCCGTCTGCTAATATAAGCACGGGAATAGTCCCCTTTGGTGATGCGTCTAACAAAGCTTGCGGCTTGTCGCGCAGGATGATTTCTCGATGTTCGACTGCGATAGCCGCATAATGGAGCGCAAGCCGCGCCCGCATAGCATAAGGGCAGCGACGAAAGCTGTAGAGTACGGGGGCGGCCTCAACCATATTACGCCGCGTTTATTTCTGGCGCGAGGCCGTTTTCTATTGTTGGTAGCAGCCCGTGAATTTGCGGTAGCAGAAAGTCAAAATAGAATTGTGTCGTTTCGGCTTTCTCTTCTAAAAACTCTTTGCGGTTTGCACCATCTTGTTCATGGATGCCGTTTAAACAGCGCACAAGCATAGACGCGCCAGCAACAAGGCCAAACAGCTTTAAATACGTCGTGGCAATGCCGCCAAGACGGTCATGCTCTTTATTCTTGGCGAGGCCCAAGATCAAGTCGGTCGCTTTTTCTAAAACGTCATAAGCGGCGCTTAAATCTTTGCTCATTTTACTAACGCGCTCTGCGGGGCACTGGCTCATGGCTAAGGTTTTGTCTTTTGCGTCTTTGAGCCACGCGTTAAAGGCTGATCCTTTATCCATGACGGTCTTGCGGAAGACAAGGTCAAGGGCTTGGATTCCGTTTGTGCCTTCATATATGGGCAGAATGCGTGCATCACGATAATGCTGCGACACGCCTGTTTCTTCAATGAAACCCATGCCGCCACATACCTGTACGCCAAGCGAGGTCACTTCAAGTGATATATCTGTCGCCCAGGCTTTGACGACGGGGGTTAATAAGGCCACGCGCGCCACTGCGGCAGGCGCATCTTTATGTTCTTTTTCAACGCTGAGATCATAATAAAACGCAGATTCATAAGCAAGCGCACGGGCTGCCTCGGTGTAAGCTTTCATCGTCATCAACATACGGCGGACATCGGCATGTTGTATGATGTTGGCTTCTTCGCCTTTGGTGTTTTTGCCTTGGCTGCGGTCTTTGGCGTAAGCAAGCGCGGCTTGGTATGAGCGCTCTGAGACGGCTATGCCTTGCAGGCCGACATTAAGGCGCGCCATATTCATCATTGTGAACATGTATTTTAGGCCTTGGTTTTCCTCGCCGACAACATAGCCTGTTGCCCCGCCATTTTCACCAAATGTCATGGTGCATGTTGGCGATGCATGAATGCCGAGCTTATGTTCAAGGCCGCTGCAAATCACATCATTACGCGTACCAATCGCGCCATCTTCGCCGACGTTAAACTTAGGGACAACAAAAAGCGAAATGCCCTTCACGCCTTCGGGCGCATCGGGAAGGCGGGCAAGGACAAGGTGAATAATGTTTTCAGCAAAGTCATGTTCACCAAAAGTAATGAATATTTTCTGTCCTGTGATTTTATATGTGCCGTCATCTTGTGGCACAGCCTTTGTGCGAACGGCGGCAAGGTCTGATCCTGCTTGCGGCTCGGTCAGGTTCATTGTCCCTGTCCACTCGCCTGAGATCATCTTGGGTAAATAGGTGTTTTTTAAAGTATCAGATGCGTGATGTTCAATCGCCTCAATTGCGCCTTGGTTCAAAAGCGGGCATAGGCTAAAGCTGACATTGGCGCTTTGCCACATTTCTTGCAGCGGGAATGATAAAGTATAGGGGAGGCCTTGACCTTCAAATTCGGGGGAGAACGGGACGCTGTTCCACCCACTTTCGCAATATTGCGCGTAGGCTTCTTTGAAACCTGGCGGGGTGATCACTTCGCCGCCTTTACACTCCATCGGAAAATCATCGCCAACGCGGTTCAGTGGCGCTAAGACGTCGCGGGCAAGCTTCGCGGCTTCGTGTAAAATGGCATCAACCATTTCGTCATCAAGCTCAGCCGCTTTTTCAAGGCTGTTGAAATCGACAATGTTTTTCAAGATATGCTTCATATCTTCGATTGGTGGATTGTAGGTCAGCATGAATGACATTCCTTATATTCGCGTAAGTGCCGCATTATATTATCAAATTTTACGGCGCAGCCATAGGTTTAAAATCAGTTTTTATCTTTGGCATGTAATTTGCGTGAGTAGATAAGGATAAAGCTGACCGCTTAACAAAAGGTATAAAATGAGTATTTCGCCATATCAAAATAATACCCAGTATTTACAGGCTCTTAACAATAGAGCTGGTAGCACAGTGCAGAATGCTGTGCGGATGGCGAGCGCTGAAACTGGGGTAGATTTTGCCTATTTGATGGAGCAAGCTGCCGTAGAGAGCAATTTTGACCATGATGCACAGGCTAGTACAAGCTCGGCTTCTGGCCTTTACCAGTTCATTGAATCGACATGGCTGAGTATGGTCAAAGACCACGGCGCGAAATATGGACTAGAAGAAGCGGCAGCGGCGATTGATGATAATGGCCGCGTTAGCGACAAAGTAACACGCGACGATATTTTAGCGCTGCGTAATAACCCGAAAATTGCATCATTAATGGCGGCGGAGCTTGCGTCAGATAATAAAGCCTATTTAGAAAAAAATTATGATGGCGCAGTGGGCAGTACAGAGCTTTATATGGCGCATTTCTTAGGGGCGGGTAATGCATCGGCCTTTTTAAATGCGGCGCAGGATAACCCAAACACCATTGCGGCGGATGTCTTCCCCAAAGCAGCAATGGCGAACCGCAATGTTTTCTTTGACCGTGACACAGCCCAGCCCAGAAGCCTTGCGCAGCTTTATGATTTCTTTGATAAGAAATTCCAATATGATGACTTACAGCAAGGCGATGAAATTGAAAACGCCGCGCCGCAGGAAATGCGCATCGTTAAGCGTCCATTGCGTGATTTTATTGGTGAGGTTGACTTTCAAGCGAATATTAGCGCCGCGCGCGCGCTGGGCGCAATGTTGATTGATGATTTTAGCGCACCAAAGGAGCGCACGGAAACATTATCTGTGGGGGCGAATGCCCGCAGCTTTGCGCAGTCCGGCTTATCATTATTTGAGCAGTTGCAATATCAGCATTCGACATATAATAGACAGGCCGCAATGGGTGCGCTTAACGCGCAAGACGCAAAAGCTGCGCATGATCAGCCCAAGGCGCAGGCAGCCATCTCGAATGAAGATTTCTTGGCGTTGTTTCTCAACAAAGCTTAGCTTTAATCATTTTTATTTACATCTTATCAGTGGGTTAGGGTCCTATTTTACGAAATATTTGACACTGTTTCTTGATGGGCGTATATTATGATGCAGCGCAGTAGAGGGCGCTATAGAGAAAGTGTGTAAGATGACTAGTAAAGATGGGAAATGTGAGCACCCGCTCGCGCATTACCATGATCGTATAACGGATATAACCAGCCGGTTTTCGTTTACGCATCACCCCGTTCCAGATAATGATGGACTGATTGCAACCCCCCAAGGCTTTGGCCGTCCGTTCTATCACCGCGCGACAAATACTGTCGGGGTGTTATTTTCAAAGACAGCAAATAATTTAGATGGCCGCCGCCTCGCCGATGGCCGCATTGTTGCGACGCGTGAGCAGTTGGAACGCTGTTACATATTTAGCGCCCGCCGCGCCCGTGGTGATGAAGATCAACCATTAGAAGAACGCGCAAACGCGCATACTATGCGTCGTGAAACCCGTGAGGATTTTGATGTCGCGCGCCGTACGCTCGGCGTAAAAAGCCGTAAACATTATACATTATATGGCGCAGATAACATTTATACCAATGGTCGCCATATGTACGAGATTGTAAAAAATCGTAAAAATGATGGTTACCGCGTGATACTAAAGCTCTCAACGCGCCGTGAAGGCGGTGGCTTTGTGCCGTTTGACCCTAATGATAAATCATTGCGGAGCTTTTTCTCTTATGCAACGAAGACTATCGCAAAAACTCAAACGCATGACCAAGCACGTGAAGTGATAAGCCGCCACTGGGAAAAGCTATCGGCAGGTCTTTGGGAAAACAAGAATATTTTCTATGAAAACGGCAAAGCGATGACGGCAAAAAAATTGTTATGTGACTTTGCGAATGTCGCGATTAACAAAGGGCCGCGTATTGCATGGAGTACAGCCATTGTTGGCGGTGTGTTTGGGGTTAAGTATGGCATGACGTTAGGTATCGTTGGCGGCCTTGTCGCGGGGCTATCATCAACCCTTCTGCATACAGCCGTACATTTACCGATTGAATTTGGTGTTGATGAATTTGCCGATGCAAAAAAACGTGCAAAAGAGCTGAAAAGCAAGCAGCAAATTGATGCCTTTGGCTATGATGCTGATGTGTCAGACCATTTCAAAATTCAAACCCCTGAAAACTTGGCAAAACTTTGCCCGCATATTGATTTGGACCGTTTTCTTGCTAGGGAATTTGAGCTTTTGCCTTTAAATATGTTTGATTTGCGCAAAGACCGTGAACAGATCCAAGATACTTTACAATCTGTATCACTCGCAGGGCATTTAATGTTTATGGGCCAGCGCGGGATATCATCAGAAGCATTAATTGCGGACGAGAAAAGTGAGCTTCACAAATTTCAAAGCGGGGTTGTGCGTTATATGCATGAAAAACCAAACGGCAATGTTGTCGTTTTTGCGCAGTACCGTGCGGAGCTATGCACAAATGATGATTTGCGCCTGCCACAAGAATATATTACGCAGTTTGGTCATGATATTATGCGGATGGAATACGACCGCAGGCAGGAAAGCTTTGTGGAGTGTTTGGCAGAAGACTTAGCCCCTGTGCAATATGCCGACATGGTACGAGAAATTGAGACTGAGCATTTATTCACACGCTATAAAGAGTTGAGCTGGGATACGCGATGCAAAACAATGCACGGTATTTTGCAAAACTTTGTGCCTCCTAAAGATTATTTATACATGTTTAGCCAAAGCAAAGGTGCTTTGCGCGCCGGGTTGCGTGCCGTTGACCCTGCTTAATAGCTGAAGGGCTTATGGTTATGGCTTAATGTTCAGTGCAATGCAGATGTCGCGAGTGACATCTGCCATTGGCTGCGCACCGTCAATCTCGATTAACAAGCCGCGTTTCCTGTAATATTCAACAACAGGCATGGTCTTGTCTTGATAATCTTTAAGACGTTTTTTCAGAACATCTGGCGTGTCATCGGCGCGGCCGCGCTGGGCGAGGCGGTTAAAGAGTTCTTGTTCAGGGACGTCAATATGAATGGCGCCCGCAAAAACTGTATTCGCTTGCTGGGTCAGAGTATCAAGGGTTTTCGCCTGCGCTAATACGCGTGGATAACCATCAAGGATCAAGCCATTTTGGCAATCAGGCTGGGCAAGGCGGTCTTTTAGCACTTGGTCGACAATGGCTTCTGAGGCGAAAGTCCCCGCATCCATTGTTCTTTTGATGGCCCTGGCGATTTTGTCGTTGCCATTCATCCGGTCGCGCAGTAAGTCGCCCGTGCTAACGTGTTTCCATGCCGTTCTCAGTTCAATTTCTTTGGCTTGCGTGCCTTTGCCTGAAAGCGGCGGTGCGATGAATGTAATGATGCTCATGCTCTGACCCTGTATGTCTCGTGTTTTTATGTGTTTTTTCAAGCAATAGCAGATATGTCTTCTATGTCAAGGCGATCTACTTTAGCGCGCGGCGCGAATGGGGCGCGCTTATGTGGACAATCTTGGGTGTGGAATGACAAAAAACTAGATTTTTTGCGCATAATTTTGTATTGTCACTACATTAGGGAAAACAAAGAATAGCATTTTTAAGGTTTGGCAGCGCTTGACGCTAGGCTAAGCCTATGTTTTTTGGGGAATTTGGAAAGAGCTCTTGGGTTTTGATATGAATATAAAAACATCTGCACGATCACAAAAACAAAATCGCATGACTGTGCCAAATGCGGCGCAGGGTGAGAAAAAGACTTTGAATCCAGCAAATGCATCTTTGCCTGTGAGCATGGGTAAAGATAAATCAGCCTATATTGTCAAACTCCTTGATACCGTATCTCAGCAATTGCGCCGTTCAGAAGCAGAACGTGAAATGCTTTGGAAAGAACTTGAAGAAACACGCCGTCTTGTTACTGATTTAGAAGAACGCACAGGGCGCAGCGAAAAATCATATAGCTTTATGCGCGAACAAGTTGAACGCACAGAACAAAACAGCACAACATTCATTGAGCAGCTTACATTGGTTGATGCACGCGCACGCAGCGCCGCCGAACGCGCCGATGGTGTCAGCGAAGAAAGCACGCGCATTTCACGCAAAATTGAGCGTTTATCGCAAGATAAGGTACGTTTGAACCGCAAAGTAAATATTATTGAAGAAACGGTCACTTCCACGCGCGAAGCATTAGAAGCCAAGGCCTTGGTATTGCTGACTGACCGCGCTGTAGCGGAACGCTCAACCCTGCCGCAAATCAATGGTGCGGAGCTTTTTAATGATCGTAATGATGTGACTCCTGCCAAGACACCAGAAGCAATGGTTGATGAAGAGCGCGCGAAAATAAAGCAGCACCTATTTGGCGGCGTTTCAATTTCAGTACTGCTTGCATTGGGCGTAGCGGCTGTTTGGGGCTTTAGCCATTTTGGGCCTTCATTGCAACTGACTAAAGCGACGCCGCAATATGTGAGCGAAGTGCAAAGCAATCAAGACCGTTTTGACCGCGCGGCTATCGCGCCAACAGCAAATAATGTTTATGCGCCAGATACTGCATCGCCAACGGATTTTGATGCGCTAGAAGACAAAATTGATAAGACGCTGCTTGAATCGGGCGGCGATATTAATGCCGTGGCTGCGGCGCTGAATGATCTTGAACCATCTGCCTTAGCGCAAGGCCCAAGCATAGATGCTACGCCACCTGTTGAGATACAAGACATAGCTGTTCCCGAAGCGGATAAAGTTGATGTGTTGCCTAAAATCAAGGCAACACCAATGCGCGCAGAGCCGATTATTGAAGACATGGCGCAAAGCCCTGAGGTGGTTGTTAAAGACGCTGTGGTTAAGCCTGCCGTTGCACTTCAGGCGGCGCCAGAAGTTATTATCCCAGAGAAAGTTGTTGTAAGCGCAGCGGATATTGCAAAGTCTTTGCGCTTGAAAGAAGAAGCTGCGGCAGCGAAGTTATTCTCAGTTGCAGGAAACGCGGCCCCGTTATCAGAGCGCGCCGCGCTTGATAAATCACTGAATGGTTTTGCGAAGGATATTCAAAACGCGGCATTTAGCGGCAACCCGGAAGCGCAGCATGATTTGGCGGCTTTATATACTGCAGGTCAAGAAGGCGTAGCGCAAGATTTTGAAAAAGCGTTTTTCTGGTTCAAAGAATCAGGCAAAGAAAATGTTGCAAATTCACGTTATAATCTTGGTGTGCTTTATCAGCAAGGTCTTGGCACGTTGAAAAACGTTGCAAACGCGATGGATATGTACCGTAGCGCGGCTTTACTCGGCCACCCCGAGGCGCAGTATAATTTGGGTATCGCTTATGCCGAAGGTATTGGTGTGCCATATTCTATTGAATCTGCCGTACATTATTTTGAACAATCTGCGGTTACTGGTGTGCCGGAATCAGCCTATAATCTGGGGCTGATTTTTGAGAACGGCCTGACAGGGAAGAAAGATCATAATAAAGCGCTATTTTGGTATAATTTAGCGTCTGACAATAACAATGTTGAAGCGCAAAATGCACTGGGTCAATTAACCGCGAAGCTTGGCTTATCATTAGACGAAGTGCGTAACATTGTCCGCGTTGAGCAAAACCAAAACCCAGCATTTAAAGCCAAAGCCATTAGCGGCGTTGCCAAAGCAATGCCGCAGGCGGTCGCATCTGTTGCGGCGGCGCGCCCGCAGCACGAAAGCGAGATTATTGATGTACGATCTGTGATGTCTGAATCAGCTGATTACAGCTTAATCGCTCCTATCCAAGAACATCTGATGGCGCTCGGCTTATACCCAGGCCCAGCAGATGGTATTAGCGGCCCAATGACTGCAGATGCCATACGTTCGTACCAAACCATGTTTAATATTTCTCCCGATGGCAAAGCGAGCTCCGAGTTGGTTGAGCACATGATGAATAACATGGCAAGCGCTAGCGGCCAGTAATTATATATTCAGTATAAAAAAGCAGGTCTATATACCTCGCCTTTTTACAATCACCATTTGACATAATCGGCGCGTTGTTGTAATGTTCATAAAAAGTAAGGGTGAGGCATATTGGATAATTCATATAAAAAACTAGCGGTTTGCGCCGCATTTAGTTTGAGCTTAAGCTTTAATGCGCAGGCCAAGTTTGACCGTTTTGAGAGCGCGCATGTTACGCTTGATTTAACGACGGTTGAACATAGCTATAATGGTGTTTCTGGCTTGTATGCGAAAAGCCATTACCTCGGAGATCGTTTGCTGGTTATGAAGCAGCGTTATGATCTGCAGATGCAAGAGCCAACAAAACTCAAATTCATGCAGGCATGGTTCGACGAAATTGAATATATGCGTCAGTTGCCCCGCGACCAAATGCTTGAGGCACTTGATGACCGCGTAAATGATGTCATTGAGTATCAGGCTGATGAGGATTCCGTTGCGCAGGCAAAAGAATATTTTTTCACCCCCTATGAAACGTTGAAAGACGCTACGGGTGATTGTGAAGATTACGCAATACTGAAATATTTTGCTCTGAAACATTTAGGTGTCGCCGAAGAGGATATGCGCATTACGCATTTATTTGCTCATTCAAACCTTTTAGTCGCGGCTGAAGGCGATAAGCAGCTTTTCTTAGATAACAGTTCGTGGATAAGCCTTGATGAGCCAAAGGGCTTTTACCCTGAGCGTGAATATTATGTCGATGGCCCAGTGGCGCTTTTAAATTTTACAGAGAATGGTGAGCGACTAATGCGGGACGCTGCGACAAAAGGGCGCCACAGTTATGAAACCAAAGACCCTTGGGGCTGGCAAGAGATGATTTACGGCGTTTTTGCGTTGGAGCTCCTTTTTATAGCACGCGAAGCTGCACTATGGATGAGAAGGCGGCGCAGTCCAAAGTCTGCACTGGGCGCGGATAAGCAGAATGAAGCGCTCAGCGCTAATATTCAGCCATAGAATATGGGCTCATTGTGCTGATTTAAGTTTTGTTAACGCACTAAACGCAACGCTTCATGTGGATAGCGTTCGATAAAGTTTTCATCGAGCTCGTCTGAGCCGCTCATTAAATGATAGACAACGCCGCCATAAATCATATCAACAGCCATGCCAGTGTCTAAATCTGTACGGAATGCACCGGCGTTTTTACCGATTTCGATGATCTCTGCGAGGTTTTCCTCGTGGACGAGCATAAATCTTTCATAAAAACTACCAAGCGCGTCTTTGTTTGATTGTGCCTGTGACATCATTTCGATGATGACTTTGCCGTTACGTCCGCGCAATAGGCGCAAAAAGCGCTCCAATTGCCAAAGCAGACGTTCACCGGCTGGTTTATGGGTCGGCTGCGGTACATTTGCGCCATTGGCGTTAATTGCTTCGAGGATGAGGGAGACTTTATCAGGCCACCAACGGTAAATCGTGGTTTTGCCAACGCCTGCCTTTTTTGCAATGGCTTCGATGGAAAGCTCAGATGCGCTGCGGTGAAGCAGCATACGGTTTACCGCATTGACAATTGCTTTGCGTGATTTTTCTGAACGTGGGCGACCCGCTTTTTTTGCAGGTGTTTGCTCTGCTTTTTGCGTGGTTTTTACGTTATCACTAATTACATCTGCCAAGGCGGATGCACGCGGCTTTGTTGCTTTTGCAGCACTGCTCATCTTCTAAGTCTCCATTTTAACAATGCAGGCATTTTCGATACGTAGCGTACGAATGTCAATATGTAAGATGCATTTTTGCAATATTATTGACATTTTAATTGTAAGAACTCTATATGGGTGGAGCATAATATTGAAATTGGGGCGGCCTGACATGACATATAAAAACCAAAATAATGATTATATCCAGCGCCTAAAAGAGCGTGACGCATTTTTTGAAAGCGATGAGTTTAATCGTTTAATGCATGTGTTTAATGACCATGCGACGAATAAAGGCGCTATCTGCCAAGAGCGTTTGAAATATGCTGATGTTTATGATGAGACATATGCTTTCACGGCAAATGAGTTCGGCAAAGTTTGCGATGCATTATTCGCAGCGCGTGATGACGATTTGCGCCATGTGGGACAGGGCGTCCCAGTCTTTGAACTTGATTATCAGGGCTTAACATTTGGCCTTAGCATAGGTCAAGGTTCTTCATATGATTGTAAGATAACCCCTAAAATTTAACTGCGTCCTTTGCGCCGTACCCCAGACAGAAGTAACCCGGATTGTAATTCTTACAATCCGGGTTAAGGGGAGCCACTTGCTAGGGTTTGGGTTTAGGGTTAGGGAGGTCGCAAGTGAACTTGTTCGGTATGTGGGTTATTGGTTTAGGGTGAGGACCGAAATTTTTTCCCCTTTTAACAACTGGTGTGTAAAACTTTCTATTTTCTTTGGTGTAAAACGTTTGTTCTTGTTGTTCTCTTTTTCTTGATAAAGCGTATCGTCCGCTGCGCTCATTATACCTTTTACATTGTCGCCTTTGGCAAATTTACGTAGGCCAAGGCTTGCGCGGATCTCTATCTTTTTGCCATTCCAATTCAGGCAAAGCTGATTGAGTTTTTGACCAATTTCTTGTGTGCGGTCAATCGCGATATCGGCGTCGGCATCCGCAAAGATAACGACAAATTCATCACCGCCAAGGCGCGCCGCAACGTCCAAAGAGCGCGTTTCATTTTCAAGTAAATCTGCGACAAGCTTTAAGCATTCGTCACCTGCTTGGTGGCCGTGTTGATCGTTAATCTGCTTGAAATTATCAAGGTCGATCATAACGAGTAGGCCGCCGCGGCTTTTGCCTCGATTTACGCGTTCAATTTCCATGTTAAAGGAGCGTTCAAACTGTCTGCGGTTAGCAAGACCAGTTAAAAAATCTGTATCTGCAAGCTTTTCAAGGATCATAATTTCTTTTTGTTGGTCTGCGATAACTTGCTGTGCTTCTTTTAAATTCATTCGCATCGTGTGGAATATAGATAATGCTTTTGTTGTGAAAGCGCCCCAATTTGAGGTGTTTGCTTTGTTATTAAGTAGCGTCTCTATATCATGCGCCATAGGGACAAAGTGACTGTGTGTATAAGCTGAGATTTCAGATGGCTGCGTCAACATATATATACCCTCGTTTGTTTAACCTAAATGCGCATCGCCTTTTACGACTTGCTTCTGGTAAAGGCTATGCGAAGTTTGTGCCAAGAAGGGGCAGCCCCTTTGCTATGGGGCTTTTGTAATGTGAAATAGGGTTTGCTATATTATTTTGATGGCGGTATTTTTGAACTTGATAGTATTTTTTGCCTTGAAGGCGGAAAAAGTTGCCCGCTCAAAGATAAGGATAGAGATTATTTTGCCCTATATTCATAACAGACGTTCAAATCCCCATTTACTCGCTGTAACGTTTTTTGCCTTTACTTGCTTGTTTCCGTCGCAGGTTTTTGCGCAAAAACACGACATGCGCGGTTATAAGGCGGTTTATAATATGAAACTTCTTGAGGCGAAGCCGTCCTCAACTGTAGCCGCGATGAGCGGGCAGTTAGATTACGGCTTTAAAGAAGACTGTGATGGCTGGGCGACATCATACCAATTTGACTTTAAGTATAATTTTACGAGCCAGCCCCCTGGGCAGATGACGACGCAAACGACGACTTATGAGACAAAAGATTTTGCGCGTTATGATTTTTCTATTGCCCGTCAAGCGGGTGGGGTGCCGCTTGATAGTGTTAAAGGCTATGCAACTTTATCAGATGACCAGCTTGTCGCGCATTATAAAAAGCCGAGCGTTCGCGAGGAGGTATATAAAGGTGATATATTGCTGCCGAGTGAACATGCCGTGAAAATTTTAGAGCAAGCACGATCTGGCAAGGCATTTACATCCTACGAAGTTTTTGATGGTTTAGAGCAGCAGGGCACGCGAACGGTCACGACCTATGTCTTCGCGTATAAAGAAGATGGAGCGTATCATAAAAAGCAAGATATTCCCGCTCTTGGGGGCAAGGTGAAAAAATGGCGCGTGTCGATAGCATATTTCTCTGATAGTGCGACGCAGGAATCTTCTGATTATGAGATGAGCGCGACGCTTTATGATAATGGGGTGATGGGGGATATTCGACTCGATTATCATGACCACATTATTGGGCAAGAATTACTGGAATTAACAATGCTAGACGCCCCCCACTGCCCATAATTTAGCCTGCATGTCTAATATCGGTGTAATGGACGCTCAAAAAGCAAATAATTGATATATTAGCTTTAAATTTTAACACTTTTGCAATACTATCTTGGTAATGTTTGTGAGATAATCATTATCTTCACCGTGACCATGGATTTAGGAAATACACTTTAAAATGAGCAAGACTGTTTTAATTGTCGAAGACAATGAGCTGAATATGAAGCTTTTTAATGATTTGTTAGAAGCGCATAACATTAATACGTTGCAAACAAAAGATGGCCGTGAGGTGTTAGATATCGCACGTGAGAAAAAGCCTGACTTGATCATCATGGATATACAGCTGCCTGAGGTTTCTGGCTTAGAGGTTACAAAGTGGCTTAAGGCTGATGATGTGCTGAAAAGCATACCGGTTATCGCGGTAACTGCCTTTGCAATGAAAGGCGATGAGCAAAAAATTCGCGAGGTTGGCTGCGATGATTATATCTCAAAACCAATTTCTGTTTCGCATTTTATGGATGTTGTGAACAAGCATTTAAACGCATAAGAATTAATTAAAGGAAGACGTCATGTCTGCACGTATTTTAGTCGTCGATGATATTCTACCGAATGTGAAGCTGTTGGAAGCAAAGCTGATCAGCGAGTATTATGATGTAATTACTGCGACAAATGGTGCAGAGGCGCTGGTGCGCGTTAAAGAAGACAGCCCTGACCTTATCTTGCTTGATGTGATGATGCCAGGCATGGACGGTTTTGAAGTCTGCCGCCGGATTAAAGAAGACCCTGATACATCACATATCCCTGTTGTTATGGTGACAGCGCTTACAGACGTTCAAGACCGCGTTAAAGGCCTTGAAAACGGCGCGGATGATTTCCTCAGTAAACCTATTAATGATACAGCGCTTATGGCGCGTGTACGCTCTCTCGTACGTCTTAAAATGACGATCGATGAATGGCGCGTACGTTCTAATGCGGCGAATACACTTGGCGTTATGGATGATTCAGGCGCTGTGATGAACGAACCCGTACAGGGCGCACAGGTTTTGTTGGTCGAAGATCAAGATTTTGAAGTCGATAAAATCAAATCTTCTTTAGCTGTAGATAGTAATATCATTATTCAAGCACGCAGCGGTATGGAAGCCCTTGAATATGCACGTGAGCGTGAGTTTGACTTGATCGCAGTGTCACTCAACCTTGGCGGCGAAGACGGCTTACGCCTTTGTTCGCATATACGTTCTAATGAACATACACGCGCGGTGCCGATTATTATGATTGCATCCCCAGATGACATGCCACGCGTTGCTCATGGCCTTGAAATTGGCGCACATGATTATATTATGCGCCCGATTGATAAAAATGAGATGTTGGCGCGTGCGCGTACACAAGTGCGCCGTAAACGTTTCCAAGAGCGTCTGCGCTCAAACTATGAGACGAGCCTGAATATGGCGCTGACGGATCAGCTTACGGGGCTTTATAACCGTCGTTATTTTGAAGTCCATATGGAGAAGCTGTTAGAAGACAACAAGACAAGCGCCAAGAATTTATGTGTGCTTTACATGGATATTGATAAGTTTAAGAACGTCAATGATACATGGGGGCATAATGTTGGAGATGAAATCTTGAAAGTCTTTTCCAACCGCCTGAAAGATAATTTACGTAGCTTTGATATGCTTGCGCGTTTGGGCGGCGAAGAGTTTGTTGCTGTACTGCCAGATGTGTCAAAAGAAAAGGCACTCTATGTCGCGGAACGATTGCGCCGCATTGTGGCGGACGAAGCGTTTGAATGCTCTGTGCCTGAAGGTGGACTCGTGATTACAACGTCTATGGGCGGGGTACTGATAGATGGCGGCGACCATCCGATCCCGACTTTGTTAGAGCGTGCGGATAGTGAGCTTTATAAAGCAAAGGAAGGCGGGCGTAACCGTGTGTTCTTTGAAAATATTGGTGAGCTAAACCCTGATGATTACGAAATCGTTGAGCGTGAAGACACATCAAGCGAAATACCAGAAAACGTTTAGTGTTGCTGTGCGAGCATTTTGTTTAAGTGGATTTCAAATGAAGAGAGGCCATGCGATGGCCTTTTTTGTTATCTGGATAAAATGACTCCTGCTGAGTGAAAAGCAGGAGTCACAATAATAAAAAGTCTTTAAATGTAAGTTTTAATTATTGACCAAGAGCAAGCGGTGCAGGTTTAGGCTGCGCGATTGTGATCTCTTGTTGAACGTCCAATGTCTTATCTTCTTGGTTAAATTGATCTTTCATGGGTGTTCTCCTTTTAAAATATGTGTTGTTGAATACCAGCAACGACACTTGAACGTTAGAAAAATTACAGATTACCGTCAAAGAAAATGGATAAGTGATTGTGTTGGCGGCATAATAATTTTAATGCGATTTATCTAATGTGAGGATGGTTTTGTTTATAGGAGCGAATCAAATGCGTTATATGTTTTTGGGACTGTGTCTTTTTATTTTACCGCTATCAGGCTGTGTTTCGCCGTCGCTACAAAGCGGTACGGGCAAAAACGTTTTGGCTGAAGACTGGGTCGATGGCGTGAAAGCTGAAGACGCAACGCAACCTGAGTGTAGCTTTAGGGCAGATGGGGTTGGCGGCTGTCATTTGCAATAAGGCTCTTGATTTTTCTGCCCCAACATAAAAGCCCGCATCAACTAGTTGCAGATGCGGGCTTTATGATGCTGCGTCAAGTGGAGTGAGGGAGAGAACTCTACAGCATGGTTTGTTTTAGGCGATAAAGCGCGCGCCTATCAGTGTTTGATTTTAATAAAGCGCGGCTTTTTTTCTTCGGGTAGCTCACGTTTAAGGAAGATTGTGAGTAGACCGTTTTTGAGGTCGGCATCAATCACCTTCACATGATCGGCTAAACGGAAATTACGATCAAACGACCGCGCCGCAATACCTTGGTAGAGGATTTCTGTTTCCTCCGAGGGTGTTTTTTCCTGCCTATCACCTGTCACGCTGAGTGTGTCGCCGTTGAAAACAATATTAATATCCTTCTCACTAAAGCCTGCAACAGCAATGGTGATACGATAATCATCCGCGCCGATTTTTTCTATGTTATGTGGGGGGTAGTGGTCTTGGGTTGCTGACTTTTCCTCGAAGAGGCTATCAAACATTTCGTTAAAACGGTCAAAACCAACAGTGCGTCGCATTAATGGCGCCGTGAGTGTTAATACATTTGTCATTTTTATCTCCTTTTTGTTAAGCAAGATGAGCTATGTATAAATAAACAGTTATGAGACTGAGGCCTTAAATAAGCGCCTCACATAACCTATGTATACTTTATACGCAGCAGATCTGGTTTGGATCATATTTTTTTTAATTTTGTTATTCGTGCGGTGTGATTTATGCTTATCAAGAATTATAAAAAGGAATGAAGTTATGATTATTGGGTATTATGCAGGGCTGTTGGGACTTTTACTTGTTTTTTTGACGTTGCGTATTGTGCGCTTACGCTGGAAGTATAAAATTGGCATTGGTGATGGCGGGGAACATGCGCTGAGTAAAGCGATCCGCGTGCATAGTAATTTCATTGAATATGTGCCGTTAGCATTGTTGCTTATATATATGGTTGAAATGCAGCAAACAAGCCTCGTACTTATGCATGGGCTTGGCAGCGCATTATTTATTGCGCGGGTACTTCATGTTTTTGGTCTATCAAAAACGAGTCAGACTTCATTTGGCCGCACTGTCGGGACAATCCTAACGTTGTTGGTTTTGGCCATCAGCGCGGGGCTACTGATTTTTGGTTTTGTGCGTGCCACTTACGTTATGTAAGTGCCTTGAAGCATTGAACATTAAATTTTTTTCACAAACCCGCTTTTGCCCTTTTGGCTTGGCGGGTTTTTGTTTATAATTAATGCAGACATTCTTATGCCCCCTTCCACATTTACGTTTTCAAAAGGATAATATAATGAGTAAGACTCCGATTACAGTTGCCCGCGGTGATGGTATTGGCCCAGAAATTATGGATGCAACGCTGGATATATTAAACGCAGCAGGGGCGCAGCTTGATATTGAAGAGATTGAAATTGGTGAAGCTGTTTATACGCGCGGCATTCAAAACGGCATTGAAGAAAGCAGCTGGGATTCGCTACGACGTACAAAAGTATTTTTAAAAGCACCGATTACAACGCCGCAAGGTGGGGGCTTTAAGTCGCTGAACGTGACTGTACGTAAATCATTGGGGCTCTACGCGAATGTACGTCCTTGTGTATCTTATCATCCTTATGTGGAAACAAACTTCCCAGGGATGGATATGGTGATTATTCGTGAGAATGAAGAAGATTTATATGCAGGCATTGAACACCGTCAAACACAGGATGTTGTACAGTCGTTAAAACTTATTTCGCGCCCCGGTAGTGAGCGTATTGTACGTTATGCATTTGAGTATGCCCGTGCGAATGGCCGTAAAAAAGTCACATGCATGATTAAAGACAATATCATGAAAATGGCGGATGGCCTTTTTCACCGTGTTTTTGATGAAATTGGCGCTGAATACCCTGATATTGAACAGGATCATTATATTATCGACATTGGCATTGCCCGCGTTGCGGCGCGCCCGAATGATTTTGATGTGATTGTCACAGAAAACCTTTATGGCGATATTATTTCTGACGTTGCGGTTGAGATTACAGGCTCTGTTGGGCTCGGTGGGTCATGTAATGTTGGCGATGATTTTGCAATGTTTGAAGCTGTGCATGGCTCCGCGCCTGATATATCAGGCATGGGCATTGCTAACCCGTCAGGCTTGCTGCTCGGCGCTGTGTTAATGCTTAACCATATTGGTCAAAGTGACGTTGCGACCAAGGTACATAATGCGTGGTTTAAAACTTTGGAAGACGGCATCCATACCGGCGATATTTATGACGCTGACCTTTCCAAAGAAAAAGTCGGCACAGAAGGTTTCGCTGCGGCGGTGATTGCACGTTTGGGGCAAAAACCAAGCCAGTTTACGGCTGTAGATTACGGCAGCGGCGCAAGTGAAGGCTTAAAGCTTCCGCCATTAAAGCCGCGCATTACACAGAGTAAAGAGCTTGTCGGCGCAGATATATTTATCCATTATGACGGCACGCCTGCAGCGCTTGCATCTATGGTGAAGGCTGTTGATGGGTTTGAACTACAAATTATTGCCAATCGCGGTGTCAAAGTATGGCCGAACGGGCACCCTGATACCTTTTGTTCAGATCACTGGTGTTGCCGTTTCTTAAAAACGGGCTTGGTCTCGCATGATACTATTATTGCGCAGCTGCAAGCGATTAAAGCTGGCGGTTTGGAGTTTATCAAAGTTGAAAACCTTTATGAGTTTGACGGAGAGCTTGGCTACACATTGGCGCAAGGTCAGTAATCTGCAGGCTAATGGCATGTTTTTTTACAAGAAGGGCGCTTGTTATCATTGCGCCCTTCTTTTGTGCAGCGCAGAAATGTTATGTTAAGTTTTTCTTGCGCCGTTGCAATAATAGGCATAGTGTCGTTAGGAAAATAAGACACATTTTGTAAGCAAGGAGGGTAAAATGGACAATATAAAAAACATCTTTATTCGTAACGCAGCTTACGGCGATGAAATTTTAGTTGATGACCGTATCGTCAAACATAAGAACCAAGCAGCGCCAGAAGAATCCGTCGAGTTTCATAAGCTGCGTGTCACTTTTTCACAGTTTTCTGATGCAGATCTAGAGCGTTTAGATTCCGCGTTTATTGATGTGAACTTTCATAAACACGAAAATAGCACACAAAGTGAATTCCTGATCCTGTCACGCGGGACAAAAATTCGTTTTGAAATTCGCTAGTTTTTATAAAAGCGCTTTAAGGTTATATCCAGCCTTGTAGCTCTTGGTGGATATAGTATGTCAGTAAGTCGATATGCGTGTCATCATCATTAAGGCATGGTATGTAAGTGAACTCCTCGCCGCCATGCGCAATGAATGCGCTCTTGGCTTCTATCGATAGCTCCTCTAACGTTTCAATGCAATCAGAGACAAAGGCCGGCGAAAGAATCGCGACGCGCTTGATGCCCTTCTGTGCGAGCGTTATCAGGGTCGGCTCTGTATAGGGCTCTAACCACTTCGCAGGCCCAAAACGTGATTGGAATGTGGTTATAAATTTATCTTTCGGCCAATTTAGGCGCTCTTGCAAAAGACGGGCATTTTTCACGCACATACAGTGATAGGGGTCGCCTTTTTCAAGGTACTTCTTCGGTAGGCCGTGAAACGAGGTCAGGATATATTCGGGTGGCTTGTCGAGGGTCGCTAATTTGTTTTTTACCGATGTGGCAAGCACGTCAATATAATCACTGCGATCATACCATGGGCTTGATGTGCGGATGGAAGGTTGCCAGCGCATTGTTTTTAAATGTTCAAACGCTTTATCAAAAACGGATGCCGTTGTCGTGGCGCTATATTGTGGGTAAAGGGCGAAAAACAAGATTTTGCTACAGCCGCGCGCACTAAGTTCATCAATGGCGCTTTTAATTGATGGGTTACCGTAACGCATGGCCCATGTTACGGCAATTTCTGGATGCGTTTTGTTTAGACGCGCTGAAATTTTTTCACATTGCGCGCGGGTCATTGTTTTTAGCGGCGATTCGTCTTTTTCATTATTCCAGATCGATTGATAAGCCTTACCGCTGCGTGATGGCCGTGTTGACAGAATAACGCCCTGTAAAAGCGGTTGCCAAAGAATCTTGGGCAGGTTGATGACGCGTTGATCGCTTAAAAACTCAGAGAGATATTTGCGCATGGACCAATAATCAGTGCCATCTGGGGTTCCTAAATTAATTAAGATAACGCCGACACGGCCAAATTGAGGGCTCGGGTGGTCTTCAGCTTTAATAATTTGAGGGATGTTGAGCGGTGATTCGTTATTTTTCATTTTCTGTATTCTGTATATATCGTTGTTTTACAATGTCTTATTTTGAGATGCACGATGTTAACTTTTTGTTAACCTCTATATTTCATTATGATCTCATACTTTACTACAAATAAGAGCGAAGGCGAAGACTTCAACCCCAATGAACGTTTTCTACCTTGACTGACCAAGCATCGCATTGCGCTTGGTCAGCCCTTATTTACACACACGCTTATCTTAGAAGTTGCTCAATTTTAAACATTAACACTTATAAGAGAGAGATAACGCTCATGACTTTTGCTACACAAAAATTACTCACACCTGAAAACGCAGTCTTTGTATTTGTCGACCAGCAGCCACAAATGGCTTTTGGTGTTCGTTCCATTGACACGCAGCTACTGAAAAATAACGCCGTCGCGCTTGCGAAAACGGCGCAGGCCTTTAACGCCCCCACAGTATTGACAAGTATTCAAAGCGAGGCATTCTCGGGCTATGTATGGCCAGAACTGCTTGATGTTTTACAGCAGGACCCGCATGAACGTACAACGATGAATTTCTGGGAAGATAAAAGCGTTTTAAACGCAATCAAAGCGAGTGGACGCAAGAAAATCATACTTTCAGGGCTATGGACAGGCGCCAGCATTAACTTTCCCGCTTTGTGCGCCATGAACGAGGGCTATGAGGTTTATATTGTTGGTGATGCGTGCGGTGAAATTAGCCCAGAGGCGCAATATGCGGCAATGACACGCGTTGAAAAAGCGGGTGCGGTGCCAATAACCTCGCTTCAGCTGTTGCTTGAAATGCAGCGTGATTGGGCGCGTCATGAAACATATGAGGCGACATTGGATATAATCCGTGAACATTACGGCAGCTATGGTATGGGCATTGATTACGCTGAAACTCATATCCATAAGCAGCCACAGCGCGGTCAATACCCACAGCCCGTTGACAGAATGCACTCTAAGGCCGCTTAAGTACTGCACCACTTATGGCCTGTACAACTTTGGCGCCCTTTACGGGGCGCCACTTTTGTTGTGCTGCGTTAAAAATAGGGATGAAATTTAATCCCAGTTTAAAATCACTTTGCCGGATTGCCCAGAACATGCGACGGCAAACGCCTCTTGATACTCATCAATTTTAAATTCATGAGTGATAATAGGGCTGATGTCGAGGTCCCCCATGACCATCATCTTCATTTTATGCCATGTCTCATACATTTCTCGGCCGTAAATTCCTTTTAAGGTTAGGCCTTTGAAAATTACTTGATTCCAATCAACAGGCATATCGCTTGGTGGAATGCCCAGCAGGGCAATTTTACCGCCATGGATGATGCTGTCAAAAATTGTATGAAAAGCTGGCGCGGCACCTGACATTTCAAGCGCAACATCAAACCCCTCCGTGATATGCAGCTCTTTCATTAGTGCCTTTAAGTCAGTTTGTTGCACATTGATGGCGTGCTCAATGCCCATTTTTTTTGCAAGCTCTAAACGGTAAGGGTTTATATCCGTAATTACCACATGGCGTGCGCCTGCATGGCGACACACGGCCGCAGCCATAATACCAATAGAACCCGCACCAGTAATCAGCACGTCTTCGCCGACAAGGCTAAAGGACAAGGCCGTATGCACAGCATTACCAAAAGGGTCGAAAATTGCAGCAATTTCATCAGGGATTTCATCTGGTATCGGGCAGACATTACTTGCGGGAAGTTTTAAATACTCTGCAAATGCGCCCTGAATATTGACGCCTATGCCAATGGTTTTTGGGCAGAGGTGAAGGCGTCCGCCACGACAATTTCGGCACTGTCCGCAAACAATATGCCCTTCACCGGATACGCGCTGTCCGATGGTCACTGTTGTGACGTCGCTACCGACTTCAACAATTTCACCGACATATTCATGACCTGTAATCATCGGGACGGGAATGGTTTTTTGTGACCACTCATCCCAGTTGTAAATATGAATATCTGTACCGCATATTGCGGTTTTTTTAATTTTAATTAAAACTTCGCTTGGGCTGATTTGTGGAATGTCTGCATCCTCAATCATCCAGATGCCTTTTTCAGCCTTTAATTTTGACAGTGCTTTCATCTTATGCAGCCTTTCCTTTTAATACGCCAAGTTCTTTGCCGACTTCTGCAAAAGCGGCGATCGCTTTATCTATATGTTTTTTGTCATGGGCGCAGGACATTTGTGTACGTATGCGCGCTTGGCCTTTGGGGACAACAGGGAATGAAAATCCAACAACATAAACGCCGCGTTTTAACATTTCATCTGCAAATTTTGATGCGAGCGCCGCGTCATAAAGCATGACGGGAATAATAGGGTGGTCGCCATCCAGCATATCAAAACCAAGCTTCGTCATTTCAGCGCGGAAATATTTGCTGTTATCTTGCAGCTTCGTACGCATTTTTGCGCCGTGTTCTTCTAATAAATCGAGAACAGCGATTGAAGTAGCGGCAATCACGGGGGCTAATGTGTTTGAAAACAAATATGGGCGGGAGCGCTGACGGAGCATTTCAATGACAGGTTTACGCGCAGAGATGTAGCCGCCTGACGCGCCGCCTAGTGCTTTGCCAAGTGTGCCTGTAATAATGTCAATTTTATCAATCACGTCGTGGTAATCAGCGGTGCCGCCACCGTCTTTGCCCATAAAGCCTGCTGCATGGCAATCATCAATCATGACTAGGGCATCGTATTTCTCTGCCAGAGCACAAATCTCAGGCAGCTTTGCGATGTAGCCATCCATTGAAAATACGCCATCTGTTGCAATCAGGCGGTAACGTGCGCCTTGGGATTCTTTAAGGCAGCGTTCTAAGTCCGCCATATCGCTGTTATTATAGCGGTAACGTTGGGCTTTGCTGAGGCGAATGCCATCAATTATGCTGGCGTGGTTAAGCGCGTCGCTGATGATTGCATCTTCTGCTGTTAGCAGTGTTTCAAATAGTCCGCCATTCGCATCAAAACAAGATGGATATAAGATCGTGTCTTCTTTACCTGTGAACTTTGATATACGTGCTTCAAGTTTTTTATGTACGTCGAGCGTGCCGCAGATAAAGCGCACAGATGCCATGCCAAAGCCATATTGATCAAGTGCATCTTTAGCGGCGCTAATCAGCAAAGGATTATTGGCCAGGCCAAGATAATTATTGGCGCAAAAGTTTAAAACGCTTTGGTCGTTTGCAACCTTTATTTCTGCGCTTTGCTGACTGTGAATTGGACGTTCGCCCTTATATAGGCCTGCGTCTTTAATAGCGGAGATTTCTTGCTGGAGATGGTTATGGAAGGACGTTGTCATTTTAACCTCTTGATGCATGTATATGCTCTGTTGCGGAGCGTCAGTTTTATACTAACCTCACTACATATACGTTTTATAAGATAATTAACCAATAAGTAAATACTCTCGTATATTATTTAACAAGATAATGTTTTTAATGTGTATGACTTTAGTATAATATACGGACGAATTTAATGAGAAATATATAGGTTATAATTTATGATTCAACGCGTACTGGTTATTGACGATAGCGAAACAGATCAATTCATTTGTTCGTGCATATTAGAAGAGTATAACAATAATATAGAGATCCTTAAGGCTTATGATGGCAAAGAAGGACTAGAGGTTCTTGCGAAGCTTGATTCTCCACCAGAAATGATCTTGCTCGATATTAATATGCCACGAATGAACGGACATGAATTTCTGGCTGAGTACACGAAGATGCATGAAAATCCGGCCAGCGTGGTGGTCATGTTGACATCTTCTTCGCAAGACCGTGATAAAGAAGCCTCTATGCAATATGACTTTGTTAAAGAATATCAAGAAAAACCGCTTTCTGTTGAGGCCGTGCAAAAGCTAGCCGCATTAATCTTGCGGTAGATTGTGCTTGCTACAGTACGCTGCGGCGCATAAAATACCCCTTATAAATTATAATTATAAGGGGGTTTTTTATGGAAGCGCGCGGCTATATGTCAGGTTTTGGGAATAGTTTTTCCAGTGAAGCAAAAACGGGTGCCTTACCAGAGGGGCAAAATTCGCCACAGCGGGCCCCATATGGACTTTATGCTGAGCAAATTAGCGGCTCTGCTTTTACCGCGCCGCAAGCTGCAAGTAAACGCAGCTGGTTGTACCGCCTATACCCCTCTGTCTGCCATGGTCAATTCACACCATATCATAAAGCGGCGGCTTTTTTAAGCGCGCCCTTTACCGACGGCGCTGTTTCACCCAACCAAATGCGTTGGGGCGCACGGGCTGCGCCACATAAAGATAAAGACTTTATTGATGGCCTGTTTACCGTTGCGGGGAACGGCAATATTGATGAATGGTCAGGCCTTGCTGTACATATGTTCGCCGCGAATAAATCGATGCGTGAAGATGGCCGTTATTTTTATAATGCGGATGGTGAATTACTGATCGTGCCGCAACAGGGCAACATGATTATCCGTAGTGAGATGGGCGTTATAGAAGCCGGCCCAGAAGAGATTATCGTCATACCGCGTGGCATTAAGTTTGCGGTTGATTTGGCTGATGAGTGTGATGTTATTACGGGGTATGTCTGCGAAAATTATGGCAGTCCGCTTATTCTGCCGGAGCGCGGGCCAATCGGTGCAAACGGCCTTGCTAACGAACGTGATTTCCTGACCCCGCAGGCTGCGTATGAAGAAAAAGAAGGCGGCTTTATATTGCTGGCGAAGTTTGCAGGTAAGCTTTGGTCTGCGCCGCTGCAATCCTCGCCGCTTAATGTTGTGGCGTGGCATGGTAACTATGCGCCGTATAAATATGATCTGAAAAAATTTAATGTAATAAATACTGTGAGCTTTGATCATCCGGACCCGTCAATTTTTACGGTGCTAACATCACCGAGCATTATTCAGGGCACTGCAAATCTAGATTTTGTTTTATTTTCGCCGCGCTGGATGGTGGCGGAGGATACTTTCCGCCCTCCATATTTCCACCGCAACATTATGAGCGAATTTATGGGGATGATTAATGGCGAGTATGACGGTAAGGCTGACGGATTTGTTCCTGGAGGATACTCGTTACATAACTGCATGTCTGCGCATGGGCCAGACGCCGCAACATATCAGAAAGCCAGCAACGCAGAGCTCTCGCCGCAATATTTAAACGGCGGTATGGCGTTTATGTTTGAAAGTCGCTACATGATGCGCCCAACTGCGCAAGCACTAGAAGGTGATAACTTCCAGCCTGATTACTTAGATGTCTGGGGCGGGCTGCATAAAGGCTGATGGGTAAGAACCTACGGCTGACATTATGGAATTGTCTGTTTGTGTATATTGTTTATAATTAATAACATAACAGGCTGGTATAAAATGAGTTTTAAAGATCTTCCCGTATTACGTTTGTTTTTTAATGAAACTGCAGCTAAAGCCCCGCAGCAAATTGAGCATGAGCGTCAATTCGCGCGGTTAAATATATGGCAGGCTGATCTTCGATGATTTTATGACTAAAATCATCGAAGAAAAACTGAGAGATTCTGAAAAAACTGGTTTTAACATCGATAAGTTAAAGCCAGCCTACAGGCAGCGCAGTGCCACGTATATAGAGGGGGTTAAGTAAAACCAGTACAAAGGGCGCGCAGCTTTTTTATTGACATAATTCTTAATGTGCCTTATGGTACGTAAATAATTTTAATAATTTATATAACAGGGATGTGCACTATGTCAGAAAAAAAGCAAACAACACTCAATGCCATTTTTAATGAAATGGCCGATAAATATGTCAATCTTGGCGAAGTTATGGATTTGCGTAATACGGAATATGCAGCGAATTTCAGCTTTGCCGAGAATTTATTTATTAACGCGGCAGTTAAACCCGCGAGTTTATTAAAAGGCATTTTTATGAAAAAATCTGAATATACAAAGTTCATGGCAGAAACAGAGCTTCTTGTGGCACGCGAAGGGGTTACAATGCGCCCTAAAAATCAGGTTATGTCACGCAATTGTTTTGTTTCAATGTTGAAAGATGGATATGGTGAAAAATTCGACACGCCAATAGTGGTAGACAGCTTAGATGCTAGAATGGCCGCCTATAGCGTTAATTCTTGGAATAAATGTGAAGATAAGTCCCCGCAAGTAAAAAGCGGCGCTTATGTGACGATGGCTAATCGCTTTTAAGAGACATAATTAGCTTTAAGAATAAAAAAAAGCGGCTTTTTGAGCCGCTTTTTTGTTTATGCATCATTAAATATTTCATCAGTTTTTGCGGCGCAGATAAAGTCATTTTTGTGCAGGCCACTTATGGCGTGTGTCCACCATGTGATTTTGACTTTACCCCATTCAAGCAAGATAGCGGGGTGGTGCTGTTCGTCTTCGGCAAGTGCGCCAATGCGCTCGACAAAGGCTTGTGCTTTTTTCCAGTTTTTGAATTTGTAAACGCGCTCTAACATATCAATGCCGTCTGTGTCATAGACTTGCCATTCAGGAATGTCCTTCGCCATTTCTTTGATTTCTTCATTGGTGGCAGGCGTTGCGCCGCCTGAACAAGGGACGCATTTTTCTTTTTCAAGTGCAGACATTTTCGTTTCTCCGTTTTTGGTAAGTATTTATATATAAGTATTTTTTTACGCTAACTTTTGGCTATCATCTTTGGATGGATATTGGGGGGCATGTAAGCCTTTTTCTTGTGCCTCACGGACTTTGTCCATTATATCCATTTGTGCGATGTTATAAAGGTCGTGTATGCCGTTAATTGTAAAATAAACAGGCTGCATAATATCAATGCGGTATGGCGTGCGTAGCACATCAATCACATCAAGCGGCTTACGTTCCGGCGTGCTGGATGCAAAGGCGTATTCCGTTTCCGCGGGGGATGATAATATGCCGCCGCCATAAATGCGTAGCCCGTCTTTTGTTTGCATCAGGCCAAATTCAACCGTAAACCAATACAGCCTTGCGAGCCAGACACGGTCTTTTTTATTGGCCTTGAGGCCAAGTTTGCCATAGGCGTGGGTGAATGCCGCGAAATCAGGGTTGGTTAGCATGGCGCAATGGCCAAAGACTTCATGAAAAATATCAGGCTCTTGTAAATAATCAAACTCTTCACGGCTGCGAATGAATGTTGCAACGGGAAATTTTTTAGCCGCCAAAAGGGCGAAGAATTTATCAAAGTTGATTAACGCAGGCACGGGGGCCAGTTCCCATCCCGTTTCTGCGTGCAATATGGCGTTCACTTCAGGGATTTGTGGAATACGGTCTGCGGGGAAGTTAAGTGTCTTTAGCCCTTGCAAATATTCATCACAGGCTTTGCCTTGAATGCATTGCATCTGGCGCGCGACAAGTTCGCCCCATATGGCGTTTTCATCGTCGCTCCACTCAATATAACCTTTTTCATCGGGCTGTCTTGATGTGTAATTTGTTGCTTTTCCCATTATCCTACCCTGCTTTCTTATTTTGTTATTATAGCATAGATCCGTGTATGTTTTCTAATTCTGGCGGCGCATCTGGATGCGCTTCGGGCGTTGCTTTTCTGACCTGTTCATCGCGCAGCATGTTTTTTTCAATCTGCAGCAATTTTGGATAAGGTTTGAGCTCGACCTTATAACGCCGCGCATTATATAATTGAGGCAATAGGCAAATATCAGCCATAGATATCTCATCGCCGCAGCTAAAATCTGTATGTGTGTCTGCGCGCTGTAACATGGCCTCATAAGTGGTGAGGCCGCGCGTAATCCAATGTTCTACCCATGCATTCGCTTGCGCTTGATCTGCATCAAGTATCCCCATTAAATAGGCCTTCCATACTTGCGGCGTACCGAAGGGGTGGACGTCAGTGGCAATTAATAAGGCGAACTGCCAAATTTGCGCCTGCGTCTTAGCGTCACCATAAACTAGCTTTTGCTCAGGGTAAGCGTTATCCAAATACTGCATCACAGCAAGGCTTTGATTTAGCGCGACATCACCGTCAATAAAGTAAGGCGCTGTACCCAGCGGGTTGATCTGTTTATAAGCGTCGCTTTTATGCTGGCCTTTTAACAAATCAACACTAATGGTCTCATACGCAATGCGCTTTATATTGAGGGCAATGCGCAGGCGGTAGCAGCTCGACGCGCGGAAATAATCATAGAGCTTGATCATTTTTTATGCGCTTTTCTTTACTGGTTTTTCTGCAGCATTATACGGCACGATTTTTTGTTCAATTGTGCCGAAAATAGACTGGCCATTTGCGTCTTTTGCCTCGATTTTAACGTTATCACCAAACTTCATGAACGGCGTTTTAAATTCGCCGCTTTCGATTTTTTCAATCATCCGGATTTCGGCAAGGCAGCTATAGCCAACTTGACGATCTGAGTTTGATATTGTTCCAGAGCCAATAATCGCACCTGCGCCTAATGGACGCGTTTTTGCGGCATGTGCGATCAGCTCGCCAAAATCAAACTGCATTTCTACGCCGCAATTGGGCTCGCCGCACTGTGTGCCGTTTAATGTACTGATGAGCTTCGTGGTGAATTTACGCCCATCCCAAGCATCACCAAGGCTATCAGGCGTAACGGCGGCCGGCGAAAACGCGCTTGGTGGCTTCGCATTGAAAAAGCCAAAACCTTTACCAAGCTCATTCGGAATAAGGTTACGCAAAGATACATCATTCATGGTCATGACAAGCGCAATATATTGCGGCGCATCTTCTGCACTTACGCCCATGGGAACGTCAGTAGTGATGATGGCAATTTCGCCTTCAAAATCAATGCCGAAATCTTCGCTGATAACTTCAATATCTTGCGTTGGGTCCAAAATAATGTCTGACACGCCCTGATACATTAAGGGGTCAGTTAAAAAGCTCTCGGGCATTTCTGCGCCGCGGGCTTTGCGCACTAACTCGACGTGGTTTAGATAAGCGCTACCATCCGCGACTTGATAAGCGCGTGGTAGCGGCGATGCGCATTTACTTTGATCGAAGCTTTCGATATTTTGGGCGCTGCCTGTCTCCAAATCTTTATGGAGTGCGGCAAGTTTGGGGGCGTATAAATCCCATTCATCAAGTGCGGCTTGCATCGTCGGGGCAATTGCTGCGGCGCTCACGGCCTTGGTGAGATCGTTTGATACAATGTAAAGCTGACCATCGCGGCCTGATTTATATGATGCGAGTTTCATTAGCTCTTCCTTATATTGGTTTATTATTGGAGTGGTTTATGCTTTTTTCTCTTCTAACACGCCGCGGCGTATTTGGTCGAGCTCGATAGACTCGAATAAGGCCTGAAAATTACCTTCCCCGAAACCTTCATTGCCTTTGCGCTGAATGATTTCAAAGAAAACAGGGCCGATGGCATCTTTAGTGAATATTTGCAGCAATATGCCTTGATCCTCAGTCGGAGCGCCATCAAGCAATATGTCTAGCTTTTGCAGCTCTGCGGTGTCTTCGCCGTGACCCTGAACGCGTGCGTCAAGCTTTTCGTAATATGTCGCAGGGGTTTGCTGCAGCGGCACTTGGTTTGTATTGAGCGTACGCACAGTCTCATAAATATCGGCGGTGCCTAGGGCAATATGCTGAATGCCTTCGCCGTTAAAGCGTTTCAAAAACTCTTCAATTTGTGATTTATCGTCAGAGCTCTCATTGAGCGGGATGCGGATTTTACCGCATGGCGACGTCATGGCGCGGCTTTTAAGGCCGGTAAGCTTGCCTTCAATATCGAAATAACGGATTTCACGGAAATTGAATATGTCTTCATAAAACTTACCCCAAACATCCATATTTCCACGGAAGACATTATGAGTGAGGTGGTCTATATATGTAAGCCCTGCGCCTATGGGGCGACGGTCATCTGTAATGAAATCAAAGTTATTATCATAGAAGCTCTCATCGTCAAGCAAATGTATAAGGCTACCGCCAATGCCATCAATTGTCGGAAGGTCTTTTTGTTTGGCGCCGCTTTTATCCATTGCGGATACAGCGCCGCGTTTTAGCGCTTCAACAAAGGCAGCGTCAGCGTCTTTAACAACGAATGCCATAGAGCTCGCGCCAGCGATATGTGTATCGCTAAATTCTTTTGGCTGGCCGTAATCTTCCGCATTAAGCAGGAAGTTAATATTGCCCTGACGGTAAAGGTAGATCGCGCGTGATTTATGATTCGCGACTTTGGTGAAGCCCAGCTGTTCAAACAATTTCCCGAGTTTTTCTTCTTTGCCAGCGTATTCGATAAAGGCAAAGCCGTTTGTACCAAGTGGATTTTCAAATAGATCAACCATAAGAGGTGCTCCTGTTTTTTGTATATTATTATTATTTATATATGCTGGCGCAGTATAAATGAAAGTAAGGCTGACCAATAGCCCTAAAACTTGCGGCGCTGCAACAGCATCTAAGATTGACCCGTATTAAGTTCAGGCATACACTCTGCGCAGCCAATAAAAATGAGTGTTTTAAGCTTAAAAGATATAATAATAACGGGAGTTCACAATGGCGCTTACTTTTTCTTACCCTGATTTATCAGGTCACCCTGCCTATGATAACCATGAAAAGATATTAATGGCAGAGGACGCGGACATAGGCTTTAAGGCATATATCGCACTTCATAATACGAAGCGCGGCCCTGCACGTGGCGGCTGTCGTTACTGGCCATATTATAATAATGATAATGATGCAATCAGCGACGTGCTGCGCCTCTCAAAAGGCATGACGTATAAAAACGCTCTTGCAAATTTACAATATGGCGGCGGTAAAACTGTGATTGTTGGTAAGGCTGGGACAACCAACCCGGACCCATCTTTTATGATGGCGCTTGGCCATGCGCTTAATGAGCTGAAAGGCGTCTATGAGACGGGCGAAGATGTTGGAACGCGATTAGAAGATTTTAAAATTGCGGGCAGCGTTACTGATTATGTGCGCGTGCGTTCATTAGAAAAAGCGGGCGTTGTTGATCTTCCGGGTGGCCCACCGCTTTATACGGCAATAGGCGTCTATCACGGCATTAAAGCTGCCGTAAAACATAAAATGAATAAAGAAAGCCTGCGTGACATACGTTTTGCAGTGAAGGGGCTTGGCAGCGTGGCTTCGCCGCTTTGTGCGCTTTTACATGCAGATGGTGCACATTTGACGGTTGCGGATATTGACCCTGCAAAAGTTGCGCGCGCAGCAAGTGAGTGGGGAGCAACAATTGGCCACCCTGATGATATTATGTTTGAAGATGTTGATGTTTTTGTGCCGTGTGCTTTAGGCGGTGACATTAATGTGGATTCAGTAGACGAAATTCGAGCTGGTATTATTGCCGGCGCGGCGAATAATCAATTGGCGACGCCAGAGATGGCTGAGGCCTTAAAAGTGCGCGGCATTTTATACGCCCCTGATTACGCTATTAATGCAGGCGGCGTTATTAATGTTGTTGAAGTAGGCGCAAGCCATGAGCAGCTAATTGCCAAATTGCGCCATATTGGTGTCACTCTGGAAGAGATTTTTAAGCGTGCTGACGCAGAGAATAAAACCACGGCAGAGATCGCGGATATTATCGCCTTAGAACGTATAGCTTTACTTTAATTCACGGCAAGGGGAGGAAGAGAATCATATTTTATGATAGAGTCCCCCTCCGTCACTCGACTATAAGACGTAACAATCAATGATAGATAAGGAGCAATTATGATGCGAGATAACGTAGGTTCAGATGTAAATAAGGTTTTTGAAGAACTGGGTATAGCTGATGTGTTAACCCAAACAGGTAACCTTGCCGTATTTAGCCCCGCTGATGGTGCAAAGCTTGCTTCTGTGCAGATGCATAATTCAGGGCAGTGCGACGCGATGATGTCTGCCTCTGTTGATGCTTTTAAAATCTGGCGAAATGTGCCTGCGCCACGCCGCGGTGAGCTTATCCGTTTGCTCGGTGAGATTTTACGTGAGCGCAAAGAAGCGCTCGGTGCTTTGGTATCGCTAGAGTGCGGCAAGATATTTCAAGAAGGCCTCGGTGAAGTGCAGGAGATGATTGATATTTGTGATTTTGCTGTTGGTATAAGCCGTCAGTTATACGGTCTGACAATTGCTTCTGAGCGCCCTGGACATAAAATGCGCGAATATTGGCAGCCTGCTGGGCCTGTCGGTGTGATTAGCGCGTTTAACTTCCCCGTTGCAGTTTGGGCATGGAATACTGCGCTCGCGATTGTGTGCGGCGACCCTGTGATCTGGAAGCCTTCGGAAAAAACACCGCTGACAGCACTCGCGTGCCAAAAAATATTTTTAGATGCCTGCGCTAAATTCGGTACGGACGCACCTGAAAACTTATCGCAGCTTTTGCTCGGCGAAGCGGAAATCGGCGCGCAAATGGTTGCTGATAAACGTATGTCAGTTATCAGCGCGACAGGCAGCACAGCAATGGGGCGTAAAGTTGCGCCAATCGTTGCTGCGCGCTTTGGTAAATCAATATTGGAGCTTGGTGGTAATAACGCGATTATCGTTGCACCAAGCGCCGATTTAGACATTGCCTTCCAAGGGATTGTCTTTGGCGCAGTTGGCACATGTGGGCAGCGCTGTACGTCTACGCGTCGTGTGTTCATACATGATGATATATATGATGTCTTGGTGCCGCGTATTAAAAAAGCTTATGGCGGCTTATCACTCGGTCATCCTATGGCGGAAGGTACGCTTGTTGGGCCATTAATTGACGGCATGTCTTTTGACTTGATGGAAGCTGCGCTTGATAAGGTGCGTACAAAAGGCGCCGACATTACAGGTGGCGGCCGTGCTTTGGCTGAACAGTACCCTGATGCGTATTATGTGCATCCTGCTGTTGTTGAAATGACAGGGATCGCTGATAATGTTAAAGAAGAAACTTTCGCACCGATCTTATATGTCTTCCGCTATTCTGATTTAGAAGAGGCGATTGAGCGCCAGAATGATGTGCCGCAAGGTCTGTCATCGGCGATCTTTACGCGCGATGTTTTAGAAGCTGAAATGTTTACAGCAGAAGCGGGCAGTGACTGCGGTATCGCGAACGTCAATATTGGCACAAGTGGCGCTGAAATTGGCGGTGCGTTTGGCGGAGAAAAAGAAACTGGCGGCGGCAGGGAAAGCGGTTCAGATGCATGGAAAGGCTATATGCGCCGTATGACAAGCACGTTGAATTATTCGAAAGAATTACCGCTTGCGCAGGGCATTAAATTCACTGTTGATGAGTAGCGTCGACCTTATAATTTATGAGAAAGGCGCCATTGGCGCCTTTTTTTATGATTTAATTTCAGGGGTGTAGGTGTAAACTAATGTGTTTATAATATATGTGGGTATGTTGACGAAGTCGCTTTGGAGAGGAGTCCGTGTAGTGTATAAATAAACGAGTGTGTTTATATCTGAAACGGAAATATAATATGAAAATCACAGCGAAACAAAAAGATATTTTGGCTGCAGCTGAAGTCGAATTTCAAAAGCATGGCTTGCACAATGCCGTGATTGATACAATCGTTGAAAACGCTCAGGTTTCTAAGCGTACACTGTATAAATATTACCGAAGTAAACTAGACCTTTTCCAGGCTGTATTGATGCAGAAATACCGCGCCGTCGGTCGTAACAAGGCGGTGGAGTATAAGCGCGATCAAGATTTTAAAATACAGCTTAAATCTCTGATCGTTAATGAGATTAACATATATCAAACAAAGACTTACATGGATGTCGCACAGATTATTCTACGTGAACTGATGCTGTCTCAGGATAAAGCAGAGAAAGTCTTCGCTCAGCTGCCGCCCACAGGGACTTCATTACGTTTGTGGTTGGGTGGCGCAGTGAAAGATGGGTATCTCGCTTGTCGCGATATTGAGCTGGCCGCAGAGAGCCTAGAAGGGCATATTAAATCATATGCATTTTACCCGCAGGTCTTTGGCCTTGCGAAGCTGGAAGCTGAAAAAGTTGAAGCGATCGCGGATCACATGGTTGAGATGGTTTGTAAGGCCTATGATTTCTCAGGTGACTAGCTCTGCGTTTATCCGCTTTTAGCAAGGGCTTTACTGATATGGGCGCATCTGCCTTATAAGGCGTAAATCTATTCGTCAGCAAGGGCGCTCTGGTGCGCTGCTGCAAGGGCGCCAGACCAAGCAATAAATTCAGGATTTAAGAATTTAGGATCAGCACCAGTATATGTAAGCGGGACGCCGTTTATATCAGTAAGGCCGCCGCCCGCCGCGCGTAATACTGCGTCACCGGCGGCTGTATCCCATTCACAAGTTGGCCCAAAGCGGGGGTATAGATCCGCTTTACCTGCGGCAATCGTACATATTTTTAATGAACTACCTTTTTTGATACGTTTTTCGATCTTGAATTGTTCTAAAAACGTATCAAGTTTTTCGCCCGAGCCGTGGGACACGCTGCTGACAACTGTGATACCTTTTCTTGGAATGGCACGCGTTTCAATGCGTTTCTCGCTATCTGTGTCATCAAGCCAGCGCAATGCGCCTGTTTCTAAATTTCCCGCGTACATTTCACCGTGGAATGGAGCGTAGACGACGCCTAAAATCGGGTCGCCTTTGTGAATAAGGGCTATATTGACAGTATAATTGCCAGAGCCGCTAATGAATTCTTTTGTGCCATCTAAGGCATCGACAAGCCAGTAATATTCTTCATTCTCGACGCTGGGGCGGTAACCGCCTGCAACGGCTTCTTCGCCAATAATAAGTATGTCTGGCGTGATCTCTTTAATTTTTTTTGTAATATGTTCTTCGGCTAATTGGTCTGCCACGGTAACGGGGGAGCCGTCGTCTTTAGTCATTGCTTCTAACGCGCCGCTATCATCAAAATAATCAAGTGTGATTTCCCCTGCATCATAAGCAATGCGGCGGATTTGATTGGTTAGGGCGGCGGGGTGTTGTAATAAGCGATTAGACATGTGTATTCCTCAAAATGTGTAAAATACTATAGCCTCAAAAAAATGCAGATAATAGTAAAATCGCCCTGCAAGCGCAGGGCGATTTAAAGTGGGTAATTCTTTTTAATTTCTATCTAGCCTAAGCTTACAGGTTCGCTGCAGCTGTATCTAGGTTACCAGATAGTGATGTCCATAGGCCCTCTAGTGATGGGCCGAATAGCGCCATACCTGCCCCAACGGCAACGGCAACGCCGGCTGCGATCAATGCATATTCAATAGCTGTCGCGCCATGTTCTTCGTTTTTATAAGCTTCTATAAGAGCAATAAGTTTCAACATATGTTGTCTCCTTTAATAAGTTTCTTTTAAAATATTTTGGAGGAATAATTCCACCCACTTCGTTTCTCACTCTTCTATAATGACATTGATTTGCTTAACAGAAGCTTAAGAAAAGAATTTTTTTTGCCCTTTTTAACGCATTAAAACAATGGCTTAATTGTAAATAACTTATAGTAAAATATGACTAAAATTTTAGATATAATGCTGTAGCTTGCGTGGACTATGGCCTCGCTTTGTATGACGGCGGTGTATTTGGGGCTTAGCCGCCATGTTTAAATTTGAGCCATAATGGTCCTAAAATAATAAAGAATAATCCAGGGAGGAAGAAAACAATCATCGGTACTGTCAGCTTTGGCGGCAGTGATGCGGCTTTTCTTTCTGCTTCTTGCATGCGTTGATCGCGCAGGTCTTCGGAAATGATATTCATGGCATTCGTTACAGATGTACCATATTGTTCAGCTTGTATCATTGCCGTGGCAAATGACTTGGCTGCGCCAGAGCCGACACGCCTTGCAAAGTCTTGTAAAGCCGTCCTGCGGTCATTGAGCAACCCCATCTCGGCGCTTAATATACCAAGCTCCTCGGCAAGCTTTTCTGATATTTCAGTGACTTCTTCGGCGATACGGTTAATGGCTTGCTCTAGGCCAATGCCGCCTTGGACGCATATAAGCAGCATGTCGAGGGCGTCAGGGAAGTTAAGGTTAATTTCTTCTTGGCGCTTTTGAATGTAGTTCTTGACTAAAATGCTCGGTAAGAAAAATCCTGCGGCGGCAAGGGCAACCATGATGCCGAGTATCTGCCGTCCGTCAAAGTCATTTTCTGTGCGTTGTAAGATCAACAGCCCCCATCCAGAGAGTATGATGGGGAGAAGCATACGGCCAAAAAGGAAATACATTGGGGCTTTGGGGTTGCGTATTCCTGCTTGAAGCATCTGATCACGTAGCTTTTCACCAAACTTGCCGAATATCTTTTGTATTTTAAAAAACATAGCTAAAGATTCTTTAGCCTTGTTAGAATCTTCTTTGTTTATAACGCCATGGTTTTCCTTGGTGGCCATGAAGAGATCTTTCCTCTTTTTAGAGATCACATCACGGTAATGCTGCTTTTTTTCTGTACGGTTGAGGAAGGGTAGGGCGAATCCCGCAAAGGAGCCCGCCGCTGCAACAGCGCTAATAATAATGATCAGCTGTTCATTTGCCATGATGGTCTCCTTATCTTCTCTAACGCGTTACTAAACTTTAAAATTACTCATTTTCCACATGATGACCATACCGAGCATCATCCAGCTGGAAAAGCAAGTAAGGCCAAACATGCCTGACTTGGTGTCAAAAATTATATCAATATAGCCGGGGTTAAATGCATTCAGGCCGGCGCCAACTAACGGGGGCATACAGGCAATAATCGCTGCTGATGACTTGGCCTCGGCGGAAAGCGATTTTACTTTTCGCTTAAGTTGGAAGCGTGCGCGGATAACTTTAGCTAGGTTGGTTAAGATTTCAGATAGGGAGGAACCTGTTTGCTGCTGTATGGTTAGCCCGGTAGCAAACATGCGCATTTCAGGGATAGGCATACGCTGAGCGACAATCATTGCGGCCTCGCCAAGCGGCGTACCAATTTTCTGGAGCTCGTATATACGCGACATTTCTTCGCCGATAGGCCCTTCAAATTCTTTGGCGCACATTTTAATCGCCTCATTCATCGGCATGCCGGCTTTTAATAAGCGCATCATGGCTTCCAGTGCATCAGCAAAATTCTCTAGGAATTTCTTTTGGCGGCGTTTTGTGAGTATTAATAAAACCAGCTTGGGGAAACCAAAGAAGCCAATAATAACCATTAGGGCAACGACGAGTTTGGGGAGGCCGAGATAAAATGCTCCGCCGACAAAAACGACAGCACTAACTGCAGACATGAGATAATATTGCGTGACGCTAAAATCAAAACCAGCTTGCTGAATTTGTTCGCGTATGCTGCTTTTGCCTTTTTCTTTTTTGTCTTTGTCATCACCATCTTCGACATCTTTAAGCTTTTTGGCAATCGCGGCGCGGCGTTTGTTTTGGTCGTTTTTATCATGGCCTTTTGCGCGGGATTCTGCCGAGCTGCCGGATATGATAGAGAGGGCGCGGTCACGTGCTGCCTGACGCTGAGATAGCATGAGTGATATTGTAATACCAACGGCTGCGATGGCGGTGCTGAGTATAATAATAAGGACAATTTTCATCCGTAAGCCTCTTCCATGGCATCAAGGACAAGTTGCTCAACGCCGAATTGGCGTGCCTTGTCATAGAATTTTGGACGCAGGCCTGTTGATTTCTGTGTCGTGATAAGGTTGCCATCCTCTGTCTCACCTTGATAATCAAGGACGAAAAGATCTTGCAGGGTTACGACTTCGCCTTCCATGCCAGTAAGCTCACTAACATGTGTAACTTTACGCGAACCATCGCGTAGGCGCTGCACTTGAATGATGACGCTTACGGCAGAAGCAATTTGTTCACGGATGGCAACAATCGGGATGTTAAAGCCGCCCATTGCGATCATATTTTCCATACGTGATATAGCTTCACGCGGGTTGTTGGCGTGAACTGTACCCATTGAACCATCATGACCTGTATTCATCGCTTGTAATAAGTCAAAGGCCTCTGGCCCACGGACCTCACCAACGATAATACGTTCTGGACGCATACGCAGGCAGTTTTTAACCAAGTCACGCATGGTCACTTCACCAACGCCTTCTAAGTTCGGTGGGCGGGTTTCTAGGCGGACAACATGCTCTTGCTGGAGTTGCAATTCACAGGCATCTTCGCAGGTAATAATACGCTCGCCTTGTTCAATATAACGTGTCAGGCAGTTGAGCATGGTTGTTTTACCAGAGCCTGTACCGCCGGAAACCAGAACATTTACGCGGCAGCGACCAATCGCCATAATAAGTTTGGCGCAGCTTGGGGTTAGTGAGCCAAAGCCCATAAGTTTTTCAAGCGTTAGTTTCTCTTTGGCAAATTTACGGATCGTCATGCATGCACCATCAACCGCGAGCGGCGGTATAATGACGTTAACACGTGAGCCATCGGGCAGTCGCGCATCACATATCGGTGAAGATTCATCAACGCGGCGACCAATTGCGCCAACAATACGCTGACAGATTGTAACAAGATGCGCGTTATCACGAAACGCAATGTCGGCTTTTTGTATTTTGCCGTTTAATTCGATAAACGTGGTATCGGGGCCGTTAATCATAATATCGGCAATACCTTCCATCTCAAGTAATGGCTCTAATGGGCCAAAGCCAAGCATATCGTCTGCGCATTCGCGGGCAATCTGTTTTAGCTCTGACTGCGTCAGGTCGAGGTTACGGAAGCGCGCAATTTCTTCGACGGCGGTGAAAATCTCATCACGCGCGGCTTTACTATCCATACGTGCGAGTGCTTTGAGGTCTATGCCGTCGCGTAAATCACTCCATATACGGTTATGGGCTCTTTTAATACGCAAGGAGCTCATAGATGCACTTTGGCCGTCAACGCTGTCTTCACCGGCTATGCCGTCTTCCTCAACAACGAGGGTGTCATCGTTAAAGTCTTTAGATTTTTTCTTTTGCTGTTCGTCGTCGGTTGCCGGGGCTGTGGCAGCTGCTGCTGCGGGGGGCGCTATATCAACGCTTTCGGCCGCTACGCTACCTTCTTGTGATGCATCATCCTGTGTCTGTGGCGCTTTCTTTTTTTTCTTTGGTTTTGGCGCGGCGTCTGTTTGTTGTGCTGCGGGCTCAGGCGCTATTTCATCCGCCTGCGTATTTAGCACATCTGCAGGGTCAGCGTTCTCCTTTGACGCAGCTTTCTTTTTAGGCCTTGCTTGGTCTGCGCTATCTTCTGATTTTTTTCCGAACATGATTAATTTCCCTTAATCTTACTCAGTAACCCACCAACAATTGATCCCTCAGATCTCGCGTTATCTGTCGTAGACTTGGTATCATTGCCAACTATGTCTTTTAAGAACAGCGCCAATGACGCGATTAACTTCTCGGCGCCTTTTGCTGCTTTTATTGTTTTTCCTTGGCTTTCCGCGGCCTTGAATGTTTTTGGGTCATAAGCGATGGAAAGGTCAATTTTTGTTTCCAATGCGGTTTCAATATCATGCGCATTAACTTCATTAGCCTTGTCTAAGCCGTGCGCATTGAGGATGAATTTGACATCACCTTTATTATCGCTACCGCGCAAATCATCAATTTCTTTTAATATTGTCCGCGCAGCCCTTAATGATGGCAGGCTTGGCGCTGAAACAACAAATGTTTTATTCGCTCGTTGAATAACTGTACGTGCGAGATGCGCCGGCGCTGCGGATAGGTCGACGACGACAAAGGGGTGGTGGACCATAAGTTTGTTTATTAATATCTCGTAATCCGCTGCGGATACGGGGTCATCAAATAGGCCGTCACCACCGCAGGCGAGTAAAGTAAGGTTTTCATCTAACTTGACTTGGATACGGTTGAGGTCTTCATCATTATTTGCGGCGGCAACACGAACGGCCTCCGTTAATGTGGATGAGGGTTCTTGTCCCATTGCGACGCTTAAGTATGACCAACCGCCCGCAGCATCCATTAAAAGAGTCTTTTGTTGCTCTTTGTTGGATAGTGCAAAAGCGAGGGCTTGCGCGATCGTTGATACGCCGCTGCCACCTTTTGTCCCTGTAACAGCAATAAGCTTGCTGTTGGACACGCCCATTTTCTCAATCAAGGTGTTGGCAATAACATCAGATAGGACACTGTGATCAATAGGGCGGACAAGGTAATCGCTAACGCCCATCGCGATAAGCTTACGGTATATATAGACGTCATTGTCAGGCCCGATAAGTATCGCGGCGGTGCCTTCATCTAGGTTTGTTGCAAGCTTGTCGAGCTTCTCCATAAAACCGTCATCAATGCTGTCTGTTTCAACGACCAGCAAGTTTGGGGCTTCATACTCGGCGTAATATTCTATCGCGCTATCAAGCAGGTTTTTTTCATGAATGATGGACACGCGCTTAAAGCGCCAATCATTTTTTAAGGCGTTTACAGCAGATTCAACAGAACTGTCTATGGCATGAAAATGTACCTCCCCTTTGGGAAGCAATGTGTTTACATGTGATGTCTGTTTTTGGTCGCCCATAATTTTTATCTACTGATATTCTTTGTTTGTTATTGTAGTGGGTAAGGTCTAAATGGATCGTTAACAGCGCAGCTTTACGCTGTCATTTTACACGATTATATAGCGTTAATCATCCGTTGCGGTTTGGCCGCCCTCAATTGGTGCATTCGGTGCACCGTCATAATATCCAGTGCCTTGTAGGTTGCGTATGCCACGGCGGGAGTTGTAATCACTCGTTGATGCGCCTGTACCTGCAAGGTCACTAGGACGATAAACTTGCTTGGCTATGAGTGTTTTGACGCTGCAGCCAATTTCGTAATCTTCAATTCTATCTTCGGTGGCTGTGCCTTGATTATCAAGCCCAGGAGCAACGCCGCAGCCTGCCGGTTTCTGTGCCTGTGTTTTTGTGTAGTCTATAAACAGGCGTGGCGGGGTGTTTCTCAAAGGAAGAATGGCAACATTTACCGCGTTGACATAGTGGTCTCTGCGCATAACATTCGCAAGCTCGGAGCCTTTTTTCATTGCATCTGAGGCACTAAAGCTTCCTGCTGTGCTTGGGTCGTAGCTTATTGTTAGGTTTAAGCCGTTACTGCCATAACGCTTATAATCACGTGCAATGGCAGAAAGTTCGCCGTCATTGATTGCAGCAACGTCTATTGTGCGCTCATAACCTGTTTCGACTATTTCTATTTTCTTGTCTGTTATGCTTGTTGGCGTGAAATAGTTATCAGAACAGCCGCTAAGACATAAAACTGCGAATGGTATGATAAGGGTTGGTTTCAAAGTCATCGTTTATCGCTCCACGCTTAATCTATTATATAGCCGAACTGGTCGCTCTCTTCGTTCATTTCAGGTGCTTTTGCACCATAAACACGACGAATGTTACGTGCGAAAGTCATCGCCAGTTGGTGTGATTCTGGTTCTACTTTTTTTGTGACGACTTTATCGCGGTCAGCATAAGGCTGGACGAGGACAGGGGTCACAATAACTAATAATTCTGTTTCTTGACGCTCAAAACTTGACGAGGAAATAAGGTCACCAAGGACAGGTGTGTCTTTAATGCCCGGAATACCAGACAGGTTTTTAATCGCTTCAGATCGCATTAACCCAGCGATCATGAGGCTTGAGCCTGAGGCCATTTCAATTGTTGTTGACGCGCGGCGCACATCAAGGCCGGGGACACTGACTTCGGCGATTGTTATGCCTTGATTAAAGTCGAGTGAAGAGACCTCGGTATCCAGTTGCAAGCTTATGCGGTCTTCTGTAACGACGCTTGGTATAAAGTTTAGTGAAACACCAAAGGCGCGGTATTCAATTGTGATATTGCCATTTCTATCGCGTCCAGTTGGAACGGGGAACTCACCGCCTGCAAGGAAGCCTGCTTGTTCACCTGAAATCGCGGTAAGGTTTGGTTCTGCTAGCGTGTTAGACAGGCCGTTGCGCTCTAATGCATTAAGAGCGAACTCAATAAGACCAACGCCAGTAATACCAGGATTAAGCGCAAAGGCAGCGCGGGTAAAGGGGTCTTCGGTTAGGCCTGTAGCGCTATTAATTAGATTCTGAATATAACCATCACCATCAATGCTGTTTGGTGGCAAGACATTAAAGGTCTGCGCACCTGCGCGATTTACGCCGTTAACGCTGGTTTCAACGCCGAGCTCTTTGAGGACGGTGCGGTTCACTTCAACGATTTTTACGTTGAGCATGACTTGTTGCTCACCGACGATTGTCATCATATTGACGATCGTTTCATCTGGCGTGCCTTGTTTGTCACGTACGTCCACGGCGTGTGCCGTGACGATATCTTCAATTTTTTGTGCAATGCTTGGGTTAGGAACGCGTCCTGTAATCACAAAGCGCGGACCGATAGATTTTACCTTTACATCAGTTTCTTCTGGGAAGAAGCTATAGATAGCCTCTTCAATTTTTTCTGTATTGTAATGAACGTGAATATTAATGCGTTGAATAACATTGCCTTCGGCATCAAGCGCGATCACGTTTGTATCGCCAATATTGCGCCCTAGTATATATAATGAATTTGATTGCAATACGCTTACGCTTGCCGTGGTGCCGCTACCGACGCGTATGTCGGCAACATTGCCGTCAACGTGAATGACTTCGCCTTTGCCAAGGGCGATATCGATGGTGGGGTCTTTCTTGACAGTGACTTCCTCATGCAAAATGGTACTCTTCGCGGCCTGTGCGTGAAGTGCAGGAAGCGAAAACAATGCAATTGCGGTCATTGCAAATGTTGCGATGACGCGCTTATGGAGGAATTTCCTGTCTTGTGTATCGTTCATAACGAAACTCCGTCTTTTTAATATTCTAAAGCTTTGTTTTTATCGTTTAAAGAAACAAAGTTTGATTAAATGTTTTTGTTTATGTTTACCGCGATAGCGGCAAATTAGAATAGGCGTTCTTTATTCGTAAACATCACGATCAACGACGCCGCTATTGCTGTATATGCGTATAGCGTCGCTTTTCTTACGTTTTGTTTTTTGCATTTCTGTTACTTTATTTAGCGTCTGACCGATAGTCATATCAGTCGTTGATTGGTCGCTAGGGTCTATAATGGTTTCATCACCTGCTGCGCGCAAAGATAGGTGTAGGTCACCAAGTGTCCCTGCAAGAGCTAAAGACTGCTGCTGTCTTGCATCAACCTCTAACGTGATCGTCCGTCCGACTTTACCTTTGTCATCACTGGCGGCTTCGGCCAGTTGATCAACGGCCAGAACGCGAACGTTCTGTAGAATTGTTTCAGAGGCAAGGGACTTAACTGTATTTTTAACGTCTTGGTTTGAGTCCGCATCAACTTTGACCTTATAGGTCATGATGATGTCAACGAAGTCACCAGGAATAAGAAAGCCACCGACCATAGATTCAGCAGAAACATCAATCGCCATCGCACGCATGCCACTTTTCAGTTTAGCGGTCAGGACGTTTTTGCTCTCGGTACGGACAACGGCTGACTTTAGGAAAGGCTCGTCAACATCAAAGCCACGCTTTACGCGCTTGCCAATAATGTCATCTACAGGGTTCTCGTCTTCGCCTTTGATAATCGCGCCTGAGAAAGTGGCATCAGAAGGCCATTTTTCCCATTTTAAATCGGCTTTTTCAAGCTTTTTTCCGGCCCTGATCTGCTTGGATGCGACAATGATTTCAGTCATCTCTACGGACGAAACCACCGCAGGGGCGGGGTCGTTTTTTAACGCGGATTGCGCAATTAACCCAACGATAATCGCGGTCAAAAGGCTGCCGGCTAGTACAATAAGCACATTTCTATTCATTAGGATTGGCTCCGTTAAGAGTGCGTAAGAAAAATTCAAGGTAAGCTGCGCAGAACACGCATCTTTTTATATGTTACACTATTTCCTGTGGATTATCTAGGGAATAGAGATAAATATGTTTGTGGGTCAAAAAAGCCCGCAGCGGCATAAGAAAAAACAGTGCCTGTAAGAATTGCAATGCCGTAAGGTACTTTTGTCTTGTCGCCGCTTTGCGCGAAAAATATCCAGCTGCCTTCTTTTGGCTTATTTATAGGCTTATATTTGCCCAGTAGTAGCGTGGCAATGCCGAGGATCGCACCAGATGTTGCCATGTAAAACAAAAAAGGGCCGATGTTGGCTACGCCCATAAACAGGCCGAAGACGGTCATCATTTTTGAATCCCCGGCGCCCATGAGGTGCAGGGCAAATAAAATGGCAGAGAGTACAAATAAAATGGCAGCGGCAATTAACGCAGAGAACAGGGATGGGAGGACGTCGCGGGCATCAGGGAAGATAAACGCGGCAATCTGCATAAAGACAAAAAGTCCGATAACAATAAGCAAATATTGGTTCGGTATTTTTAAGCGGTTAAAATCAGAATAGGCGCAGAGTAGACCAATGATGAGTGATGCAATAATAGGGAATATTGTCAGTATAAAAACAAGCATATGTCCATTCCTTTTCTCATTACATGGTTCGGGGGTTGCGTTTTTTGTGCCTCTGTAGCGCTAGACGGCTGCTTTTAGCACGGCGCATTCATCTGGTCTGATTTCTTGGCGGCCAATTGAAATATAACGGAAGCCTTTTGCTTTGACTTCAGCGTCAGTATATATATTTCTGAAGTCTAATAAAAGAGGCTGGTTCATTTTTTCTTTTATTTCTTGTAGTGACAAAGCGCGGAACTCATTCCACTCAGTCAGAATTACTAATGCATCTGCGCCATCAGCAACGTCATAAGCGTTGTTTTGCCAAGCCACATTTTGGAAGTGCTTTTCGGCCTGTTCGCGTGCTTCGGGGTCATATGCCTTTACGGTTGCGCCTGCTTTCTGTAAAAGCGGGACAACAACTAAGGATGGGGCGTCGCGCACGTCATCGGTATTTGGTTTGAACGATACGCCTAAGATACCAATTGTTTTGCCTTTAACGTCACCATCAAATGCGGCGATGATACGTTTTGCCATGTCTTCTTGGCGGTTTTTATTCGCCGTAATGACTTGTTCAACGATGGTTTGTGGGGCGTTGTGTTTTATGCCGATTTGGGCAAGGGCTAAAGTGTCCTTAGGGAAACATGACCCACCATAGCCGGGGCCAGCATGAAGGAACTTGCCACCAATGCGGCCATCAAGGCCCATTGCTTTGGATACTTGCTGTACGTTTGCACCAGTTTTCTCACATAAATTCGCAATTTCATTAATAAAGGTAATTTTTGTCGCCAGAAAGGCGTTTGATGCGTATTTAATCAGTTCGGATGTTTCTGGGGCGACCATAACGATAGGCGTTTCATTAATATATAATGGGCGATACACTTGACGCATAACGTCTTGCGCGCGTTCTGAATCTGTGCCGATGACAACGCGGTCCGGGCGCATAAAGTCCTCGATAGCGGCGCCTTCGCGTAGAAATTCTGGGTTGGATGCGACATCAAATTCTGCGGCTGGGTTTTCTTCCCGAATGATGCGTTCAACTTCGCGCGCTGTGCCGACAGGCACGGTTGATTTGGTGACGATCACTGTGTAATCGTTAAGCAGTGGCGCAACTTCTTTGGCAGCTTGATAAACATATGATAAGTCTGCGTGACCATCTTCGCGTCGTGCGGGTGTGCCTACAGCGATGAATATGGCTTTGGCGCCTGCAATGCCTTCTTTAAGGTCTGTGGTGAATTTTAAACGTCCTGCGGCGGTTTGGCGTTTTACCAACACATCCAAACCAGGTTCGAAAATGGGGATTTCACCATTGAGGAGTTTGTTGATTTTACCCTCGTCGTTATCAATGCATGTGACGTTAATACCAAATTCTGCAAAGCAAGTTCCTGAAACTAACCCAACATATCCTGTGCCAATCATTGCTACGCGCATGGTTTTATTCCTCAATTATTCGGTTTTCTAGATGTCCTAAACGTATTTAGGCCGACTTATAGGATAGTGGTATATCGTTTTTGGTAGCAAAATAAAGCCTTTTTTTAATGTTAAAGGTTTTTTTTATTAAAATTGCTGATTACCCTTTGCACAAAGGGCAGAATATATTATCATTCGAGTTGAATTTTTTTAAATGCTAAATTTATGATTGAGGTTTAAGAGCTATGGCTGACAAGAAAAGTAAGAAGAAAGACAAGAAGGTTGATTCTAATAAGAATGATCAAAAAGTAGAATCTGCAAACACAGGTCTACCATTATTCTATAAGAAACCTGTTCCAATAGATTCTAAAGCGCATGTTAAAATGTCGCTTAAGAAATTTGACCTTGGATTTACATCTGAAGTTAATGCTGTGCCAGTAAACATGATCGAGATGCCGCAGATTTGTCATTTCTACCCAATCGCTTTTAGCCCAGATGCGAATGCAACGCCAGTTGCTATTCTTGGCCTGCGTGATGGCGAAAACTTATTTGTAAATGGTAAAGGTGAGTGGCTTTCTCAGACATACGTTCCGGCATACATCCGTCGTTACCCATTTATCTTCTCTGAAATGCCTGATTCTGATAAGTTCAGCCTGTGCATTGATAATTCAGATGCTGTTATGGACGAGAAAAGTGAGCAACGTTTGTTTGACGATAAAGGTACGCCCACTGCATTGACGAATAATGCACTTGAGTTTTGTAAGTCATACCACGCGGCGGCGCTTCAGACACAGGGCTTTAGTAAAGCGCTTTCTGATGCTGGCGTACTTGTTGAACGTTCTGTACAGATTAATACTGGTAATGATAAGAAAATCAGCTTCTCTGGTTTCCGTATTATTGATGAGAAGAAACTAGCTGAAGTTGATGATAAAACATTCATGGAATGGCGCAATAAAGGTTGGTTGCCGTTCATCTATGCACATTTATTCTCAGGTTCACAGTGGCAGCGCCTCACAAGCTTATTAAGCGAACGCGCAACTGCGAAAGCGGCTTAATTTAACCTAAGCTACTTTTAAATTTATAAAACGCATGCCACAAATTGTTGGTGTGCGTTTTTTTTCTGTCTTTACAGTGTCGTTACAATATGATAAACCAGCGTTTATACATAATAAAGGCGCAGGGTTGGTTCATGCAACAAGAAGATAAGAAAAAAGAAAACGCTAAGAAGAGTAAAATATCTCTGAGTGCTAAATTCTCTTTAGCAACCTTGGCACTGGGTACAGTTACGGCGCTCGCGGCCTTTAATGGCGCTGCGGGCATCGCTATTTGCGCAGGGATCGTGACAGGTGCAGCAATACCCGTAACGGCCTTTGTCTTATTCACTCAAGGTATGAACGGTTAAGGTTTTACGCGTTATGGTGGCATGATTCTTTGAGCGTTGGGGATAACAAAAACACTTTATGTAATCATTTTCTTGCGCTTTCATGTCGGTCATGATAGATAATTGATTATTAGCAAAATAGATATTTAAGGTGAAGTGCGATGGCAAAAGTTGGTGCGCAGAGAGCGGCAGAGCTTACAGGTAAGTCTAAATCAACGATTCAACGTTCGATGAATGGTGGTAAACTATCTTTTGAGAAAGATAGCGCAGGTCGCCGTGTTATTGACGTTTCTGAATTAGAACGCGTCTATGGCTTGAAACAATCCAGCATGGTTGTTGAAGCACCTAAAGAAGTTGCTAGCACAGCTATTCAGCATGAACTTGATAAAGCGAAAGCGATGCTTGAGACAGAGCGTATGCGTATGCGGATCAAAATGCTCGAAGAACAAACGCTTTCTTTGCAAAAGCAGCTTGATGATATGCTTGGCCAGCGCGATAAATGGCAACAGCAATCTCAGCAATTGTTAATCACCAGCGAGTATACGCAAAAACAAGCTGAAGAATACAAAACAGAGATTTCTGAGCGTAAGCGTAAAGAAGAAGAACGCCGTAAAGCTATGAAAATGAAAAAAATGCAAGAGCAAAACAATGCGGTGCAGGCTGAAGAAGAAGTAAGCGGCATGAGTGTGTGGCAGCGTATTAAAGATAAAGTTTCTGCATAAAACACATTAATTATAAGATTAGGGCCGTTTGTACGGCCTTTTTTTTTGTGTAAAACGCGTTATGATATTATAGTTACACGAAGTTGTTTTTTATTAAAGGTCTGAAGCATTGTTAAGAATTATATTAATGACAGTTATGTTGTCGCTTTCTTTGTCTGTTGTCGTTAGTGAACATGCTTACGCACAAAGAAAAGGTGATATCGTCTTTAAAGAAGCAGAAGACGAAAAGGCCGCTTATGAAGCGATGATCCTCAAAAACTATCGTTATAATAATCTGGACTTCAAAATCATGAATGATTTTTACCAGCGCTGTATGCGGGATGGCTCTAGCGCATTTTTTAAGTGCGAGTGTTTGGCCAATAAGTACATTAACAAAAAAGTGGTGTATGCCGATACGATTACAGATTACGAGATCCATCAGGAAACAGCGAAAGACTGCGTTGATATTACCGCGGTCGCAGGAATGACTTATACGGAGTGTTCAAAACTTGGCAGTGTCGACGCACGTTGGAGTGAAGAGTATTGTGAGTGTTACGCAAATAAATATGCAAAGGAATTTGCTGCGTCTAATGGTTACATGACCAATGGTCAGCAGAAAAACTCTAGAAGCGATGCCATGAAAGAGTGCAACTTTGCGAAGCTGGACTTACTCGAAGCGCAAGAGCGCCGAAGAAAGCTCCAAGCACAATTGGAACAGCAAGCACGAGATCGTATGCGTTAAAAAGCTGCTATGTCAGCCTGTAGCGCCTGATGTCAGTGCATGTGTTTGTCGGGCGCGCTGTTCTTGCCGCCCTTGATGTCTTCATAAAGCCTTGTATGCATAAAGCTATCGACTTTGTTTAGCTCAGTCTTTATGGCCTTCAATATATCTTCATCTGCAATGGCATCGCTATGATGCTCTGCGATCTGGCAAAGCTCGGCGAGCTGATCTGCACCTAAGTTTGCGGAGGAACCCTTTAACTTATGCGCGGCTTGGCACCAATCATTACCGTTATGGTTGGTGAGTGTTTGCTCTAATACGTAAAGGCTTTCTTTCGCTTGCTCTAGAAATAGATTAAAGAATATTTCTTCTTCTTCGTGGTCGTCTTCGGTGCAAGCGCTTAGGCGCTTTAAGTTTACAGGCAGCAGCGACGTTGTAATCGTGTCAGTCAATATTGTGGTTTCCTCTTGTATTGTTATTTCTTGCGTAAAAATTTCGCTGTACCCGTAGGCGTCAGGGGCGGTGTTGGTGAGCTCTGTTGGGCTGACATCTATAAACTTACTGAGTGTTTGGGTCAGTAACTCACGTGTGACAGGCTTGTAAATTAAGTCGTTCATGCCGCTTTCATGGCTTTTCTTTCTAGCGACACGCGTGGTGTCCGCTGTTACGCCAATGATAATGGCGGCGGGTAAATTGCTTTTTTTCTCTAGGTTGCGAATTTCTCGGCTCGCAGCGAAGCCGTCAATATTTGGCATTTGACAATCCATAAATATAATGTCGTGGTGGTGTATGTTGTACATACGTATGGCCTGCTGTCCATTATGGGCTTCATCAATTTGTTTATGGCTGTGGCGTTCAATAAACTTATGCAGCAGCATTATATTGGCGGGGTGGTCGTCCACAATCAGTATTTTTGGCGGTGATAACGCAGCGCTTTTATGCATTAAAGGCTTGCCCATTAAATGGGAAGTTATGACGTGCGATCCTATTATACTGTGTTTAGTCTTTTCGTTGTTTTTGCCATGCTCTGTGAATGGCATGTATATCTTATAGTGTTGTGGGCTACCTACGGGGCCTCGCGCTGAGCTGTATTCAATGAAGCCACCAGCTTTTTCAATTAATGTTTTTGTGATGAAGTGGGGCATGTCGTCATTTGCTGTCGCAATGCCCATTTTGTTTCTCGGCGCGGTGGCTGTAATACTTGCGCATAAAAAACTATCAACGCCATCTGTGTTGATAAACTCTATGTTTAGTTCAATGTTGGCGCTCTGGGTATGAGTGATGGCGTTTTGTAAAGTGTTGTGTAGCGCGACTTTAAAGCTATGAATATCGATATCCATTTTATTGGGGAGGTCGGGGGATACTGTGTAATGCAAGATTGTGTCATGCCAGTGGGCATAAACAGCGCACTTTTCAATTATCTCCGCAATCGAGTTGCGAAAGGAATGCACGGTAATTGGCGGCTGGACCTGTTGATGGTTGTGCAGCTCAATCGTGTGTAGGGCATTTTCTAAATATTGCTCTAGCCGTCCGGTTGATTTTAATATGGCAGTGATGCGCTCTTTATTAACTTTGCTTCTTTGCGTTGCTTTAAGGCTTTCGCAATGCGTAAGAATATCAATAATAAGGTTTCTGGACATCAGGTCAGCTTTGGCTGTGATGTCATTGAGGTGGCTTTGTGCAAAAGTATCATACGCGTGATTTTTCTTTGCGCTGCGGTGATCTTGCCATACGTTCAGTGCTTTATAGCTCATTAAAGCGATCACCACACTTATAATGTTTACTTCCAGCATGGAAAGCGTGCTGGTTTCCCATGACAGCATGAAATTGGCGCTAAGCCCCGCAACCAATAGGGGGGCAAAAAAAGCCAATGATGTTTGCATAAATAACCCGCGATCAACCTGTTGGTTATGATCCCGCTCATGTGTCTTTTTGCTTATTACAGCGTTTATCGTATTCTTCATATGGCCTCGCTTTAACTTTAAACTTTCTATTTTTAAAGCGAATGATGTAAAAGCCTTGTCTAGATGCTTCTTTAATATTAATCGAAAATGCTTATAAAGTTCTTAATATTGAGCAGAATTTGATTTAAATGTGCGCGCCAGTAATCATAGGTATTTGTGCGGAGGATACGAATTTGCATCCTGTTTATAAATGCGCAGTGGAATTAAGTATTTATTTACGGTATTATAGGCATTATTAAGCTGTTAAAAATTCTTTGGAGCAGATTCATGCGATTCATTATTCTTTCACTAGCCCTTATCACAAGCCTGTCAATTGCAGGCAGTGCACAAGCTGAACCAAAATGGTCGTCATGGTTTGGGTGGGATCATGGTTTTGGCAGTCGGTTAAACCCTGCGAATTTTGATTTTTCGCCTTATATGGATGATCCTGCACATAGCCACCCGGTCTATAATGAAAACACGGACTGGCAGCCTTCACACTGGGTTGATCAATTAGAAGGCCGCGCAGAAGAATTTATAGAGCGTGGCTACCGCGGACAAATTATTCATAAGCAAGATACGCGTGACGGCGTACCTGTATTGGTTGTCGGCCCTAATTTTTATATGCTTTCAGCTTATGATCAACGCCGTTATGTGCGTACAATTGATTATATTTATAGCATGACGGCTAGCGCTCCGCACGTCATGATGGTACGCGATTGGAAATCTGGCGCGGTTGTCGGTGCGGTCGATAAACAGCTCGTAACCTTCCAGTAAGCACAGCGGCAATAAGTATCACACGATAACATTGATGATAATGTAGATATGGCTTGATTATTCATGCGATAAACTCTAGTTTTTGGGCTGTAATTAATGGGTTCATACCCTAGAGGGTTAAAGCAATGAGTACAGTAAAAGCGACGGAAACGCCTACGGCTTCACAGCCAGCTGCGCAAGATGCAAGCATTAAAGATTTCTGGCAGCTATTAAAGCCGCGCGTTATGTCGCTTGTTGTGTTTAGTGGCTTTGTCGGGCTTTGGATTGCACCAGGGCGTGAAGAAATGCACCCATTATTAGCGATGATCTCTATCCTCTGTCTTGCCGTTGGTGCAGGTGCGTCTGGCGCGATTAATATGTGGTATGACCGCGATATTGATTTAGTGATGAAGCGGACGAAAAACCGCCCTATACCTCTGGGCCGTATTTTACCAAGTGATGCGCTCGGTTTTGCGATGGTGCTTAGTGTACTGTCAATTACCGTATTGGCGCTGGCGACAAATTACATGGCCGCTGCTGTATTAGCCTTTGCGAGCTTTTTTTATGCCGTGATTTACACCATGCTGCTTAAGCGTACAACGGCGCAAAATATTGTGATTGGTGGCGCGGCAGGCGCGTTCCCACCCGTCGTGGGGTGGGTTTCTGTAACGGGTCAGCTTGACCCGATGGCGTTCTGGCTGTTTATGATTATCTTTCTATGGACGCCGCCACATTTTTGGGCGTTGGCTTTAGTCTCAAATGAAGACTATAAAAAAGCAAAAATTCCGATGATGCCCTTAGTTGCGGGGGACCAATCAACGCGTATTCAAATGCTCGTTTATACGCTCGCGCTGCTTGCTGCGTCGCTTGTGCCTTGGTTTATGGGCTATGCGGGCGCTATCTATGGCGTAGCCGCGATTGTTTTGGGTGGGCTGTTTACGCTGAGTTCTATAAAGGTTTTACTGGACAAATCAGATAAAGCTGCCAAACTTATGTTTGGATATTCGATCCTTTATTTATTCCTTATCTTTTTCGCATTAATGGTGGATCATGGCTGATAGTGATACAAACGACGATATAAAAACAGGTGAAGCTGACGCGCCGAATACGCCGTCTAAGAACCGCCGTTCGCGTAATTATATGATGTTAGCTTTAGTTTTAGGGCTAGTGGGAATTATTTGGGTGGTGACAATGTTAAAACTGACGATAGGAGCATCATGATGCGTAATTTGAGCGGTATTACACGAAACGTAATTTGTAGCGCAGCACTGATTGTTTGTGCGAGCCCAAGCCATGCACAGATGGATTCTGCTGACCCGTGGCAACGTGACCGCGCCGCCCATCAAGAGAGAATGGATGAGCAAGCGCAAGGTTATCATGATAGCTGGGAAAAATATAAAGTTGAGCGTTATAAAGTCGATGCCGTCGGCGTTATCGATAAAGCTGGCGCCCGCCAAGAATTTGATGAAATGCACGCACCTGTGGATTTAAATGCTGAAGATTCAGGTGATGACGCAGGTCTAGACACGGATACAGATACAGAGCTTTTAGAGGCTGCTGAGTAACATTATTTCATATGAGCGCATCTGGACAAACGAATAAGGACTTATTCGTTCAAGCTAAAAATATTTTAAAAACAAATTCGCGCCATGACCGTTATACGGTGCCGAGTGATCGACTTTATCCGTATCAATGGAATTGGGATAGCGGGTTTATTGCCCTTGGTTGGTCTAAGGTTGCATATGAGCGTGCGCTGTGTGAGATTGAATCACTGCTGGAAGGGCAATGGAAAAACGGTATGGTTCCGCATATCGTCTTCCATGAGTATGAGGAAGATTATGCGCCAGGGCCTCTGGACTGGCAGGTGCCTAAGGAATTAACGCATAAATCAATCTGTACATCCGGCATTACGCAGCCACCGATTATTGGCAGTGTATTATATCGCTTATATCAGGGGCGCGATGCGCAGCATGATGATAAAGCGCGCTTTACGGAGCTGTATCAACAAATTAAATCTTATCACCATTGGTTTATGGCGCGCCGTACAAAAGCGCCCGCCCATAACTTATGTCTGTCGCTGCACCCTTGGGAAAGCGGCATGGATAATTCACCGAGCTGGGATAGTTTGATTAAGACGGTACCAGAAGAAAACCTCGCGCAGTTTCGACGTAAGGACTTAAAGGGCGATAATGACGCTGAGCGCCCGCATGATGCCGACTACGCAGCATATATGTCGTTAGTCTATCATTATAGGCGTATTGGTTATGATGCGCCTGACTTGTTACCGCAGGCGCATTTTCGTGTATTTGACCTTGTTCTCAATAGTCTTTTACTTAGAAGTGCGCGTGATATGGCGCATTTGTCATCGGCTTTGGGGGGCGATGACAGCGCTTACTGGCAAGCACAAAGCGCTGCTTTGGAGGTTGGGATACAGACACTTTGGAGTGCGGAGCATGAGGCCTTCTTAAATAGGGATGCCATAACGGGTGAATTATTAGCGCCTGTAACGAACGCATCCTTTCTGCCGCTATACGCAAAGGCGGCAACGCCAAATCAGGCTGCAGCGCTTGCGCGCATGTACCGCGAGTGGCGCGCTATTTATCCTTATGGCGTAGCAACGACAGATCCGCGCGCTGATGAATTTGAAATGCAGCGTTATTGGCGTGGACCGATTTGGTTAAACACAAATTGGATGATTGCTGAGGGCTTTGCGGTTTATGGCTATGATGATATTGCCGCCGAGATTAAAGCGGATAGCTTGGCGCTAATAAGAAAACATGGTTTTTATGAGTACTTCACGCCGGATGGCGCAAAAGGTCTAGGCGCACCTAGTTTTTCATGGAGCGCTGCGCTGGCTTTATATTGGCTAGGTGAAGAGCAGGCTTAGTCTTTTGCTTTAAATTCTAATGACGCCCCATTTACGCAGAAACGTAGCCCTGTTGGCTTGGGCCCATCAGGGAAAACATGCCCCATGTGGCCGCCGCATTTCGCGCAATGTACTTCTGTACGTGCATAACCAATGTCATGATCAGTTGTTTGGCCAAGGGCGCTGTCTTCTATCGGTGCGTAGAATGATGGCCATCCAGAACCGCTATCATATTTATGCTCTGATGTGAAAAGCTGCGTGCCACATGCGGCGCAGGCGTAAACGCCCTCACGTTTTTCATCATTAAGCGGCGATGCAAAGGCACGCTCCGTACCTTTTTCATTCAGGACGCGATGCTGCTCAGCGCTTAATGTCTTCTGATTCTTTGTATCGCTGGGTTTATCGTTCATCTACCATTCTCCTGTATTTTCCATCTCAGCCCACGGCGTTTGCGGGGCGAGGCGCTCACCTTTTTGTAGTAACTCGATTGAGATATTATCCGGTGAGCGGATAAAGGCCATATAGCCATCACGCGGCGGACGGTTAATCGTTACCCCTGCGTCAGAAAGTTTCTGGCAGGTGTCGTAAATATTATCGACTTGAAAGGCGAGGTGGCCAAAATTGCGCCCATTATCATAGTCTTCGCTATCCCAGTTATAGGTAAGCTCTAATGTTGGGGCTTTGTCTTGTTTTGCGTGCTCTACGTCATCTGGCGCGGCAAGGAAAATCAAGCTAAATCGGCCTGTTTCATAATCATCACGTGCAACTTGGACAAGGCCAAGTTTGTTGCAGTAAAAATCAAGTGATTGGTCAAGGTCGTGAACGCGAACCATGCTGTGTAAATATTTCATCTGGGCTTTCCTTGTTAGAGCTTCAACACAAGATAGCGTTTTTTCTGGAAATTTAAAGGTGATAAATAAAAAATAGCGACACGAGGCGCCGCTATTTTTGTGAAATATTACTTTATGCGCAAAGCTGTTTTATGCCGCCAGTACTTGCTCTGCTTCTAATGTGGCAGCAATCGCGTGAATGACAGATGCGATGCGAATGGCGGTTTGAACCTGCGCAGTGCTCAGGCCATGCTTTAAAAGCTCTGCTTCGTGCGAATCGATGCACATGCCGCAGCCATTAATGGCAGATACAGCCAGTGACCATAGTTCAAAGTCGACTTTATCAACGCCAGGATTACCAATAATGTTCATGCGCAGTTTTGCTTGCATGGTCTGGTACGCTTTATTTGATGATAAATGCACGAAACGATAATAAATATTGTTCATGCCCATAATCGCGGCGGCGGCTTTCGCGCCATCAAACGCTTCGGCGCTTAAATATCCTGCGGCCTCGTTTGATATGGCTTTAATTACGTCAGCATTGCGTGATGCAATGGCGGAGGCAAGGAAGCTGCCCCATAATTGTTGTTCGCTGAGGCTCTCATCAGAGGCGAGGCTAGAAAGGTTGAGCTTTAAGTCTTTTGCGTATTCAGGCAGAGCTGATTTTAATGTATCGATCGACATGTGATGTCCTCATCTGTGTTGGTTGTTTGCTTAAAAAAAGTCATAAAAAAGGCCAGCTGAGCGTATCAGCCAGCCTTTAAATGCTTATAAAACGAAGCAAGTTAAAGGAGTAATTTCTTACTCAGCAGCGATTTTAGCCGCTTCGCCTGCAACGTCAATTGTGTCGCCGCCTAATGCGCGGTTACATGGGCATAGCTCATCAGTTTGTAATGCGTCAACAATACGCAAAACTTCTTTCGGGTTACGACCAACGTTAAGGCCGTTCACTGAAACGTGCTGAATGATTCCGTGTGGGTCTACAACATATGTCGCGCGCAATGCAACGCCAGCAGTCATTTCACGAATGCCTAGGCCGTCGATCAATGTACCGTTTGTATCTGCGAATGACCATTGTGGCAATTTCGCAAGGTCAGGGTGTTCACGGCGCCATGCAAGTTTGCAGAATTCATTATCTGAGCTGCCGCCAAGAACAACAACATCACGATCAGCAAATTCTTCGTTTAGTTTTGCAAATTCAACAATTTCTGTTGGGCAAATAAATGTGAAGTCTTTTGGATAGAAAAAGATAACCTTCCATTTTCCTTCAAAACTTTTTTCTGTGAGCGCTTCAAATGCGCTTTCACCGTTTTCTTCGTGTTTCATAAAGCCCGGTTTTACGCCTGTAACTTCAAATTCTGGAAGAATATCACCAATACCTAACATGTATCGCTCCTTAAGGTTTATATGTGGTTTTAAAAATTAATTATGTACTATTTTTGTCATGAATGAGGGCAAAATACAAACGAGATTTTTCACTTTTTGCTATCGTTTTTGTCAATAGATGTATTATACTATCTAGTGATCTTATAAATAGATTGCGTAAAATAGGGAGTATAAAAATGCAACCGACTTACCGACAAATTGAATATCTGCGCGCTGTGGCGGAGTGCCAGTCTTTTAGCGGCGCTGCCAAAATGTGTAATGTGACTCAGTCGACATTAAGCGCAGGGGTTAAGGAGCTTGAAAATATTTTGGGCGTGCAGCTATTTGTCCGCACAAGCCGCGAAGTATATTTGACTCCTGAAGGGCAGGTTTTATTTGAGGATAGCCATAAGCTGTTTGAAGACATGACACAGTTTGTTCAAATTGCTAAGGGGTTTGGATCTGATCGGGGCGGTGTGATTCGTATTGGCATCATCCCAACGATCGCCCCTTATTTGATAAAGCGCGTATATCGTGACATGCAGGCAAAATATCCTGATATGCATATCCATATTCATGAAGATGTCAGCGCGGCTTTGGTTGAACGCTTAAACCAACGTAATTTGGATGTTGTAATTCTGGCTTTTCCTTATCCTATTGGCTCTTATGGTCATGATATTATTGGTCATGACGCGCTGCATTTAGTGGCGCATAAATCGTTAAATATCCCGACCAAAGGTGGAAAAATTAATATGGTATCAATGCAGGATGTACCGATGATTATGCTCGCCGATGGGCATTGCCTGCGCGACCATGCTTTGGCCGCGTGCTCCCTTGGTCGCCGTAATGTGATGCCTGCTTATCAAGCGGTGACAATGGCATCTCTGCTGGAAATGGTCGGTGCAGGGCTAGGCGCAACGCTTGTGCCGCGTTTAATGCTTGAATCGCGTAAGGGCAGTTTGCCCGATGATGTGGTTGTATATGATTTTGAAACGCCCGTGCCAGAGCGGCAAATTGGTATTGTCTGGCAGCGCCGTGATTTGAAACCCTATGCGATGATGATGCGCGATATTTGTCAGGGGATGCTGTAATGTATTAATAGTTTACTTAGGCATATATATTACCTGATATAATTCTGCGCAACCTGTATAGTGTGGCAATAATTTTGGAGTACTCATTATGAAAGCTTGGCCTTTTTTGACTTTATGCGCTGTGCTTAATGGCGCCGCACTTGGTATAGATATATTTAAAGACGACAAGTCATCTGCGACATGATACATCATGCTGGTCTGACGTTGTTATGGGGCAGCTTGGCAACCATAAGCCGTCGAGATGAAAAAGAAACCGATGCCAAAAAGAAGAAAGGTCAAGCGCCTAAAGATGATAAGCGTTTTGATGTTATGTAGCGGAATAGAGCATGCAAAGAAGCGATAAAGGTGCTGATTCTAGCGCCTTTTCTTTTGTCCAGTTAAGTAAATGTCCCACGCATGTGCTTGACATAATGCTGCGCAGGTATTACTGTACATTTTTAAATTATAAAATATCGGAAAAAGAACATGGGCACGAAAACATATCTAGCTCTGGCCTTCTTAACGGCAGCGAACTGTGCGTTGGCGGTTATGAATGATGAGAAGGACAGCGATCTAGCAGCTTATTTATGGGGTGGGGCGAGTGTGCTTTATTTTGCGTCAGCGGGTACAAGTGCAAAAGATAAACGCAGTAAGCAAAAACTAGAATCAGATAAAGTTGATCGCTATGACGTCATGTAAATGAGTTTAAGGCGAGAAGATATTAAAAAAGGCGCCATGAGTTGGGCGCCTTTTTCTTAATCTGGTAAAGTGTGTTTCTTTAAAAGCCAAATGACCAACGCAGGCTCATTGCGTAATCTTGTTTCATTTGCGGCCCGTTAAGGTCTTGATGCAGGGGCCTGCTGGCCTCTATGCCGAAAACATGACCTTTAAAATCCGTGCTTTGCGGTATGAAATTTGCAAATAAGCCAAGGTCCGTCGATTGCCCGCCGTAATTATTGGGGTCAGCCGTCGGCACGGGCGCGGCAATGTTGCTATCACGGCCTTTAATTTTATCTTGGTCTGTGTAACTTAGGCGCGAACCAAGGCTAAGGGCGCTGTTGATTTTGTAACTTGCCCATACGTTAAAAGCATGTTTATCACCAAGGCTGTAGCCTTCATCGTTTTTGCTTTCCAAGCGGATGTCACCTTCATATTGAAGGCCCCACCCCAAGTTTTTACTGTTGCCTGTATAAGTTATCATCGGGTGCGCATCATAAGTGCCGCTGCCAATTTGCATGGCGTAAGGCAGGCGTAAATTCGCTGTTGTCCCCATAGGGGTCAGGACACCATCACTTTCGGTGATGCTGCCGGTTGGAATAGAGAAGCCTGCACCAAAGATGAATTTATGCATGTGATCCTCGTAAAGACGGATTAACGCCGTGCCTTGTAAATCCCCAAGGCCGCTTGAGGCTGCTTCAAAGTTTCCAACTTTGGTCGTGCCTGCCATATTATAGGTAGTGTGATCCATGTCTTTTTGCATGTACATTGCCATACCCATTAATGTAAGCCAATCGGAGACGCCATACATTGCCCCGAACATGTGCATCTGCATATTCATGCTTTGTGGCACCACACGAAAATTAGCAGGCGGTGCATTTGGGTTTGTTGTCGCGAGAACTTGTGCGGCACTCATATCGCTTGTGCCATCGCGCATACCTTCCATGCGCATATAATTGTAGCGATAGCTCACCATCCATTCGCCTTTATCATGTAAATGCGTGCCCATAATGCTGTTTGGCTCAATAGTACTGCCATGGTCATGTGCGCGATTCGTATTTGAAGCACTGATTTCAGTGTGCGCGGCATGATTATGGTGTTGATGAGCATCAGCGGCGTAAGCATGCATTGGTGCGGCTGTCAGTAGGAGGGCTACAGAAAATGCAGATAGTTTTGTATAAGAAAACATGTGTTTTCCTTTCTTTTTTTTATAAAATTTAAGGTGTGTTTTTTTAAAAAAGAAAGGTAGGCGGCGCACGTGGGGCGCTGGTGAGTAGCAAACTTGCATTGTGCAAGTAACTTATCTCATGGCGATAGAAAACAAGTTTATTTAGTAGGCGCGGCTCTATGGTCAAGCTTTGAGGGGCGAGCGCTAATCCGTATTGTTGGTTTTGTAAGCATATTAAGCAGTGGCTTAATGTCGTTTTGTCTGTGCTGTGGGGCTGTTTTTCATCATCTAGGGTGAGGCCAGCGGGCAGGGTGATTGTTTTAACGCCCTGCGCAGTACAAATTTCAATACCAAGGCTAGCTTCAGCTGCGGGTATCCATAGCGCACCGAACACGACTGACAATATTGACAGTAATGTAAGTAAGCAAATTAATTTATCGCGCAAAATAGTCATGGATTACACAGTTATCGTTGATTATTGCGGATATGATATTACCTTCTTAAGGTGTGTGCCATTGAATATTTTAGGGATGAAAAATGACACACAATATTTGTGCATTATGGTATATGCCGTGCTTTTCTTTTGATTTTTGTGACTAAAAGCTTATAATTTCTTGCATTACGCGCCATATTATACAGAATGAGCCATATAAAGGCTGCGTAATAACATGGTCAAACCTTGAAATAATACTGAAGTGTGAATATGGAAGTTTGGATTTTATTTAACGAAGAAGTTGAATCTTCAACCGCAGAAGCGTTTGAGATACGTCGCTTTATGGCAGAAGGCCGTAATATGGGGATTGATGTCAAAGTCTTCCACCCTGAGCAGTTCGACTTGTTGGTGACGGAAGAAGAGACAGATTCGATTCTGATTGACGGTAAGCCTGTCCTGTTACCAGACTTTATGTTGCCGCGTACATATGTGATTGAAACGGGTTATTTTCCTCTGGCTATTTTGCGTCAATTTGAACGTCTAGGCGTCCCTGTATACAATACGGCCTCGTGTATTGAGCGCGTGGCTGACAAGCTGCGTACACACCAAATTTTGGCTGAAAAAGGCCTGCCGACACCAACAACGATGCTTGCGAAATTCCCTGTCGATATTGATTTGGTCGAAGAGCACATTGGCTTCCCAGTTGTCGTAAAAACATTATTAGGCGTTAACGGCTCGGGCGTTTTCTTAATTGAAAACCGCGAAGCTTTCCTCGATTTGATGAATTTAATTGGTGAAACCAACCCGAATATTCAGTTGATCTTCCAAAAATTCGTCGCGGCAAGTAAAGGTCGTGATTTACGCGTATTCATTGTTAACGGCAAAGTCATTGCCTGTATGGAGCGCCGCGCAGCTGCGGGTGGCTTTAAAGCCAATTATTCGCAAGGTGGCTCGGTTAATGAGTTCATTATTGATGAAGAGGCCGCTGAGATTTCTATTGCAACGGCTGATGCGCTTGATATTCAAATTGCAGGTATTGATTTGCTGTTCACTGAACATGGCTATACGATTTGCGAAGCAAATACATTCCCAGGCTTTAAGGGGCTTGAGACTGCATGTGATGTCAATGTACCTAAAGAAATTTTCAGCGCCATGCTTGAGGATTTAGAGGCACGTGGCGGCCCACGCCGGGCGCGTTTAGAAGCATAAGCGATAAAGCTTTATTGACAATTGTCATATTGTTGTCTACCCTCCCTGTATTCCTATAGGGAGGGATTTTTATATGACTAAAAATAGTAAAGGCGTACAAGAGCAGCTAAGTGAGATTTTCAACGCCGATAAAACCGCGTTAACAAGGTTTTTTAATGAAGTCGTTGCCTATGGTATGGACGTCGTTTTAACGTCATGTCTTGAGAGCAAAATTACATTAGGCGCAGTGCAGCAGCTTTCTATAAGGCAGGCTTTCGAAGCAGAGTGCCCGAAGGCATTTGATCGCTTTGCGCGAGATTTCAAAGCGGCTGATATAAACAGCGCCGCTGATTTTGAGGCCTATTATGAGTATCCTGTTTCACTGCGTTATCAGCAAGAATGCGCTATTCAAAAAGATTTATTGGCGCGTGGTTATAATGAAGAAACTGCAGTTCTTGGGCAGCTTGCCTTAGAATCGATTTATCAAGTCACAAAATTGAAATTAAATTAAAAAAAGCGCGGCAAATCACCGCGCTTTTTATGTATCTGTTGTATGGCGTTCTGCTTAATGACGGGTTTCGTCGCCTTTGTCATTCACATTACCGCCGCGTGGCACTGAAGTTTGTGGCCCTGCTGGCGCGCTGTCCTCTTCGCGAACAATACCCTTACCGGCGAGTAAGTCTTTAATCTCATCACCAGACAGTAATTCATATTCAAGCAAAGCTTCAGCAAGTTTGTGAAGGTCATCAAGGTGCTCGTTAAGGCATTTTTCGGCGCGCGTATAGCCTTCTTCGACAATGCGCCGTACTTCGCTATCAACGAGCGAGGCTGTTGCGTCAGACATGTTTTGTGATTGGCCTACAGAATGGCCAAGGAACACCTCTTCTTGATTGCTGACGTAACGTAACGGGCCGAGCTTTTCGCTTAAACCCCATTCCGTCACCATGCGCTTGGCCATGTCCGTAGCCATTGCAATATCACTTGATGCGCCAGTCGTGACTTGATCTGCACCAAAGATAATTTCTTCGGCGATTCTGCCGCCCATGGCAACCGCGAGGTCAGCTTCTAGCTTCGCTTTTGATATGGACACACGATCACCTTCAGGCAGGCGCATAACCATACCTAAAGCGCGCCCACGCGGGACGATAGTCGCTTTGTGGATCGGGTCTGATTCAGGCTCGTTAAGTGCCACAATGGCGTGACCAGCTTCGTGGTAAGCGGTAAGTTTCTTTTCAGCGTCGCTCATCACCATTGATTTACGCTCAGCGCCCATCATGACTTTGTCTTTAGCATCCTCAAGGTCATCACTGCCAACAACGCGTTTACCGCGGCGGGCCGCAAGTAATGCGGCTTCGTTGATAAGGTTCGCTAGGTCTGCACCAGAGAAGCCCGGCGTACCACGTGCGATAATGCTTAAGTCAACGTTGGTTGATAGCGGCACTTTTTCAGCGTGAACGGTTAAAATCTTTTCGCGGCCTTTGACGTCCGGATTCGGCACCACGACTTGACGGTCAAAACGACCCGGGCGCAACAATGCAGGGTCAAGAACGTCAGGGCGGTTGGTCGCGGCAATCAAGATAACGCCTTCATTGGCTTCGAAGCCATCCATTTCTACCAAAAGCTGGTTGAGTGTTTGTTCGCGTTCATCATTACCTCCGCCAAGGCCTGCGCCACGATGGCGACCAACAGCATCAATTTCATCTATGAAAATGATACAAGGGGCGTTTTTCTTTCCTTGTTCAAACATGTCACGTACGCGTGATGCGCCGACGCCAACAAACATCTCAACAAAGTCAGAGCCTGAGATTGTAAAGAATGGCACGTTAGCTTCACCGGCAACGGCGCGGGCAATCAATGTTTTACCAGTACCCGGTGGACCAACAAGCAAGGCACCTTTCGGGATTTTACCGCCAAGGCGCTGGAATTTTTGTGGGTCCTTAAGGAATTCAACAACTTCTTCAAGTTCCTGTTTCGCTTCGTCTACGCCAGCGACATCTTCAAAAGTAACGCGGCCTTGCTTTTCTGTTAGCAGTTTAGCGCGTGAGCGACCAAAGCCCATTGCACCGCCGCCGCCTTTGCCTTGCATTTGGCGCATGAAGAATATCCAAACACCGATAAGTAGCAGCATTGGGAACCATGATAGCAATACGCCAACAAGGCTGATTTTGTTCGGGTCGTTTTGTTCGGCTTTGATGCGAACGGATGTATTCCGGAGTGGGTCAACTACATTTTCGCCTGCAGGGATAATCGTGACAAATTTTTCGCCGGTGCCGCTATATTCGCCCGTAAGCTCTTGGCCGCGGATAATAACGCTCTGTATCGTGCCTTCTTGGGATTCGCGGAGGAAATCACTATAGGCAACTACATTGCCTTGATTTTGCCGTGCGCCTGATGTTTCTTGCGAAAGATTATAAAAGAATGCAAGAAGCAGGATAATTCCAACCCAAATTAAAATATGACGTCCAAATCCGTTCACGTGTGTATCTTTCTTTTCTGTGTACTATTTACAACAAATTTAATGCTCAATAAGCCCCTAGCATAGTAAAGTTATCCTGTGTTTATGCAAGGTTAAAGCGGTAATAATAACAAAATAGATTACGGCGCATAAAAATCTAGAGCGGTGCTTTAAGTTTCTTTTGTTATGTGTAGCTCGCGCGTTTTATTCTTTATTTTAAAAACAGATTTATACAGCGTCGCGCCTTTAAACGGCTTGTCTTCACAGATTATTCGTCCGTAAAGGGATTCGAGCTTTTCACTGCTAGGGGGGTAAGTCATGGCGGCGCCTTGGAGGCGAAATAAAATATGATTGAGAATATTGATGCCTATTTCAGCGGGAATGTTTTTAAACGCATCAAAGTCGATGATATGCCCGGCGTTTGATTGGCTTACCGTGAGCTGGGTGAGCTCTTTGTCTGTGTAGTATCCTAAAGCCGCGCGAGAGCGAGTGAGGCGGCTGATGAGCATGTTGACGCGTTTGGTGCTTAAGCCTTCTTCGCTGAGTATGGCGGCGCTGTTGCGAATGCGGATACGCTTGTAATGTGCGTCTTGATTTGAGGGGTCTTCAACCCATGACAGGCCATTGTCGCGGCAATAGTCTAAAACTTCAGCATGGCTGTGATCGAGAAGCGGCCTAATTTTAAAGAGCCCATCTTGTTCTGTTTGCATGTCCTGCATGGCACAGAGGCCTTTTAAACCGCTGCCGCTTGTTAGGCGGATGAGGAATGTTTCATATTGGTCATCTGCGTTATGGCCAATGAAGAGGGCTTTTATGCCGTGTGTGGCGCAATGTTCACGCATCAGGGCGTAACGTGCTGCACGCGCTGATTCTTGGATACGGGTTTCTGGTTTTTCTGCGTGCTGCCATTCTAGGGTAAAATGCGCTGTGCTTGGCCAGCTTTCGACCCATGCTTTGACTTGTCGCGCTTCGTCAGCCGCTTCAGGGCGAAGTTTATGATCAACGGTTAGTATATGTAGCGTTTTATCGTGAAGTGCGCACCATTTATGGAGCATGTGAGCAAGCCCGATACTGTCGCCGCCGCCAGAGACGCCTATGGCCAACGTATCAGCATGTTCGAGCTGCGCGGCGTAGCGTGTCATCAGCGTCGCAAAGCCAAGATCATTTAGCGGCGATAAGGGCGTGTCGGTTTTGTCTGTGTGTTTAAGAGCAACCAAGTTTCTTTGCTTCTTGCTGTGCGCGGCTGATAACGGGCGTTTCTTTTGTGCCTTGTTTGACCAATTGTAATAAGGCGATGCACGCATCTTCTTTTTTACCTATACCTGAAAGGGATAAGCCTAGCTTGAGCAGGTTATCTTGCGTTTTATTGCTTTTTGGGTGGTCTTGATAGCCTTGGGCAAATATGCGCGCAGCGTCACCATATTGCTTTTGCACGTAAAAGGTCTCGCCAAGCCAGTAGAGTGCATTGGGCGTAAGGTCACTGTCTTTATACGTGTCCAAAAAAGCTTTGAAGCCATCACGGGCAGAATCGTAGTCACCATCTTTAAGGGATGCAAAGGCGCGATCATAATCCTGTGTGTCGCTTTGACCAAAGGTAAAGTTGCTATCTATATTGGGTTGCGCGGCATAACGCGGCGCAGCGCCGGTAGTTAGATTGCCTTGTGGATATGCAGGGACTGTGCTTGGTGACGCATTTGATTGTGTTGCGGACTGCGCAGGGTAAGGTTGATCGCTAATGGTGAGCGGCGCTTTTTGCGCAGCGCGAGGCTGTTGATTATAAGCGAGGCCTGGCGGTACTTGTTGCGGGGCAAGTCCTGTATTTCCATTGTGTGCGTTTTGGCTTTGCAGTTTGCCCAGACGGAAGTTGAGCTCTTCGGTTTGGCCTGTTAACTGCTGAATCTGACGCTCCATCGTGCTAAGACGGTTTTCAATTGAAATGCTGTAGTTTTTTTCAAGCGAGGGGCCTGATGCAACGATCTGTGGGTTTGGCTGCGCAGGTATTTCACCTTTATAGACAGCGCGTGACAGTGTGTTGATGTCACGCTCCATACGCTCAAGGCGTTGATCGAGGTTCTGGGCAAAACTATAACCGCTGCCTAGGGTGGTAGCGGTTATAATAATAAGGCTCATAAATAAATTCTTGCGCATGTGCTTATACATTCTTAATCGTTAATATTTTTTTGATCAGTAATGTATATAGCGCAAAATGTGGGTATTAATCAACCACTGTTACGCCGCGGCGGTTTTGTGCCCATGATGATGGGTTTGAACCAAGAACAGCAGGGCGTTCTTTACCGTAGCTTATAACATTGATGCGCGAACCGTCTACGCCCAGAGCCATAAGGTAGTGGCGCGCTGAATTTGCACGGCGATCACCGAGGGCAAGGTTGTATTCACGTGTGCCGCGCTCATCAGCGTGGCCTTCGATTGTAACATTTACATTTGGATGGTTTTTAAGCCATTCAGCTTGCATGCCCAATGTTGCTTGGCCTTCTGCGTTGAGGTCGTAACGGTCATAGCCGTAAAACACGCGGTCGCCAATGTTGACAACAAGGTCTTGCTGCGTGCCTGGGGCTGGTCCATCAAGGTTTACGGCATCATAGCCGTTGACGCCATTCGCTGCAGCGCCTGTAATGCCTTCTCGGTCACTTACAGATAGATCAGTTTGTGATGTGTCGCCAGAACATGCTGTAACAGTAAGTACTAGGCCTAAAACGATAAAGTGACGAAATGACATTTAAATGGTCCTCTTAATAACAATATATATAAAACGATAGACTCGTCTTCTAAAGAACAAGAATAGGAATTTGCGGCGTACACTGCAAGGGGCTGTCTATGATGTGGGGCTGTTTTATACCCAGATTTGTTTTGCTCTATATAAGTTCTTGGTGGATTTGTTCGATAAACATCAGGGCATCCGCGCGGTCATGTTCATAGGGCGTCAGATTAATATATTTTTCTAATGTTTCTATCGCGGCCTTACTCTGTGTGTTCTTAGCCTGTAATACACCTTTGTCTAGGAGTAGCTTATACTCATCAGGTGCGACTTTTTCTGTTGCGATGACGGTATCTAATGCGGCTTCATAGTCCTCTGCGGCGATTTGCCGTTTTTTAATATTATTTTGTAAACGCACGAGCATGTCTCGTTTTGATGCTGGCTGATAATAGCTCTGGTCAAGCTCGGCATCAGGGCCTTTGACATGTTTGATGATTTCACGCAGCTCGGCTGCGCCTGTAACGCGGGCAAGGTTAAAGGGGTCAAACAAGATTTTTTGGCCGCTGCCTGTTAACCGGACAAGAAAATGACCAGGGAAGTTAATGCCCTCAGCTTCCCATTCAAGACGCTCGCAGACTTCTAGGTATAATATAGAGAGTGCAACAGGTAGGCCGGTTGTGTTGTCAATCACGTAACACATATCGGCATTATCAATAAGGTCGTAATGCTCGGCGTTGCCGCGATAGTTGTTATCTTCAACTAAGACCGTTTGTAATGCGTTTAGCTTTGCCTCGGCATGATCAGACCCTTGATGGGCGAGCATATTATGTGCATCCTTTACGAGGCGGTCAACTTCTAGGTAATAAGGGGCGAGCGAGCGGTTTGGGTGGCGCAAGGCAGAGAATGCAAGCGCACATTCAAACAGAGCCATATCCTGCGCAGGCTTCTGCCCTTGCTGCGCTAAAAAATCGAGTAAATCAGTTTTGTTGTTTTTAAGCATCTGGCCTTGGCTCGTTAGTTTAATGGGTATATTTCAACTGGGGGCATAGGGGCCGCGGTTAATGACTGCGGCGCGCCTGTGCTTGCCGGCGCGGCTGATGTGCTTGTCATTGTTGCAGGCGGCGCAACGGTTGGTGTTTCTGTGCCCCACTGTGCTTTTTCAATTTCTTCTATCAGGCGGATATAACTCACCACCTGCTGTACGTTTGAAATTGTACGGGCAATTTCAATGATGCGGTTGGTTTCGGCCTGTGAATGCGCGACGCCCATCAAATAGACAGTGCCTTGTACGGTATCAATTGTATAGTTAATCGACTGTACTTCTTTGTCGAGCGTAATTTTTGTACGGATTTGTGTGGTGATCCACTTATCTGAGAGGAAGCTTTTGACTCCCGCGCTTTCTGCGACGCGAATCTCGTTTATTACTTGTTCAACGCCTTGTGGTTGCCACGCTAGGCGAATCGCCTCTACGCGGTGGGCAGGGTCTTGGACAATGCCTGTTACAAGTACGCGGCCTTTTTTAACGGTAAGGTCAAGCTTAGCAAATGTTTTTACATTGTATTGGAACCATGCTTCGCTGATTTGTGTACTGATCCAAAAATCTTTTGCAGACTGCGCAATGCCGCCATCTCTTGCGGCTGAAACGCCAACAACAGCGCCCGCGCCTGTGGCTATGCCCAATGCTGTGCAGCCTTGTAGCATTAAGGCACATAATGTGAGGCTGAGAAGGGCTGTATTTTTGAACGTCATCGGTTGAACCTTACTTTTGAAAACAGGCGTTGGGCTATTTAAAGAATCCACGCATTGGGAATATGCTTGATATAGTATGGTGGCGCACAGGCCATAAAGTCAAAGCGAAGTGTAAAATTAGGATCATTTCCCTGCGTATAAACTGAATGATGTGCAATATAATGGCCTGCTGCTTTACATATGCGTTTTTGCGTCTTGATGGGAATGGCGTGCAAGGCATCATATTTATTACTGCGATATTTAACCTCAACAAAGGCAATGCAGTTTTTCTTTTTGGCAATGATGTCGATCTCGCCAACGCCCGTTTTGTAATTTTTAGCGATGATTTTATAGCCCTTTAAGCGTAAGAACATCCGCGCAATATATTCGGCGGCATAGCCAGCCTTGTAAGATTTACGGCCTTGTTCACCTTTATTTAAAGAGGAGGGCTTCATGATTGGTTTTTTAAATCAAGGGCGCGTTGATAAATTTCTTTACGCTTTTGTCCTGATAAGGAGGCAACCATATCAACGGCTTCGCGTAGGGGCATATCGGCCATTTGCGCAGTTAACAACGCATCAATTTCTTCGGCGCTCATTTCGGTTTTATCCGTGTCGGATGGTGGGGCGATCACGAGGACGATTTCGCCTTTCGGCGGCCCATCAGCTTCTAATGTGGCGATAAGGTCTGCTGCGGTGCCGCGTCTGATTTCTTCAAAGCGTTTGGTGAGTTCGCGGGCAATGGCGACGTTACGATTGCCCATGACGTCTAAAATTGTACGCATGGTCGCAAGTAGGCGTGGCGCGGTTTCAAAAGTGATCAGCGTGGCCTGCGTCTTTTTCCAGTCATGCAGTAAGTCTTCGCGTGCTTTTTGTTTGCTCGGCACGAAGCCCAGAAAGCAAAACTTATCACTTGGCAAGGCCGAAAGCTGTAGCGCCATTAAAGGCGCACTGGCACCAGGCAAGCTTGTGACATAATAGCCTTGGTCGGTGACCTCTTTGGTGAGTTTATAGCCTGGGTCTGAAATAAGCGGCATCCCCGCATCGCTCATCAGGGCTACGATTTTTTTGTCAGCGAGGGCACTCAAAATTTTATCTCTTTTTCGCTCATCGCTATGGTCATTATAAGAAATTAACTGGGTTTTGATGCCAAAATAGGATAGTAATTTACCACTAACACGGGTATCCTCACACGCAATAAGATCAGCGGATTTTAGCAGTTCTAAAGCCCGCAGCGTTATATCTTGTAGGTTGCCAATAGGCGTGGCCACCAGATAGAGGCCAGATATAAAGTGCTGAGTCGATTGATTTTCTGAGGGGTTGACCATTACGCTGTGCTGATTTACCAATGCTAGAGTTGTTTGCTGACTATATATACTTAACCTTTTAATCGGGCTTTTGCTAATGCGCAATTATCTTTTTCAAAAAACACTATTAATGTTCTGTGCTGTTTTGTTTTTAAACGGCTGTGTGAACTCCGCAGGGTATCGTAATCCGTGGAAAGTTAGCCGTCAGGATGATGTGCAAGCAAGCCAAGCACCGAGCGATCTAGCGCGTCCACAAGGCTGGCAGGCCTCTGCCGGACAAGCGAGGCAAAACACGCAAGGCGCAATGGTTTTAGGGGGCACTACGCAAGGCGAACATGGCACGCCATATAATGGCGTAATGGATTATGGACAAGTTGGTATGTCTGCGCAAAGCGTACCGACAGGGGACTATGGCCTGCAAGGCGGCGCTGGCCTGCCGCCAAGCAGCGCGGCATCTGTGCGCGTCGCATTGCTGGCGCCATTAACGGGGCAAGCCTCGCATTTAGGACAGGCCTTTTTAAATGCGAGTCAAATGGCACTATTTGATTTGAACATGGCTGATTTCGAAGTCGCGCCGTATGATACGCAGTCGACAGCCGCAGGGGCAAAACAAGCAGCGACACAAGCTATTAACGAAGGTGCGTCATTGATTATCGGCCCTTTATTTGCAGATTCTGTGCGCGCCGTACGCGGCGTCGCTGCACGTTATAATATATCCGTTATTGGTTTTTCGACGGATTGGACAACGGCGAGCGAGAATAGCTACGTTATGGGTTTCTTACCATTCACGCAGGTGCAGCGCATTGTGCAGCATGCCGCGAAAAAAGGATATAAGCGAGTTGGCGTTATTGCGCCGGATGACCTGTACGGTCAGGCTGTTGTGAATACATATTTAGAAGAAGCTGCGCGTTATGGCATCCACACGGTTGATGTGCTGCGCTTTAAAGGCGGCGCAGAAGATTTGGCGTTACGCATTAGAGAATTTGCGAAGTATGATGATCGCCGTGATGCGGAAGGTGAGCTATTACCGCAATATGAGTTGCCTTTTGATGCTGTGTTAATGGCTGTGGGGAGTGAGCAAGCTATCGCTGTCTCTAACCTTTTAACTTATCATGATTTAGATCCGCGGCGTGTTGCCCGTCTCGGCACAGGGCTGTGGGATGACACCTCACTTATTGGTGAAGACAACCTTGCGGGCGCTTTATTCGCCGCGCCGTCACCAAAGTTGAGGAGCTCATTTGTTGCCCGTTATAAAATGTTATTTGATACGCGGCCGCCGCGCCTTGCATCGCTGGCTTATGATGCCACGGCGCTGTCCATTGTGCTGGCGAAGCATGGCATAAACCAAACAGGCGTGCCTGCATTTGGACGTGAATCTTTGATGAACCCGAATGGATTTGCAGGGATTGATGGTATTTTCCGTTTTCACTCTAACGGGTTGATTGAACGTGGCCTCGCTGTGCTGCAGTTTAGCGGCGGACGCATACGCGTTGTCGAAGATGCACCGTCAACATTTATGCGTCCGAACTTGTAGGCGGCGCAACCTTATTGCGTAATGTAAAGGTTTGAAAGCTCTTTGCTGATTTGTTCAAAGGTACTGACCAAATCATCCTGTGACGGCGCGTCAAAATACTTTGTCGGGGTTGATGCGCAGCGTTCGTAATATCCTTTGGTGCTGCTGCTAACCCCACTACTGAACGTCACTGTGTAGATTTGGATGCCTTGTCGTTTCATTTCGGTGCAGACTTCTTCAAATCTATTGTTTAAATCGGATACGGACACATTGTGTGTACGCGTGCCGCCATAGGCGCTATAGCTGCTGTTCATTGTATTGTTACCATCCGTCATCATGACAACAACTTTCTGCCAAATCAGGTCGTCGAAAGGCGCGCCTTCTTGAAATGGGAAGTTAGGAGATAGCATCCGGTACCCCCAGACCATACCCAAATTACCATAGGTGAAGCCGTAAGCTTCTAAATCTTGGATCTCGCTTTTTAAGTATTCAACGTCACTGGTTAAAGGCACAACATAAGCCTCGTTACATTGATAGTTCGGACCATAGCGGTCGTTATAATAATTAGCATTTCTGCGTGTGCTGCTGCTGGTCGCATCATTGAAATAAGCGCGATACATCTCCCATGTCCAGTCAGCTTGCGAATTTTCGGTGTCTTCTGGGTTATCGCGCGCAAGGACGCAGCCATGCCACTCTTTGCTACGGCTTTGGTTAAACTCGATATCAGATGGTGGGTCTATGTAACGGTCACTGCTGGGGGTGGTGACAAAAGGATCGCCGTAATCACTGCCATCAGGGTTTTTGCCAATGCCATATGGCCCCACATTTACCGCAGAGCTATAGGGCACCATGCCGATTTTAATCGTGTCATCTTCGTTTGAGCGATCATATAGAATATCGACAAAGTTTGTCGCAGCAGTACGTAAGGCTGCAATGTTGTTATTGGAACTCATAGAGCCGGTGACATCAAGAACCATCATCACTTCAATGCCGCGCACCTCACGGACAACTTTTGTTTCAGATGATGCCTCAGCGGTGTCAACGCCAATGAAACGCAAGAAGATTGTGTTGACGTAAACTGAAGCTGAGACAGATAGGCTGTCGTCAGTAATGCTGATTATAATGTCTTCTATATCTCCGAGCTTACTATCGGCATAATTGGCGGCGATGAAATCATAAACACGCTGGCGAACCTCATCCTCTGAGAGTGATGATGAGCCTGCGGCGGCAAGGGCTGCGGCGTCAATTGCATGTTCAAGGCGTTTTTTAGCAAGGTAAATCTGCCCTGAGTCAATCGCGATGCCCATTGAGCCTAAAATGGCAGGGATCGTTAAGCTGATTATCACTGCAGATGCGCCAATTGTTTGCGTTAGGTAAGCGCGTATTAGCCCTTTACCTGCTTTTTTCCATCTCATAATTTGTTCTCTCATTCTTCCTCACACACACTCTTTTTATTTGTTTTTATTCAAAATAGACAACGGAACTTTTGCGCCCTCTTGTATAAGCGACTTCGCTCATATTAAATTCATCGACTAGGAACGCCCAGAAAAAGGGCACGTAAGTATATTGCATTGTGACGCCTAGAACGCCTTCGCCCGGATTGGCCAGTTGGTCCATGGTTGAAGTCATATCCTCGGCGCCACCGCTATAGCCAGATGATGTGACTTGTCCTTCTGTAACGAGATCCCCGTCATTATCAAAGCGGATGCTGAGGATTTCATATTCAAGATCAGCACCATTATAAGGTGACATGGCAAGGCGGCCTGCTTCTATGGCATCGTCGATGTTTTGCTGCGAAGCGATAGGGACGCGGGCGATAAGGTCTGCCGTGACTTGCGATGCAGTCATAACTTTTTGGTTGATGATCATGGCTTGCCCCATGTCATATGTGCCCATTAAAAGGGAAAAGAGCACAGGGAAAATCATTGCAAACTCAGTTGCTGCAAATGCTTTCTCTTCTTTTAGCCATTTTTTTATCTGTCTTAGCATTTCCACCACTCTAATCGTCAAAATCATAAGGTTCGGTTTGCAATACGATGGTTGACATCATTAACCGCGTGTCGCTGCCGGGGTCAGAGAAGAACTCACTCATTATCGGCGTTTTAAGGGCATATTGATAAACGGCGCGGATGAGGACAACATCACTGACGCCGCCAGCGTCGAAGCCTTGGCTATCAAAGCTACCATCCGGATTGAATTGGGCGTTATTCGCGCCTGCACCGCCAAAACCGCCATCAATTGTTATAACTTCATATTCAATGTCATTGCAGTTTGCAAGCACGCTCACGGCGTCACAAAGGGCGTCTTCAAACATAGCTTGCGCATTACCGGATTGTTGTGCCTGACCAGTACGTATGAGCCGCGAGGCATCGGATGTAGCGCCTTCTAAAACTATGGATGTTGTAAACATTAGGGCAACCTCAATGATCCCGAGGAGGAAGTAAACAAGCGGCGCGGCGACAAAGGCGAGCTCAATAGCTGTCGTGCCTTCAGCGTCTTGGATATAATTTTCCATCGTGCTTCTTATGTTTCGCATCTACACACCCTTAAGCGCCGAAATTTGGCGTTTAACTTTATTGTTTATATAAAACTTTTAAACTCTCACACAGGAACCTTGGCCAAGCGGCATTAGTTCCACTCACCATCATACAGGCTGTACGTTGCTAATTTCTTAATAATACATGGCTTTTTAGGGGTATTTATTTCAGTTTTTATCGGGCGCACGCAGGGCGTCGGCCTCGATAGGGAAGCCTTCGGCGTCGAGCCGTATCTCACCAGTGACCTCTTCGCCCCAGCGTTCTTTTAACGCGGCTATACGGTCATCAATGTGGTTGAGGCGCTTTTGACCTTTTTGCACCATGATGTTGGCTGTGATGCCGACAATAGCCCAGTTTATTAAATACCCAACGGCGGCTGCAGCATAAATAATAGATATAGTTAACGGGTCAGAGGCGATAATCAAAGCGTAATCAATCGTGTGGTTGGTGGTGATGAGGTCAAGAAGGAATGGGAATGCGCCTGCGAAGTTCAGGAATCCTATTGTGTAAGACTTTAGGCGTTCTTTGCTGTTGTCAGCGATGAGTGCAACGAAAGTCGGGATCATTGCGATAAGTAGAAAAACCGCAGACGCCATAAAAATCGTCGCGGTGATAATGACCATAGACAGCAAGATTTGTCCTTTTAGCCCAAGCTTATTCTTTTTCTTATTCTTTTTTACCATGAGTTAAAAAAGCCCGCCTTTAGAATATTGTAAAAATGTTGTCGCAAGAATGACGATACCTGCGATCAGGCCAGATATAATAGATGCGATTTCGTAACCTGTACCATAACCAAAGCGCTTGTTGTGTTGCAGTTGGTCTTCTAGATGCACATATTCATGACGAAGAGTTTTGTATTCCTGTAGGGCTTTTATAAAGGCAGCCTTATCATTTTTTTTCAGCTTTTTGTCGTTTAACAGCGCCGCTAGTTTAGGCAAGTTCCCGTTATCTGCAAGGCCGGCGGCGAGCTTCTTTATTTCTGTTTTTTTGCTGCGGTCATGGTAGCGCTCAAGAAGCGGAGATAGGTGCATTAACAAAGCTTTGCTTAGATGGGGGAGGGCCATCATGCCTGCGCGTTCTTGGATCGTGGCATAGATGTTTAATAGAGCAAGGCGAGAAACCAGCACTTCAAATGAATTTAATGCCATGAGCTGCCGCTCAATAACCTTTTTATCACGTGCCATCAAGAAGCCGGCGATATGGCGATCAACAAAACCTTCTGTTTTATGTGTCTTTGAACAAATGTCTTCTAATGCGATCAAGAGGTCTTCAGGTGACCTGACGCAATAGTTTTTAAATACAGGGCTGAGACAGGGGGCTTCATGGCATAAGAAATATAAATTGCCCTCAAGGCCAAAGCCGAGTTTTTTTTGTATGGAGTTGACTTGTGCAGATTCAAACTTTGACTTTATGATCTGTGTGTCCATTTCGGAATCTTCGGCGAGCTTCGCCCAAAAACCGACAAGATTGTACCTGATTATTTCTTCAAAAGATTTTGTGTCTGCGCTGTTGCCAAAGAGGTATGCCGCCAAATAACCAAGGCCTTCGGGCATGGCTCTTAAGTTTTTGTATATTATTGGTGTCTGGTTATAGAGCACGTTTATTGTTTTGCTTAGTAGGCGGTCTGGGTAGCCGCCATCTTGGCCATTAATTTGCGCGGATTGCTTCGCATCATGAAGGTCTGTTGTTATCCTGTCATTGGAAAGCGAACGCTGTACCCATGTTTCAAAGGCATCGCTTTGAATTGTCTCTTTTGCCGTTGTCGGGTTTAGTTGTAATTCATAGGCAAGGCCTTCTGGGCGAATAGCGCTCACATTGTCATATTCATACGCGCGGACGGCCTTAGCAGGCGTGTGGCGGCCTTTCTTTGGGCCTAGGCGCTTGCCGTCTAACCAAGCAAGGACCTCTTCAATTGTCCAGCGCTGTAGCCAGTCATCATGGAGCATGCCGCGTAGCAATTCCATTAATGGGCCTGTATTGCGCTGATGCGTCGTGAAAAAACTATATGTTCCATGTTCAATACGTTGGCGCATAATGTCTTCTTCACGCATATTTACAAATGGGTCATCTTTACGCATTAAGGTCAGAATGGTTATGCCGAGCGCAAAAATATCATCAGAGAAAGACGATACGCCGCGCGCATAAGCGGGGGTAAGGGCTTTTTCAATCGGCATATAAATGGAAGGTTGATGATATGTAGGCGGTGCAGAAAGCGATTCGCCGAGGATAATATGATCGTAATTAACAGCGCCGCCGTCATATATATTTGTTGCACGTATGCCTCCATGCACTAAATCCGCATCACGAAGCTCTAGCATCAGAAAGATCAAAGGTTTGACGATAACATTCATCAGTCTCTCATGCTTGATCCCGAGTGCTTGCGGTTGGCTCGCGGGTAAAATAGGCTTGCCTAAAGTGTCCTCATAGACAAAAATATAGCGTTGGCGGTTTTCTGGTGGCCAAAAAACAACACCCGCGGCGACTATGCGGACAATGTTGGTGTTGGCGAGCTGTGAAAATTTACTAGTTAAAAAGGTGCGGGGCACAAGAAAATTTTCGCATAAAACGGCGAAACACGCTTTGCCACTGCTCAATTTCGCGGCGTAAGCTTTGAGCTCCCCCGAATCAAGGTGCGGCATGGGGCGGTCACACATGATTTCGATGTCAGTACCAAGCATTGCAACGTTGCCAGCAGGTAGCCCCGCCGCCGCCGCACCTGGGGCAGGGCTGTTACCTGTGTTTTTATCTGTTGGTTTATTGTCGTCTTGCTTTTCTGCCAAAACGGACCTCATGCTTTTAATCGGATGGTAGCTTTGGTGTAGAACTTCTTTATACACTAAAATACATTTTACTTTGTTTTGGGGCGTTTTGGAACCCTTGTTTTTTAAGGGCTAGTTTAATCGTGGTTTGCATATTAGACTGTTTTACGCTAGGGCTGTTAAAGTGAATAAAAAAAGAAGGTCGCCATATATTTAGGGCGAAGAGATTTATATGAATAAACGTTATTTTGGTACAGATGGCATTCGGGGCTGTGCAAACAAGTTTCCGATGACAATAGATTTTATCCAGCAGGTCGCGGTTGCCGCGTCGGCGTGCATGATACACGGCGTGGATGATATACAAACAAAGCGCGTTGTGATTGGTAAAGACACGCGCGAATCTGGCTATATGCTTGAGCAGGCTTTGGCCTCGGGTTTTTTATCTATGGGTGTGGATGTCGTGCTGTTGGGGCCGCTTCCAACGCCAGCGGTCGCGATGCTCACACGTAGCTTACGCTGCGACCTTGGTATCATGGTGTCGGCATCACATAACCCTTACCGTGATAACGGCATTAAGATATTTGGCGCAGATGGCTATAAAATATCGGATGAAAAAGAATTGGAGATAGAGGCTTTTATCGACAAGGGGGTTGATGATTCTGTTTATGTTGATGGTGATTTAGGCAAGGCGAGCCGACTTGATGATGCGCATGGGCGTTATTTGGAGTACGTAAAATCAGCCGTTCCGCGCTTCTTTGATTTTTCAGGCATGAAAATTGTCGTCGATGCGGCCCATGGCGCCGCTTATAAGATTGCCCCTAAATTACTGTGGGAGCTCGAAGCTGACGTGATTTCCATTGGCGTGAGCCCGAATGGCCGCAATATCAACGCCGAATGTGGCGCAACAGATACTAAAGCTTTGCAAGAAGCTGTTAAAGCACATGGCGCGGACATTGGCCTTGCGCTTGATGGTGATGCTGACCGCTTGATTGTTGTTGACGAAAAAGGCAACAGGGTTGATGGCGATCAGCTGATGAGCGCGCTCGCGATTGAAATGCATAAAAATGGTGAGCTGCAAAATGATACGATTGTTGCTACGGTCATGTCTAATTTGGGCATGGAACGCTTTTTAGCGGATGCCGGCATAGAGATGAAGCGGACAGCGGTTGGAGATCGTTACGTCGTCGAAGAGATGAAAAACGGCGATTTTACTTTGGGCGGCGAGCAGTCAGGCCATATTATCTTGGGTCACCACAGCACAACTGGTGATGGCCTTTTGGCGGCTATGAAAATATTACAATTTCTAAAACAAACCGCGCGTCCCGCTAGCGAGGCGTTGCGTCTGTTTGAGCCGATGCCGCAGATTCTTAAAAATGTACGTTTTGAAGGGGATAGCCCGCTAGATAAAGCCGAAGTGCAGGACGCGATAGCGCAGGCCGATAAAAGCCTTGATACAACGGGGCGCGTTTTGGTGCGCGCATCGGGGACAGAACCACTTATTCGCGTGATGGCTGAGGGCGTTGATACAGGGCGTGTTTTAGATGTCGTTGACGGGCTTTGTGCGCTTATTCGCAAGTCTTAATTTGGCGTAATTTGCCGGTAATAGGCTGATAAGCCACACGAATAAAAATAGCGCTATTCAGGTTATCTATCAAGTTAGCGCGAGGATAAATTAACATTTTGGCAAATTATGACTTTACATTTGTCGTGTAATCGTTAATCTGCATATTGGATTTTCAATAATATGAGGGTTCTGCGTATGGGAAATAAAAAGCATTTATAAGCTTTACCGATACGTGAATTAAAAATAAAAAAAGTATATAACAGGGAGAATGATTGTCATGCAAAATGATATTGTATATCAACGTATTGAGGCTCGCATCGTCGATGACATGAATATGTTCAAAGTTGATGAAGCTTCAGACCTGCTAGTTGCGCGCGCAATTATGCTAGAAACCGAAGCTGAAACCGTCATAAATTTTTTTGGTGACGATGTATTCCAAAATATCTTTACGAACACGTCTATTGTCGCAGCTGAAGAAGCTGTGCTTGCGCGCCAGAAGAAAACCTCGCAAGGTTTTCGCCCGCGTACTACGGCGGCAAACATGAAAATTCGCCCAGAGATTAAAAAAATTCTAGACAGTTGGAGCGCTGATAATCTTGCCGGTAAAGTCGTACGGCCAAGTGAGTTGCTTGCCCGTGTTCTGGAGGATGATGATACATCTAAGGCGGCGAATGTTTTTAAAGCTGAAGGCGTTAACGCAAAAGGTCTTCGCTACGCAGGTACGAACCATCAGGCTCCACCACCGAGCATCACAGGTATTAAAAAATTCTTTGAAGATCCATTGCTTGCAAACATGAACAAGCAAGCCTCTAACGGTGAGTTCGAACCGTTTTTTGGTCGCGAAGAAGAAATTGACAAAATGATACGTATTTTGTCGCGTCAACGTAAACCTAACCCAGCGTTGGTTGGTGAAGCGGGCGTTGGTAAAACAGCGTTAATCGAAGGCTTAGCTGCGCGTATTGAAGCAGGCGACGTGCCAGATGTTTTAAAGAATGCACAAATTGTAAGTCTTGATGTTGGTCAGCTTACTGCCGGCACAAAATATCGCGGTGAATTTGAAAAACGCGTAAAAGAGCTCGTTGAAAAATTAGAACAAGCAGAAGATGTTGTGCTGTTTATTGATGAATACCACACTGTTGTTGGGGCGGGGTCTGCGTCAGGTAGCTTGGATTTATCGAACATGCTTAAGCCATTATTGGCACGTGGCAAAATTCGTATGATTGCGGGCACAACGCCAAAAGAATATAAAAACACCATCCGTAAAGATGCTGCGCTAAAACGCCGTACGCAAGAAGTCCGTGTTGAGGAACTTAGCGAAGGTTATACAGTAATGGCTTGCCGTAAGTCTGTTGATGATATGCTTTCTGTGAAGCATGGCGTTGATTATGATGATGACGCAGTTAAAGTTGCTGTGCGCATGGCAAAACGTTACATGCCAGAAGGCAAGTGGCCTGATACGCCGCTTGATATTTTGGATGATGCAGGCGCGCATATGCGCGTTAAATATAATGATATTAATGAGCGCAAGAAACACAAAGTGACCGTTAATGATATTATGCGTATTATTGCTGAAAATACAGGTATTGAATCTGCGCGTTTAGACATTGGCGATGGTCAGCAAATGAAGTCGCTTACTGATAGCTTAAAAGCCAAAGTATTTGATCAAGACAAACCTGTTGAAGCATTATCACGCGCCTTTAAACGTGCAAATGCAGGCATGGGCCGTTTAAATGGTCCAATGGGCGTTTATGTTTTTGCAGGGCCAACAGGCGTTGGTAAAACAGAACTTGCGAAAGCTTTGGCTGAAGAAACAGGCATGCACTTTGCGCGTTTCGATATGTCAGAATATGCAGAGCAACATTCAGTGTCCCGCCTTAAAGGTGCGCCTCCGGGTTACGTCGGTCACAGCGATGGTGGTCAGCTTACAGAAGAAATTCGTCAGCATCCTTATTCAGTTGTATTGCTTGATGAAATTGAAAAAGCACATCCTGACGTCATGAAGGTATTCTTACCAACATTTGATGATGCACGTATGACGGATGGCGAAGGCAATACAGTTGACTTCAAGAACACATTTTTCATCTTAACAACCAACCTCAAAGATGACAGCGTTGCTAAAGGCACACCTGGATTTGCTGCGGTAACTGGTGATGAAACCGCGAGTGACCCTTACCTGAAAGCGATTAAAGATAGGTTCCCTGCGGAGCTTCATAACCGTCTAGATGACGTGTTTGCTTTTGATCATTTAAGTGAGAGTACTGTGCGTATGGTTCTTGATAAGTTGATCAAGAAACGTACAGACCAGTTATTTGCTGATAAAGCGATTGACCTTGTGATTACAGATGCTGCGCGCGATTTAATTGCCGCGGCTGGGTATGACAAGGAAATGGGCGGACGTCCAATGGATCGCGCGATTGATAAATATATCGCGACCGATGATTTGATAGATGAAATATTGTTCACCGACCTTAAAAACGGCGGCACAGTAAAAATAGATGTCAAAGATGGCGAGATTACGCATGAGTTTAATGCGCAGGCACGCGGAGCATCACAGCAAGCAGCTCCTGACAATAAAAAGGCGCCATCACAGAAAAAAGATGGCAACGGCCCGATTGCTCAGCCTTAATATTTAAGCTTAGATAATTTTGAAGAGCGCGCCTTATGGCGCGTTTTTCTTTTGCCCGAAGATAATTTGTTTTTGCCTTGACGCAAAGCAATGAAATATGCGAGTACTAAGCGTAATTTACTGGTATTATTCAGTACGTAAAATTCCCTTACCATTGAATTACGTTTTGAGCTGCGCAACGACTGCGCGGCATAACTGTGTTTTTAACTATCTGTAGAGATATAAGGAAAATTAAAATGGCAAATGTTGCGGTTATTGGTTCCCAGTGGGGTGATGAAGGCAAAGGCAAAATCGTTGATTGGCTTTCTTCGCGCGCTGATGTTGTTGTGCGCTTCCAAGGTGGACACAATGCGGGTCATACTTTAGTGATTGACGGCGTTGAGTATAAATTAAGCCTTTTGCCATCTGGCATTGTGCGCGGCGGTAAAATTTCCGTGATTGGTAATGGCGTTGTGGTTGACCCATGGGCGCTCCTCAAAGAGATTGGGGTTGTTTCAGCCAAAGGCGTTGATATTGGCCCTCATAATTTAAGGCTTGCTGAAAACGCAAACCTGATTTTGCCTGTACATCAAAAACTAGATGCCGCGTTAGAAGCTGCGCGCGGCAATGAGAAAATTGGCACAACTGGGCGCGGTATTGGCCCTGCCTATGAAGATAAAGTTGCACGTCGCGGCGTGCGCGTGTGTGACTTGCGTGATGAGACTTTATTGCGTGAAAAAATTGACAATCAATTGCTGCACCATAATGCTTTGCTAAAAGGCCTTGGCGCAGAACAAATTGATGCAGATGGCGTGTTTAATGACCTGATGGAAATTAGAGATCAAATCCTGTCTTTTGCTGATGTTGTGTGGCGCACTTTGGAAACGGCAAAGCTTGAACGTAAGAAGATTTTGTTCGAGGGCGCGCAAGGTATCATGCTTGATGTTGATCATGGTACATACCCATTTGTAACCTCGTCGAACACGATTTCCGGTCAGGCTTCTACAGGTTCTGGCGTCGGTCCTAAATCAGTTGGCTATGTTTTGGGTATTACCAAAGCCTATACAACGCGCGTAGGCACAGGCCCGTTCCCAACAGAGTTATTCGATGATGATGGCGAGCGTCTTGGCAAACGTGGCCGCGAATTTGGCGTTGTCACCGGCCGTAAGCGTCGCTGTGGCTGGTTTGATGCTGTTATGGTACGCCAAGCGCTAACGATTGGCGGCGTTGATGGTATCGCGCTGACGAAGCTTGATGTGCTTGATGGCTTTGAAGAGCTGAAAATCTGCGTAGGTTACGATATTGAGGGTAAGAAATATGATTACTACCCATCATCTCAGCTAGAACAAGACAAGGCGACGCCTGTTTATGAAACTATTCCGGGCTGGAGCGAAAGCACATATGGCGCCAGAAGCTGGGCCGATTTACCGGCAGCAGCCGTCAAATATGTCCGCCGCCTTGAAGAGCTTATAGGCGTGCCCGTTGCATTGCTCTCGACGAGCCCTGAGCGTGATGACACAATCCTCGTGACGGACCCATTCGCTGAGAAGTAAATGTGAAAGATAATGAATAATAAAAAGGCGCTAGATTTTATCTTTGGCGCCTTTTTTGTTTACTCTTTTAACGTGTAGGCGTAGTTTGCCATCATAGTAATCGTTAATGAGGCATTGATGTTGAAACCAACTTTAAGATGGCTGATCTGGCCAGTTTTACTCGTGAATAGCTTAGGGCTTTTTGCTTATGGCATGAGCGTTGGGCAGCCAATTGTGTTTTTTAATTTGGCTTACCTTTGCTTGGCGGCAAGTTTATTTTTCTTGGAGCGTTTTATGCCTCACGAGCGTGCATGGCTAGGCGCGGATGGGCAGCTTTGGCAAGACCTTGCGCACACACTGAGTTCAAAAGGATTGGTACAGGGCTTATTAATTTTTGGTGGTGTTATCGGGCTCTCGGCATTCTTAACGCCAGCGGCGGAGCAGGGGCGTGGTATCTGGCCGCGCGAATGGCCTATGGCCGCGCAAGTCATACTGGGCATAGTAAGCGCGGAGTTTATGCTGTACTGGGCGCATCGTTTAAGCCACCGTTGGCCGCCAATGTGGGCGTTCCACGCTATTCATCACAGCGTGAAGCGTTTGTGGATTGTCAATACAGGGCGCTTCCACTTTGTAGATAGCCTTATATCGATTGTTATGGGGCTAGGCTTGCTGCTGTATTTAGGGGCGCCAATGGAGGTTGTAAAATGGCTGAGCGCAGTGACAGCGTTTATTGGTATGCTGACCCACTGTAACGTCGAAATGAAGTTTGGCCCGATATCGTGGCTGTTTAACACGCCAGAGCTGCACCGTTGGCATCATAGTAAAGACTTACGTGAAGGCGATAAAAACTTTGGTGAAAATGTCATGCTTTGGGATTGGGTGTTTGGCAGTTATTTTAACGAGAACCGTAGGCCGCCAGTCGATATCGGTATTAAGCAGGCCATGCCGGTGCCGTTTATTCATCAGTTAATGTACCCTTTTCGTCGCAAGTATTATCATGGCTTGCGATCAAGCCGTACGGAAAAAGACCCGCATATCTTTTAGGTATTCATAGATTGTTAACGTTTTGTTAATCTTTAGGCATTATACATATCATCCAGACAATGGAGGTTGGGGTTATGTTTAATAATAAAGTGTTTGATGATTGCGAATTTATAATAGGCCATGATAATTCAATGGTTGTGATTGTTCCGCAATCTGTGCCCAAGGGCGAGGCTCTAAACTTACATATTGCTGGGGATGTTGTGTCTTTTTATAAAGAAGACGGCGCTTTGTTTGGGCGCATAAATTGCACATGCCCTAAGACGCTGCGATGCTTACGCAAGAAAAAACGCATAGGTTTGATTGAATCTTTGGGGGGCGCTATTAAATTCCCGACATATATATCAGCTATCGCCAATGTTGATGTTGATGCATTAGCGTATAATGGATACACCAAAAACGCAGCTTAGTTAACAACCCAACAAAGCAAGCATTTAGCCCGTGAAGGCTAAATGCTTTTTTATTAGTTTAACAAATTTAAAATCAATTGCGCGCAATTATATAAACGGCATGAATAATGCCAGGAATAAAACCAAGCATTGTTAATATGACATTTATTAATAGGTGCTTTGATAAACCTGTTTCAATTAATACGCCGATTGGTGGCAATATAACGGCCAAGAGAATTTTAAGTAAATCACCTAACAGTGTATCTTGTGTTTGTGCAATGGGCATAGCCTGCTCCTTTATTTTAATTAACGTGTTGTCGCGTCATCAATTTCGTCGCTGATTTCTTCAGCAGCCTCTTCAAGGTCAGAGTTTTTATCGCATGCGCTCAGCATTAATGGTGTTGATGCTAAAAACAGGCATGTAAGTATAATTTTTAAATATGGCATGGTTTTTCCTTTCGTTTTATTTTTTATTCTTACGTGCGAGGCAAAGAATAGTTCCGTGTGATGATAAACTTCATAGTTGTAACTCTGTATGTGAATGCATTAGAATGTTACCTTAAGCGTGTAAGCGCTAGACTTAAGGGGGCAGACGTGAAGAGAGCTTTAATTACAGGCATAACGGGTCAAGACGGTTTTTATTTAGCAACTCTGCTGTTAAATAAAGGCTATCGCGTAAACGGTATGCGCCAAGCGCTGGCCCATGATGACCGTGTCCATTTAACGGCGCTGCTTAATGATATTGATTTTCATTATGGCGATATGAGCGACGAGGATTCATTAAACCGTGTTGTGGCTGCCGTGCAGCCTGACGAGGTTTATAACCTCGCGGCGCAAAGCCATGTCGGGGTGAGTTTCTCGATGCCTGAATATACAAAAAATATTAACGGCGCAGGTGCGGAACGCTTGCTGCGCGCTGTGCATGCGTATGTCCCCGAGTGCCGCTTCTATCAAGCAGGCACGTCTGAATTATTTGGCAATACGCCAGCGCCGCAGAATGAAAATTCGCCATTCTCGCCACAAAGCCCTTATGCTGAAGGTAAGCTGAGTGCGCATCAAGCGGTAGAAAAATACCGAGATGATAAAGGGCTATTTGCTGTTAATGGCATTTTGTTTAATCATGAAAGTCCGAAGCGCGGGGATGATTTCGTTACACAAAAAATTGTTAAAGCTGCGGTTGCGATTAAGGCAGGCCGTCAAGATGTACTCATTCTTGGTAATCTTGACGCGCAGCGTGATTGGGGCCATGCGGCGGACTATGTTGAAGGCATGTGGTTGATGTTACAACAAGACACCCCGCGTGACTTTGTCTTGGCCTCAGGCCGTACATGCTGTGTGCGTGAGTTTGTTGAAGACGTGTTTGCAGCGCTGTCCATGCCCATCCGCTGGCAGGGGAAAGGCAGTGATGAAGTTGCTATTTTCCTTGAAAACGATAAGCTTGCTGTTAGAATATCATCTGCGCTTTACCGTCCCCATGAGGTGCATGTCCTGCAAGGCGATCCTTCTTTGGCAAAACGCCACTTGGGATGGTCAGCCAAAACATCAAGGCAAAGCCTCATAAATGAAATGATAATAGCCGCTCAAGAATAAGGCTTACGCCGCGAAAGTATTTATATGCCGCAATTTGATCTCTCTGGTCGTTCAATATTTATCACAGGCCATAATGGTATGGTGGGCGGCGCGCTGGTGCGCTTATTAAAGCAGCGCCGTGATATCATCGTGTTGACGGCGGAGCGATCAGAGTTAGATTTAACCGATAAAAGCGCTGTCGATGACTGGATGGCACAGCGCCGCCCGGAAGTTGTCATTCACGCCGCTGGGCGGGTTGGTGGCATTGCGCCGAACGCGAAATACCCTGTTGAGTTCCTTAATGAGAACCTGTCAATGGCGCAAAATGTAATTAATAGCGCCTATGAACATAAGGTGCGTAAATTGGTGTTTATGGGCTCGTCATGTATTTACCCAAAGGACGCGCCGCAGCCGCTGCAGCCTGAAAGCTTGCTGACATCGGCCTTAGAGCCGAGCAATGAAGCTTATGCGCTTGCCAAAATTGTCGGAACACGGCTTTGCACGTATTATCGCCGTGAATATGGGGCGGACTATATTTCTTTGATGCCGTGTAACCTATATGGCGAGGGGGATAGCTATGATGCTTTTACCTCGCATGTTATACCTGCTCTAATTTTAAAAATGCATAATGCAAAAACATTTGAACAAAATCAGATCAAGCTCTGGGGCAGTGGTCGTGCGCTACGAGAGTTTTTATATGTAGATGATTTGGCAGAAGCCACACTTTGTGCGTTAGAGAGTTACAGTGATGAAAAACCGCTCAACATTGGTAGTGGCGCAGAGGTGTCTATAAAAGACCTTGCGGAGCTTATTGCGCAAGTTGTCGGCTATAAAGGGCAGCTCGTGTTTGACGCGCAGCAGCCAGATGGTACGCCGCGAAAAATTCTAGATAGTCAGGTAATTGATTATTTGGGCTGGCGTGCAACCACAGCTCTGGCTGATGGTTTGTGGCAAAGCTATGCAGATTTCCGCAAGCGTAATATTGAACAGAAAATGTAAGCCGAGTAAATGTTAAGGTTGCTAAGTTGAGTCAAATTATTCCGATTATACTTTGTGGTGGCGCCGGTCGCCGCTTAAGGCCGTTATCGACGCCGGCGCGTCCCAAACAGTTTTTTAAATTGCGCAAGAATGGCCTGACCTTGTTTCAGGATACGGTGCAACGTGCGTCTGTTTTTACCGCGCCGATTATTGTGACTTCGGCTGCTTATAAGGATATTGTTGCGGCGCAATTGCGCGATATTGGGGTAAAGCCACGTGCGATTATTGCCGAACCTGTGTCTTGTAACACAGGTCCTGCAATTGGGCTTGCACTACATTATTTACAACGTCAGGACATCACAGACCATGGGCTGATTGTTTTGCCTTGTGACCATCTCATGGATGATTTTTCTGCTTTTGTTCCGCTGGTTGAACAAAATGAAGCAAGCGCGCAAAACCATATCATTTTATTCGGCATTACGCCGCGCTCTGCACAGTCTGCATATGGCTATATAGAAATTGAAGAGACCGTCGCGAATATTGAGGGGCACGCTGGGCTACATGTCGTCGCCTCATTCACGGAAAAACCAAGCAAAGAACGCGCTGGTGAATATATCACGACAGGTCGCTATTACTGGAATAGCGGAATATTCTTAATGAGTTACGCCGCCGCGCTTGAGGCGTTTCGCGAATATGCGCCTGCAATGTGGTATCAAATTCAAAACCTTGACCCACTCGCCGTCGATCGCGCGGGATATGAAGCCATATCAAACAGGGCGTTTGATCGCTTGATATTAGAATGTGCACAGAATATCCGTATGCAACATAGTAATGTCCACTGGGCGGATATTGGGAGCTGGCGTATGTTCTTGCGGTATATACACAGATTTCATATCTTTAAATAATAGAATTATCTCTATATACTGCGCAGCATAATAGGGAGAATCAAATAATGAAAAAAACACAATCCACCAATCATATCTTGATGATTGATCCGACCGTCTTTTATGCGAACCCAGAAACAATGGATAGTAACCATTATCAGGACGAGAAAAGCGCAGGGCCTACCGTCGATAAAACCGCCGAAGCGCGTGCAGAATTTCAAGCTTTACGCGATTTGTTGGTTGCCAATGGCATTGCCATCACGGAAATATTAGGGCGCGATGATTGCCCTGACCATATTTTTCCGAACTGGCTTTCGACCATGCCAGACGGGCGTTTGACGCTTTATAAAATGAAAGACCAATCACGCAAGCGCGAATTAACGCCGCAAATTGTTGATTTGTTTTCTCGCAGCTATAAGCTTGACCTTGATTTCCGTGATAATACGAAAGAAGGCGCGAATTTAGAAAGCACAGCGTCTATATGCCGTGACCATGTGAATAAAATTGGTTATGCGGCGCTTTCAGCGCGTACGGACCGTGAACTGGCGCAGCAATGGGCGGATCATTACGGCTATACGTTGATCGCTTTTGATACAGGCTCGCATACGGGTAAACCTATTTATCATACGGATGTGTTGATGCATATCGGTACAGAGGTCGCAACAATTTGCGCAGCATGCATTACCGATGATGGCGAGCGTAAAGCCGTGCTAGATAGCCTGCGTAAAACGCATAAAGTCGTCGAGCTTACAATGGATCAACTGTTGGCTTTCTGTGGTAATGCGCTCGAAGTTAAAGGCGCAAATAATGAGAAAATTTTGGTGATGTCAGAAAGTGCATATCAGGCGCTTACCGCTGAACAGATCGCCGTATATGAAGCGCATCATGACAAAATCCTGCATACACCGCTTGATACGGTAGAGCGTTATGGTGGCGGCTCTGCGCGCTGTATGATGTTAGAACTTTTTTAAAATAGGACTGAACGATGTTTGCTGGGGTTGATCTGGGCGGTACGAAAACCGAAATAATCTGTTTGGATGAGGCGAGCGGGGCAGAGATTTTTCGCCATCGCAAAGCTTCGCCGCGGGATGATTACCAAGCAACATTGCAAAGCATTACCGCGCTAGTGCGTCATGCAGAAGCGGAATGTAAACAGCGTGTTTCATCACTAGGTATTGGTATTCCAGGGACAATATGCAGCGTTACAAACAATGTAAAAAATGCCAACTCAACATGGCTCAATGGTCACCCGCTCGCCACCGATTTGGCGGCGAGGCTTGATCTGCCTGTGGCGGTTGATAATGATGCGAATTGCTTTGCTGTATCTGAGGCTGCGGATGGCGCCGCGGCAGGCAAGGCTGTTGTCTTTGGCGTCATTATCGGCACAGGCTGCGGCGCTGGGCTCGCTTATAATGGGCGTGCGCATATTGGTATGAACGGCATTGGCGGGGAATGGGGGCATAACCCTCTGCCTTGGCCGCGTCAATACAGCGCCGACGCGCAGACACTAAACGCAGAGGCCGCTGTAGCGCGTGCGGCGATCATATCCCCTATATATGCACATAAGCCTTATTGCGCACAATACGTCGATAGCCTTCATGATAATGAATATACTGGGACGGCCTGTTATTGCGGTAAGTTTGGTTGTTTAGAAACGTGGATTTCTGGCACAGGTTTTGAAAATGACTACCATCGCCGCAGCGGTCGACGCCTTAAAGGCGCGGAGATCGTTGCGCGCGTAGGTGCTGGGGACGCCGATGCCGAGCAAACACTTGATTGTTATATTGACCGCCTTGCGCGCGGATTGGCAAGCGTGGTTGACGTGATTGATCCCGATGCGATTGTCCTTGGTGGTGGCATGGGAAATATTGCGCAGCTTTATGAGGCGCTGCCTGAGAAATTAGCGCTATATTGTTTCTCGAGCAGCCTGCGTACGCATATCGTACCGCCGCGTCATGGTGATTCATCTGGGGTTCGCGGCGCGGCATGGCTAGGGCGCAATCAGTAAAGGTCGCTATTTTTGACGGCCCTTGGGATAGAATCCCGCGCTTTTTTGACTCGTTGTTTCGCTTTGTGCTACCAATAGATAATTATAAAAATAAGGGAGGGGATTTTGAACAAAAAATCTCAGTCTATGCAAAAGCATCAGGCAATACAGGTTACGTTATCGGATATGGACGGCACGCTACTGGATACGGAAGCGATTTATGAGTCCGTTCACCAAGCTTATATGGGCACATATAACATTCAGATCGCACAGCAAGAGCTTGATATGTTACGCGGCACTGGCGCAAAGAATTTTCATGAGCTTTTATCACAAAAGTCTGCGCAGTTTGCTGCGGATAACCCATGCCATATTGATTTCTCGCGAGAGCGGATTTCTGAATATTATAATGCTTTGGCCGCACGGCCAGACTTGGTTGTCGAAATTAAACCTGTAATGGATAAGTTTAAAGCGCTGGTTGCCAATAATGAAGCGGCGGTGATTGTCACAAATTCATCGTTCAAAACGGTCGAGCACACGATGGCGGCAGCGAGCCTCAGCGATGTGTTTTGGAAAAATGCCATTGCGTCTGATTACGTGATGAACCAAGGCTATGCTGTGAAGCCGTCAGGCGACCCTTACTTGCTAGGGCTTGAGCGTATGAACAAGACCCATAATGCCCAGCATAGCCCCTTAAACTGTGTTGTGTTAGAGGATAGCATCGTTGGCGTGCGCTCCGGCCTTGATTTCGGCGGCCATATTGTCCATGTGATTACAGATGTCTCTCAGGCGCTTAGTGAGAGCCAGGTTGAGCAGATGCGCGCAGATTCGTCGTATTTAAAGACGCAGGCGAATAATGCCTTTGCGCAATCTCACGGCCTAAGCTATACAGCGTGTCAGCCACAAGATTTTGACGCTGTCTATGATGCGCTTGTCGCAGATAGCCAAAAAGGCGCGCAATTACCACGCTATAATAACTTGGCGTAGGGCTTTGCCCTATTCTTCTTCTGAATTCTCGCCTGATTGTTGAGCGTCTTGCTCGACTTTGAATGTGTGGATATTGCCATTTTTTAGCGTGAACGCGATTTTACCGCTTTTGAGGGCGAGGGCTTTCTCACCGAAGATTTCAAGTCGCCAGCCCTTTAATGCAGGTAGGCTTTGATCTCGTCCCAAAGCGATAGCTTCAAGATCATCGCTTTTTGCAATCAACTTTGCGGCAACATTATGGTCTGCGGCTTGAATACGCAGTAACATTTTGAGCATTTCAAGTGTGGATTGCAAATGCGGTGGCAATGAAGGCTTGGCTTCTTTTTTTGGGCAATCATCAGAATTAATATCAGCGATCTGGTTGATGATTTTTAAAATCTTGCGGCCTTTGTCGCTATCGGCAAGGCGGTCACTTATGCCACGAATGCGTGTCAAGGATTTGACGTTGTTGGGGGCTTGCAAGGCAATCTCAGCTAATGTGTCATCTTTCATGACGTGGTTACGCGGAATGTCTCTTTTTCGCGCCATCTCTTCGCGCCATACGGTAAGTTGCTGTAGTATAGCAAGCTTCTGTGGCTTGTTGGTTTTTATGCGGATTTTGCGCCAGAGCTCATCAAGCGGCGGGTCGTAGAGATTAGTATCGAGCATCGCGCTCATCTCTTCTTCTACCCATTTGGTGCGACCTTCCTGTTTTAGCTCGGCGCAAAGCGATTCATAAACGTCTTTTAAATAGATAACGTCATTTAATGCATATGTGATTTGTGCCTGACTTAGGGGGCGGATCGACCAATCTGTATATTGCTTACTTTTATCAACTTGAATGTTTAATATGCCACGTACTAACGCTTCATAGCCAGCTTGTTCACCATGTCCGCAAACCATCGCAGCGATTTGTGTGTCGTAATACGGTGCAGGCAAGAAACCAAATAATTTATAGAATATCTCCATATCTTGGCGGCCAGAATGCATGACCTTGACGATGTTTTTATCTTTTAAAATTGCAGCAAGGGGCGCTAAGTCAATATTTGGCGCAGCTACAGGGTCAATCGCAACTGCTTCTATATCAGGACCAGAAACCTGTATTAGGCAGAGCTTGGGATAATAGGTGCGCTCTCTTAAAAATTCTGTGTCGATTGTGATATATGGGAGTGATGTGAGTTTTTGGCAGAAATCTGCAAGGGCTTCGGATGATGTAATAATGGTCATGTGTTTAATAATTTCTTTGGGGCAAAAGCGCGGTTAATAATGGCAATTATATCGCCACTATTTGTAAATTTAAATCGTCAAGTTTATCTTGCGCACCGAAATAATGCGTATGCAAAACCTATGAATGTGACGGTGGAGGCAGTGTGTTGCCGCCGTTTTGTTCTTTGATCATCTTTATAAAGTCTTTGATGAGCTTCTGGTGGTTATCGGCCATTTTAGAAAAACCAATAATCACTTTGGAGATCGTGATTTGATGTTCTGGGTCCAGCAACTTTTTATCGGCTTCGTCCTGCATGACTTTAATGCGTTCAACAAGCGCAGGCTGAATTTTTTTGACATCATTGACATGCATTGTCAAATAAGACTTGCTCGCGCGCGTTATTGGCACCGTGTACAGATAATCTATCCGGTCGCTGATTGATTGGTATAAGCTTGCGATTTCTTGCATATGCTGTTCAAAATAAATATCAGAAAGGTCGTCAAGGTGCTGTCTTTTCTGGTTCAGCGTTTCATCTAACATCATTTCCATGAGCTCTTCTTGGCGCAGGACTTTAGTTTTTGTGGCTTCAAATGCTTCTGTTAGTTTCATGCGTATTCCCCAGACTTTTTTCACTGTATATTTTTATTGTTTTTGAGAGCCTCTACCTTAGCGATTTTTATTGGCTTTGCAATAATTAATGTTTTTCCGTGAACAGGCTGTGTTTAGGCTTGAAAAATGTCGTAACTTCTGGCTTTATGTGGGCTGATAGAAATAGCGACAAATAAGGATTCATTGTATAATGCATGACTATAGATCACATAAATGTGCAGAACTTCGTATAGCTAATGTTGGCGAAACCGTAAAATTATCTGGCTGGGTTAACCGTAAGCGTGACCATGGCGGCCTTTTATTTATCGATTTACGTGATACATATGGCATCACACAAATCGTGATTGATAGCGATTCTCCATTACTTGGCGAAGCTGAAAAATGGCGCAATGAATATGTGATTTGCATTACGGGTAAAGTTGTTGCGCGTGCGGCTGAAGTTGTAAACGCGAAATTGCCAACGGGCGAAATTGAAGTGCGCGTTGAAGCGGCAGAAGTTTTATCAGAAGCAGCCGTCCTCCCATTCCAAGTCGCTGAAGACGACAATGCAGGCGAAGATATTCGTTTGCGTTACCGTTATTTGGACTTGCGCCGCGATGCGATGCAAAAGAAAATCCGCCTACGTAACAACGTGATTTCGTCTGTACGTCGCCGTATGTGGGAACAAGATTTCCAAGAATTCACAACGCCAATTTTGACAGCATCTTCACCAGAAGGCGCACGCGACTTTTTGGTTCCGGCACGTTTGCACCCTGGTAAGTTCTATGCGTTGCCACAAGCGCCGCAGCAGTTCAAACAATTATTGATGATGTCAGGTTTTGACCGTTACTTCCAAGTCGCGCCTTGTTTCCGCGATGAAGATAGCCGCGCTGACCGCCTCGCTGAATTTTATCAACTTGATGTTGAAATGTCGTTCATTACTGAAGAAGACGTTTACAACACAATGGAACCTGTATTGCAGGGCTTGTTCGAAGAGTTCTCTGATGCTTCAGGTGAAAAACGCAGCGTTACGCAAGCGCCATTCCCGCGCATCCCTTATGATGAAGCAATGCTTAAATATGGTAGCGATAAGCCAGATTTGCGTAACCCGCTTGAAATCGTTGATGTGACAGACATATTTGCGCGTGATGATGTTGAATTCCGCGCGTTTAAAAGCGTGATTGAGGGCGGCGGCGTTGTTCGTGCGATCCCTGCGCCGAAAATCTCTGATAAATCTCGTAAATTCTTTGACGGCCTTAATGACTGGGCGCGCGGCGAAGGCGCTCCGGGGCTTGGTTACATCAAATTTGCTGATGGTGCTGGTGGCGGTCCAATTGCGAAGTTCGTTCCGGCTGAAGCGCAAGACGCGCTGAAAGCGAAAATGGGCATTGGCGATGGCGATGCGGTATTCTTCGTTTGTGACAAAGAAAACGCCGCAGCGAAACTTGCTGGTAAAGCGCGTGATAAAATCTGCGCGGCGATTGGCGACTTGCTTGAGCAAGGCGTTTACAAGTTTTGCTGGATTGTTGATTACCCGCTTTATGAAATTAATGAAGAAACGGGCAAAGTTGATTTCTCTCATAACCCATTCTCTATGCCTCAGGGCGGCGAAGCTGCGTTGGATGTTGATGATGAAATGGAGCTTCTTAACGTTAAAGCGCATCAATATGACTGCGTATGTAACGGTTATGAACTTTGTTCAGGTGCGATCCGTAACCACAAGCCAGAAATCATGATTAAGGCTTTTGGTGCAGTTGGTTACGACCAAAGCGTATTGGAAGAAAAATTCGGAGGTATGCTCAATGCAATGCGTTTCGGCGCTCCGCCGCATGGTGGCTGTGCGTTCGGTATCGACCGTATTGTGATGCTGTTCTGTGACGAGCCAAACTTACGTGAAGTGAACGCTTTCGTGATGAACGGCCAGTTTGAAGATACATTGATGAACGCACCAAGCGCAGCAGATGAGCCGCAGCTTAAAGATTTGCACATCAAGTTAAATTTGCCAAAACCAAAAATAACTGAGGCCGATAGTGCCGAAGTGAAAACAGCGTAAGGTTATCGCTGTATGAAAGCTTTTAAAACGCCCTTTGCTTCAAAGGGCGTTTTTCTTTATCATTATTTTTTTATCGCTTATCTGAACGGAATTACCTTATATGAAGAAACAACATCTGGTTGGTATATTTTTTAGCCTCATGGCTTATTTTGGGTTCTCCGTGGGGGATGCGCTGCGCAAGCATATGTCTACGGGCGGGCTTGACCCTTTTTACATTATTATGTGGTCATCTGTTTTTTCTGCGATTTTTATGGTGGGGTTCTGTCTTTATAAAAGGCGGTTAAAAAGTGACCTCACGCTTAAACGTCCAATCATGTCCGTGTCACGTGGCTTTATGAATTTATTGCTGGGGTACCTTGCGATATTGAGTTTTCAGCATTTGGCGATGACGGATGCGTATATCCTTATTATGACCGCGCCGATTATTGGCATCGTGTGCTTTAGCCTGTTATTTAAGGAGCCGATTAAGCCGTATAAAATTGGCGCAGTGTGTTTGGGGTTTATTGGCGCGATCTTGGTCATTAAACCCGGCTTTGGTGAGTGGAATAATGCTTATTTAGCGGCGATCGGTGTTGCGATTGTTTTTGTGCTCAATAATATCTTGCTGAAAAAAGTCGTTCACGTCGAAAGCAAGGTGTCGCTAATCTTTTATCCTAATATGGTCAATATTGGCTGTGGCATACTTATTTTGGGGGCGGGGGCATTCCAGATACCGCAGGGGCTAACCCTTGGTGTTTTAATGTTTGCGGCCTGCACCAGTCTTGTTGGCGGTTTATCTATGGCATGGGCGATTGAACGTATTGAGGCATCTGAAGTTTCGCTTTATCACTATGTGCAGGTCTTTTATGGCGTGGTGATTGGGTATTTGTTTTTCCATGAACATCCTGATATGTACGCGCTTGGTGGCATCTTTGCGATTGTCCTCAGTGGAGCGATCATCTATCGCGGCGCGAAGAGACGCCACGAGATTGAGTTTATTGAAATGCCTTGATCCGCGAGGGGATTATACGGCATTAGTAATAAAAATTTATAGTAATCCTTGATCGGCCTTTTCTTTCTGCCCTCTGCGCATTAAGATGGAGGCTGAATTTTTAAGTTTTTGATAGGATTGTTAAAAATATGAGTGATCTGGATATGAAATCTAAACGGCCTTTATCGCCGCACTTACAGGTTTATAAACCGCAAATGACATCGGTGATGTCAATACTGCACCGCGCGAGTGGGGTGTTTTTAGCGCTCGGCGCTATTTTGCTTTTGCTTGGCTTTACGCTCAGCGTGATGATGGGCGAACAAAGCTACGCGGTATTTACTGGGCTGCTGGGCACTTTTGTTGGCCGCGGTATTTTATTTGCGCTTAGCGTTTGTACTTTCTATCACATGTTTAATGGTATTCGTCACCTGTTTTGGGATAGCGGTAAGCTGTTTAAAATTGAAAACGCACAATATGCAGGCGCTTTCGTCTTGCTTGGTACGGGCGCAGCCACGCTGGCCTATTGGTACTGTGCTTATCATTACGCGCTAAAATAAGGGAATAAAGACATGCCATATTACAAAGAAGGCGCAGAATTCGAAGCGCCATTAAAAACGGTTAAAGGCCATGGTAGCGCGAAGAGCGGTACCCATCACTGGATTCACCAACGTATCACAGCTGTTGCAAGCTTGTTTTTAGTGCCTTGGGCGCTGTGGGCGATCTATAACAACATTCTTGGCGCAAGCCATGATGACGTCGTGGCGTGGCTATCGCAGCCGCTTAACACGATATTGGGCATATTATTAGTGATTACGATGCATTATCACGCGGTGCTTGGTCTGCAGACGGTTGTAGAAGATTACATCCATAATGAAGGGCTCAAGATTTTTAAGTTGGTTGGGCAGAAATTGCTTTATACCGCTTCGGCGATTGCGTGCATATATGCGCTAATTCAAATCGCGCACTAAACACAGATAAACAGAGAATATAAGGCATAAAGATATGACTAAAGCTAAATATGAAATTGTGGACCATTATTACGATGTTGTGGTTGTTGGCGGCGGCGGCGCAGGTTTGCGCGCGACATTCGGCATGGCTGAAAAAGGCCTGAAAACAGCATGTTTATCTAAGGTGTTCCCAACGCGTTCGCACACAGTTGCGGCGCAAGGCGGTATTTCAGCGGCGCTTGGTAATATGGGCGAAGATAATTGGCGCTGGCATATGTATGACACGGTTAAGGGCTCTGACTGGCTTGGCGACCAAGACGCAATTGAATATATGTGTAAAGAAGCTATTCCTGCGATTTACGAACTTGAACATCAGGGCGTGCCGTTTTCACGTACTGCGGCGGGTAAAATTTATCAGCGTCCATTTGGCGGCATGACGACTAAATTTGGCGAAGGCACTGCGCAGCGTACTTGCGCCGCGGCTGACCGTACAGGCCACGCGATTTTACACACATTATATCAGCAAGCTTTGAAGCATAAGGCGGAGTTCTTTATTGAATATTTCGCGCTTGATTTGATTATGGATGATGACGGCAGCTGCGTTGGCGTTATGGCGTGGAATTTGGAAGACGGTAAAATCCACCGCTTCCGTGCGCATGAAGTTGTTTTGGCAACAGGCGGTTATGGCCGTGCTTATTTCTCATGTACGTCTGCCCACACTTGTACTGGTGACGGTAATGCGATGGTTGCTCGTGCAGGCTTAGCGCTGCAAGACATGGAATTTGTCCAGTTCCACCCGACTGGCGTTTATGGCGCAGGCTGTTTGATTACAGAAGGCGTTCGCGGTGAAGGCGGTTATTTAACCAACTCCGAAGGTGAACGTTTTATGGAGCGTTATGCGCCATCAGCGAAAGATCTTGCCAGCCGTGATGTTGTTAGCCGCTCTATGACGATTGAAATTAACGAAGGACGCGGCGTAGGTGAACATAAAGACCATATCCACCTCCACCTTGAACATTTAGACCCTGATGTGATTTTCTCGCGTCTGCCGGGCATTGCAGAAACCGCGAAAGTCTTTGCGGGCGTTGATGTCACCAAAGAGCCAATCCCTGTACTGCCGACTGTACATTACAATATGGGCGGCATTCCGACCAATGTCAGAACCGAAGTGCTTAACCCAACTAAAAAAGATCCGAACGCCGTTGTTAAGGGCTTGATGGCGATTGGTGAGGCGGCATGTGTATCCGTACACGGTGCGAACCGTTTGGGTTCAAACTCTTTGCTTGATTTGGTCGTCTTTGGCCGCGCAGCCGCCATTCGCGCCGCTGAAGTTGTCACTGCAGGGGCCAAACATAAAGTGCTTTCCGATGATATTGGTATGGAAGCCGTTGAACGTTTAGACCATTACCGTTTTGCCAAAGGCGGCACAACAACGGCGCAGCTACGTGACCAAATGCAGCGCACAATGCAGAACCACGCCGCCGTGTTCCGTACCGACAAAACATTGGAAGAGGGCGTTGCAAAAATTGACGCTGTGTTCCAAGGCAAGCATGACCTGCATGTCAGCGACGATTCAATGATTTTCAATACGGATTTGGTTGAAACATTGGAACTTGATAATCTGCTTTACCAAGCGGTTGCAACGCTGCACAGCGCCAATGCCCGCAAAGAAAGCCGCGGCGCACATGCACATGAAGATTACCCAGACCGTGATGATGAAAAGTGGATGAAACACTCCACTTCCCGCATTAACGCAGAAGGTAAAGTTACATTAGGCGACCGCCCTGTGGTGATGAAAACACTGACGGATGAATGCGAAGTCATTCCACCGAAAAAGCGTGTTTACTAAAACGCGAATGTGAAAATAACTAATAAAAAAGCCGCTAATGTTAGCGGCTTTTTTATTAGTTATTTCGCTCTGCCTAGAACTTATATGTCGGGGTTTCGACTTTCGGTAAGTTGTCACAGTTTAATTGCTTACCCATTGGGTGGGGAATAATGTTCACATCGCCGCCAACTTCAGCAAGTGCGCCATTTTGGCATTTATCGGTAAAATAATAACCTTCAGAGCTAAGTTCGCTTTCAACTTTACCAGATGAAATGCCTGCATATGTTAGCTTTCCACCTGAATAAGCAAGAACAACTGCTTCTTCGCCCCATGCGCCCAGTGCTGCTTGGTGGGCATCTGAACAGCCCGTGATAGCCGCTGTGCCGAGTAATGCGACGCTAAGAACAGCCGCCTTTGTGAATGTGTTTGATATTTCCATGTGTTTATCTCTCTGTAAATATTTCCGCAAACGGTTTACCATAGCGCAATAGTTATGTCAAGTAATTTTGGGGCTTAATATATAAATTTCTACCGCCTTATTTAATAATCTGCACGGGCTGTTTAATTTGCTGCTTTGTCGCTTGTTGATTTATCTCTTCTAACAATGCATTGGCCGCGGCTTGCTGCGTGTTTTGCGCGACAGGCGCAGGGAGGGCGACGCGATCAAGTTTCTTGATCTGTAAGCCTATACGTGCAGCTCCATCAAAAGTGGCTTTTTCTGCAAGGGCGGTGAAACTGCCACCGATCAAGCCGCCAAAAATCATTACAGGAGGGATACCTGATAATAGGCTCCCTATTGCAACGCCTTTAAGGGCGGTTGAAACTATGCTAGAGCCTTTCGCGCCGCGGCTTGCTCTCGTGCTATCAATTTCGACATCATAACCCTGCGTGTTTAATTGGGCGCGGTAGGTTTTGAAGTCTCCATTTTGTAAAATTTGTTCTTCTGTTAGGGTCGGGATGTGCTTGACCCCAATATTGGCACAGCGTTTAAAATAATCACTGAGGCTGTTCGCCACGCCGACATTTTGTTGCAATTTGCCTTGCTTATGGGTCACGGCTTTTTCAGAAACTTTATTATTCGCAATCAAACGGCGAAAAACTTTAGAAATCTCACCATCGGTAATTGTGTTTTGCTTGTTTAGGGCTTGTTCTATTGTGGTCATCTGAAAAATCCTTGTTGTTTATTTTATAATGGTCTGCTTTGCTGGTGTATTAGCAGCCAAGTCTTTTTTATTACAATAACTCCATAGACCTTTATCGCGGTTATGTAAAAATGTCAAGCGATTATGTAATTACAAAATAAGAGGCTTGCTTTTTTGTGATAAATTTCATTTATTACGGCTATGAGTATTCAAACTGCGAATAGTAAAAGCATTAAACAAGCTGCTGACGTTTTACGTGCGGGCGGTCTTGTCGCTATGCCAACAGAAACTGTATATGGCCTCGCCGCGAATGCGCTTGATGGGCAGGCGGTCGCGCGGATATTTGCAGCTAAAGGCCGCCCGCAAATTAACCCTTTGATTGTTCATGTGACCTCAGTCGAACAGGCCATGCGCTATGTTGAATTTGATATACGGGCGCAAAAATATGCGGATCATTTCTGGCCGGGGCCGTTGACGTTAATTTTAAAGAAAAAACAGGGCTGCGGCATTTCTGAGCTTGTCAGTGCGGGGTTGCCGACAATAGGCCTACGCTGTCCTGCGCACCCAGTGGCGCAGCAATTATTAAAGGCCAGTGACCTGCCGCTTGCCGCGCCATCGGCGAATGCGTCAGGGACAATCAGCCCGACCGCACCGATACATGTTGCCGAGTCGCTCGGTGATAAAGTCGATATGATTTTATCGGGCGGCAATTGTGATGTCGGCTTAGAATCGACAATATTAGATTTAAGCGGCGCTGTGCCTATTATTTTGCGCCCTGGAACAGTGACAGCGGAGGATCTCGCCGCGGTTGAGGGCATTACGCCTGAAATTGGTTACGGCAACCCCGGAGCGCCAACATCGCCGGGGCAGCTTTTAAAGCATTACGCACCTAATGCTAATTTAAGGTTAAATGCGATTGATGTTGCGCCCGATGAAGCTTTACTCGGCTTTGGCTCATTAAAATTTATGGGCGTGAAAGGTGGCGGCTTTGCCAAAGATTTACCTGATGGGCAGGTCTTGAACTTGAGCGAGGGCGCTGATTTATATCAGGCGGCAAGTCATCTTTTCGCATATCTGCGCCGTTTGGATAATGCGGGGTACAAGAACATCGCTGTGATGAATATTCCTGATACAGGACTCGGTGTAGCGATTAACGACCGTTTGACCCGCGCCGCTAGAAAATAACAACCTCAATTTATTGTTTCTATACAACGCTTTACACGAGATGTTTGCAGTTATGTAAAATTTTATGTAAATTTAAGTTATAGGGTTTTTCAGGCAGTGAGTGAAATTACTGCTTTAAGATAAGAGTTTAGGTTTAGGTTGGTCGCAATAATAGAGTTTAGAGTTTAGTCGTAGTTTAAGTAGACGTTTCGTAGATTTCGTTTCACACAGTTTTTACGTTTCCATTCTGGTACCCATGAACTTGCCGCTTCAGTTTTGAACTGAAGCGGCTATTTTTTGTGCGCTGCACGATTGTTCATTGGCGCAACATCATATATATACGTTGCAAGATGATTGGGTCGGCGAATGGCCTTGCGTAAATATTTTAGATAAGGAGCCAAGATATGTTGGTTGCAAAAGAATTAGACGTTAAATCAAACGAACATTACCACGACCATGAGCGCGTGGTTTATTTCGAACATGAGCCAGCAGGGCTAAAGGCGATAATCTCCGTCCATAACACGAATTTGGGGCCATCACTTGGCGGTTGCCGGATGAACCACTATGAAACGCAGCAAGACGCCATCGATGACGTTCTTCGTTTATCATGTGGAATGACGTATAAATCAGCATTGGCAGGGCTACCTTTGGGCGGCGGTAAATCCGTTATTATTGGTAATCCACGTAGAGATAAAACAACAGATTTATTTGAAGCCATGGGCGAAGCCATAGAATATATGAGTGGCAGCTACATCACAGCAGAAGACGTTGGCACGTCTGAAGACAACATGGAATCCATTTCTAAGAACACCAAATTTGTTGCGGGGCTACCTTTATCAGTGCTGAAGCAACGCGTTGCTTCGCCGGTTGGTGGTAACCCATCACCGTACACGGCTTTCGGTGTGTATTGCGGCCTGACAGCCGCTGTGAAATATAAATTAAAGCGTGAGAATGTACAGGGGCTGAAAGTCGCTGTGCAAGGCCTAGGCTCTGTGGGCTACGACCTTTGCCGTTTCCTTGATGAGGCTGGTGCAACTTTGTTTGTAAGCGATGTGAACCAAGATGTACTTGATAAAGCGCAGGCTGAGTTTTCAAACGTTCATCTGGTTGGGCTTGATGATATTTATGATGTACCTGTTGACGTTTATGCGCCATGCGCTTTGGGCGCAACGGTAAATGATGAGACATTGGCGCGTTTAAAATGTAAAGTCATTGCAGGCGCTGCGAATAATCAGCTACACCGTAAAAAACACGACCAAATGTTACATGATAAAGGCATTTTATACGCGCCAGATTATGTGATTAACTCGGGCGGCGTTATGTGTGTTGGTTATGAATTTTTCCAGCTTACAGAAAATCCTTTGCCTTATGAGCTTAACGAAGAAAACCTCAAAAATCATGTTGCTGAGATTGAAAATGTAACAATGAAGATTTTTGATTACGCGCAGCAACATAATTTGCCTGTCGGCGCAGCGGCTGATCAGCTAGCGGAGGAAATATTTCTCGGCGCAGGTGCTGTAAAGAAAGTGGCCAATTTGTAACTAGATCTATTGGTTAAAGAAAAACGCGGGGCTTTCTCCGCGTTTTTCTTTTTGTTTTCTATTGACATAATTTTGCTTTGGGTATATCTCTGTACGAAATAATAAAAGTAGGGATGAATGAAATGGGAAATTCTCAAAAATTAGAAATTGCAAAAATTAAGGCTGCTGGCTATGCCCATAAGGCTTTTGACGCATTAGTACCTTGGCGCGGTAAAGAAACACATGAAAACTCACTGCGCAGATCAACGGGGTTTTATAGCTTGGTTGCGGGTGGTATGTTTGCGGTTGGTGCGGGCATGTATGGGGCACATAATTTTGACGAGGATTTCGCAGTCACATCAGGCGCGAATGCAACAGAGGCTCTATCAAATCAGGCTTATGCGATGCGGCTGCCAAATGCCTGTGGCGGCGGCGAATATTACCTTGCGAAGTTTGATGGCGATTACGGCTTTTATAAGTCCACAAAAAACGGCGCACAAGCGCTTAGAGTTGGCGCACAGTTTGATGCGGCATCAAAGGTTGATGCTTGCCTTGATCGCATCGTAAAGCAAGCTGAGGGCGGAAATTTGAACTTAGCCTCTCAATTCATTTTTTCAGGCGACGCATTATTATCTGACCCAATTTTAGTGACGAATACAGGGTATGGTCACAGCACAGTTATGTTTGCAGCCACAAATGGTGATGCGAAGGCTTTAACTGATTATGCAGATGATGAAAATGATTTTGCCAATAGCATGAAATTATTAAATGTGCTGTGGGACGAAGCTGTATACGATAAGCTTTCACCACAAAACATCAAAACATATATTGACCCACATAATCATGCTATCGCAGAAAAAACAGCGCAGCTTAAAACAGTCAATAATAGCACGCCAAATGATGGCGCGATGCTTGGCGGAATATTGATGGTCGCTTTTGGCTTTGGCCTTGCTTATACGAGCGTAGCAGGTCATTCACAGACTTACCGCGATAAACGACAAGAGCGTCAAGAAAAAGTAGACGCCCTGAGAATGACTTAAAATCAGAGCGCTTCCGAAGGTCTATAATATTTAAATCCGTCCATAAGAAATTATGGGCGGTTTTTTTATGAAAATATAAATTGACATAATACGGTTAATGATTTATTAATGACAAGATTTTATAAATTGAGCCGCGCTGTACATTCAAGCTTTTGCTTCAACTGGGGCGGCACAATAAAACAAACTACAAAATTAAGGTGTGATCTATGTCTAATTTTCTAAAAAAGTCTTGGTACAATATTTGCGGCACGGCAGATTTTTTTCGTAGCCGTATTCAAACTAAGCCATCAGCATGGGTTGCCCGCACCGTTATCGCGGTCACGGTTTCGACTGGAATTGGCGCGATCTTAGCTGATCATGAACAGGACAATGCAAATAACTGGGATGCCATAGAGAGCGAGCGCGCGCAATGGATTAATGATAATGCAGATTTTAAGCCTGTGGGCAGCGTTGTGAATTTTCCAAAAATATGCGGCCTAGGCGATTCATGGTATTTTGCTGCGAAAGCTCCGAATGGTGATTATAGCCTCTATGCAGGCAATAGCGGTTTTTATGCGCCAGTCGAAGCTGATCAGCTTGATAATTTTGTTGAACGTTATCAAGCGTGCATCGAGGCGACACGCGCCTTAGATGAGCAGCAAGCGCATTTCCATGTAGACTTTACACGCTCGGTCTCGCAGCCATTACGCTCAGATAATACATTGCGCGATGGTGCATATTCATTCCGTCGTCTGTCAAGCGAGAAGGGCAATGGTTTTGATGGCAATATGGCTGAATTGACGAACCTGTCCGATTCAGAAGATCGGGCCTTCAAAGATTTAGATGCGAGCTGGTCCGATGCAATCGAATCATTCGAGGATGGTGATGTTTACGATCACGCCAATGCCAGCGACGTTAAGACGTTTGAATATGCATATGAAGAACCAGCTTTCCCAATCTCCGTTGTTTTTCACTTCATGATGGTTGGTGCTTTGGTTGGCGCAGGAGCGTCAGTATTTTCAGGCAAGCCAAATGATGCGGCAAAAGAGCGCGCCGCGCGCCGCGATACGAAACGTCAAATGCTTAACCACGATGATTTGCAGTTTTAAGTCGCGCGAATATCCTTAAGGGAGGGGAGAATAATGAAATTTATCAAAAAAGCATGGCTGAACATAGCGGGCGGCGCGGATTATTTCCGCTCGCGCTTTACGGACTTAACAGCTATGGTGGGCGGCACTTTTTTCGGCGCTTTCATAGGCGTTATCGTTGGGGGACTATTAGGCGCGCTTGTTAGTGAAGTGATGAGCGAGAAAAAAGCTTATGTTGAAGAGCATCAAGAATTATCTGAGATCAATATGTCTGGCCTGAATTTCATTGCGTCATTCCCAAGTTCTTGTGACATTGATGCTGATTATGCTTTTGTACAAAAAGGCCCAAATGGCAACTACACTTTATATACGCGTGGTGCCGGCCATTATAAGGCCCAAAGTAAACGTGATATGGCACGTTTTGCGGAAGACCTGAATGACTGCATTGATGAAGCGCAGAATGACGCTGCGGTGCTTGAGGGTTTTGGGGCTTCTACAGCATATCAAATTTCGCAACCTTTCCGTGCTGTTGATCTCCATGATGATGATAAAGATGAGAATTTTCGCGTTGTATCGAGCACAAGCGAAACGGATGATATCTCTTGGCCTGGTTTTATTAAAAATATGGGGCTTGATGAGAGCAAAGCAGCACAGTTGCTGCGACAGCAATGGCAAAATGTTATTAACGATTTTTCGGATGGTAAAGTCTATGACCATATTAATGCGAAGGATGTCAGCACTTTTGAGTATGAAGATGATTATGCGCCATATTATTATGAGGTGCCAATATATGGTGCGCTCGCTTTATCATGTGTATTTGGCTTGGGTGCGGGCTTTGGCGGGACGCCAAACAACGCTGCGCGTGAGCGCAAAAAGAATCGTGATGCGTGCCGTCGTGCTTTAGACGCTAACCCACTTGATTTTTAAGGAACAAAACCATGCATGCATTAAAAAAATTATGGATCCATAGCTGCTGGGGCGCTTCTGCGCTGAAAGAAAAGCTTGGCGATGGTATGTTTTGGGGGACCGTTGTAACGGCAACGTTTGTCGGTACATTTTTGTCAAGCGTGATCTATATCGGTGAAGGTGGCTCACGTAGTGAACGAACGCAGCCGCGAAAATATACAGACAGCCCTGCCGCGGAGTTTAATGTGGTCTCTTCCGTAAAGTTACCAGAAAAATTATGTCCTGATTTAGGTGGATATACATATTATGCGGCAAAAAATGAAGCGGATGAATATGTGATTGTTGAGCGCCGTGATGATGAGCCGACGCTTGAAGTGTTAGATGAAGAAGCGCAGCAGCGCCGCGTCGCGCAAATTGGTGAATGTTTAGATGATGCATCAGAATTAAATGCTGAAGAGCTGATTGATTTTGGTTGGGGCCTTAAGTTCACCGCGCAAGGTAAGGTCTTTGGGCCGATTAAAATGCATAATATAACAGAGAATAAAACGGCGATTAAATATGATTTTCATGTCTATGGTTATGAGAGCTTTTATAGCCTTGAAGACGAAGTGGAAGAGGTTGAAAAATATTTACTTATGGATGATATGAAGCTTTTATCCGCTGATAAACTCTCTGATACATGGCAGAGGATCAGCCGTGATGTTGTAGATAATGGCTTTGCTGAACATCGTACGGAAAATTTACCAACAGTCGAAATTACAATGCGGAGCTGGCCAGATTATGGCAAGTTTGTAGGGGCTTTCGCGGCGGGTGGATTTGTTTTGGGCGGCGGCCTTGGATTTTGTATTTCAGGCGCGGCGAGTGCTAGTGCAGCGCGGCGCGAAAAATATAAGTCGAAATTAAACGCGGTTGGCCGCGACGTTATAATGTAATTAATGCAGGAACAATAAGACACACTGAGGAGTGAAGAATATGGGTATGAAATCAGCATGGATAAAACTCTCTGGCGGCGTTGATAAGCTGGCAAGCGGTTTTGCGTATAACCCTGCGGGTAATTTGATATTATCAGGTCTTTTTGGGGCAGTGTTTGGTTCGATTCTAAGTTTTGGGACAGCCATACTTAAAAATGAGGGCGTACAGGATTTTTCTGAAGGCGCTGACCAAGAGATGCAAGTTTTTGAAAATGGCACATTGATGCGCTTTCCAGAAGATTGCGGGCTTGATGATGATTATTATTTGTTATCTAAAAAACCTGGCGGCGGCATGGAAATCAGTAAGGGTAATTATGACTTTTCTCACGTTTTGAATGCCTCTGCTCAGCAAAAAGTAACAAATAATATATCAGCATGCATGGATGTGATGGCGAAATGGGCGCGGAATGATAATTTTGAATTTTCCAATGAATTCCGCCATATCACTGGCGTTGAATATTCCGAAGCAGGATTGATCCATGATTTAACGGAAGAAGAAACATGGCTGTATAAAGATATTCTTAATATGGGTGATAGCGAAACGATGACGATGGAGACGATGGTCAAAAATAATGAGGGCTATGTCGAAGATGACGACAATAAGGCGCTTTACCGCGCTGCGTTCAAACAGGCTACGAACTCATGGGGTGAATACCGCCGTAATGATAACCAGACAGAGCCTTATTACGCTAGCGGCGAGATTAAAAATGCGGATCAATACGCACAATATGAATATCACAGCATGAGCTTTGCGACATGGGGTAAAACTGTGGGCGGCGTTGGGTTGCTTGCTTTGTTCATGATCGCAGGCGGTGATACGCGCCGCAGCAGTGCATACGAAACGCGCGCCGCAAAGCGCAGAGAGCGTTTAAGCGCCATTAACGCCTTATCAGGCCGCGATACGCCAATTCTATAAAGGAATAGCCAATGAGCATAAAATCAAAATGGATAAAGTTTAAAGGCGGCGTTGATTACGCATTTAGCGGTATGACTGGTGAGAGTGTATCGCATAGCGTCATTTATGGCGGTATTTCGGGCTCAATTTCAGCGCTACTTATCGGGTTTGTGCACTTGGATTCTGCGCAGGATTTCAGCGCGCATCTTGAAGAAGACTTAGCGATCCATGGCGATGGTGCTTTGTTGCGTTTTCCTGATGATTGTAATTTGGATAGCTATCGTTACTTGATATCGCAGAAACCGGATGGCACGCTGGAGCTCTCACGTGGAGATTCTGAAACGAGTGACATTCAGCCGCTCCATACCCAGCAAAATTTATATGAAAGAATTGATCACTGTATGTCAGATCTACGGGCCAATGCACGCAAGGGTGACTTTAGTTTCGCCGATGAATTCAGCATTGTCACTAATGTTGAGTATAGCGCCCCCGCGATCGTCTATGACATACATGATAAGTTTTATACGCTGCGTAAAGATATTATTGATGATGACGCCACGCCGCTGAGCTTGCAAGATGTCGTTGAAGCGTCTGAAGGATATGACGCAGAAAGTGATAATCTATCCTTGTATCGTGCGACGTTTAATAAAGCGGTTACCGAGTGGGATTATTATCGTAAGCATCAAAATAATACGGAATCTTATTTTGATGACAGCAAAATCAAAAATCAAAGCGCCTATCAACAATATGATTATGATAGCCTGACAGGGGCGGCGTGGTTTAGCATGGTACTAGGTTTTGCCATCGGCTCATTCGGCGTCGGCTGCGTTTCATCATCAACGCGCCGTTCGCAAGGTTATCATCAGCGTAAAGCCGTACGTGATGAACAAATTACGGCATTAAATCTAATGTCTGGCCGCGATACGCCAATTTTATAATACGCTTACGGCGTGATATCAGCCCAGTTTTGAATAATATGGCGGCGGGAAAGCTGTTCGGTCTCATCATAGAGAGCAAACGGCTTGCCTAGCCTCTGCCCTGCATTGCGCCCGAGTGGAGATGTTTTTAAAGTCGCTGCCGAACCATTTGGCAGGAATGATAACGCCCCGAGCGGTACGCTTAAATTCAGGCCGCCATATAAATGCGTTGTCCCGCCAAAGACATCTTGGTCTTGTTTTTGGGTGGAGGTCACAAAGCCATTGAGCATCGTACCATTCCTAAAATTCTGCGCGATGGAGAGTGTCGCGCCATATTCTTTGGCAAGATAACGCCCTGCGGACAGGCCGATGGTGGCGTCAGTGTTGGGCACTTCGTAATAAGTGTTAACATGGCCTGTTATGGTGTTGGTGCCATCTTCAAAGCCGCTTGCGCCGAGGGTGAACGGGTTGCGTTTTATGACATCGAATATCTCCGCGCCAATCGCCCATGTTTTATCAAACGGACGGTAAAGTATTTCTGCGCCGCCGCCAAAATACATTTCTTCTAAATACCCTGCGCTCATCGCAACATGCAGACTATTGAATAGTGTGCGGTTATATACGGCAGCGGCTTGATCGTAGCCGAATCTATTGGCGGCGAAATCTTCGACATTACCGCGCACAGTTTTCGCGTCCGATAAGCGGAGGTATTTTAAGCCTTCGAGATTATTAAATAAATTTATTCGCGCGCGGTTGATCGATAGAAAATGGCGTCCGACAGGAATACGGCGCGAGACGAGCAGCGCGCTGCGCATCAGTGTACCGTTATCTTCCTCATTAAGGCTGATATGGTTTTCTAAAGTAAATCCCCAGAACTTGGCGGTTTGCTTTTGATACTCACGGCTTGGCTTCGCAGGTTTAAAAGATTTTTTTGTTATTTGGGCGTTTTGCCAAATTTCTTCAGCGCTACCAATATTGTCAACTGATGCATGATGTAGGTCACGTCTGAGAATTTTAATCTTCGGCCCTTGTAACCCGTAACGCATAGGGAGCGCTTCAACCCTGCGCAGCTCGGCATAACTTTTGTTTATCAGTTCTTTGCTTGCCTTGCCGATAATATACGGCAGGGTTTCATGCTGACCTGCGGTTTCAATCTGGATGGTTTTTTCGTGATTGTTATACTCTGTACTGGAAATAAAGGCGTCAGGGTTATCTTCTGGCCAGATGTTGGTGTCGGTACTGCCGCGTATTTTATGCCATAGGCGGTTCGGTAAGGCGCGTTCGGTGTAGCGTTTTGCGCTGTGGGTTTTGGCATCTTGCATGGGGGTGCTTAGGTGGATCTGCCCCATGATTTTATCAGCGCCGCTGAGGCCGACACTAAAGCTTGCCCATTTCTTCGGCGCATATGATGCGCCGATGCTATAGGGCGCAGGGCTGTCGAAACTGTTAATGGCCGCTTTTTCTGCGCGATAACGATCCGCGCCATAATCTGCGCTGAGGCTTAAACCGTCTATTGGGCTTTGCCATGTGATGCTACCGAAAAAGCCAATGCTGTTGCCTGTGAACCAATCATCAGGGCTGTTGGCGTCTTCGCCATCTAAGGGACGGCGGCTTTTAAAATGACCGCCGAGGGCGCTAAGCGGATTGTCAAAATGTGCGGCGCTGCCAAAGCGCCCCCAGCCAAGTCCTGTTGTGAGGTCGAAATCGCCAAAGCGTTTCGTTGCGGCGATGTATTCGCCTGCCATTCGTTTATGGCCAATGGCTGAGCTTAGCCCCATGGATATTTCAGGGCGGCGCTGGGTTTCGCGCATCAGGCGTAATTTAAGGTCAATGCCGGGGAATAAGCGGTTTGCGTCATCTTGAACGCTTGATATTTCAGCGCTTTGACGCATTTGCGCGTGCAGCCCATCAAATAATTGTAAACCAAGGCCGAAATGCACATAAGGGTCTAATGTACCAATATGGGCGCTAAGCGTACCTGTCTTGAAATGGCGTGCAGTTGGCGTTGTTAATGTGCCCGCCTGCCCGTAGATTGATTTTAGGGTGATGGTCTTAAATGCAGCAGGGCGCACGGATGTATCCGCTGCAAAGCTTGGTGCAGCAAAGGGGATAAGGGCTGTAAATGAAATGAGCGCCAGAAGGGGACGCCGAGATTTTAGATGCTTCATAAAGACGTGTGTACCTTTATATTCGCCTTTATTCTAAACCCAAAGAGATATTGCGCCAATGCTTACTCGCGTTATTTGATTATTTGCGCAGATGTTTTTCATGAAATATATAGCCAAAAAAAATTAGAGAGGTTTGTCTTAATAAGGGAGGATCGTGTGAATCCCCGCTTACGCCTCTCTAATCCAATTTTAGTTTACGTAACCATTGTATCATCATCTGTTGCAACCTATCAACTATATAATCTATATTGGATGTTTATTTTACCTGCCCCCTATGGAGGAATGCTGTTTTTGTGTTAATATATGCGCGTTATGACAGAACAGATATATGACATTGCAATTATAGGCGGCGGAATTAACGGCATGGGCATTGCCCGTGACGCGGCGGGGCGTGGTCTATCTGTATTGTTATTAGAGCAAGGGGATTTTGCCTCGGCGACATCATCAGCCTCTACCAAGTTAGTGCATGGCGGGCTGCGTTATTTAGAATATTACGAATTCGGCTTAGTGCGCGCGGCACTTAAAGAACGTGAAGTTTTATTAAATATGGCGCCGCATATTATTTGGCCGCTTGAATTTATTCTGCCCTATAGCCGCGATATGCGCCCTGCATGGCTTATCCGCATGGGGCTGTTTTTATATGACCATTTAGGTGGGCGTAAAAAGCTTGCAGGCTCTAAGATGGTGAGACTGAACCCGGATAAGTTAAAAACGGCCTATAAAAAAGGCTTTTCCTATGCGGATTGTTGGGTTGATGATGCGCGGATGGTTATTTTGAATGCGATCGACGCCTGCGAACATGGGGCTGATATCTATAATTATACGCGCTGCGAATCTGCGTCATGCCATGATGGACTGTGGCATTTAAAAGCAAGCGGCGTGCTTGCTGGGCAAACGATTAAGGCGAGGCAGCTTGTTAATGCTGCGGGGCCCTGGGTGCGTGACTTCTTGGATGGTAATGATCTTGCCAATGCGCAGACGCATGATATTCGTCTCGTGAAGGGTTCTCATATTATCACGGGCCGCCTGTTTGAGGGGGATGAGTGTTATATATTACAGCAGACCGATGGGCGGATTGTTTTTATTATACCGTATGAAGATGAATTTAGTTTAATCGGGACGACGGATATCGAATATCAAGGGGATCCTGCGGCGGTTCAAATCAGTGATGATGAAGTTGATTACCTTTGCAAGGCAGTGAATTTATATCTACGTGATGAAATATCGGCGAATGATGTCGTGGCGAGTTACAGCGGCGTGCGCCCCTTACTAGATAGCGGCGAGAATAATGCATCTGCTGTCACACGTGATTACGTGCTGGAACGCAGCGATGCTGCCGGCGCGCCTTTGCTGTCAATATTTGGCGGTAAAATCACAACCTATCGCGTCTTAGCGGAAAAGGCACTCTCAAAACTAACGCCGCGTGCGCCGTGGACAAAGGGCAGCATTTTGCCCGGCGGGCTTGGCGGTAAGTTAAATGCTGATACATTATATGATGGCGTGCAGGCACTCTGCCCTGACGGGGACGCCGCACATTGCCGTACGGTCGCGCAAAGATGGGCGCGCCAATATGGTAGTCGTGCGCAAGTTATTATCGATCAGGGGCTTAAGGCTGGCTTAACAGGCGGAATTGATTTTGGCTGCGGCCTGTATCAGGCAGAGGTTGATTATCTGCTTCGCGAAGAATTTGCGGTGCAGGCGGATGACATATTATGGCGGCGGACAAAATTAGGTCTGCATTATACGCCCGTGCAGCGCGATGCTTTACAAGACTATATTGATCGTTTTCAAAAATAACGAAGCCCTTATGCGCTGGGAGTATGAGTATGACCGACAAAGCAATCCTTTCCATTGACCAAGGCACAACAAGCAGCCGCGCCATAGTTTTTAGCGCTGCTGGCGAGATTATCGCGCTTGCGCAAAAGGAACTGACGTTACATTACCCGCATAAAGGCTGGGTAGAGCAAGACGCGAATGATATTTGGGCTGATACGCTCTGGGCGATAAAGGCGGCTTTGCAGGAAGCCACTGATAAGGGCTTTGATGTCATCACGGCAGGTATAACCAATCAGCGCGAGACGACGGTTATTTGGGATCGTGAAAGTGGCAAGCCTATATATAATGCGATTGTCTGGCAAGACCGCCGCACTGCAGATCTATGCCAGAGATTAAAAGACGCAGGTCATGAAGCCGCGATAACAGATAAAACAGGCCTGCTTCTCGACCCTTATTTTTCAGCCAGCAAAATTGCATGGATATTAGATAATGTTGATGGCGCGCGCGTCAAGGCCGATGCAGGGCAGCTTGCCTTTGGCACCGTTGATAGCTTTCTGATTTGGCATTTAACTAAAGGACAGCGCCATTATACTGATGCGACAAATGCATCACGTACAATGTTGATGAATATTGAAAAGGGGACGTGGGATACGGATTTACTGGCGCTGTTCGATATTCCTGAGTCGATGCTGCCGCAAATTTGTGACAATATTCATGATTTCGGCATGATTGATAGCGATTATGCAGGCAAGGCGCTGCAGATTGGCGGCGTTGCAGGGGATCAACAAGCGGCCTTAATCGGGCAGGCGTGCTTTACCAAAGGCATGGTGAAGTCTACCTATGGGACAGGCTGCTTTGTGCTGATGAATATTGGGGATAGCTTTAAAGCTTCACAAAACAGGCTGCTCACGACAATTGCATATCAAATTGGTGGCAAAATCACTTATGCGCTAGAAGGCTCTATTTTTGTGGCAGGGGCGGCGATACAGTGGCTGCGTGATAATGTGTCATTCTTTGACAATGCGAGTGAAAGCGAAGCGCTTGCGTTATCGGTGGAAGACAGTAACGGCGTGTATTTTGTGCCTGCCTTTACGGGGCTTGGCGCGCCATATTGGGCGCCTGATGCCAAGGCGGCGATTTTGGGGCTGAGCCGTGAAAGTAACAAAGCGCATATTACCCGTGCCGCGATTGAAGCGCAGGCATACCAAACGCAGGACTTAATGGCGGCGTTCATGGCTGATAGCGGCGGGGAGATTGCGGCTTTGCGCTGCGATGGCGGTCTCGTCAGTAATGGTTTTATGTGTCAGTATTTGTCAGACATTCTCGATAAGCCTGTTGAGCTGCCACTTATTACCGAAACCACGGCTTTGGGCGCGGCGTATTTGGCGGGGCTACATGCAGGGCTATATAAAGACTTAGATGATGTGAGCAGAAAATGGCAGCTTGATAAACGTTATCAGGCAGATATGCCCGCTGATAGGCGCACGGAAGCGTTAGCGGGGTGGAAGAAATCCATCGGGCAGGTTCTTTTCACATAAATATAGAAAAAATTAACCCTTTGTGTTTATACATGGTAGTGAAGAATAGTAAGTGAAGAATAATAATTTTGGGGTATTGAGGCTGTTATGAGTGAAGAAAAAGCGAAGAGTAATTTTGAGAATGTGTACTTATTCTTAGGCTTAGATGATTTTGAGAGTGATAAGAAGCGCATTAAGCAGGCTTTTGAAAATATTGAGCAAGTGTACGGCGTCAAACTTGATAAGTTAATCACGAAAAACATAAAGTTAGATGTACCGCAGCATATTAAAGATACTTTTTCCCAATGGGGCGATGACGAAACGCAGGGCTTTATTGCTGACCTTGCGAATAAGGCTTCTATCTATCGCCTTGTTCTTGCCGACCCTAAAAAATTAAAAATATATAATGAACAATTACGCGCACAGCCAGAACTTCTGCAGGGGCAGAGCCATGCGCAAAAGAATGATAAGCTCGTTGGTCGACAATTCGCCCCTGATGGCGAAGAAAACGCACTTGCCGCTTATTATAAGCATTTAGAAGATAGTGTTGTTTCTGGCAGTAATTTTGAACTGAAAGATGATGCTGATGCACAAAAAATTCAGCAGCTGCTCAATCGCTTCATGGTGACCTATCATAAGTATAGCTGGGATTTAAAACATAAGCAGCAGGATGTGCAGGCTGATTTTGATCAAGGGGATGCAGAGATAAAAGATGTGCGCGTCGTTGATGCCAACGCGCCAATCGCAGAGGCTGATGCTGCGGGCGAATCACAAAACGTTGATGGTGAATACATAGAAGCACCACCGCGCCCAGAGCCCGCGCCCCAACAAAAACGTATCGGCCACACAGTTGATGGCGAATCGGCATGGGTGGATGAGCCTGAAGAGGAGTTTGAGGCAGAGGAAGATCCAAGGGCAAGCTTGCCTGAAGGTGTGGATGCAGACTTTGAAGATGAACAGAATGCCGCGCGAAAAAGCTTTCAGCAAAGTGCGCGTGAGCAGGCTATTTACCCACAAGGCGGCGCATCAAGCCCTCATTTTGGCCTTCCTATGCATTTGAATGCAGCGTATAGCGACTACGGCAATGTTGACCTTCATGTGATGTGCGGCATTGATGGAGTGCAGCGTTCATGGTCGGGTAAAAACGGTTTTGATATTAAGGGCGGTTTAAAGGTCGGGAGTTATGCTGTTAACCATGCAGATAAAAAGCCAGATAATGTCGCTCTTTCTGGATCTTTAAAGCTGCATTGTAATGGTGCCTTTATTGATGGTCAGGTTGATGGTCGCATCCGCAATGCAAAAATGGTCACTAAAGTGGTGCGTGGTGAAGATGGGCGCCCTGTTAAAATGCCTGTTGAAGAAAGCAGCTATAAGAAGGGTGCAATTGAAATTGATGCGGGAAATGAGGATGTTGTTATTAATGGCGACATGCTTGGAAAAGTCATTATTAAAACAACGGGAAATGTTCGCATTATTGGCAATGTTAGCGGTAGGGTTGAAATCCATGCGGGCGGTAATATTGATATATTAGGCAGCGTTGACGGGCCATCACGCATTCTTGCCCATGGGCAAGTGGCAATACGCGGTGAAAAGTCCTGGGCTGTGAAAACGTCTGCAGATTGCTGCGTTGGGGACGACGTATTATCGGCGGATGTGCTTGATTCTATACGCGCACGTATAAGCAGCCAAGAAAAGGCCGAGCGACCTAAGCATGAAGCGCCTGCAAATGGTGCGCCTGTACTTTAATCAGTTATTCGTATTCATAGTATATTTGGGAAAAGTGGTGCCCGGAGGTAGAATTGAACTACCGACACGAGGATTTTCAATCCTCTGCTCTACCACTGAGCTACCCGGGCAGACCGTATAAATGATCTGTAGTGCAGTTTTATATAAGAAGCTGTGCATCTTGTCTAGTGGCAAAATAAAAAAAGTTGCATAATATTTATATGTATGATTATATAACTCTTATGCAACTATATTAAGTAACTGGCCATAGTGGTGTTTTGATGATCACGAAGGCATAACAAGCTAAGCTATTGAGTTTAATGAGAAAAATAGCATAAGTTTGCAAAGTTATCTTTTTTATCGTAAACTTTATTTAGAAATTAACGCTACTTAAGAAAATCTTTATATAAAGAGTATAAAATAAATTAAGTAGAAACACTGAGAGGAAGAGTAGATGTTACCATTTATTGGCAAAGGTTTAGGTTTATTAAAAACGGGTTGGGCTTTCGGCGGAACCTTACTTAAAGGAGGCTTGGGCTTAGTTGGTCTAGGTGGCGCAGGCTTAGTGGCAGACCAAGCGTTAAATAGAGGGCGTGGTACTAGTTCTTTTATTGATGGCATTGGCGGTCTTTTTGGCCGTGGTATGCAAGAAGCGACACAAACGGAAGCTGCAGCGAAGCGTGATGCTGAGGTTGCAGACGCAAGCTCTAGTTTTCAGTGGTTTTTTGCTAAATTAGGCGCTTTCTTCTCGCTATTCGGTGATGCTGGTAAGCCACTTGCTGATTGGTGCATGAAAAAAGTTGACGGTATGGAAGAGCGCGCCTTTAAGATTGACCAAGACAGAAAAGCGCAGCGTGAAGTATTAGAATATGGTCCGCAGCAGAATATTGACCCTGCAACAGGTTTGGCGCAGGCTCCAGATGCAAAAGTTGGTTTTGCGCAAGCTGTTAAGGCGGGGGTCTATCTGCCAAACGAAATGAATTTGATGGATGGTGTGCACAATGTGTCACATGGTTTACAAAGCATGCTGGTTCATACAGCGGCAGGTGTAGCTAGCCTTGTTAGTGATGATAGTTACTCAGATCTAGCTAAGAGTTGGAATAAAGCTGTTGAAGATACTGCGGTTGGTATTAATAAGCCTGATATTGACAGTGCGGCTGGGCATGCATTACACACAGCAGCAGAGTACGGCTTTGGCCTTGGTTTACTTACCAAAGTTCCTAAAGTACTTGGTTGGGGCGGATCGATTGCTTCTGGTCTGTTAAACAAAGGTACATCTGCAGCTCCTGTAGTTCAAAAACTTGACCTCGCGATGTAAATAAAAAGAAACCTCTCAGTTTCCGAAAGCCCTAGGTTCACGCCTGGGGCTTTTTTTATGTTCGGTGTTTGTGTTCTATCAAGTTTAGAGAAGGAGGGTGGAAATGAAAAGCCAGAAGTCAGAAGCCAGAAGCCAGACAAGCAAAAGCGTCGATCCGGGGGCAATTGGATCGACGCTTATTTAGCTGGTATTTAATTTTGCTGGTATTTTAAGAGGAGATTAATAACGTAAAATTAGATATTCTTATCAGATTTCCCAAATTTTTTTTATTAGTTATTTCTCTCTATATAATAATATTCTCATATAAATGTGACAAAAATTGCGGCTATGTTTGTCACATTTCGGTCACATTTCATAATTGTGCGGTGGTTGTGACGTTTAGGCCGTTAGCTGTTAATGACTAAATCAAGCTTATCCGCCAGTGGCGGCGTGCGGCGTGCGCGGGTTAGCTCCATCAGGCCTAGCTTGGTTAGGCCGTGTACTTGTACTGTATACGGGTCAGTACGGGCTAAATCTTTCACAAGCTTTGTAAATTTTTTGCGTTCATCATCATTTTTCATTTTAAGGAAGTCGATAATAATAATGCCGCTTAAGTTGCGCAGGCGGATTTGGCGCATGATTTCCTTGGCCGTATATATATTGACGTCAAGGCGAGAGCCATCCGCCGCACCGCGATTAACGTCCACAGCCGTCAGCGCAGCCGTTTCCTCGATAATGATGGAGCTGCCGTTATCTAACACGCAATAGGGGCGGTAGAGGTCTTCTATCGGCGTTAAGACGCCGCGGAATTCGAATAACCTGTCCGCATCGCGGCTCGTTTCCTTAATGTCGCTAAAGACGAGCTTGTTAACCAAGTCGGGGGCGAATTGCATACACCATGTCTGGGTGAGGTCGAAATAATCCTCGCCGCAGATCTCGATGCGCTCAATTGTGTTCATGGCTTGGTTGGCAAGCATCCGCATCATTGCGTTTGGCCCCGCCAATATTGGGCGGGCGGTGTTTGCTGTCGGCAGGCTTTCTAAAACCGCGAGCCATATTTTTCGGAGCAATTTATATTCACGCAAAATCATATCGTTTTGCAGCATGGTTGATGCGGCACGCAGGACGGTGCCCTGCATGTCTTCTTTGTCCATCATGTCTTTTAAATGGGCGCGGCGCTGCTTATCGTCAATGCGGCGGGAAATTTTGTTGTCTTTACGGTAAGGCGCATAAAGGGTGAAGCGCCCATGTAAGGTGATGTCCATTGTCAGGCGAACATGCTTGTCTTCATAATCATCATATGCATGGCTGCGGGGCATGACCGCGCCATCTTGTGCCTGCACAATGACTAAATCGCCATTATTAAGCCACTGGGAGAGTGATTTATCTGTTTTGTTGCCTAAATGCCGCGCATCCTTGGCGTTAAGGAAGCCCTGTAAATTATTGCCAATATCGATATAGGCGGTGTTTTCTGTGGCATCAATGCGGTCAATACGCCCCATGTAAATTGTACCATGACGCACTTGTTCAAGTTCGGGGTCAATTTCAACGGCTTCTAGCTTGTGTCCTTTGTCTAAAGCCACAGCGCAGAGCGAATCACTAATGCTATCAATTAAAATTTCCATGCGGCTATTATAAAGGGGATGAAGCGTTATAGCCAAGCCCGTTTAGCATGTTGTGTGTCTCATATAAGGATAAGCCGACAATATTGGTGTAGGAGCCTTGGATGGATTTAATATAACGCGCGGCAAGGCCTTGTATGGCATAGCCGCCTGCTTTGCCATCCCATTCATTGCTGGCAATGTAGCCTTCAATGTCTTGAGGGCTGAGGCGTTTAAATTTAACGCTGCTGCGGATAAGACGTGAAGAAACTGTGCCGTCTGGTGCGATCATCGCTATGCCGCCTAAAACATCATGACGGCGCCCTGAAAGCAGCTTTAAAAAATATGCGGCTTGTTTTGCGTCATTTGGTTTTGCGAGGTCACGTTGTCCAAGGCTGACAACGGTATCTGCGGCTAAAATATAATGGTCAGGATGGCTTATGCGCTGTGCATTATAGACATGCTGCGCTTTTTCTACAGCAAGCCGCTCAGCTAACGCAGCAGGCTTTTCACCAGACTGGCGCTCTTCGTTAATATCGGCGGGAAAAATATGCGCGGGCGTAATATGAATCTGTTTTAGCAGTTCTAATCGGCGCGGGGAAGCGGAGGCAAGAATCAGTTGTGATTTCGACATGGTAAACTTGCCTTAACGCGTGAGTAAGCTAAGTGGATTTTACTTCTCGCGGAAGATGATACGGCCTTTTGAAAGGTCGTAAGGTGTCATTTCAACAACAACAGTATCGCCTTGTAATACGCGGATACGGTTTTTACGCATCTTGCCAGCAGTATGCGCAAGAACTTCGTGGTCATTTTCAAGCTTAACGCGAAACATTGCGTTCGGGAGAACTTCAGTTACAGTTCCTTTAAATTCAATCAGGTCTTCTTTAGCCATGGCACCATTTCTTATATAATTAATTATTCTGTAGGGTTGTTATATATGGACGAGCCATAAATAGGCAAGCGTAAAGTACATGGATAGTGAGCTATCGATGCAAAATGTGCATATTATCAGTGTTTTGCTGTGCGGCTTGCGGCGTTTTACGCTTGGCGTGCGACCATAAGCTTCTTAATTTCTGCGATTGATTTTGCAGGGTTGAGGCCTTTTGGACATGTCTTTGTACAATTCATAATTGTATGACAGCGGAAAAGGCGGAATGGGTCTTCTAATTGATCAAGACGTTCACCGACCGCATCATCACGCGAATCAGATATCCAGCGATAAGCCTGCAATAAAATAGCTGGGCCTAAGAAGCGATCACCATTCCACCAGTAACTTGGGCAGGATGTTGAACAGCAGAAACATAAAATACATGCCGCAGGGCCGTGGCCATCATCACCGTTAAGAATATCAGCGTCAGCAGCGCTTTGTAGGCGCTCTTTTTCAGGGGCTGGCGTGTCGCTTTTTAGCCACGGTTCGATTGATTCGTATTGCGCATAAACATGGTTCAAATCAGGGACAAGGTCTTTGACCACAGGCATATGTGGCAGCGGCGTAATTTTTACGTCACCTTTTACTTCGTCGATGGGCTTTAAGCAGGCGAGTGTATTGGTGCCGTCAATATTCATAGCACATGATCCACAAATACCTTCGCGGCAAGAGCGGCGGAAGGTTAATGTGCTGTCGACTTCGTCTTTAATCTTGATCAACGCGTCGAGCACCATAGGGCCACAAGCCGCAGTATCAAGCTCATATTCATCCATGCGCGGCGTTTCGTCACGGTCGGGATCCCAGCGATAAATTCTGAAATTCTTTACATCTTTTGCATCTTCTTTGGCCGTAAATTTATGGCCTTTGCTGATTTTAGAATTTTTGGGCAGTGTAAACTGAGCCATTTGAAAGATACCTTTTCGTGGAATTGATACGCCATGATTAAATTTAGCTTCATATAAAATAGCGCCCCAATTCATATTTGTGAAGCGTTTTAGTCAAATAATGCATCAATTGCGTTTTTACTTTGGTTTTCTGGGCTTCCTAGACGTGGCCTATTTCACGATGCAGCTGTTGCTGTGGCGCGCGTTTATAACGGCGCAAGCCTTTTTCGCAGTTTCTTTGCTGACGGCGCCGCCCTGTACACGATAAAAGCTGCCGCGCTCTGCGATTTCAATATGTTCAATGCGTAGTGAGAAGCCTTTGAGCGTCGCGGCGAACTCTTTACTGCGTGCTGCCCAGTGAGCTTTGGCGGCGGATTCCGACCTTAAGCTACCAATTTGAATATAGTGACTTCCGGCGCTGTGTGTCGCTTGTGTTATGGAGGGCGCGTTTGCAGGCTGCGCTTTCTTTTTTTGGATGGGATCAATTTTTAAGCCTTGTACTTCAGCAAGCAGGCTGCTGAGTTGCTTTGTATCTGCCGGAGTGGTGGTGCTAGACTTTGCCGTAGCGGTGAGCGCATTTCGCGGGCGCGCCTTTGGGGTGGTGACGTTTACCGTGGTGTGTTTTTCAGTTTTTACGATTTCGAGCGCGCCGCTTGCTTCTGGGGGCGTGGTTGTGCTCTGTTCTTCAAGGGCTGGCGATAGCGGCACTGTGTTGTTGCTGCTCATCACTTGGCTTGCGGACTCTGTTTCTGTGGCCTTTATTTCTTTAGGCTCAATGACTGCTGCGGCTTGTTGCTTTTTGATTTGCTGTGCTTTGATGCCTGCAAATAACTCATCGCGGTTAACGCTGCCTTGCGCAGGGCGCTCTGCGAGCAAGTTTTCAACGCGCCCCTGTTCAGCGCTGCCGCGCATGGTGTTGTATATTGTGCTGTCTTTATGCGCGATATTCATGCCGCCGCGTTCATTGGGGCGCTCTTTTATCGGGGAATTATCCGCGCGTATAATCGGCACCGTGCCGCTGGTGTTGTTTGCGCTGTACCATACGAGGCCACTGGCGATAATCACCGCACATATAAGTAAGATTGCATTTGGTTTCATTGCGTTGTCTTCATTCTGTTGTGGCGCTTATAGGCGCTTATATAGATTAAATATTGCTTCATGTTCGGCGGCGGCGCTGCGGTCGGTCATGCAGGCAATATGGTCGGCAATAATCCGCGCTTTACGGAAGCCGTTATTATCATTTTTTAGCGCTTTAATTTCGTTTTGCACTTCGGTCGGTAAAAGCAAATTGTCGCCGATAAAGACATTGAATAAGTCGCCAATGATCTTCTCGGCCTTTACCCAGATGCGCTGAACGGTGTAATGGCGGTACATATTTTCCATCAAAAAAGCGCGTAGGATCTTTAGCTCTTGGAACATGCCATCGGAAAACCTGACAATCGCGGCATTGTGTGCGCGTACGTCATCAACATGTTGTGGTTTTAACGCCGCTAGATTTTTCAAGCTTTCTGCCAAAACATCATCGACCATCACGCCCATCATGTCGCGGATGGATTCTGAGATCAAAATTTTCTCAGGTAAGTCACTATATTTTGCACGCACGCATTCAACGCGCTCGCGGAAGAGGGGGACGGCGCTACAAATATCATGCAATGAGAATATCTCAGATTTTAAACCGTCTTCAACGTCATGGTTATTATATGCAATGTCATCAGCAAGCGCGGCGACCTGAGCCTCAACGGATGCAAAGCCTTCAATCTCTAATTCGGCGTGCTCTTGCAGTTCACGCAGTGATGTTGGCAGTGGCGCGACTTGCTTACGCGCATTGGGGCCAATTAAAGGGCCATTATGCTTGACCACGCCTTCCAGTGTTTCCCATGTCAGGTTTAACCCGCGCCATGATGGGTATTTGTCTTCTAATGTGGTGAGGACACGCAGGGATTGGTCGTTATGTTCAAACTCGCCTAAATCCTTCATGCATTTTTTAAGGGTTTCTTCACCGGCATGGGCAAATGGCGTGTGGCCTAAATCATGTGCAAGGGCAATGGCCTCTGCGAGGTCTTCATTGACCAATAATGCACGAGACAGCGTACGGGCAATCTGCGCGACTTCGATAGTGTGGGATAATCTGGTGCGGTAATCTTCACCTTCATAGTAAACAAAGACTTGGGTTTTGTCTTTAAGGCGGCGAAAGGCGCTGCAGTGAATGACGCGGTCGCGGTCACGCTGAAAACAAGTGCGGTGGCGGCTTTCTGCTTCATCATGTATGCGGCCACGGCTTTGGTCGGGGCGGCAGGCATAATGTGCTAAAGGCACGGCGCAATAATTATAAGCCATATTGCTTTCGGCAGCATTTGTTGTCATTTCACAAACTCATTTCGCGTTTTTTATTTCAGATTTACCCAAAACTAACAGAATGATGCCCCCGCGCCAAGTCGTAGAGCTTGATTATTTTGAGTATTCCTCCATATAATATAAGGAGATGTTTTTTTGACACTAGAGTATGGATGCTGATGGCACTGATTATTGATGAGACTGCAATAAATGAAGTAAAACGTGAACGCGAGGCAAAGGCTGACGCAAGTCTGCATTTGCGGATTCGCGTTGATGGCGGCGGTTGTTCTGGTTTCCAGTATAAATATGAGTGGGATAACGAGGCCGTCAGCGATGATGACCTGATATATGAGGGCGTGGTCGTTATCGATTCGCTGTCACTGAAATATATGAAAGGCTCAACCATAAAATTTCATGATGATATGATGGGGCGCATGTTCCAGATTGATAACCCTGCGGCGAACAGCTCATGTGGCTGCGGCACGTCGTTCTCCCTTTAATCTATATTTCGGTCTTCCTTTTTCGTTATTTGCCGTTACTATGGCGCGATAAATAATAAAGGTATCGGGTCTAATGAAAATTGCCATTTGGAATGTAAATTCAATCAAAATACGCCTTGAGCATGTTAAAAACTGGCTCGCGACGCATCAAGTCGACGTATTGATGCTGCAAGAACTTAAGGGCGAGGCCTTTCCTGCTGCAGCATTTGAAGAAATCGGCTATAAATCAGCCTATACCGCACAAAAAGCCTATAATGGCGTAGCGATATTAAGCAAGCACGACATTGACCTGCGCTGTGATAAGTTACCTGGCGATGAGAGCGATGAACAAGCGCGTTTCCTTGATTGCATGATTAACGGCGTACGCTGCGTTAATATCTATTTGCCCAACGGCAACCCAGTTGATAGCGACAAATACACTTATAAATTATCATGGATGAAGCGGCTTTACACTTATATGGAAGGCCTGCGCGGCGCAGAAAGCGATGTTTTGGTCGCTGGCGATTACAATGTAATTCCCGAAGACCGCGACTGCCATGATCCCAAAGCATGGGAAGGCGACGCCGCGACGCTGCCGCAAACCCGCGCTTTGTACCGCTCATACGGGTTTTTGGGCTACACAGATGCATTCCGCGTCAATAATCATCAAGACGAACAATATAGCTTCTGGGATTATCAGCGCGGCGCTTACCAAAAAAACCACGGTATTCGCATTGACCATTTTCTGCTGTCGCCGACATTGGTTGACCGCATGGAAAGCTGCGTGATTGATACCGCCCCGCGCGGCCTAGAACAGCCATCTGACCATGTGCCTGTCATTTTGACTTTGGACAACTAAAAAAAACGCTATAGGCTTTTCACAGGCACCGTGATACAGTTATGCGGTTATTTAACTTAAAAATTCTTATGATGATGGGTCTGTCATGATATTCAAAACATTCAAAAAATTCTCAACTTTAGCTTTAGGTATCACGCTTTTGGCTGGCCTTGCTGGCTGCGAAAGCGGCGCGATACACGTTAAAGAAACGCAGCTTAACCGCATTGCGCTTCCTGTTTTCATGTTGAAACGCCAAGTGCCAACCGATGATGTGGCTTTGGTCGCTTTTGAGCGTGTTCATGACCCGCTTAAGGTCGTGCAGGTCTATATCGAGGATAATCAGGTTTTTCGTGATGGTTTCTCTTTCAATGAGCTTAACCCAAAGATTTTTTACTCCAAAGCGCCATCTAACCCTGTTGCGTTGCGCCTTGCCGCACGCGATTCGGCGAGTAACGTAATTTACCTTTCATCGCCGTGTCAGTATTTGCGCCGTGCCTTACTGGGCGAGAGCGAGGCTGGGCGCTGCGTAAACAAATATTATAAAGAAGGCCCTGTGTCGTCATCTGTGCTTGATTCCTATATGCAGGCTTTAGATAATATACGCCGTTACCATGGCGTTGATACTTTCGTATTAAACGGTTACGGCAGCGGCGCGTCTGTTGCGACGATCCTCGCTTCACAGCGTATGGATGTCGAAGCGGTACGTACGGCGGCGAGTTATTTAGATGGCTCTGAATATGCGGATCGTAAATTAAACCATTATTACGAAGGCGGCCTTAACCCGATTGACTACGCACAATCAATGGCGCATTTGCCGCAATATCACTTCGTTGGTGAGGATGATAAGGTCGAAGCCTTGCAAAGCTATCACAATTACGCGCAGGCCGTTGGCCCAACATGGTGTATGCGTCACAGCATTATTCCAGACGCGGATGACCAAGATGGCTGGGTTGAGCAATGGCCTGACTTATTAAAGCTGCCGCTTAATTGCCGCGCGAACCGCGAAAATGGAGGCATGGAGCCTGTTGTTGATTTAACGCCAGTGCCATTTAACCCTGATACATTAGACATTATGGATGATATGCATGGCCGCGGTAAGAAATAAACCAATGCAGCATGAAACAAAGAATATGGGCGCTGTCAAAGCGTCCATATTTGTATTATTGAGCGGCTTTGTGCTGTTGGCGTTATCTGGCTGCGGCGCGTCTTTATCAAACCGCTTTGCTTTGGCGGATGATGTTGCCGCGCGCGACGGGCTGGATAAGCACGTTTTCCACGCGGCACCTTTTTACGTCACCGCCTATCTGAGCGCAACCAACACCAAAGCCGCCACCACAGGGCGCGTCTATATTGAGGGCGACGGCCTTGCATGGCTGAGTAAATCCACGCCATCATTAAACCCAACGCCGATTGACCCTTACGCGCTGCGCCTTGCTGAAATTGACAGCGGCGCAGGGGTGGACCGCGTCTACCTTGCGCGCCCATGTCAGTATTCTGGCTGGGACCGCGAAGGCAACTGCCCACGTAAATATTGGACAACCCACCGCTACGCGCCCGAAGTTCTGCGCGCCTATAGCGCCTTGCTTGCGCGCCTCAAGGCGGAGCGCGGCTGGCAGCATGTCGAACTGGTCGGATATTCAGGCGGCGCAACTTTGGCGTTGTTAATGGCGCGCGGCCGCACCGACATCACCGCGATCCGCACAGTCGCAGGGAATTTAGATATTGATGCCCATTCACGCTACCATAAAGTCAGCATGATGCCCGAATCGCTCAACCCTGCAAATTATGCACCGGACTACGCCGCCTTGCCGCAATATCATTTTGTCGGCGCTGATGACCCGATCGTCCCGCAGCCCATCGCACAGAGCTTCGTCAGCAAAATGGGCGACCCGCGCTGCGTGCGCATTGAAACGTTAAAAGGCGTAACGCACGGAAAAGGGTGGATTGATCTCTGGCCGGCCTTGCTACGTAAAACAATGCCATGTTAAAACTCGTGCGTTAGATTTTTATAATGCTTTAAGTCATTGAGGCATTGCTTAATTATAAGGAAGGTTAGTTTTATGCGCCGTATAGTATTTTCTGTTTTATCTCTCACTGCTTTGGCATTGTTTTCTGTCGCAGGCTTCGCGCCAAGCGCACAGGCCGCTGATGAAAAAGCATGGGATGTCCGCTGTAAAACAAATGAAACCGATAAAAAAGAATATTGCGAAATGTTCCAGATGATCACGGTCAAAGACACAGGCCAGCGTTTTATGGAGATCGCACTCTTTAAAGACAAAGAAGACAAGCTTGGCGGCATTATTATTCTGCCCCTTGGTTTATTGGTTGCGAACCCTGTGTTGATGCAAGTTGATGGCGGCGAGAAAAATGAAGGCGAGAAAAACGCATTTAATTTTCACACCTGTACACCGGGCGGCTGCCTTGGGCGCATTGGCGTGACTGAAGTATTGTTAAAAGAAATGCGTAAAGGCAACAACCTTGTCCTTGCGACGCATGACCAAACAGGCAAAGTGTTTAGCGTCAAGCTTTCACTTTCAGGCTTTAGCAAAGCGCATAAAGAGCTTATGAAGAAATAAGCTTTTATATATTAGCGATTATAAGTTTAAAAGCGGCATTGTTGCAAAAAAGCAACAGTGTCGCTTTTTTGTTTACGGTACTTTTCTCATCAAATCAGCCCACTGAAAATCGACTCAAAGCCACGTCCGGACTACACGCGAGGGTATAGGGCGGCGCCCTATAAACTAAACTTTAAGCCCTGTAAATTAGGGTTTTCTGATGTTTATGTGTTGAAAAAGTTACAAATTTTCCTCTATCAGGGGTTTACCGCCTATCTACCCACTGGTATAAGTTTCCCTACAATTGCTGTAGGTCGATTCGTGTCCTGATTCGTTATATCTGTTCTTTGCAGTATATATAAGGGCTCAGCACCACGACTTACAAAACTTGTGTATGACTGTCTATGTTGGTAAATGCTTTATCTATCCAATATAAAGAATTTTTGTTTATTCGTTTTGACCAAAGGAGAACTCTCAGAATGAAACTTGATATTAAAAAACTACTATTGGCTGGTACAGCTATCGTTGCAGTGGGTGCAACGGCAGGTACAGCACAAGCAGCTGATTTGACCCTCGCAGGTAATTCAACATGGGGCACAACAGTACCTGTTAATGCACCAACAGCAGCTGACAATGTTAACTTGGATGGTTTTAACCTTGCAATTGACGAAAGTGACGTAACTGCTATTGGCGCGATTACAGATACAAACGCAACACCAGACGGTAACGTAACATTTGATTCAAACGCAGGTGATAACGTTTCTACTGCGATTACTGTTGGCTCAGCGACGTTGGGTTCTGGTAACTTTGTAGTACAAGCAACTGAGAACACAGTAAGTGCTAACGCAGATGCTACAGCAGTTACAGTAACAGGCTCAATTACAACTACTGGCAACGTGACAGTAACAGGTGGTACTAACGCTTCAAATTCAAGCGATGCGGGCGATGATGCTACGTTAAATGTTGCTGGCAACATTACAGCGACGGGCATTGTTTTGGCTGACGGCCCTGACGGCTTAGGAACATTGGTTCTTAACGGAACGACAGCTCAAACAGTAACTGGTGTTGTTTCTGGTAATGGCAGCATTACAGTTTCAAACACACATGCTTCAGGTGTTACATTCTCTGGTGACAGCACAAGCACTGGTACAGTGACAATGAACGGCACAGGTATTGACCAAGCTGTTACATTTAACGGTGACTGGGGCGCGGGTACAATTGTACTCGGTGATAACACTGGCACTGACACAAAAACAGCTACATTTAATGGTACGACACAAACAATCGCTGCGACAATTGCTGGTGGCGGCGCTGGTGATACTGTAGCTCTTGTCTTCACAGGCGGTGATACAATCACACTAACTGGCGTAGCAACAGCTAACATCGATACAGTTTCTGTTACTGGTAGCACAACATTAGATTCAGACGCGGCAATTTCTGCGGCTGTTACTGTGGCTTCTGGTTCAACAGTTGACCAAGGTGCAGGCGATATTAATGGCGCGATTACTAACGCGGGTACAGTTAATATTACTGGCGCAGGTAATCTAATTGGTAACATTGCGAACACAGGTACATTGAAAATATCTGCTGGTGGTACAGGTGACATTACTGGTAACATTACAGGTGCGGGTACTTTTGACGTTGATGCTGATGCTACTGTTACAGGCTCCGTTGCGAACTCAGTTGATATTGCTGATAACGTGACTTTGACTGTTGATGCGACTACTGGTAACGAAACATTGTCTGGCGCAGTTGTTATTAATGACAGCGGTGTTGATGATGGTCTTATCCTAGATGATCAAACGAATACTTTGACAGTTTCTGGTGCGATTACGACAGCAACAGATGGCCAAGGTTTGATCTCAATCGCGGATAGCGCAGCAGGTACAGTAGCATTTACAGGTAATGTTGGTACTAGCACGAAGGCGATCGGTGTTCTAGCGACTGGTGCAGGTAATGCACAGACAGTTACTACAACTGGTAACCTTTATGTTGATGCAATCACACTTGATGATGCTGACGTTCTTCAGTTCCTAGGTACATCTGCACAAGTTGTCTCTGGTACAATTGATGGTGCACTCGCAAATGATGGTGTTCTTACTATTGGTAATGGCACAACAACATCAAGCGTTACATTTAACGGTGTTATTGGTACTACAGCTGTTGGTGCATTAAATGTTTCTGCTAATGCAGCAGCAACATTTGCTGCTAACGCAACAATTGGTACAGGCGCTATTGATAATGATGGCACAGTTACAGTTAACTCTGGCGTTACACTTGCTGGCGGCAACGGTTATACTGCTGATGCGGCTGCAGGTACATTTAACCTTGGTGTTAAACGTACAGCGGGTACAACAACAATTGGTACTGTTGATATCACAGCAGGCGGTGCAGTTGACCTTTCTAACGATACTGTAAACTTTGTTGTTGAATCAGGCTCTCAACCTCTAGCGGCTGAAGTTATTGCTTCTGTTGTTGGTGGTAACACTGGCGCGGCAACAACAGCGGCTACAGTAACAGATAACTCATATTTGTACGGTTTTGCTCTTACAGCAAACGGCAATGACTTCGATGTTACTGTTACTCAAGCTAACTCTGTTGAAAGCACAAGTGTTAACAGTGGCTATGTTGCAACTGGTAACCAGCTTCTAACGACGCTTGCGGCATCTACGAACACCCAAATCAACTTGTTACAGTCTGAACTTCAGTCTAAAAGCACGCAAGGTGACGTTAATAACGTAATCGAAGCGGCTGCTTCTGACGTTTCTGGCGGCGCTGTTGTTGCGGGTATTCAAGTTGCGGGTAGCACGTCTGCTATCAACAATGACCGTCTTGCATCACTACGCTCTGGCGAAACTGGCATGAATGCTGGTCAAGTCATGAACGGCTTGAACGGCTGGATCGAAGGTTTCGGTCAGCAAGCTCAACAAGACAAGCGTGATGGTGTTTCTGGTTACGATGCTGATACTTACGGTTTCGCAATTGGTTTTGACACAGAAGAGCTTGGCCAAGACACGACTATCGGTATGTCATTCGCTTACGCTGATACGGACGTTGACTCTGACGCCATCAGCAACGCGAAAACAGAAGTAGATAGCTACCAAATTTCACTTTACGGTGATTACGACGTGAACGAGACAGTATTCGTTTCTGGTCAACTTGGTTATATCTGGTCTGATAATGACACTACACGTAACCCAGGCGGTATTGCTGCACTAAATGCTAAAGGTTCATACAATGCAGACGCATTCGTAGCTGGCCTAGCAGTTGGTCGTGATTACCACACAGGTCACGGTACGCTCGTTCTTACACCTAAAGTTTCTGCTGACTATATGCACTACTCTGCAGATAGCTACACAGAAACAGGTGCTGGCGGTGCAAACCTTACAGTTGACGCAGACTCTCTGAGCTTGTTCGAAATTGGTCTTGGCGTTGATGCACAATGGGATATCCAGAATGCAAACGGCACACACCTAATGCCATCTATCGGCCTAGGTGTTCGTCATGACCTTATCGGCGACGAGTTCGAAGCATCTAACACATTTGCTGGCGGTGGTTCTGCTTTCAAAGTTAAAGGCTTCGATCCTGCACAGACAACTTTCGATGCTGGTGTTGGTGTTAAATACATCACTGACACAAACTGGACACTAAGCGCCGGTTACAACTTCGAATTCAAGTCTGATTACGATGCACATGCTGGTATGGTTAAAGCTTCTTACAAGTTCTAGTCTCTAACCAGATAGATATTATATTAAGCAGGGCTTCCTTAATGGGAAGCCCTGTTTTCTTATGCGCGGCTATCTTTGGCTTTCATCCGTGCGCAGTTTTTTGCACGCGGGCTCTTTTAAAACTTTGTAAATGTGTTATGATTTAACCTGTATTTGGGCGTTCGCCCGTTTTGTGTTTCTTCCCGTATTCTGTTTTTACCTCATCTTCTGGAGATTTATTTCAATGAAATTAGATATTAAAAAGCTATTATTAGCCGGCACTGCAATTGTTGCAGTCGGCGCGACGCCATTATTTATCTCACCTGCCTACGCGGCGGATGAAATTAGCGTCGATGCAGATAGCAGCGGTACGTTTGATGCGGACGAACTCGCAAGCTCTCCTTTTGATTGGCAGACCAACACAAACGGCACCGCCGCTGCTGGCGAAGCAACGCAAAGCCGCGACCTGCGCGTGAACAGCAATGCAACCGTAACGGTGCAGGATACAGACATTATTGGTGATGGCACCGCGACCGTCGCCGCCGTGGTCGCAGGCGCAGATGCCCTGACATTTACAATTGATGATGCGCTTAATGATGATGCCGCCGAAGCGGTCACTATATCTGGTGATGTTTCCGTTGGTGCGTTTACATCCATGAACTTCACTATCACAGGCGAAGATACTGACGCAACGGGCGACGTATTAACCGTTGACCTCAATGGCAACATCAATTTAGGCACAGGCGCGCTCGCCATTACGGCTGATGGCGTGAATGCGAATAACAATGTGAATGTCTCCGTCAGCGGTAATATCACAGCGGCCTCAACCACCCTAACAGGTGCGGTTTCGACGGCAACGCTAACGCTTGATGGCGGCACGTTACAAACGCTCACAGGGACAATTGACGGCGGCGTTGCAGGGGATGGTGACATCGCGATCACAGGCGCAGGCGCAACTTTTGCAGGCGCAATCGGTGATACAAACGACTTAAACCAAATTACAATCTCGAATGACGGCACAGGCTCTGCTGTTACATTCCAAGGCGATGTCGGCGTTGATAATGCTTCGGGTATCGTCATTGGCGATGGCGGCGGCACGGCGGACACATACACTGTGACATTTGACACTGCAGGCGGCGCAATCGCGGCATCAGGCACAGTGCAGGGCGCAGCTACCGATACATCGAACGTTATCGTATCTGGCGGCAATACACTTACAACAGACGCAGCTTGGGGGAATGTGACGGTCTTAGACAACGTCACACTCTCAGGTGAAGGCACAGGCTTAACCACTGGCGCGACGCTACAGGCGACAAACGTAAATATTGGCGCGGCAACCACATTAACAACAGGTGGCGCAGTGACGGGCGCAGTGAACCTTACTGGCGCAGGTACGCTTGCTCTGGGTAACACTTTCGGCGTCACGGGCGCGGTTGATAATACGTCAGGCTCTGCGGGCGTTGGCACAATCAGCGGCACAGGCGCAGGCACGACCCTTATTTCAGGCAATGTTGGCGCAACAAACTCTATTGGCGCGATTACTTATAACGGTACTGGTACGTTTGACTTTAACGGTACAGTCGCCGCAACAACAATCACCGCAACGGCTGCAGGTAACCTAGACTTTGCACAGGACGTGACGGGTAATGTCCAGTTTGGCGCAAATGCGGCAGCTTTGCTTGCTGATGGCGCGGACATCACAGGCAGCGTTGATAATATCACCGCAGCCGACGGCGCAGGTAACATCACGATTGCAGGCTCTTCTATTGTCTCAGGCAGTGTAGGCGCAACCAAAAGCTTGAACTTAATTACCATTAACGGCGTTGGCACATCTAGCTTTGGTTCTACGGTGAATGTTGATGATATTAACTTTGGCGGCGCGGCGACTGTGAATTTCGCAGGTAACGTGACCACAACAAACGATATTAACTTCGCCAATAACGCAGGTACAATTAACTTTGCTGATAATGCAAACCTTACAGGCTCTATTGACAGTACAGCGGGCGCAAACGGTACAGTGAACTTTGCTGGCTCGTCTACAGTAAGCGGTACTTTGGGCATCACAACAAACAGCCTCGCGGCGATCAACTTTAATGGCGGGAGCGGTGAAACGGTGACATTGGCCGGTAATATCCGTGCAACAGACATCAAAGTCGCGGGTGCGGGCACAGTGCAGTCAAATGGCAACATCACAGGCGCAGTTGATTTTGATGCAGATGGTACGTTACGTCTTGCTGATACAAAAGACATCACAGGCGCGATTATTACATCTACCGCCGATACAGGTAGCTTCGTCCTTGCAGGGTCAGGCAGTATTGATGCTTTTGGTACGGATGGAACGGAGCTTAAATCGTTCCAGATTCTCGGCTCAAGCAGCATTGTGAGTGCGGGCGGTAATTTTGAAGCGGCTAAAACCACAGATATTGGCAGCGGTACACTGAATGTAGGAGGCACAATTGACGTCGATGCAGGGCAGACCTTGATGTTTGACATCAAAGGCGCGACAGCCGCAGGCCAGATGACGGCAACAGGCAATGCAAGCGTTGATGCGACGGCAATATTATCGATTGATGTTGTGACGGGTGATGCAATTGCGAACGCACAATCCTTCACATTGATTGACGGCGCTGGCGGCGCTGGCGTTGCGGATCTAACCACGACAATTCTAGATAACAGTTATCTTGTGTCATTTGCGCAGGATACAACGAGTGATTCTGACCTTGTTGTTGTCGCAACCATCGGTTCAAAAGCGGCTGCAGCGACGAATACTAATAACAACGCTGTGGGTACTGTACTTGATGCAATTGGTACATCTGCCAATACGCAAATCGCGCAGTTGCAACAGAATTTAAACACGGCGACTTCACAACAAGCCGTGAACGACATATTAGAATCGTCAATTCCGACAGTTGATGGCGGCGCTGTTGTTTCAGCGTTGAGTGTCACAAATCAGTCTTTGAACGTGATCGGGACTCGCCTTGCAGAGGTTCGTAACGATAAAGTCGGCACTGGCATGTATGCGGGTAATGGCCTCTATGGCACGAAAGTCTGGGGGCAGGCTTTTGGTAACACAGCGACGCAAGACGAGCGTGAGAATGTTGCTGGTTATGACTCAAACTCGTTGGGTCTCGCAGCCGGTATTGATACAGCGGATAAATTAGAAGGCATGACATTAGGCTTCGCGGGCAGTTACGCGGTGACAAATGTTGATTCTGACAACGCAAATAAAACCGAAACAGAGATTAGCAGCTGGCAAGTTGCCGCTTATGCGAATTACGATTTGGCTGATACTGCGTTCTTAGATGTGATGCTTGGCTACGTGTTTAACGATGTTGAAAGCAAGCGTCACAACGTCGCAGGGACATCTGGCTTGACAGCAGAGGGCGATACAACTGGCAACCAATATGTTGCCCGTTTTGAACTCGGTAATGATTACCACTTAAAAGCCTTTAACGAAGTCGTGTTAACGCCGACAGCAATGATTAACTATATTCATGTTGACCAAGATGCTTATACAGAATCAGGTGCAGGCGGTGCGAACCTTGATGTTGACCCTGGCGATTTAGATGTCTTTGAACTCGGGGTTGCTTTAGAAGCGACTTGGATGAAAGAGCTGAGCAATGGTGGCATTTTTGAACCTGCAGTTCATGTTGGTTACCGCAATGATGTGATCGGTGATAAAGTTTCGGCGTCATCTAAGTTTATTGGTGGTGGAACAACATTCAGAACTGAAGGTTCTGACCCTGTAAACAGCACGTTTAACGTTGGCTTCGGCGCAACGGTTTATAATACCAATAGCTGGGAATTCACGGGCGGGTATGATTTTGAATACAAGTCTGAATACGCGGCGCATTCGGGCGTTGTTAAGGCGGCTTATAAGTTCTAGCCCCGTAGAATCGAAATAATTGAAGAAAAAGCTGCCCAGAATATGGCCGCTTTTTTTTTGACCGCGTGCCTGGTGTAATATAGGAAGTTAGTGTTCTAACAAGCCGAGCTTTCACGGCTCAATTAGCGTTTTCTAGGTCGCTTTCGCTTAAGAAAACCATAGCAATATTATCGACTTCATTTTCTATGGGGGCTTCGAAGTCTTCAAAGGCGGGCAAGCTTTGTGGGGCGCTTGCCTTTAATGCGCGGAGTTTGTCTTTTAGCGCCTGTATTGCATCATTGTAGTTATGCGCAGCGGCAGTTACCGGTGAATCACCATTGTGTATTTTGACAATATATTTGATTTGACTGTTATCTATTTTATGTTCCGAACGGTATTGTGTATTGTTCGTTTGAATAGATAGCCAATAACCCTTTGCTTCAACCATAAGTTTATTCTAGCACCGTCTTTACACCAAATAAAGTTGTTTTTATAAATGTATGAATATGCTTTTATATTAGCATGATGGAAAAGGGAATAGTGCGATAGTACGGGGGTAGGCACAGGGTTTATAAGTGGTTGCATGTGATTGCAAATCCTTCATTTGGACTTAGCGGTGCATTAATCTGCGCTATATTACGTTGCCCACTGAGCATTAGAGATGGTAGAGCTCTAAAGGTCAGGCGTGCCTCTGGTGAGGCATAAAGCATGCGGCTATTGTGGCGTGAGGGCTGTACGTTTTCACCTGCATTGTATCCTGTTACGTTCATCCAGCCTTCTTGCGTGACGTGCCTGTGCGTTGTTGATTTAACATGTATCACAGCAAGGGCTTGCGTTATGTCAATATTGGCGGTTAATTACCAATGTAGTGGAATGGATGGGGAAAACAGGAAAATGGTGCCACGAGAGGGAATTGAACTCTCGACCTCGTCATTACCAATGACGCGCTCTACCACTGAGCTACCGCGGCGAAGATAAAAAAATCTTATATATAAAGCCCTTAACAAGGTTATCCCGAAGAGCGAGGGGAAGATACAACAAAAAGACTGGATTGTCACGCCTATATTTACTATATTCGCGGTAATCTCATCTATTTAGGTATGTTATGTCGATAAAAGAAGACAAGAACACAAAGTTCGATAAAAGAGCCGATGCCTTGCGCGCGAATTTAATGCGCCGCAAGAAGGTTAAGCGTGACGCATCTGTTAATAAAGCGGCGAAAGAAATAGATGGCGTTAATAATGAAGATTCAGTTGTAGATAAAGGTAATCAAGAATGAGCGATACTCTAGGCACAAAAACGGGCGCAGAAGGCAAACCAAGCGAGGCTATGCGTTTGTTAAAAGATAGCGCAGACCATCTACCGGGCATCATGCCGGATCATTGGATTAGAGAACAAGCTGAAAATCAGGGGATGATTACGCCGTTTGTTGATGGTCAGGTACGTTACGTTGATGAAGAAAAAATTATTTCTTATGGGCTGTCATCATATGGTTATGACTCTCGTCTTGCTGATGAATTTATGATTTTCACAAATGTTGATAATGCGCTTGTTGACCCAAAGAATTTCTCAGAGAAAAGCTTTGTTGAGCGTAAAGGTGACGTTTGCGTTATTCCGCCAAATAGCTTTGTGCTGTGCCGCACTGTTGAGTATTTTAAAATTCCTAAAGACGCGCTTGTTATTTGCCTTGGTAAAAGTACTTATGCGCGCTGTGGTTTGATTGTAAACGTCACACCGTTGGAGCCCGGCTGGGAAGGCCATGTTACGCTTGAGATTTCAAACACAACGCCGCTACCCGCGAAAATCTATGCGAATGAAGGCGTTTGTCAGTTCTTGTTCTTTAAAGGCTCTAGCGCATGCGAAGTTAACTATAGTGATCGTGGCGGTAAATACATGGGACAAAAAGGCGTGACATTACCACGCACTTAGGCTAGAACAGCTTTTCACATAATAAATTTAGTACGTATTGGTTTTGGAGAATGAGTTACATGAATGCCGTTGCAAAAGAAATTACTGTAGACCCTGATAAACTTTCACAAGCTTCAGAGCTTGAAAAAATGGTGATTCAGGGCGGCAATGAACTTAATGGACGTATCCGTATTAGCGGCGCGAAAAATGCGGCGCTTAAACATATGGTTGCGTGTTTGCTCACTGATGAGCCGATGCATTTAATGAATTGCCCTGTGCATCTTGGCGACATTAAAATGCAAGCGGCGGTGCTGAAAACCTTGGGCGCTGAAGTTGTCCTGCGTGAAGATGGCCTTGCCATGATCCACACGCCTTCAATCAAAAACCACGTTGCGCCATATGACCTTGTGCGCCGTATGCGTGCGTCAGTACTTATTCTTGGTCCATTATTGGCACGCTGCGGTAAAGCTGAAGTGTCCTTGCCGGGTGGCTGCGCGATTGGGACGCGCCCGATTGATATGCATTTAGACGCGCTGACCCAAATGGGCGCTGAAATTAAACTTGAACAAGGCTACGTTAAAGCATCTGCGCCTAATGGCCTACGCGGCGCTGAAATTAACTTTAGCAAAATATCTGTTGGTGCGACGGAAAATATTATGATGGCGGCGACTTTGGCCAAGGGCATCACAATCATTAATAACGCAGCGCGCGAGCCAGAAATTGTTGACCAAGGCGAAGCGCTGATTCAAATGGGCGCAAAAATTACAGGCCTTGGCACAGGAAAAATCGTTATTGAAGGCGTAGAGCGCCTACATGGCATTTCATATGATATTGTCCCTGACCGTATCGAAGCCGGCACATATATGATTGCCGTTGCAATGACAGGCGGTAAGGTCGTGCTTGAAAATACGCGCGCTGATTTGCTCACAAGCTTAATTGGGCCGCTTAAAGAAGCGGGTATGCATATTGAAGAAGATGGCAAAGACCTGATTGTTGAACGCAATGGCGTTGACCTTAAAGGCTTTGATATTATGACGGAGCCGCACCCAGGCTTCCCTACAGATTTGCAGGCACAGTTAATGAGCTTGATGAGTATTTGTAAGGGGGCAGGAATGATTACCGAGACAATCTTTGAAAATCGTTTCATGCACGTCCCTGAACTTGTCCGTATGGGCGCTGACATCACCGTACACGGCAATAGCGCCCTTGTGCGAGGCGTGGCTGGCCTAACAGGCGCAGAAGTCATGGCAACCGATTTACGCGCCAGTGTCGCACTCGTTCTCGCAGGTTTGGTGGCTGAGGGCGAAACCGTTGTGAACCGTATTTACCATTTGAACCGTGGCTATGAAAAGCTGGTTGAGAAATTAAGCGCTTGCGGCGCTGATATTCGCCTTGCTTAGTTGATTTTTATGCCGTTTTTTTGTTTTTGTGCAAAAATTTTACGGTCCTGTATCTGATGAGGCTTAAGAGTAAATATGTGGTGACATATAAACTATAGCCCCTCAGGTCGGCATTTAACGGTAGAGCGTTAAACGAGAATCCGTCAGGGAAGACATTGCTTGCGTAGAAATAGATACCGAGCACATATGTTAAAAGCAAAGAGGCGGCGGCTATGCCACTTATCAGTGCTAAGCTGTGTAGAGCTGTCACCGTTAATACAGCAAGTGAATATGGCGGGTAATCGAGACCAAATTTAGATTTTACTTTATTCAATATAAACATAAACTTAAACTTAAACTTTATTGCCCTGTGTGGAATGTTTACGGCGCGTAGGCGATCTCTACAAGCTTTTCTTCACGTTTTCTTTGCTGATAAGCCGTGGGAAGGAAGTAGAGAACGGAGCCGATTATTTTTGCACCTAAGGCAAAACTCTTGAGCTTGCTTTTTTCTGTGCTCATAGCGTTATCGTCACAAAGCATTTTTAAGGCAAAAGCATCTTCTTTTTCTTTGCCTTGCGCATAGCTGTTGAACAGAGATGTATATTTTTTATTGGTATCTAGGCGCGTTGTGTGGCGCTGGACTTCGTCTTTGTAATGACGCTGTAAATCTGCGATGCCATTAAACTCTGTGCCAAGGTCAATAATGGCTTCGAGCATTGTTACGTATTTTTGTTCGCGGGCTGATCTATCGTGCATTTGTCGGTTCCTGTGTATATGGCTATTTTTGTAACTATAAGTATTTTTTATGTCAAGTCAATCCTGTTGGGATTATTCAGTGCAACGTATTGCGCCATTCAGTTTTATGTAGTAATAATAATGTTATATAATTAATCTAAATAAAAATAATAAAACACAGGTGAGCAGGTTGAATAATACAGTTAAATATAGCGTAGCGGGGGCTTTTGCACTCGCAGTGGGGGCGAGTGTCTTCTTCCAACAAGATATAGGTGATGCGTTCTTAACGGATGAAGTGCACGCGATGCAGGTGATTGCGAATGACACGCGCTTTGATGATGCGCAGATCCGATTCACAGGTTATGAGCCCTTAGGCTGCTTACGCGGTGAGCATATGAGTACAGGCTTTGTCGCCGCTTTTGATAACGGCCGACAAATTCCAGCTGTCGTGTGTAAAGCGCCCTTATCAAGCACGGCCAATATTCGCCTTAAATAAATTTAAACAGGGGGCTTCTGATGTCGAAGAAAAGCAAATATAAAAGCTTGGCGTTACACCTCATATTCGGTGCATGCGTCGTTGCGGGTATAAATTCATGTACGAATGCAATGTACTCTCAAGAAGATGGAAAAGAGTTTCTGGAAGGCAAAGGCTACACGCAAATAGCGGGCGGCGATGATTTAGACGCTTGGGGGAGTTGGTGCGGTAATGGGACGTATAACAGAGAATATACAGTGACGACCACAGATGGTGAGAGCGGCGTCGAAAAAACAGTCTGCTTCTCGCTTTACGGCAAGTACGAGCCGCTGCTTTAATAAAGCCCTTTCGCGGCTTTCTTCTTTTTCTTTAAGAAAACGCGGATGTGTTCTTGGCCGGTTTCTTCTTCGTATTTCTCGTAATATTGCTGATGGTGATCTTCGCCTTCCCAGAACGTGCCTAGTGGTTCTAATGTTGTGACAATGGGGTTTTTATAGGCTTTCTTTGCATTTACGGCCTTGATGACTTTTTCGGTGAGGGCTTTTTCTTCGGCATTGGCGTAGAAAACGGCTGATCTGTACTGCGTACCTTTATCAACGCCCTGCGCGTTTAATGTTGTTGGGTCATGGGCTATTTCAAAGAAATAATGCAGCAAATCTTTTAAGCTTAACTGTTCTGGGTCGTAAGTCAGGATCACGGCTTCTGCGTGGCCTGTGCGCCCTGTTGTGATGTCTTGGTAGCTTGGGTTTTCTACCTTGCCGCCTGTATAGCCGACATGGGTGAACTTAATGCCTTTTAATGAGCGGAATTCACTTTCTAAGCACCAAAAACAGCCACCGGCTATGGTGATGGTGGGGTAACCTTGTGGTTTTTCGTCCATAATACTCTCCGCAATAGGCAGTCCTGCGTTTGCGCGGACTTGCCAGCCTATAAGAATCACTAATACTACTATCAAACTTGCAATTATCTTCATCATAATTATATAGTTCGTATAAACAATTAAGAAAGTTACATTGATGAAAATAATCCAGCGCCCAAGCCCCAATTATAACGCGCGCGCCGGCAATGTCGACCCCAGCTTGATTATTGTCCATTATACAGGGACAAAAACCGCTGATGAGGCGGCTGCTTATTATTTGAATACAACAACCGACCCTGATGCAGGGCCGATCAGCCCGCATTATATGATTGATGGCGATGGCACAGTGTATCAATTTGTCGCTGAGAATAAACGTGCTTGGCATGCGGGGGTGTCTGTGTGGCAGGGCGAGACAGACATAAATTCAACGTCGATCGGTATTGAGCTTGTTAATGAGGGGGAGTTTAATAACTTCCCACCATTTGAAGCCGCCCAGATAGACCGTCTTGTTGAGTTATGTTGCGATATTCAGCAACGCTTTAATATTTCAGCCGCCAACGTCATTGGCCATGATGATATTGCGCCTGTACGTAAAAAAGATCCAGGGCCTGCTTTCCCATGGGCGTCGTTTCGCCAGCGTCTACTGTAATATTTGTAAAGGCGTGTCTATTAGAAGGGCTTGGCGCCTTTTAAGGCCTTTGTAAAGCCTTGTAAATATTGATCTTCGAGCTGGTAGCCAGATTGGTTCTCGTCAATATTTTGGCCATCCGCTGTGAACAAGTTGTAACTAATGTAGCGCTCTGGCATATTACGCGCCACGAAATATTCTGTGTCTGTTAGCTCTGACGTGTCTGCGCAGCTCTCTTCCCAAAATACGCAAAAAACGTCTTGTCCGGCGTCCTTATAAATGTTTGCTAAGCCGTATTCTTGTGCGCATAATTCGCCGCCATTGACATGTGCTTGACCGCAGACTTGAATGGCTAACGGCGCTTGATGTCTTACGGCTTCCTGCTGAAGCTGGGTATACATATGCTGGTTGCGGATGAATAAGGCCTTTTCTTCACGCGGGTCAATACCGTCATCTGCTTGGTTCGGCAGTTTCAGTGTGCGGTTTTCATGGCGTGCGACATCGCTAAATATTGTCGTTAAGCGATGCTGCATGCTGGAAAGACCCATTTGAAAATATTTCAAAGTAAGTGGAGTGTTTTTAGAAAAGTGGGATTCTAATAAATGAACTATATTCGCGGCGCTTTGTGGGCAAACCACTTTATCAGAACGCGAACCATCAAGAGGAAGCGGCGCTTTTATGGATATGGGGTGCTCTAAGGCACTTACAATCGGCTTGTTCGTCACGGCGGAGTTTTTATCGCGATCATAAAAGGCTTCGCTCAGGCACTTTATGAGTAGGGTCTGTGAAATTTTTTGAGAGACAGAAGCGTGCTGTTCGCCTAATAGCACATAAAGCGGTCTGCTTGAGCCTTGTTGAACGAGCTGTGCTTTCCGCTGGATGATGGCATCATAGGCTGTGATGACATTATGAAGTATATCGACCGCTTCGTCATTTGTAAGCCGCAATTCATCTTGGTTGATCGCTTTCAACTTGTCTATATACATGCTCGCTCCCCTGCTTGAGGGTATAACTTAGCACACTCTTTTATTTATGTAAAGTTTACGGGTGAGTATGGCATATAGCACAAGGAATGCGACACAAAACTAGCCGATTATTGTGGTGGCTTGATGCCTAATGATTGATAGACACGCTGCACATAATCTTTTTCAAGGTTATAGTTTTCAAGCTCTTCGGGGCTGTAATCATCTATGGAGCCATGTTGCTGATAGTTGATGTAGCGGTCAGGCATATTTTTACTAATGTAAAATTCAGACGGTGCAAGATGTATGGGCATTGCACTGGCTGCGCCCCAAAAAATGTTGAATACCTCTTGTTTTTTCGCTTTGAGCAAGCCGGTAAGGCTCTCTTTAGGTGAATTAAATTCTGAGCCGTTAACATGCGCCTGCCCGCAAATCTGTATAGCTAATGGCGCCTTGTATTCCTTTACCGCAGCGATGAGATGGTCGCTCATATGGATGTTACGCAGGGCAACACCATTTACTGATTTCGAAGTGATGCCCCGCGCTAGGTCCGCCTCGTTAGGGCCAAGCATGCTTGATAAATCCATGGTATAGTCATCATTGCGCGCGATGTCATTAAATATTGTGATGAGGCGGTCTCGCTGATGGATAAGGCTCGCTTCAAAAGATTGCCCTGAATATGGGGCATGTTCAGACATCATATAATTTTTTAACAAATCTAAATTTGATACGCTTTCGGGGCAGAGCGCCCGTTTAGTTGAAGCCGTCAGCTTTAGTCCGGGGTAATCGGATGCTTTGATGTTTATCGGGCATTCTAATGCCGTGATAATAGGGCTTGCTAGGTCGCTTAAGCATCTGGTGAGTAGGGTATGCGCAATGTGATGTGAAGGGCGGTCGTGATATTCACCCATAATCACATAAAGCGGTTTGTTTATAGCGTGCGTTTGCTCAAAGCGTTTGAAAAGGGCATCGTAAGCCTGCGTGACATTATGCAAGATGTCTGCGGCCTCGTGGTCTTTGAGGCGTAGCTGCGCTGTATCTATGGCTTTGAGTGTATTTATAAACATTATCTACCCACTTATTTAATAAAGAAGGGTATAACATACGGCGCGTTTTATGTAAATCAATTTCTTGTTTTTGTTCTGCTGTGTGAGACGCGTGTTGATTCGACGAGTATATAGCGCACATCGTAGAGGCTCATGGGGGCGCAAATTTAATCTCGCTTGCTGTTTAGGATTTTGTTTGCTATGACATCCATATCAGATGGCTGGATGATCGCCGCTTATTTATAAGGGGAGGAAAGTCCGGGCTTCATGGAAACACGGTGCCGGATAACTTCCGGCGGGCGCGAGCCCCGAGAAAGTGCCACAGAGAGTATACCGCCTATACATGGTATAGGTAAGGGTGAAAGGGTGCGGTAAGAGCGCACCGCAGGGCTGGTAACAGCGCTGGCATGGTAAACCTCACCGGAAGCAAAACCAAATAGGAATGCATTATGGCGCGTTTCCACGCCGCATTCGGGTTGGTTGCTTGAGCGTTATAGCAATATAACGCCTAGATGAATGGTCATACAGCTGCTTTGGCAGTGGACAGAACCCGGCTTACAGGCCATCTGATATTTTTATTCTTGGGAGAAGGCTATGCCTCGCGCGATATCATTTGAGGTTCTTTATGCTTTTCATGCGGGGCATGATTATGTGGTTGAGGTCAAACGGCTTGATTTGCCTGCGGAGGCGGATAAAAGTCTTGTCTATCACTGGCTGCATGTTGACGGTGCGCATGGGGATGTGCGGGCGCTTGGTTTTCGGTCTATGGATTCGTCCGCTGATAAACAAAGCCGTGTGTTTGATAATACATCATTAGATTTTGACGCCGTAAGCGCCGTGTTTACAAACGCTGGCGGGGCGCAGTTGCAGATGGCAAATATAAGCGCGGCACCGCTGCGCCAAAACATTATGGCTTTGATTGCGACTTTCTTGGTCAAAGGTTAAGCCTGTTCCATTATAGTTTTTGCATATAAAGCTATGTTTATGAAATATAATTACATTTTCCCATAATTTTTATTCTGTTTATTGCTGTGCTACTGTTGCTGTATCGGTTTGACCATGGGGTGGATGATGTCGGGAACATATAGTAATTTTTTTAAAAATGTGGCTCTGCCTGTATTTTTGGTGGGGGCTACTGTGCCAGACATTGCGCTTGCGGATAAGGCGGCGGCGGAAAGAACGGTACATAGGTATGTTGATTTTAATATTTTATCTGTGCATGACCCATTTGATCGTGAGCGTGTTTATTATCGGGATGATGACGGTGAAAAGAAAAATTTCAATGAAAAAAACTGGGGCATTGGCTACACGCAGCTTCATGACATAACGCATTTTATGGACGCTGATTTACGCATTGGTGGCAGCGTCGGCTATTATAAAAACTCTTACAGTAAAGACAGCTTCTATGCCTCGACGCAGGGAGAGCTTGCATATAAACTGCATAAGGACTGGACATTATCAGTCGGTATGATGGCAGGCGTAGTCACGGGGTATGATCATGTGTCAGGTTATAAAGCCACGCCAGCGGGGCAGCTGTATCTACGCGGTGAGTATGCGGATAAATATTCGGTTAAGCTAGGCTATATGCCAGAGCTTGCAATTAAAGATAGGGTAAACCCAGAGCTGATTACCTTGCAAGCGAGCATCAAGTTTTAACCATTAAAAAAGCACGCTAATGACAGCGTGCTTTTCTTTATATTGGTACGCGTTTGTGCGTTTAGTCTTTCAAATCAGACCACATATCTTTGACTTTACTAAAAAATCCTTCAGATTCAGGGCTGTTGGATGGGCTGCCTTTTTTCGGGCCTTCATCAGCGAACTGTTTCAGTAGTTGCGTTTGTTTCTTTGACAAATTCACCGGTGTTTCGACAAAAATCTCAACGAACATATCGCCCTTGATGCCGCTTTTCAGTACAGGCATGCCTTTGCCACGTAGACGGAATTGTTGACCGCTTTGTGTGCCTGCAGGTATTTTGACTTGCGCTGTTTTGCCGTCAATTGTTGGTACTTCCACTTCGCCGCCAAGGGCCGCTGATGTAAAGGCAATGGGAACGTGGCAATGCAAATTACTATCGGCGCGTTTAAACAAATTATGCTGTTTGACGCTGATAAGAATATACAAATCGCCAGCAGGGCCGCCGCGTACGCCAGCTTCACCTTCGCCGCTAATGCGGATTCTTCGTCCGTCATCAATGCCTGCGGGGATGTTAACTTTAAGCTTTTTGCTGCCTTTGATACGGCCTTGACCGCTACATTTACGGCACGGGTTACGAATGATTTGACCTTGCCCATTACAGGTTGGGCAGGCGCGTTCAATTGTAAAGAAGCCTTGCTGCGCACGAACGCGCCCTTGTCCGGCGCAAGTGCTACAATTTTCTGTGCCGCCGCTGCCATCTTCTGCACCAGTGCCACTACAACCTGCGCAGCTTTCGACCGTGGGGACGCGGATATTGGCTTCTTTACCGCTAAAAGCGTCTTCTAGGCTAACATCCATTGAAAACTGAACGTCCGAGCCACGCATCGCTGATGAGCGTCCTTGGCCACGACCGCCGCCGCCCATAAAGTCACCAAACATTTCTTCAAATATATCGCCAAAGCCGCCACCGCCGCCTGCGCCACCGAAGCCGCCAGGACCTCCTGCGCCGCCACTGGGGCCGCCATTTTGGAAAGCGCGCTCACCAAACTGGTCATACATTTGTTTCTTTTGCGTGTCCTTTAAGATGTCATAAGCATGTGAAATTTCTTTAAATTTCGCTTCCGCTTCTGGATTGTCTTTATTTTGATCAGGGTGGTATTTTAATGCGAGCTTACGATAAGATTTTTTAATCGTATCAGCATCGGCATTGCGATCTACGTTAAGAGTTTTATATAAGTCTTTTTCCGACATGGGCTACGCTCAATATGTATCGAATTAAAAAACAAGCTTTGGCCAATACGCTTAATGGATCGGCCAAAGCTTTTTTTAATCAGGTTGGACTACTTTTTATCTTCGTCATCAACAGTGAAGTCTGCATCCAGAACGTCATCATCACTTGAAAGGTCGTCGCCTTCTTCGGCTTTGCTTTCAGTTGATGCGCTTTCTGATTCAGCGGAATCTTCTTCTTGTGATGCGCGATACATTGCTTCACCAATTTTCATTGATGCTTTTTGCAAGGCGTCCGTTTTCGCTTTGATGTCTTCTGCATTGTCGCCCTCAAGCGCAGCTTTCAGATCTTGCATGGCGTCTTCTGCAGCTGCTTTGTCTTCAGCTCCAATTTTATCGCCAAGTTCTTCCATGCTGTTCTCAGTTGCGTGGATGAGTGACTCTGCGCCGTTACGAGCTTCAACTTCATCGCGCTTCGCTTTGTCTTTCTCAGAGTTACTTTCAGCGTCCTGAACCATTTGTTCAATATCATTGTCAGACAGACCGCCTGAGGCTTGGATACGAATTTGTTGCTCTTTGTTGGTCGCTTTATCTTTTGCAGAAACCTGTACAATGCCGTTCGCATCAATGTCGAATGTGACTTCAACTTGTGGAACGCCGCGCGGCGCTGGTGGAATGCCTACGAGGTCAAACTGACCAAGCATCTTATTGTCGGCCGCCATTTCACGTTCACCTTGGAAGACACGAATGGTCACTGCGCTTTGATTGTCTTCTGCAGTAGAAAATGTTTGAGACTTTTTAGTTGGGATTGTCGTGTTACGGTCAATCAAACGTGTGAACACGCCGCCCAAAGTTTCAATGCCAAGTGATAAAGGCGTTACATCAAGAAGAAGAACGTCTTTAACGTCGCCTTGTAATACGCCGCCTTGAATCGCCGCACCATTGGCAACAACTTCATCAGGGTTCACGCCTTTGTGAGGCTCTTTACCAAAATAGTCTTTAACTGCGCTAATGACTTTTGGCATACGTGTCATACCACCAACCATAACAACTTCGTCAATGTCAGATGGCTTATAGCCAGCATCTTTTAACGCTGCTTTGAGTGGTTCAATTGTACGCTTGATCAGGTCATCAACGAGTGATTCTAATTTTGCACGTGTAAGTTTGATGTTCAGGTGTTTAGGGCCCGCAGCATCTGCGGTAATAAACGGCAAGTTAACATCAGTTTGCTGTGCACTTGAAAGTTCGATTTTTGCTTTTTCAGCAGCTTCTTTTAGGCGCTGTAGAGCAAGATTATCTTTTTTCAGGTCAATGCCTTGTTCTTTTTTGAACTCGTCAACCAAGAAGTCAATGATACGTAGGTCAAAGTCTTCACCGCCAAGGAATGTGTCACCATTGGTTGATTTAACTTCGAACACGCCGTCGCCAATTTCAAGAATTGAGATATCAAATGTACCGCCACCAAGGTCATAAACAGCGATAACGCCGCTTTCTTCTTTGTCGAGGCCATATGATAACGCAGCGGCTGTTGGCTCGTTGATGATACGTAGAACATCAAGGCCCGCAATGCGGCCGGCATCTTTTGTTGCTTGACGCTGTGCATCGTTAAAATAAGCAGGGACTGTAATAACAGCTTCTGTGACGTCTGCGCCTAAGAAGCTTTCTGCCGTTTCTTTCATTTTTGTCAAAATCATCGCAGCTATTTGTGCTGGGGCGTATTTTTCGCCATCGACTTCAACCCATGCATCGCCATTTTCGCCTTCAATAATATGGAATGGCGCTTTGTCCATCATATCCTGAACGGCGGCATCGTCATAACGACGGCCAATAAGACGTTTTACAGCATAGAGTGTGTTTTCTGGATTTGTAACGGCCTGACGTTTTGCAGGCTGCCCGACGAGTTGTTCACCATCTTTGGTAATCGCTACCATTGACGGGGTGGTCCGTGTACCTTCTGAGTTTTCAATTACGCGTGGATCTTTACCATCCATTACGGCTACACAAGAGTTGGTTGTACCTAGGTCAATACCAATGACTTTGCTCATTTTAATACCTTTCATTTAGTGGCGAATATCGCTAATGGCCCTACCATAGGCACCATCATCTATTCCCTATTTACTATCGTGGGACTGTTCATATACTCGATTGCGTACATAATAGTCATCAGTCCAGTAAATGCAATATATAAGAGGTAAATAAATTCCGAAATAGTGGACATTTATCGCTCTCATATATCTTCATACGGATGAACGAGCTGTTTGGATTAACTTTTTGTTAATTTTTTTGCTTGAAAGAAGGTCTTAAATTATGTAAACTATGGTTATTGCATTGCAAAGCAACGATAATGGCAAGATATAAGGGCGTTAAGACATGGGTGGATTACAATCTCAGAAAATTTACACAAGCGAAGAGCAGCGCCGAAAAGATCAGCGCGGCGATAAAGAGCCTGAACAAGGTCAAGGCTTACTATCGATGTTCAATGATTGGGCGAGTGAGAAGACGGAAACTTATCGCCGTGATGTGTTTCGCCGTGCAGCTGAGCTTGAACTGCGTATTGAAAATGCATTGGAGCAGGTTACATGCTCAGCGCGGCAGGATGAATGGAAAATATGCCTTGATGAGTTGACAGCGCAGCGTAGCGCATTGAAAGTTGGGCATAGTGAGCGGGCTTTTCAAGACTGTTATAAGGCAAAGCAATTAGAAAATTTAGTGAGAGACACGGCCAAAGCGTGTTCCTTTTAAGGCACATTAATCAAGTTAGGTAGAATAAAATGGATTATAGCAACATAAACAATATTCTCGCGCAGCATCCAATGATATTAATGGATGGCGCAGGCGACATTACAGAATTCACAGCGCTGCCTACATATGATGAGCTCGCGGCGCTTTGCGCGGCAAGCCCCATAATTCATCCGGATGGCGAAGTCACAGGTAAGTTTGCGGTCAGTGATAATACTGTTCTCGATTCGATTCGCGAATATCGTCTTGAAATGGCAGAACGTGGATTGCTTAGCGGTCAAATTATGGGCGCAATTGATGATCTTGCTGATACTGTAAGTTCATATTATGCAGGTGTATCAGAGCAATACATTGAAGCGGTCCTTGACACTATTGGTGATGACGAGCAGTCAATTTCTATAATTTTTAACGCTCTGATTGAGCAAAGCGAGGCTCTGATGGCAAAGGATGACTATGACAATGCAGAGGCTTATATGCCTGTTGTTGAATACATGGCGATGATCTATCCGCATCTTGCTGTTAACTTAGAGCAGAAATATGAAGAGAAAGCAGACCCATTTGCGGCCTTGGAGGTCGAGGTACAAAATGCAGAAGAAGACGCTGTACTCATACAAATGAACATCGGTGAAGGGGGGCATATGACCTTACCGCTGACGAAAAATGTTGTGGCTATACTCTGCGAGATTATGCCTGCCTTTTACACAGACAGCTTAGAGGAATTAATCGTTGAGCATGGCTTGCCTGGTGATGAGGCGGGGACGTCTGGTGATGTAATTAGTCTGTTACAAGATCAAATCGACTATATGGATGCTTTACCGGATAAACAAGACGGCGACGGGAAAATTTTAGAAGTGCTCGACCAAGCGCAGGACTGGGCATATGAATGTTATTTTGCACAAATGGGGGATATGGCGAATGGCTTTATTGAGACCGAAATGGACGCGGAGGACTTTAAAGAGACATTAGCCGCCCTCGAAAAGTGGGTTGATGAACTTGCCGTTGAAATTGGTGATGAAGACGCTGATCTCTTTAGCTATATGCTGTCATCTTTGCAGACAGAAATACATGATGAGCTGCGTATTCGCGCGCAAGAGTTAGCTCAGTGCAGCGCACAAGGCATCAAAGATAAAGAAAATAAAGTTGCAGGCGATTCTGTGTTTTGTGTGCAGGGCACAACATTAACGCCGTTTTTGCACTAGGGGCAAGACAGGGCGATTTTAATGACGCATAAAGGGATGGCTGCGACATGGGTAAAAATAATGATATAAAAACAAAAGCTAAAGACATTGTCGATAACGCGGATGAGGGCTGCAAGAACTGCGAAAACTTTGGCCAGTCTTCGTGTCCTTCATTTCAAAAGGCGGTTAATGATGATGGGGCAGATAGTGAATCATTAAGCGATGCGATTAAAGAAGAACAAAAAGGCAGGAGCCTTATTCCGTGCAAAAACGTCCCGTCTTAAATATACTCTGCTTTGACAAGGCCTGCTTGCGTCAGCTGCGCTAAAGCTTGCGGCGATGAATATTTCGTCATGTTCTCTCGTTTATCAAAAAACAATTTTTGCTGGCCGGATTCCCCCATTAAATTAATAAGCTCTCGTCCTGAGGGGATGTGTGATAAATAAATATAATCGTCTAAGACGCGATGGCCGTATTTATGCGCGCCGATCATTAAGCGGTTGAGCGGTGGGATGGTATAGTTATATTTTTGTTCTAATTGATGGGCGGGGGCTTCAGCCTCGCTACCTTTTTTAATGCCACGTGATAAATGGGCGCTTAATGTAATGCTGTACAGCGCGCGATGGCGATCTTCTGATAGGGCAACGCAAAAAGGTGTGTCGTCATCATAAATATTTTTAGCGGCATTGACCTCATTTAAGAAAAGCGTCATTGACGGAGCTTGTTCAAGCGCTTTGATAATTGGTGGGTTCGCGCTTTTCGGGCGGTAACCTTCTTTGGGGATCTGGATGGGCTGGATGATTTTATCTTTACGGATCACCTCAAAAATCGCAATGCCCGCACGTTCAACAATTTTCAATGACATATTTTCAAAGTCGTGGCCGCGACGGGCTGCGAAATCTTTGATAAAGCCTTTGTGGTCAATATAGACCGCTTTGATGCCTGCCTCGACGATGTTTTTGGCGCAGTTTGGACAAAATGGGTCTGTCACGCAAATCGACGCGTCTTTTGTGTAGGGCGCGGCGAGGATACAGGCTGTCTCGGCGTGGATTGTACCGCTACTATTGCCGATGCGGTCATCATGCGTGAAGCATTGTTCAATGCGCTCCGGCCACCGATTCGTACGTGCAATGATATAATCATCACCATTAAGGTCGCGACCAAAAAGAGCCGCAGACACTTTGCTGGTCGGGTGGGGGGAGCTAAGAACAATATCGACGGCGCGTTCCATGGCGGCGATAGGCAGTAAGTCATCATGCATAGTGACAAACATCCTGTAGGGTTATTGGGATGTGATTATAACGTGGAAAGTAGTTTTTTCAAGTCGTCTTTTTGCGCTGGGCGTGAAGCGCTCTGCCCTAAAATATAGCCTGCGCATAAATGACCGATCTTAGCGGCTTGCGCGGCGGGAAGTCCTTGCTGTAAATAGCCGAATAAGAAACCACCAGCAAAATTATCACCAGCGCCGTTATCATTAACGATTTTTGGCGGTGTGCGCTCAATTGGGCTGTGCGTTAAGGTGTTGCCCTCAAGAATATACGCGCCATTGGCGCTGTCGGTAATGATAACGCATTTTTTATGCATTTTTCCTAGTGCATCTAAGGCGGATTCTAGTGTTTTTTCATGGGTCATTGCAAGCGCCTCAAGGCGGTTGGCAATGATAATGTCGGCGCGCCCCATAAGGTCGGTGACGCTTTCGGCTTTTTCAGCAACGACATTGGCATCACACGGGTTAAAGATAATTAGCTTACCTTCTTGGCGTGCAATATCTGATGCCGCTTTATACATTTCATAGCCCTTGGGCGAATAAAGTGAGAAACCCTCTATGTATAGAGCGTCATTAGCTTGGATCATTTGTTTGTGTTCGTCTTCTGGCTGCGCAGAGGCCGATGCGCCGTGGAATGACATGAAGCTACGCTGGCAGTCTGGCGTAACGAGGATGAATATTTTTCCTGTTTCGTCATTGCTGCGGATAATCATGTCTTGGGTGGCGACATCGTAAAGAGCAAGGCTATCCTTGAAGAAGTCACCATCCTTATCTGCGCCAATAAAGCCGCTAAATGATGCCTGTCCGCCGAGCGCAGCAATGCAGACCATTGTATTGGCCGCGCTACCGCCTGCGCTATAGGCTGTCTCAACGCCGAGTTTTTGCAATGTGTCTAAATATTTAGGAACGTCGTCGATATGTGATTCATAACATAGGCCTTTCTTGATCTCATGCGTATCAAGAAAGTCATCTTCAATATTTGCTGTTACATCAATAACAGCATTTCCTAAGCCGAGAATCTTCATGGTGATATTTTCTTAAGCCTGCTTGTTTTTAGGCTCAACAAAGGCTTCTCTGATGCGGCGTTCTTTAATCCAGTCGGCGCTATTGTTTTCACAAACAGGAGAGTCAATTTTCAATGACATATTGTAAAAACCGCCAATGTTGTTTTGTAACAGCTCACCTGGGTGCTTCTGTTCTTCTAAACATGGATGGATATCAGGCACTTGGTTGCCGGAGTTATCATTTACTGCGCTAAATTTCTTATTGAGCGAGTTGTTCATTTTGCGCGCTGCAGCAGATGCACGTTCCATTTTGCTGCCCCAGCTTGGCTTAAATGACGTCGTGTTATCTTGTATATATGTGCTCAGTGCGTCTGTTGATGCGTCTAAAACTTGTTTTTGCTCAGCTGTAGACAATATGCGGCCATCAGCAGGGTAAATATAATGCGCTTCAAATTCCATTTCACGGTCAGAATAGGCTTTTGATGTACGCATATTAACATCTGCGAATTGATTGTTGTCGATTGTGCACTCATAGCCAACATAAGCATTATGTTCTGCGACATAGTGAACGCCATAGAACATCATGCGGCGTGTCATGCAAATGGCCTCAGCGCAAAGCTCCGTATTTGCATCGTCATCTAGCTCTTGGAGTTTTTTCTTGAAATCAGGTTCTAAGGCATGGCCTTTTTCTTTTAGGATCGTGCCCGCATAATTATCATCTTTTAAGAAGACTTCAAATTCGCCGCGCTCCTGATTTTCGCTGAGTGATAGGAGTGTTTTAACTGAAACTTCTGGTTCGCCATAAATTTGTGTCGCCCCAAAATTCGCCATAACGTTATTTGTTTTAAACTTACGTGCGTTTTGATTTTCTTGGCTTGCGCGATCGGCAACAACATTTGGGTGGAACGCTAAACGTACACGCATTTGGTGACCAGCGTTTTGAATGCCGTGTGAATCGATGATATTGCCATCATCGTCTTTTGTGATGCTGTCGACTTGAATACTTGTAAGGTAATAAGAATTTTCTTCGGCTGTCTTTTTAAGCACAAAAAAACCGTCATTCGATGAGTCATGACGGCTGTGTGTGGAAAACAATGTTTGGATTTCTTTTTGAATCTCGGTGACGGACTTGCGAGAGCAGAACTTTAGCTCATTCTCATAGTCTTCTGGCAAGCCATAACTGGCATGTGCGGAACGATGAAACGCGGATTTTAAAGCATCCTTCGCCATGGTTGTGCCATCTAATGCTTTTGCTTCTTCAATTAGTCTCTTTAATACAATGCTCATATTTTCCCTACCAAATATTTAAATTGTGGTGCCGACGAAATATATTACTAACTATTGATATACAGATTCTATTGCCAAGTCAAGAATTATATTATGAAAACTAAACTCGAGCTGCTTTTTTTTGCCTTTAGTGTTAGTTCAATAGCTTACAAGACCCCTGTTTTTCATATGCCCTCCAAAAATAACAGGTTTTTTTGTGTTATTTAGGCTTTGCTTGAGAAGAAAAAAGATTCTTATCAACAAATTGTTCTTTGTCGTCGTGATCTTCAACAAATAGCTTCGCGAGTTTTTCGTAACCACTGCCGATATAAGCCATGGCTTCGTGCGGCGAGACTTGCTCCATGATGGCGTATTTACCATCAAACTGTGCCACGTCCTTACGCTCAGCAGCATTTTTGAAATACTCAGGCAAACGGCTACGGTTGCGTTTGTAATATTGCTCAACTGCGCTTGTCGCACGCTCCATTTTGCTGCCGGGGCTGCGCTTTAAGCCTTGAATGTTTTCAGTGACATGGCTTTCAAAGTTTTCTAAAGACTTAGCCAGCACCTCTGTTTGTTGTTCTGGCGATAAATGTGCATCAATGCGTGATGGTAATACGCAAATAGCTTCAAATTCTTGTTCTAAATCCTGTCCGCGTATATAGGTGTTGTTGGGTGAACAAAATTTGTTTCTGTCTAATGTGCATTCATAAAGCACATAAGCATCATGTTCATGCACGTAATGGGCAATAAAATACGCTAAGCGGCGTGTCATGCAGACGGCAGTAACCCCCAGAGAGACCTCTTTATCCTTACGGATGTCTTTAAGCTGCTTATAAAGCTCTTCTGGTAGGTCTTTTTTCATCTGCGTTAAATAAATACCGAGTACATCGGGCGCATAGCCAACCTTGGCTTCATACTCATTCCTGAATACAGAATCATCATCAGACCATAATGTTTTGATACTAAATTCTGGCGGGCCAAAGCAGGTGGCGGGGCTGAGTTTTTGTATCGGATGTTTCGAGAGTTGGTCTGGGCTGTTGTAATTTTTGATTTGCTCCAAAAGCTGCTGTTCGCGGGATGCTAATGAAATTGCCATACGCAGGCGTGCCTGGTAGCCAGTCTTGGTGAGCTCCATCGTTGGGATGGGGCCGCCTGTTTTTGGGTTGCGTTTGAAAGTATCAACCGCAAAGCTGGTTAAATCGTAATTATTGGCTTCAATCGTAAGCGGTATGTAGACGAAGTGGTCTTGTGACTTGTCATGTGTCGTCGCGTTTGAATAACAGTTGAAAATTTTCTTGAGCTGATTTTTTGTTGTTTTAATGCGTGTTGACCACAGCATTTTTATTTCAGGCTCAATTGTTGGGTCGATGGGGTAGGCGATTAAATTCTCGCGCTCAAAGGCGTCCAGTAAAGGAGAACCAGATTTATTCCCAGCTATTGCCGTTAGTGTCTGTATGACCTTGCTCATGCCGTCCCCTGTTCTTATTTGAGATGATGCATATAAGCAAATATATGCAATTACGTCAATATGTTTATTTTCATAGTAAATGAAAGCCTCTTGGAAATAGGGGGGCATTTTTTAAATAAAACTCGTCTTCACCCTGCAAAGGCGCTACATATATTATAGAAATTTTAATGCAACAGAATCAGAAGGATAAAAAATGGCTGATAAAGAGTTTGATGTCATCATCATAGGATCAGGCCCAGGTGGCTATGTTTGCGCAATTCGCGCAGCACAATTAGGTATGAAGGTCGCATGCGTTGAAAAACGCGATACATTGGGCGGCACATGTCTTAATATTGGCTGTATTCCTTCTAAAGCGCTACTCGCGGCTTCTGAAAAGCTTGAAGCAACAAAGCATGAATATGAAGAAATGGGCATCACTACGGGCAACGTCAAGCTGAACCTACAAAAGATGATGAACTTTAAAGATAATGTCGTTAGCGACAATACTAAAGGCATCGAATTTTTGTTTAAAAAGAACAAAGTCACATGGCTAAAAGGCGCAGGTAAAATCACTGCGGCGAATAGCGTCGACGTTGGCGGCGAAGCGTATAAGGCAAAACATATTGTTATTGCGACAGGTTCTGATGTGATTAGCCTGCCGGGCATTGAAATTGATGAAAAACAAATCGTGTCTTCAACAGGCGCACTTGAACTAGATAAAGTGCCAAAGAAAATGGTTGTTATTGGCGGCGGCGTAATCGGCCTAGAGCTGGGCGCCGTATGGCGCCGTCTTGGCGCGGAAGTTGAAGTTGTTGAGTTTTTGGATGGTATTTTACCGGGCATGGACAACGAAGTGCGCAAAGAAGCATTGAAGCTGTTCAAAAAGCAAGGCATGACATTCCGTCTTTCAAGCAAGGTGACAGAAGCCAAAAAAGGCAAAGATGGCGTGACGCTTTCTATTGAACCAGCCGCAGGCGGTAAAGCCGAACAAGTCAAAGCTGATATCGTCTTAATGAGTGTTGGCCGTAAAGCTTATACAGAGAGCCTCGGCCTTGATAGCGTCGGCGTAAAAACCGATGATCGCGGCCGCATTGAAGTTGATGGCCATTTCCAAAGCAGCGTTAAAGGCATTTATGCGATTGGCGATGTAATCGCAGGGCCAATGCTTGCGCATAAAGCAGAAGATGAAGGCGTTATCTTGGCTGAAATGCTTGATGGGCAAAAGCCGCATATTGATTACAACTTAATCCCTGGCGTTGTCTATACACACCCTGAAATCGCAGCCGTGGGTAAAACCGAAGAGCAGCTTAAGGAAGAGGGCATTCCATATAAAGCAGGTAAATTCCCGTTCATGGCAAATGGCCGCGCGCGCGCGATGAACTGCACAGATGGCTTTGTTAAAATATTGGCACATAAAGATACTGACCGCGTGCTTGGCGCACATATTATTGGCCCAGAAGCAGGGACATTAATATCTGAAATTGTTATCGCAATGGAATTTGGCGGATCAGCCGAAGACATTGCACGGACATGTCACGCACACCCAACATTGGAAGAAGCGGTTAAAGAAGCGGCGCTTGCCGTTGATGGCCGTCCATTACACATATAGGGGCGCGGCTGAGTTGCCGCGTAACGAGAGATGAAATTATCTAAAGACGCGGCAACAAATCGTAAATTCTGGGACAATTTTTCTGATGAATATCAGGGAAAACATGCGCAGCAGCTTAATCGCAAGGATTTTGTCTGGGGCGTATGGTCTTTGCCAGAGCGCGATATTGGCGCATTAGGCGATGTGCGCGGTCAGCAGGTGTTAGAACTTGGCAGCGGTGCGGCTCAATTAAGCATTGCGATTGCTGAAATGGGCGGTTACCCTACTGCACTGGATAATTCTGAAAAGCAGTTAGAACATGCAGAGCGTTTAATGGCTGAGGCGGGGCATGATTTCCCGTTGCTCCATGCGAGCGCAGATAAAATCCCCGCGAAAAAACGCAGCTTTGATATGGTGTTTTGTGATCACGGCGCAATGACCTATGCGCCCACTGCGCCGACGCTATCCGAAGTCCACCGCGTGTTAAAGAAAAACGGCCTGTTTGTCTTTAACATTCAATCCCCTTTGCATGAAATTTGTTATGATGACAAGGCGGCGAGCGTCGGCAAGGCGCTGTGCAAAAGCTATTTTGACCTTAACCGCTTCGTTGAAGATAAGCTTGTCTATTTTCAGTATAGCTATGGCGAGTGGGTACGGCTTTTCCGTGATGCAGGGTTTAGCATCATTGATTTAATTGAATTGCAACCGCCTGAAGATGCGATGAGCAGCTTTGATTTCGCACCGCTTGATTGGGCGCAGCATTTTCCTTGCGAGAATATTTGGGTTTTGCAGAAGGCGAAGTAAGCCCTCACCCCATATTATTTGACATAACTCTCACGCTCTGTTATTGTCTCTTCAAGCTTATGGAGGGTTCAATGTCTTTAAAAACAACATTTCGTGCTTATGCGCGCTACGCAAAGTTTCATTGCCAAAAGCTTTGTAACACATTTGCACATACGATAATGAATGCAGATGACAAGCAAAGTTTTGAGGGCGCACTAAATGAGAATAGAGAATATACGTCTCGTTTTACACGTATGACCTTAACGTTGCAGCCTGAGATCGTTCCTTTAGCTAATGCTTTAGAGGGCCGGCATGACATTCAGAGCTTTTATGATCTTGCGAAAGTTATTGCAAAGGATTTTGGGCCTGAGTGGCGCAATGAATATGGTGAAGACGTGGACGGTGAACGCGCTGTAAATTCATTCCTATACCCGCATATTAATTACTTATCACGCACAGCGCAGAAGTTTGTTGATATTTATGAATCATCTGGTGACGCCGTGAAGTCTCGATTGGATTCTTGTTTTGCTCAGGATGGCGCAGGTGAGGTGGTAAGCTTAGTGTATTTTAGAGATAATATGAACAATGCAGAGCTAAAAAAGAGCTTGCTTGGTATTAAGCAAGTTTATGATAAGCAGGGTATTGAGCTGAAATAAAAACAATAAAAAACCTGCATGGTGTAAAGCTGATGCAGGTTTTTCGTATCTTTAACGGCTATAAATTAGCCAACAATCTCATCAGCTGCGAAGAACTGTGCGATTTCTAGGTTTGCGCTTTCAAGTGAATCTGAACCGTGGACAGAGTTTTCACCGATTGAAAGTGCGAAAAGCTTACGTACTGTGCCGTCTGCTGCGTCTTCTGGGTTCGTTGCGCCCATAACGTCGCGGTGCTTAGATACTGCGTCGTCGCCTTCAAGGACTTGAACAACAACAGGCTCAGATGTCATGAATTCAACTAATTCACCAAAAAATGGACGCTCAGCGTGTTCGCCATAGAATTTTTGCGCTTGTGCTTCTGACATTTTAATGCGGCGCTGTGCCACAATGCGAAGACCGCTATCTTCGAATACTTTGTTAATTGCACCTGTAAGGTTACGCTTTGTTGCGTCAGGCTTGATGATTGAAAACGTTCTTTCTAAAGTCATGATTGTGCACTCTCATTAATTGGGTGAATATGTTATGCGCGATGTATACATAGCGCACGATATAATTTCAAGTAAAAACTCTTATCTGTGGTTGTGACGGTTTGATTGGTCAAGAAAACAACAAATTTATTGACATAATGCACGCCGTGCTTTAATCATTAATACGGAAAATAAATAATAAGGGGACGAGCCATGCATATACTCGATTATAACGAGAAAATAAACACGGCGATGGTGCAGATGATGCCTGGTGATTATGAACAGGATAGAATCAATATTTCAAGCGCTTTGGGCGCAGGGCATGGTGAACGCGTAGGCTGCGCTGGCAATGTGGACAATGTGAAAGCTCGTATACAACAGGTCGAAGCTAAGAAGAAACTCGTGCAAAGCGGCGCGGAGAAGACAAGCTTAAAAGCAGGCTTTAATACGCATAGTATAGAGCTGCCTAATGGCTGCGTTATAAATGTGCAGGAAAACGGTGAGGTCTTTTTGCAAGAAGCTAACGCCGCGCCTAAAAAGTTACGCAATAAAGACAGCGTACAGTGTTTATTGGTGAAATAGGGCAAGGTCGATTATGCATATTTTAGATTATAATACTTTTGTAGAAACGATGCATTGTCAGAAGCGTCGCCGGCAGCGTTGTGATGGGGCGTGCGTAGGGAAGAAGCAGGATGCGCAAACGTCATTGAGAGACGGGTTTAATACATATGCTGTAACCTTGCCAAACGGCTGCACAGTGCGCATGAATGAAAATGGTGAAGTGCATATAGCAGAAAAAGATGCTCCGTTTAAAAAACTGCGTAACGCGGACAAGATTCAACAGCATTTAGTGAATTAGCAGGGAATTAAGAATGAAGATATTAGATTATAACCAAAACATAACAGCGCGACATTGTCATGAAATTATGATTGATGATGGGGTTTGTACCCATTACTCTGGTGGTACACGCGGCCGTTCATCACCGCCACAGAGCAAGGTGCAAACATCAGGCAATGAAACGACATGTAAAGATGGCTTCAACACCCATAGCTTGAAATTGCCCAATGGCTGCGTCATCGAAGTCAAGGAAAGCGGTGAAGTTTATATGCGTGAAGATGGCGGTCAGGCCAAAAAAATCCGCAATAAAGACAGCCTACAAAAATTATTAGTAAAATAAGGACGCTATAGCTATGCAGATCTTAGATTATAATCACCGCATTGAAACGCAGCTTTGCCATGATGTCATGTGGGGCGGCGAAGGTGGTATCGGCGGTATACGCCGCCACAATCCGGCTAAGGCAAAAACTGAAGGTAAAGTGACGACAATTAAAGAAGGCTTTAATGATCATGCGGTGGTGCTGCCTAATGGCTGTACGATCACGATCAATGAATCCGGTGAAGTCTATTTGCAAGAAGATGGCGGAGCACAAAAGAAGCTGCGTAACAGAGATGCCTTGCAAAAATGCCTGATTACATAGCCCTGCGCCTAATCAATCTCAATTTGAAACACAGATAAGAGGCTGAGTACTTCAGGCACTGAGAATTTTGCGCGTTTCATTCTGTTTTGCGTCGGGTCAATATAGTAACGCGTTGCGGCGGCGAAGTTACAATTTTCTAAATTCACATTTCTGAAATTCGTGCCTTGGAGGTCTGCTTTGGCGAAGCTTGCACCGGCAAGGCTAGTATTGACGAAGTCCGTTTCATGAACTGTGCAGGCTGTAAATTTTGTGTTCCTCAGATTAAGGTCTGTAAAGTCACAGGCGATTATCTTGCAGTTTTCAAATGCTACGTCGATCAAAAAAGTATTTAGCGCCGAAAAAATAATCCCAGCTAACTTGCTCTCCTCAAAGGTCACATCCTGCATGTTCGCGTTTTCAACATTGATGTTTGATAAGTTGCAACGTTGAAAAAAACAGTCAATAAAGCGCGTGTCGGCGAAGTTTGCGCCTGTAAAATCGCAGTCCTGAAACACGCAGCCTGAAAACTCTCTATGCGTGAGACTTGCATTTTCCATGTTAAGGCCGACGACGTTTTCGTCATGATAGGTGCTGTGCTTTAAGGCCATTATTTCAGGCGCTCTAAATGATCTTTAATCATTTGAATGTGGAGGCGCAGATTATACAGCTCGTCAGCGTATGATAATGGGACAATGGTCTTTTTGACTTCATTGTCAATTTTGGACAGTGCGGACAGAGCTTCGCTAATATCTGTATCACCAGTAATCGCAGTGTCTTCCATTCTTTTTAGGCTTTTGTACCATTTGTAGATTTTAGAGCGTGTGCGCCAGCGATAGGTTGGCGAAGCCATTTTGATTAACGGCAACATGACGCCGAGTAGAGGGATAAGCATAACAACCATACGGCTAATCATATCGGCAAGCCAGAACGGTAAGAAGCGCTGCAAGAAGTTCGGGCCATATTTAAAATAGCGTTTCGCTTCGCTTGCAACGGGCATATCAATAAAATCGAGCGTCGGGAAGCGGCCTTTGGCTGATAGTAATGTCGCATCTTTATGGATGGACATGCTGGTGCTGACCAGTAATGTTTTCAGCGCACTATGAAAGTCCTTATGGGCGGTAAGCTGCGCGATGGGGCTAAGTAAGGTTACATCGTGCGCAGGAATGTTCTCAGCCATATCAATCACGCCTTCACTAAGCGTCACTTTTGATAAGAACGGGTAGGTACTTGTATAACCATTTGCACGGCTGAACGAGAGTAAATGCAGCGTTGTATCATGCATTAAATTTTGAATGATGACGGCGCTGGGCTTGGCGACAAATATAGCGGCTTGAACATTGCCAGCTTTCAGGTCATCTACGGCAGCTTGACCAGAGAGCTCAAACAAGGTGGTGCTTTCCATCATGTTGTTTAATTCTAAAAGCTGTCGTGCTGTTTCATTGGTACCGCTGCCCGCTGCGCCAATTGCAATTTTTGCGTTTTTGAGCCTCTGTAAGTCTTTGCCACTAGACACGTCATTGCGCATGAAAACCCAGATAGGTTCAAAATATAAGCCACTCAGAGCTTCAATAGATTGCGCATTTTCCTCACTTGCTAGGCCGCTTTGGATGAAAGCAAGATCAGCTTGGCCTTCTTCTAATAGCCTGACGTTTTCAAATGAGCCTGCGGTTTGTAAAATATGCAGTGTCATGCCCTGCGCCGCGAGTTTTTTTTGATAGAGCTTGGCATAACGGTAATAATCACCATCCACTGCGCCTGCTGCGATGGTAAATTCTTTGGGCGGAGTGGGTTCAATAAAGCGCGTTGCAAACCAAAAAGAGCAAATAATAATCACGGCGATTAAGCCATATGTTTTTATTGTTTCTGGGATATAGAGTTTCATATTCAAATATCTTTTTGTTGTGCTGTGCGCTTTATCGTCATTTGTTGTCTTAAAAGGGGCTTATTGACCAAACATGTTTTTAAGGCCGCCAATATTTGCAGGTAAGCCTGCTGCGCCTGTAAGGTCTTTTAAGGTATCGGCTGACATGCCTTCTAATAAGCCTCCTTTGGCCGAGGCACTTAGGGCAGATTTTGAAATTGCGTCCCATACTTGGCTAATCGCTTCGCGGGCAAGAACGCCGTTTTGTTTTTCGCCAATGCCTGCCAGTTTAATGTCAGGTAGGCTTACGCTTTTTAGGTCTTTGCCGCTGATAAGCGTCTGCGCGGGGTGCAGCTGTGCGCTTGAGAGCAAGAAGTGTTTAAGAACAACTTTGGCCGCTGCTGCTGTGGCGCTGCCGTGTTCTTTTTCTTCTTTCGGAGCTTTCTTGCCTTGGTCGATGTTCTTTTTAAGGGCATTTAAATTTGTGCCGCTTTGGGTGACTTCTAAGAACAGCTCTGTGCCTTTGACGCGAATGTCGTTAAAGACCAATAATTCTTTGGCGAATGAATTCATCGCAATGTTAATCGATTCAACTTTCATCGCGTGCGAATTCTTAAAGCCCTCTGGATTCGCTATGCTTAGGCCGCTGACTAATACAGATCTGTCTTTGATGCTGATATCAAGGCTTGCAATGGTCACCTTAACGCCTAATGTCTCGCTGCCGATTTTTTCCGCAACGCTTTTGGCAATTGAGCCCATGTTCATATAAATGAACGCGCCGCCGAGGGCGAGGATCGTCAGAACAATAAGGCTGATTTTCTTTGTGGTGCTAGATTTCTTTACGGCTAGGTTAGACACGGGGGCTTCTCCTGATGCGCATGGGCTTGATTAAATTCTGTTTAATATGATGCGGATAGTAAATAAAAAACCCAGCGGGTCAAGGCTGGGTTTTTAACTATTCTATAGTTACGCTCAGATGGTTTTTTAGTTCGCCAGCTTGCTAATGAACTCAACCAATACCTTGCTGACTTCGCCGTAAGCTTTCTGGCCTTCGCTTAAAGTTTCATCATGCGAGAGGGCGTGACCAGCAAGGCCAGCGCCTAGATTAGTGATAAGCGACAGGCCAACGACTTTAATGCCGCAATGACGTGCAACGAGGCATTCTTGCACCGTCGACATACCAACGGCATCAAGGCCAAGTTTGCCGAGCATGCGGACTTCAGCAGGGGTTTCAAAGTTAGGGCCCGCGAACTGGACATATGTACCAGAGTGCAAATTCACGTCAACGCGGCGTGCAGCGGCGAGCATATCGGCGCGGAGGTCTTTGTCCCACGCATCGGTCATATCAAAGAAACGAGAGCCAAATTCATCATCATTTGGGCCGATTAATGGGTTGAAACCTGACATGTTGACGTGGTCTTCAATGCTCATGATTGATCCCGCGGGCATATTCATGCGCAGGCTACCCGCTGCATTTGTAATGATAATGCGTTCAACGCCCAGTTTTTTGAATGTACGGATGGCGATGGCAAGCTGCGGCGCTGGGTGACCTTCATAAAGGTGCATACGGCCTTGCATACAGACAAGCGGCGTGCCGCCGACTGTGCCAACAAGCAAGCGGCCTGCATGGCCTTCGACTGTTGGCTGTGGGAAATCAGGGATGTTGTCATAGGTAACCGTGCTTTCAATCTCCATATTATCACCGAAGCTACCAAGGCCGCTGCCGAGGATAATCGCTGTCTTGGGGAAGGCCCCTTTATGGTGTTGTTTGATTGCGTTAACGCTTCTTTCGATCTCTGGTGCAGTCATATTTGATACTCCCTGAATAAAAGGCTATGGAAATTTATAAAAAAATGTCGTATGATCGCGCCCATATCGACATGTCTGTACGTTTAAGTTTGGCTATAATACAAATATATCTGTATTTGTGAAGCTAAATTCTTATCGTAGGTATGAAATTTATAGCTAGCCTTAAGTAAAAGCTGGCTTTGTGTTCTGAGGAGAAATATTTTGCGCGCGATTATTGTTGTTTTGGATTCTTTTGGTGTTGGGGAAACGGCGGATGCCGCTGATTTCGGCGATATTGGGGCAAATACATTTGGCCATATTGCGCAGCATTGCGCCGATGGTAAGGCCGATAAAGACGGCGTGCGCTCTGGCGCATTAAACATCCCGAACATGATGCGTTTAGGCCTTGGTCTTGCGGCAGAAGAATCCGCAGGTCACGAGATTAAAGTTGCCAAGGCAGAGGGCGAAATTACCGGTAAATATGGCTTTGCAGCGGAGCTAAGCAAGGGTAAAGACACACCAAGCGGTCACTGGGAAATGGCGGGCGTTCCTGTGCAGTTTGATTGGGGTTACTTCCCTAAAGAAGTACCAAGTTTTCCTGATGCGCTTGTTGATGCATTGGTTAAAGAATGTGACTTGCCGGGCATTTTGGGCAATTGCCATGCATCGGGCACAGTCATTCTTGACCAATATGGCGAAGAACATATTAAAACAGGTAAACCGATTGTTTATACTTCAGCGGATTCTGTGCTACAAATTGCTGCGCATGAAAAGCATTTTGGCCTAGAGCGCCTGTATGAAATTTGTGCCGTGGCGCGTAAATTGGTTGATGAATATAATATTGGCCGCGTAATTGCGCGCCCATTCCTTGGCGAAACAACAGGCAATTTTGAGCGCACAGGCAACCGCCGTGATTTATCAGTTCTGCCCCCTGCGCCAACATTACTAGATAAAATGGCGGAAGCTGGCGGCGAAGTAATTTCAATTGGTAAAATCGCGGATATTTTTGCCCATCAAGGCATTACCCAGAAATACAAAGCGCATGGCAACGCACAGATTTTTGATGTGATGATGGAACATGTTGATAAGGCCAATGATAACACAATCGTTTTTGCCAATTTTGTTGATTTTGATATGCTCTATGGTCACCGCCGCGATGTGGTTGGCTATGCCGCCGCATTAGAAGAATTTGACCGTAACTTACCACGCTTGCAGCAGGCATTGCGCCCTGATGATGTCGTGGTGATCACGGCGGATCATGGCTGCGACCCAACATGGCCGGGCTCTGACCACACACGTGAACATGTGCCGGTTATTGCCTTTGGGCCAAAAGTAAAACCCGGTTCAATCGGCAAACGTGACACCTTCGCAGATATTGGCACAAGCCTTTCGACATATTTAGGCTTAGGCGCAATGCCATTTGGGACGTCTTTCTTGACGGAGGAAACAGAAAATGAAGAGTGAGGATATGTTGAAAAATAACGTAGAAATACTGCATAATACGATGCCGCGCGTTGAAGGCTGCGCGTTTCACCCAGACTGGGTTGATGAGATCAAGATTAACAAATCCGCCGTTGATCGCCGCATAGCGACGCTGAATAATCGTCGCACCGTGAAAAAAGAATATCAAGCGGCATGGTTGCTGAAGGCGATCTCTTGCATTGATTTAACAACCTTGTCTGGTGACGATACGCCAGGGCGCGTAAGAAGGCTTTGTGCCAAAGCACGCAACCCCGTACGCCCTGACATATTAGAGGCACTTGGTTTCGCTGATAAAGGCCTGACCACAGGCGCGATATGTGTGTATCACGAAATGGTTGAAACTGCGGTTGACGCCTTAAAAGGCAGCGGCATTCCTGTCGCCGCCGTATCAACTGGTTTTCCTGCTGGCCTTGCGCCGCTTGAAACACGATTGGCTGAAATCCGCGCTTCCGTTGCTGCGGGCGCAGAAGAAATTGATATTGTAATCTCGCGCCGTCATGTTCTGACGGGCAACTGGCAGGCACTTTATGACGAAGTAAAGGCATACCGCGAAGCATGCGGCGAAGCCCATATGAAAGCGATTTTGGCAACAGGCCAGCTTGGCTCAATTACCAAAGTCGCGAAAGCCTCTATGGTGTGTATGATGGCGGGGTCTGATTTCATCAAAACATCAACCGGTATGGAAAGCGTCAATGCGACATTGCCTGTATCATTAGTGATGATCCGTATGATCCGCGATTTTTACGAGAAAACAGGCCAGAAGGTTGGTTACAAACCTGCGGGCGGCATTGGCACAACGAAAATTGCGCTACAATATTTGGTATTGATTAAAGAAGAACTGGGCGATGAATGGTTACAGCCGCATATGTTCCGTTTCGGTGCATCAAGCTTGCTTGGTGATATTGAGCGTCAGCTTGAGCATTTTGTCACTGGGCGTTATTCAGCCGCCAACCGTCACCCCATAGGTTAAGCCACGCGAAGCATTTGACCCGAGGCAGTAAATTTAGGAATTATTACGATGAACAATATAGCAGAAATATACGAAACAATGTCATATGGCCCTGCGCCTGAACAATCTGATTATGTGCATGAATGGTTAGCGGCGCATAAAGATGGCTTTAAGCTTTTTATTGATGGTAAATGGATCGCGCCTAAAGGCGGCGAAAAATTCATTAAAAGCCATAATCCTGCGAACGGTGAATATTTAGGTAAAATTGCCGTTGCGGGTAAGGAAGACGTTGACGCTGCCGTGCAAGCCGCCGCAAAAGCATTCCCAAAATGGTCAGGCTTATCTGGGCATGAGCGCGCCAAGCATTTATATACATTAGCGCGCCTTATTCAAAAAACAGGGCGTTTCTTTTCTGTGCTTGAAACATTAGATAACGGCAAAACTATTCGTGAAACGCGTGATATTGATGTGCCATTAGTGGCGCGTCATTTCTACCACCATGCAGGCTGGGCGCAGTTGATGGATCAAGAACTGGCGGATCAAGAGCCTTTGGGCGTTGTCGGGCAGGTTATTCCTTGGAACTTCCCGCTATTGATGATGGCGTGGAAAATCGCCCCTGCAATTGCGGCGGGTAACTGCGTGGTGTTAAAACCTGCGGAATACACATCACTTACTGCGCTTTACTTTGCGGAGCTTTGTGAGGAAGCTGGCATCCCTGCGGGCGTGATTAATATTGTTACTGGCGCTGGGGAAACAGGTTCTCACATTGTTAACCACCCTGATATTGCGAAAGTCGCGTTTACAGGCTCAACAGGCGTTGGCCGTTACATCCGCGAAGCAACTGCGGGTAGCGACAAAAAGCTGACATTAGAACTTGGCGGTAAATCCCCCTATATCGTGTTTGAAGATGCTGATTTAGACAGCGCCGTTGAAGGTCTTGTTGACGCAATCTGGTTTAATCAAGGCCAAGTCTGCTGCGCAGGTTCACGCCTGTTAGTTGAAGAAGGCATTGCAGAGCGCGTGATTGAAAAAATCAAAGCCCGCCTGAACAATTTCCGCGTTGGTGACCCGCTTGATAAAACAATGGATATGGGCGCGATTGTTGACCCTATTCAGCTTGAACGCATTGCGGATATGGTTGACCAAGGTGAAGAAGAGGGCGCAACGATTTGGCAGCCTGAATTCACCTGTCCTGATAAGGGCTGTTATTATCCGCCAACATTAGTGACGGATGTTAGCCCGTGTAACACGCTTGTCCGTGATGAGATTTTCGGCCCAGTATTAACGGTGATGACATTCCGTACACTAAAAGAAGCCGCAGACCTTGCCAATAATACGCGTTTTGGTCTGGCTGCAAGCATCTGGTCGGAAAACATTAACCGCGCCCTTGAAATATCATCAATGGTTAAAGCGGGCGTTGTTTGGGTCAATACCACCAATCAATTTGACGCAGCATGTGGCTTTGGTGGATATCGCGAATCTGGCTTTGGCCGTGAAGGCGGTAAAGAAGGCATGTATGAATACATGAAGCCCAAAGGCGAATGGCTTGGCAGCGAAGGAAACCTTATTGACGCCCCTGCGCCAAGCAAGGTCGCCAATGACGCGGGCTTAAAGGCCATAGACCAGACAGCCAAAAACTATGTCGGCGGCAAGCAGGCGCGCCCTGACGGCGGCAATACGCTAACAGTGCTCACCCATGACGGTAAAATGGCAGGCCGCGTCGGCGAAGGTAACCGCAAGGACATTCGTAACGCAGTTGAAGCGGCATTTAAGAATGCGGGCTGGTCATCAGCCACCGCACATAATCGTGCGCAGGTGATTTATTATATTGCGGAAAATCTAAGCTACCGCGAAGACGAAATCATTCACCGTCTTGTGACGCTAACAGGCGTGAGCAAAAAAGCAGCAAAGGCTGAATTTGATATGTCGGTAAGTCGCCTGTTTAGCTATGGCGCTTGGGCTGATAAATTTGATGGTATGGTGCATACCCCGCCACTTAAAAATGTAGCGCTCGCAGTGAATGAACCCATTGGCATTATGGGCATTGTCTGCCCAGACGTTATGCCGCTTTTATCATTTGTGTCATTAGTCGCACCGGCTATTGCAATGGGTAATCGCACCGTCGTTATCCCATCGCAACGCTTCCCATTATTCGCGACTGATTTTTATCAGATCCTTGAAACATCTGATCTGCCTGCAGGCGTGATTAACATTGTCACAGGTGATCGTGATGAGCTCGCGGGCGTACTGGCAAAACATGACCAAGTCGAAGCGCTTTGGTATCATGGATCAGCCGAGGGCAGCGCAATGATTGAAAAAGAAAGCGCCGCGAACCTCAAGCGCACATGGGTCAATAACGGCAAAGCGCGTGATTGGCTATCATCCCACGGCGAAGGCCGCCGTTTCTTGCGCGAGGCCACACAGGTCAAAAACATCTGGTTGCCTTATGGTGATTGATCGGTCGTAAGCTGCTATAGAAAATAAAACAGATAGCCTTCTTGATTTGATATTAAGAGGGCTATTTTTATAGCTTAAAGCCAAAGAGGTCAGAAAATCCGAAGCCTTTACTGGCATTACTGGCGAGGTTTATGTCTTGCATTAATGCGCCGTATTCGGCTTTATGGGCGCTAAAAGCCATAACTTTTCCGAGCAAATCATTCGTATTTTTAATATTCAGTGCATCTTGAAGCTGTTTTTCGCTTAAAAACGGCTCATTGCTAGTTTGATGTGACGATAACATCTCGTTTAAGCTTAATTGATGGTCGCGTCGAGCATATTCATCTTTATACTTTGTCAAATGCTGAATATAGCTTTGAATGTATTCGTCCATCACACGGTTGTTTTTAAACAGCGTAACACTGAAAAATTCTTGGATCGCGGCTTTACGCCCTTTGATGATGCGTGGCTGTAATGCGTCCCCGCGCTGGGCGTGATTGAAATGATAGAAATGAAGCGCACTCGTCACATCACTTGGCTGCTTTAAGCTAATGTTCTCTATGCCTGTTAGCCCCTTTAAAAACGCTTTCAGGTAGTCACGTCCGGCAACGCCATTTTTCTTAAAAAAGCCATCAAATGCTTTTTCGGCGATGCTGCCTTCTGCCTTGCCTTCACTTAAGGCATTTAAATAGCGCTTTACCGCAAATTCACTCTGGCTGGTATAGGCATGGGCTTCGCCAAGAAGGTGCAGGCCAATAAAACTGTTTATATTCGCTGTGTTGGCGCGACGGTTTTGCAACAGATGCTGCGTTGCATGTGTGCCTTCATGGTCAAGCGCAATGCGGATCGCTTCATCGGAATAAGCCATGTTAACCTGAATGGCGCGGTCGGCATTGTCAAAATGCGCAGGGCCTGCATTGCGGTTATAAATATGGGTCAGGCGGATATTATTTGTCTTTAAGCTGCGTACGATAAGGCGAAAATCATCTAGCCCCTGGCTGGCATTGAAAATGCCAATTAAATGCTCTGTACGTTGTTTTTGGCTCTTCATGTCTCTTCACCGCTCAAATATTATTATGCCAGCACTATAATATGGAAAATACAGCAATGTCAACAAATATCTATCCTGAGAGACTTTTGCTATGATAGAATAAGCCATGGATAAAAAGCCCAAACAGCAAAAACATAAAGGTGATGATGATGCCGCGCAGCGGAGCGCGTCGGGTGATCCGCGTGATCCATCATCCCCGACATGTTATATGCGCGAATTTCCTGAATATTTTAATGCAGGAGAACGCGTCCCTAAAACTAAGCCAGATAAAGACGAAACTAAAACGCCGCGTTAAGCAACTGCCTTACATAAAGGGCAAATTATCGCGGGTTAAAGTATCACCCAGTGTATATTTATTCAGCACATCAACATAGCTTTGTGTGGCTTCAAATAAATAATGTTTAAGCTGACAGGACTGCGTGATGCGGCATGTGTTTGTTTCAGCATCAAAGCATTCAACCATATTCATATGCGGTTCAAGCGCAGAGACTAAATCTCCTAAACGCAAATCGACCGTTGCTGTGGCAATCTTAATGCCGCCGCCTTTGCCCCTTATTGTTTCAATATAGCCAAGCTGCGCTAAACGGTGGACGACCTTAACCAGATGATTGCGCGAGATGCCGTAATGCTCCGCCAAACCTTTGACGTTACATAGCGTGTCTGGACGGGCGGCAAGGTACATTAACGTCCGTAAGCCGTAATCTGTGAAAGAGGTTAGCTGCATGAATAAACTATAAATAGGGTTGCATTATTATGCAAGCTCCTATAATATATATTTCAAATACATATTATAAAAAAGGTTATCATCATGCTTTCACAAAAAACAATCGATATCGTCAAATCAACAGCGCCAATTTTAGATGAACATGGCGAAGCGTTAACCAAACATTTTTATAAGCGCATGTTTTCGCATAATCCCGAAGTTCTGCCATTTTTTAACCCTGCGAACCAGGCAGAAGGGACGCAGCAACGCGCTTTAGCAGCGGCGATTTGCGCTTATGCGGCGAATATCGATAATTTGGAAGTCCTTGGCAGCGCCGTAGAATTAATCGCGCATAAACATGTGTCCCTACAAATTAAGCCCGAGCATTACCCGATTGTGGGACAAAATCTGTTGTCTTCAATCCGCGAAGTCTTGGGCGAGGGCGCAACGGATGATGTCATCGGCGCATGGGGCGAAGCATATGGTTTCCTCACTGATATCCTCACAGGACGCGAAGCACAAATTTATAAGGAGTCTGCGGAGAAAGATGGCGGTTGGAGCGGCTTTAGATCATTCAAAATAGACCGTAAAGAACAAGAGAGCAGCCTGATTACATCGTTTTACCTGAAACCAGAGGATGGCGGCGCTTTACCTGATTATTTGCCAGGGCAATATATCACTTTGCGCGTCCCGACGAAAAACGGGTCAACCACAATGCGCAATTACAGCCTGTCAGATGTTGCAGGGCTTGATTATCTGCGCATTAGCGTCAAGAAAGAAGCCGCGCCACAGGCAAAAACGCCTAACGGATACGTGTCACATTTATTGCATGAAGAAAAAAGTGTTGGTGACAAGGTTGAACTTGCTGCGCCATGCGGTGAATTCTTTTTAAACCCACATGATCAGCATGAACGCCCTTTGGTTTTGCTTGCTGCAGGCGTTGGCATTACGCCAATTCTCAGCATCTTAAAAACCGCGCTTGCCGCAATGCCAGAGCGCAAGATCATCTTCATCCACGGCGTGGTTAATGAAGCTGTGCAGGCCTTTAAGCCGACAATCGACGCGCTTTCAGCGCAGCATGATAATTTAACCGTACATTACCGTTATAACGACGCCGCCAAAAACGGGGCAACACGCGCAGAAAACTGTTCAACAGGCTTCGTCGATGCCGTGCTTATCGAATCCTTAGTCCCAGATCGCCACGCCGATTATTATTTCTGCGGCCCAAAACCCTTTATGATTAACATCTACCAAGACCTCCTAAAATGGGGCATCCCTAGCACACAAACCCATTTCGAATTCTTTGGCCCACGCGAAGCGTTGGAGGAGGCGGCTTAAGGAGCAAATGCTTGGTTGCCCTGTGAGGTGCTGCCTGATCTGCGCATTCGGAGCTCTGAGTTTTATTGCTTTTGAAAACTATCAACGTTGCTGTAAAAACTAGCAGCCTACACGTCTTGTGATTTTATTTGTTCAAGCACGGTATTAACATCAACGACAGCATCGTATAAAGCGTCTTTCTTGCCGACAAATTTTAGCATTATGTTTTCACTGCTAGTTTTCAGAATGAAGTAATTCGTCTTGAAAATTAATAGAGAACGAACCATGCCATATCCAATAGTGTGAATTGACCTAGGTGTCATACCCAAAACACTTATGCCCGAATCAAAGACCCAAAGAAACTTGTCAAACTTTATAAGGACAACTCTTTTATTGGTGATGATAATGTGAATTTTTCTACGTAACCCGAAGCATATGCTGATAATTCTGACTATAAACCCAATCATTCTTAATATTGGGTTTGCAGAAGTGTTGTAAGCATCGCCCTCAACAGTTTTTATGATCTCTTCATTTTCTTGCAAACGCATATATTTTTTGTAGTTTTTCACGGTTTTCACTCTTTTCTATTGGGGCTTGTCAAGTGTAGTCTGATATAAACGATCTTATTATTAGGTACTCTAAGGTCACTATTACAAAGCCCATAATTCCAAAAGTTAGCAAAAACCCAATACTATAAGAGGCTAAGAAGAAGACCTTTTTACTTGCGTCGTTCGCTTTAAACTCTATAAGCGCAACCATTGCTCCCACAATTATCAAGACTAATATTGTGATAAATACCCAAGCAAGTATTGAGGTCTCTGGAAACGAACTCAATATCCCAAATAAATAACTATATTTCATAGGCCGCTATCCGTTCTTTTAAAAACAATATGTTAATATTGTCTATTAGGTTTTTAACGACGAGCAAAATTTTACCTGACGATATTACAGCTTATTTTAATGAGTCTTTATCTATTAAACAAGAACATTTGGGATGCACAAAGTGTACCCACCAGAATCAAAATATCAGAGGAAAACGGGGCTATATGATAATAAAAAAAACCCTGCAGTCATTAAATGGCTGCGAAACTGTATGCTGTTGGGAGTAAAAAATGGTGGGCGGTGGCGGTTTCGAACCGCCGACCCCTTGCGTGTCGAGCAAGTGCTCTACCGCTGAGCTAACCGCCCACGTCTTTGCGGTTTAGTGGGGTTTTTATAGCACCCTGTGCGCGACGGTACAAGAGGAAAAATGCGTTGGCGCTGTATATTTGTTTGTGGCTTTATGCGGCGAGGATTTTTTCGACTTGGTCGACAAGGTCTTTAAGGTGGAATGGCTTTGAAATGACTTGATCTGGTTTACTTACCGCGTTGATACGTTTTTTGTCGCCAAGGGCAATCGCGGTGAAGCCTGTGATGAACAGGACTTTTAACGCCGGGTGCAGTTTAAGGGCGCGCTGCGAAAGCTCGACCCCATCCATGCCCGGCATGACGATGTCGGTCAGCAGTAAGTCAACAGAAGGAGATGTTTGCAGATGGTTAAATGCGTGCTCGCCATCGACGCAGCACGTAACCTTATGCCCGACCTTGGTTAAGGCGGCTTCTAAAAAACCGCGCATTGCTGCGTCGTCTTCTGCCAAAACAATGTTTGCCATGTTATCTTGTCTTTACCTTATAAGCTGATATGAATCTTTACGGCTTCACCATAGCAAATAAAGCCGCAGTAAATCAGTGTTTTTATTTAGGTTCTCCACAATATGCCTGCGCCAAGAATTGTGCATGAAAAATGCTTTATGCTTGCGTTTTTAGCGCCAATCGTCTGAGATAATCCCAAGATTTATAAAGTATGGAGCAGGTGATGCAAGGCGATAAATACGGATTAGTAGCAGATATTGGTGCGACCAATGCACGGTTTGCAATTGCAGATGCGCGCGGCGTGCATGATGCGGTGACGCTACAATGCGCTGAGCATGAGAATATTGTCGCTGCGGCTGAGCATTATATGAGACTGATATCATCTAATAACAATCAGCCGAAAGCAGGTATGATTGCGATTGCCGGCCCTGTGCAGGGTGATATTTTTGAAATGACCAACCATGCGTGGCGCTTTTCTATTAAGGAAACTCAGCAAAAACTAAAATTTGACCATTTCCGTGTCATGAATGATTTTGAAGCGATCGCCCATGCCGTGCCATCAGTATCCCACGAGTTTATTGAACAAATTGGCGGCGGCACAGCAAAGGAAAATGCGACGATTGCCGTGGTTGGCCCCGGTACGGGGCTTGGCGTTGCAGGCATGATCTGGGATGGCGAAAAATACCTTGTGAATGCGGGGGAGGGCGGTCATGTCACTATGCCTGCGCGCAGCTTTCGTGAATATGAATTAATCGACCAGCTGCATTATAAATATCGCCATATATCGGCGGAGCGCGTGTGTTCAGGCAAGGGGCTTGTGAACCTTTATAATGCGATACGTTCATATGATGAGATTAGTATTAAAGATGCGCCTGATTTAGAACCAGAAGACATTGCCAAAAAAGCGATCGCGGAAGAATGCAAAATCTGTATCGAGGCGCTTGATTTAATGTATGGATTTTTGGGCACAATTGCGGGTAATTTGGCGCTAACATATGGCGCACAAAGCGGCGTTTATATCGCGGGCGGTATTACGGCGAAGCTCGGTGATTACATTCATAACTCTCGCTTCCGCGAAGAATTTGTGCGTAAAGGCCGTTTTGAAAATTATCTGGACGAAATCCCAACATTTTTGATTAAGCATGACAATATCGCGTTTATCGGGCTGCAAGATCAGCTTTTGCGTGCGTTGAAATAAGCACAAAGCGGCGTTAGCGCCGACGGCATCTAATATTTGATGCTGCGCTCTTCGCTTGTGATTGCGCCGTATCTGCCGCCATAGGGGCGGTAGGTGACGCTCACAGTATAGCTCTCTCCTGGTTTAAGGGCGTAGCCGAATAACGCAGTTCCACTTAAATAGGGAAAAGAATAGATGCTGTTAGCGCGCAAATCATAATTATATGCACCGCCGACTGCCAAGCTGAGGATGCCGCCAGCTGGGTCAACTTTCGCAAAGCCTTGCGGCGGGACGATATTACCTAAGCCATCTACAATATTAAATGTATAGGCGCGGCGGTTTGATGGGTGAAAAAGCTCTAGCGGCTTGCGACCTTGATTAGTGATGCTCAATTGGTTATCGGCCTTGCCGTTTTCTAGGTTTTTATACAGGCCGAAATACAGGCTAATGTCAGGCTGCGCGCCTTTGTTATGTAGAAAAGGTGGAATCATAGCGCTATGAATATGGGCGTGATCCATAGCGCTGAGGCGCAGAGAATAATATCCGTTGTTATTATAGTAAGTATAACAACGGGCGGTAAGTTTGTTTTCGCCATTTTCTGTTTTAAGTAGCAGCAAATATTCTGCATGTTGTGGATTAAGCGGCAGCTGGTCGTAACGGCAGGAGTTTTTTTGTTGGCTGACATAAAGGCCGTCCTCAGGTATTTCCCCTTTGATGAGGGTGTTAATCTGGAGCTTTTGCTTGTCGCCGACAAGAGCGCCTTCGCCGCTGCCGAGAATCACGATGTCGGATTGTGCATAGAGCGCATGGATGTCTTTATTCATGCACTTACATGCAAGCGCGCTCTGCGAGGCGGTGATGCTAAGGGTCAGTAAGATGAGCAGTGAATAAAAACGGCGTGTCATAATTTTTACCTCTGTCGGATGCATGGGCTTTTATTGCGTGTGATCTGAATGTCTAAAAAATCATCATGCGGTTTTTCTTTATGGCGCTGAGCGTTTTATCACGCGCCTGTGTTATTTTATGTTCGACTTGATCTGGCGTTTCAAGAAATTCGCTTTTATGATCGCCATTTTGGTCATGCCACCATATATCTGAACAGCTTGCTGGCTTCTTCTGGTGGGATTCATATTTGCTTGGGTCTGTCAGGTAGCCTTCGACTTGCCTGATGGTGTGCCATGGTATTTTAAATTCATAGTATTGGGAACCTTCGCTGCCGACTTTACGATGCAAAGTGACGTATTCGGTAAACAGCTCCTTTAATGAGGTGATGACTTCTATGTCTTGTGTATCGTTGCTCATGTTCCGTTCCTATATATTGATTACAGCATATTCATTACAGCTAGTTACCATAATTATAATGGTTCTTTTTGTTTGTTTTATATGGTACGAGTCATTATGTCAAGATTATCCTGTTGTCATAATGCGCTTATGCTGCTATACAGAATGAAACTATACATGAGGAAGTGCGATGTTTGAAAATAACTGGTTAACACGTCAATGGAATGCTTATAAAGAAAACCGCCGTATTAAGGCGCATCATAACGCACAGGCTATACTGCTACATAAGGCTATTCATACACAGAAACTTGAAAAAATTAATGACATTATAGAGGCGACGGAACGCGTAGATGAATTTCTGCCGCGCCGCTTTAACGGCTTTCTCATGCATAGTTTAAGAAGTGATAGCTTGCCAACATTTTTAGCTGTTATGGCACTGCGCCCTGAGGTCACGCCGAATTATTATTTTCAGCATAATTGGGACGAACGTGAAGTAGGGCATGGCTATACAACCACGCCACTATTCGTTGCGTCAATGCGTGAAAACGCGAGAAATATTGCAAAATACGTCGCCACGCACCCTGAATTTGACCTCAATGCGTGCGAATATGGCTGTGATACGCTGTATACGGATGGCAAAGGAAGGAAAACAGAGCATTATGGTGATAAGCCATCTGTGGTCGCGGAAAAACACGGCGCAATCCGTCTCGCGGAGATATTACTGCATCGCGAGGCTGATGCTCTGAAGGCGAAGGCGTTAGCACTAGGCAGTAAGCCAGAAATTACTTAATTTTATTAACAGCGTCTTGCAGCGCGAGCATAAATTCTTGCGCTGCGCTTTCCCAGCTATAATGATCCTTGGCGTACTGGACGCGGTCAGCGGTGGTACCATTTTCTAACGCACGGAGTGCGGCGGCACTAAGGTCGCTATCATGAACGGCGCCGATGAAGTCCTCAGTAATAATATCTTTTGGGCCAGTGACGTTGTAACCGGCAAGCGGAAGGCCGCAGGCCATGGCCTCAATCAATACCATGCCAAATGTATCTGTTTTAGATGGGAAGACGAAGACATCGCCGCAGCGATAAAAAGCAGCAAGGTCTTCGCGCTTATGTGCGCCGACAAAATGCACGGCAGGGTAGCGCGCCTTTAGGCGCTGGCTGTCAGGGCCGCTGCCAACAATAAGTTTATCGCCCTGCCACGGCATATCCAAAAATGCTTTGAGGTTTTTTTCAATCGCAATGCGTCCAACATAAAGCGCCACTGGGCTACGCAGCTCTTTTTTTATCTGGTTGACGGCGCCATCGGGGTTAAATATATCGTAATTCACGCCACGAGAAAAACTATAGCGGGGGGTTTTAAAGCCCCAACGCTCTAGGTCTTGCGCAAGGCTGCTTGTCGCAACAAGCATGGCGCTTGATGTGCTATGAAATTTACGCGCATACCAAATACCAAGTTTTTTAGCGGGCTGTCTGAAGCCTTTCCAGTATTTACCTGCGCGCTCGGCCATGTAGTCGGGGAAGTGCGTGTGATAGGCGCTTGTATAGCCAATCTTATGTTTGACACAATAGCGGCGTGCTGCCCAGCCTAGTGGCCCTTCCGTAGCAATATGAATGCCATCAGGGGCATGGCGCCTAATCAGGCGGCTTAAGTGAAGGTAAGGGAAGAGAGCAAGCTTAATTTCGCTGTAGCCAGGCATAGAAAAGGCGAGTTGAAAATCGCGAGGGCCAATAACTCTGACGCTATGGCCTGTTTTTTCCAGCTCCTCGATCACGTGCTCATAGGTGCGGACAACGCCGTTAATCTGCGGGTGCCATGCATCAGAAATGATCAGTATGTTTTTTAGATCAGCCACTTTAAATATGAACCTGTTCTTATGTCGTTTGTTAGGCCGTATTACTCTGCGCTTTAGTTATCAGATATTATAACCTTTTAGCAAGCGATAATCATTACGCATAAAGCCATGCGTAAGATAGGCACTTCAAAATAAAGCGCATTTAGCTTATAATAAAATAAATATATGTCAGTAGGACATCTTAATAAATAGGATATTTATGTTGAACTTACGGTCTTTTGGTAAATTAGTGAGCTTTGGCGCGGCGGCGCTTTGTATTTTCGGTACGCATGATGTGCAGGCACAGCAGCAGGAAAACTGTACGCCTGTTTATGAAGAGATTATCCCGTTAAAGAACCCGAGTTTCACGAATTTATATTTATGGCGCCGCGTCGTTGGCCGCACAGGTTATGATTGGTTTAGCCGTTACTTGGAATTAGATGACGGCAATGCGCTGACCATCGGTATTTCTACGCAAAACATAGAAGATGAAACCGTGCCGCGCTTCCTATCTCTTACGCGCTATGACCAAGAAGGACAAATTTTACGCGAGCGCCAGGTCGCTCTGCCGAGAGTTCAGAATATCGCGGGGGCGCTACGTTTAGGTGGTGTGATTATTGTTGGCGTGAATATAATACAGGCTGACGGGCGCGTTTTGCCGCAATTATTGCGCATGAACGCAGAAGGTGAAAACCTTAAGGTGCGTGACTTTAAAGAGGACGGAATTCACCTGGAGATGGTCGACGTTATTTTAAATCAAGACCAGAATTTGGTGGTCTCGTTCAATTCTGAAAACCAGCGCTATACAAATGATATGGCGAGCATTCAATACACACTAGATAAGAATTTAAAAAAAATCAGGCGCAGGCTATATATGCCGGGTACGCCCAACCGTTATAATCAAATGACATTAAACCCTGACGGTTCTTTGGCTGTTGCGGGCAGCGTTGATGTTGACAGTAAAATAGAAGACAAGCAGCGCCTTGGGGGCTGGCTTGTGAATCTTGATAAAAAAGGCGCTATTTATTGGCAGAAATCTTATGCACGCGGCCAAAAAGCGGAGCTTGTCCGCGCCAAATCATATGGTGAGCGTGGCTTTGTCGCCACCGGAACGGCGTGGCCGAGCTTGCTTGGTGAAGAAGCAAAAAATTCGGCGCTGTGGGTGATGCATGTTGATGTTAACGGCAAGCCCTTATGGCAGCGTTTTATTACAGGGCGCCATCAATATGGGTTTTCTGCTGTGGATATGCATGTTTTTGATGATGGGCGCATCGCAGTGCTTGCGAATGTCAAAGCGTTATTGCCAAGCGATAAGGTGCGCTCTCATGTGCGTCTGCTCACCTTCACTCCGCAAGGCACGCTATTGCAGGATCAAGCTTTTGTCGAGGGCTCTGAAAGCATGGCGCATAGCATGATGATGAATAAAGACGGTCAGTTCCGCATTATTGGGCAGGTGTTTACAGGTTATGCGGAAAGCGATGTCAAAACTGAGCTTGAAACAGCAAATGTTGATGACACAGAGGCGGTCGAAAACCCAGGAAAACAAGGCGAAACTAAAGAGTTAAGTGCATTAGATCAGCTAAGCGCGATGTCACTTGAGGAGAGCCTTGTCGCTGATGACAACGAAGATGAGGGGGCGCAGCGTACCGCTTTTGATGTGCTGACCCCTGTTGTGCGGGGCTGGTTATTGGCCGTAGCGCGCCCAGAGCCATATAAAAACCCTTGTCGCTAAGCACGATATAGTCCATAACACTTGCATTAGAGTAGAGTAAAAGAAAGGTTTTCGCATATGTCGGGAGCATTAGATGTATGTTTTGAAGTTGAAGATCATTTGGTTGGCGTGCGTTTTGACAAAGCCGTTGCCGGCCTTGCGGCACCCGCATTTTCAAGAGAACGTGTGAAACAGTTGATTACATCTGGTCATGTTTGGTTTGATGGCGTGGTGGTGAAAAGCCCCTCGCAGAAAATTTTAAACACTGGCATTGTGTTGCTGCAAGTCCCTGAAGCGGTTGCAGCTCACCCCATTGGTGAAGATATAAAGCTTGATGTGGTTTATGAAGATGATGACTTGCTCGTTATTAATAAGCCTGTGGGCTTGGTTGTGCATCCGGGCGCAGGCAATGAAGACGGAACACTTGTTAATGCGCTAATATTTCATTGTGGCGATAGTCTGTCAGGTATAGGCGGCGTGAAGCGCCCGGGGATTGTGCATCGTTTGGACAAGGATACATCTGGCTTAATGATGGTCGCGAAGAATGACTTTGCGCATCAGGGGCTGGCTGGGCAATTAGCGGACCGCAGCTTATCGCGCGTTTACCATGCATTATGCTGGGGCGTGCCGACATTGATGCAAGGCAAAGTCAAAGCGGCGATTGGCCGTGACCACAAACATAGAACGCGCATGGCAGTTACATCGCTCGCAAAGGGGCGTGAAGCGCTTACATATTATCGTGCGATTAAAACATTTGGCCGCGGTGAAAAAACGATCTCTTTAATGGAGTGCCGCCTCGAAACGGGACGTACACATCAAATTCGCGTTCATATGAGCCATATTGGCTTTGCGCTTATTGGTGACCATGTTTATGGCGCGCAGCGTACCAAGCAAATCAGCTTACTGAACCGTGGCGATTTTAAAGCTGATGGCTTTCAAGATAAAGTTTTGGGTTTTCCGCGTCAGGCGCTACATGCGGGTGAAATTAAGTTTATCCACCCACGCACCGAAGAAGAAATGCATTTCACATCAGGGTATCCTGAAGATATTAAAGATCTTATTCAAGGGTTTGAGACAAGTGATGCTGAAGGTCGTGCTCGTGCCATAGCAATGCGCAACAAGGCTTAGCAGCTCGCGCAGAAAAATTCTTTTTTCAAATAGCCAAGATTTTTCATCAGGGAATATATATTGCGGGCGATATCTGTTTCGACGCGGTTCTTGCGGCGGTATGAGTTATAAAGCCGCTCTTCGCCTTCAATCAAGCGCAATATATCACCCTCGCCAAATTCAAACTGCTCACGGTAAAGGCTTTGTAGCTCTTCGTTTGAAACAATTTCATCTTCGACAAGGTTCATTTCTTGGCGCAGTGATAATATTTGGTTATAGGCAAGCTTAATGCCCTGTCTAATTTCTTTTTCTAGTTTTTGATTACGGAAGTCAATCTCGTTAATCTGGTGTTTGACGCGGCTTGTCGCGGCGTCGCGGGCAAAGCCATCAAATAAAGTATAGCTCAGCTCCACATATGCGCCCATCGTACGATCTTTACCGATTTTACCACCGGAATCATATGTTTGATTAAATTCAACGAGGCCGTTTACGGTTGGGTAATAGGCGGCTTTTTGTTTTTTGTACTCATGGACGAGGGCTTGGCGGTCGTGCTCATTAAGCTCCACAGAGTTATTGTGTTCTTGGGCCACTTCTAAGAAATCTTCGATTTGTAGTTCTAAAACATCAAATATTTCAGGGTAGATCGCTTGGAATGTGGGCAGGCGCCCTGCGAGAAATTCGAGATCTGTTAAGGCGTCAATCATGGTTGATTGGGTTGTGGTCATTTCAGTGCGTGCAAATGTCAAACGTGAATTAGCGTAGCTCAGTTTGGCTTTACTTTCCGCGCCGGCATCGACCATAAGGGTAACTTTTTCATTCACTTCACTTAACGTCTTCAAGAACCTCTGTGCGACCTCGACATCATGCTGTGCTTGATAATACCCTAAATAAGAGCCGATGGTCTCGTTAATGACGCCTTCATTGGCAATCTCTAGCTGCACGCCGGAAGATGCTTCGAGCTCTTTACGTCTTTTGACTTCTTCTTGGGTAGCGAAGCCATCAAAAATAAACTGGTTCATAACAACTGAGAAATCATTGGTATTATTGGCAAGGCTGAACGCTGTGCCGTCACCGCCTGCAGAACTGGCAGGGTTATTGTATTCACGGCCATAAGAGCCAAAAATATCCACTTGGGGGTAATAAGCTGACTCGGCTTCTTGTACGCCCATTGCGGCCTGTGATTTCTGCGCATTAGCAACGCCAATATCAGGGTCGTCATTTAAGGCAAACAGCACGACGGTTTCAAGTGATAGGGCAATGGGGTCACCATCTCCTGCACTTAGCGCGCTTTGAGGTAGGGTGGCAAAAGCGCATGCCGCAATGAAGCCGCCAATAAGGAGCTGTTTTCTTGTGGTCTTTAGCGCGGTTTTTACTGTTTTACTAATGAACATAGCGGAATGAATAATCGGCTTTCTTTGTCGTCTTTGTAATAGGTTTAATTATCAATGCGTATTTGTACCCAGTCATAAGTATCGTCGACTTCTTTGGGTTTGGCATATTTAATCGAGATGTTGTTTGATGTCACGCCATTGGCAAGAAACACGTTACGTATTGTCAGCGCGCGGCTGAGCGCAATTTTACGTGTCACGCTAATTGTTGGCGCATTCGGATTTTCTGCCGCCAAGACGGAGACATGCAAGTTTTCTTGCCCTGTACGTTTTTGGTGCCCTCTGAGGAACGCTTTAAGCGATGTGATTGTTTCTTCGATGAGTGTGACACCATTGCGGTTATAGGTTACGTAGACGGACATGCCGTCCTCTGTTTCCTTATAGCCCTGTTCGTCGGTGTAACTTAAAGCAGATGCGCGCTGTTCAATTTGTGCATTCTTCTCAACTAGCTCTTTTTGAATAAGGTTTTTCGCTGCGGCTTCGGCACGGATTTTCTTCTCGAGCGTATCTTTTTCACGGACGAGGGCGTCAATTTTAGCGCGGTTACCAAGGCTTTGCTGCACTTCTTCAACAGAGAGCTCACCAGAAACAATGCGGTCAACGAATTGCTGAACTTCTTCTGTGATCTCATTTTCAGATGCTGCTTTAATCTGCTCACGATAATCCATGCTCATCACAGACATCAAAATCGCTGTGATCATCACGAAGAAAACGAACATGATGACGGTCGCGGAAAGAATATCCACGAAGCCTGGCCATGCGTTGCCACTCATATCGTCGTCGTCACCACCTGCCATATTGGATCCTTACTTATTTCGTTGTGTTTGCATGGTTGCATATCGAATAGACCACTTGATTAAGTATACCTATTTTTACTGTATGATAAAAGTCTGATTATTTGCTGTGCTTATTTAAACGGATCTTCATCAGGCTTTTTGTCAGATATGTTGAGGTCAATGCCTGTTTCATCTGCTTTGCCTTCATTTGGTTGTGGGCGCGCTTGGGGCACGATAGGCGGTGTAATAGGGTCTTGTGAAGCGCCGTCCATTATGCCGTAAACATCACCGAATTGTTCTTGGTTCTTTTGGTTCATTTCTTCCATGATTTGGTTAAGCTGCCATACCATGTTGGAGAAATCAGCAACATTATCTTCTTGTTGTTGGCGTTGATGTAATTTGTCGATCTCTTTAATAAGTGATGACTGAACGCTGTTCATGCTTTCAAACGTCGCGTTCATTTCGCGCATTTGGTTGGTTAAGACGGAAAGTTTATCAGACTGCTTCATCGCAAGGTCTTCGTTGACGCGGAGTGTCGATGAAAGCATCTCGCTCATATAGACCATTTGGTCACGAATAGATTCGCTGTAACGTAAGGACGGATCAACGTTTTTCGTGATATAGGCCATTGAATCTTTGACCGAACTCATTTTTGTGTTGATTTGTTCAAGTTTCACAACCAAATCTTGCTGACCGTCATACATTTTTTCTGTGGCCTGCGCCGTTGCAAGCGATGCTTGCGCTGATTTGGTCAAAGCGAGGAAGATTTGCCCCATGCGCTGGTTTGTTTTACTGGAGAGGTAAACGAAGCCAGCAAGCCATGCTTTTAGGTCGTTCGCGCCAGGCACTTTATGTGCTTTAATTTTCTCGCCAAGGACAGGGTTTAGTTTTGGAATGCGGTTATCAACCCAACGTGAGAAGTTCTCAATGGCTTTGTTCTGCGCACGTCCACAGAAGAAGTTGATAAAGCCAAGCAGCAGTGAGCCGGATAGACCGAACAATGACGAACTAAACGCAAGGCCCATGCCTTGTAGTGGTGCGGCGATTGATTCAATGAAGCCACCAATTTTTTCAGTTGCGTCAACAGGCGGCGCGCCTTCAACGACTTGGAAACTTTTTGAAACTTCGCCCATGGCGCTACCAACTGAATCAATTGTGTTCAAAAGACCCAAGAAAGTACCAATCAAACCCATCATCACCAAGATACCGGCGAAATAATTAATGATCTGGCGTTCAGTATTAATACGGTTACCGTATTTTGACTTAATCAGGCGCGCATCGTTATCTGTAATGTTCAAATAGCCATGAACTGTCATGTTCTCCACGGCGGAGTACATGTTTTGGATGTCCATTAAGGAGCCTTTAGTACGCAAAAGGTTGAATAAGTATTCACTTTCGACCGGCCCCATTTCGGCGTTGCCTTCTAAGCGTTCAATCTCTGAGATAAAGACAGCAGAGTGGTAAACCTTCATATTATTCATGAAGGCTTTCACAATCGCGATCACGGCAACAAGAATAATCGTCGAGTTAAGAGGTAAGTTTGTGTTGAGGTTTTTCCAAAGCTGATCTGCATTCAAGCTCACCAATATAACAGGAAGCACCACGGTTAAGATCATGCCGGGTGTAATGTAGACCCACATGTTTGTGGAGACTTTTTCTGCATTTCTTTCGGTGTCATTAACACTGTGATCGGTCATTTTAATCTCTTAGCTATAAAACTTGTTTGAATGAATGGAGAGCAGTCTTTAAATTCGGTCGATTGACATTATCTCTTTTATAATACGCAAAAGATAGTCTATAATACTACAAATCAACTTGCATCTTCTAGATGTAGTATCACTCAAGTGTTCCACAGGGCTTTTCGTCAAGAGGCTGTTTTTATGCTTATTTCAGGGTTTTTTCGTTTTTTAGGTCTGCTTTCCGTTTTTGTAAGCTAAATATATTTTTATCGAATTTAACTGATATTTAAGGAAAAACCCCGAAAATTGATATGTTGTGGAAGCTCTGTCTTAAATTGTAGGAAAAAATGGTTCAAAGACGTTTAGAAATTGATATGCCTTTAAATGGTCAGCAGGTTGTCCATGTGCGCCCGCATGATGTTATTGACCTGAAGGGGATACGCATCGATGAGCTAAAAGTCGATATTATCGGCTCGGATGTCGTTTTTACAAGTGTCTATAGTGATGCAAAGATTGTTATGCCTGGTTTGGGTGTTTACATGTTTTCCCCTGATGATGCGCCTGTATTGCGGGTTGATGGTCAGGTGTTTCAAGCGGATGTGATGCTAGGTAAGCTAGGTAATATTACGAATGTCATGTCATCAGATTTTGTGACGTTCTCCGAAATTAACGAGGATCAGACGACGCAAGGTGAGGAAGATTCGGCCAAGAGCGTCGCGACGAAGGACGAGGTCATTTCCGCTGAGGCGGATGTAGGTTCGACGAAAGAAGCGATGCTTTATGAGCTTGCGTCTGTCGTGCAGCCAGTAGGGCAAAAGGAATCTGGCAACCCCAAGCAAGAATTAATTGAAGAGCAAGAGCAGATAAAAAAAGAAGAAGAGCGTGAGGCGCTTATGAATTCAGGCACTGATGCAGGGCTTGAAGCGCGTCCGCCAAATTCTTCATCGCCAACGCCTCCGCCAACGCCTGTACCTGAGCCGGTTGAGATTCCGGAAGGTAATACGGGCAATACAGTTTTTGGCTTTACGGCGAGTCTGGTTCAGTTGGGCTCGACTGAAGAGGTGCAGAATATCCTCGGGGTGGATACCCGCGTTATTCTTGGTGGCGGCGGTTCAGAGGCGGCGACGAATAATGCAAGTAATGCTGTGCAGATTTCCCCTGAAATTATTGATACAACGGGCGAAACGGCCTCTCATGTGATTTATGCGGATAATGCTGAGTATTTCTCCGCGGCGGAAATGACGCGTGTTATTCGGATTACGCCATCGCTGCCTTCTGGTTTTGATATGAGTAATATTAAGGTTACAGGTTTGCCTGTGTCGTTTGATATTGAGGGGGCGGCGTCTGATGCGGGTGGTAATTACTCGATTGATAACCCTGTGATTGATGAAGACGGGAATATAGATTTTATTGTCTCTTATCCTGTGCCTTCAACGCAAACATTTATTGTTAGCTTTGAAGTGACGGCCGAGTTTGACACGTCCAGCGGCGTTGCTGCGCCTACAGATTTGATATTGACGGAAACGTTAACGCAAGAAGTGAACGTGAAGGACGTTTCCGTCCCGAATGATTTGAACTACGTCAACGGTGATGGTGATATTGTTTGGGTTATGGCGAATAATCCGAATGAGAATACGGTTTTTACTGGTGACGGTGATGCGACTGTGTTTGGAGGCGTGGCGCGCGATGTTGTTGCGTCTGCGGCTGGTGATGATGTGATCTCGACGGGCGCAGGGGATGACTTTGTTGCCTCTGGTGCGGGTAATGATACGATCGTTGATGGTGCGGGTAATGATACATACCAAGGTGGCGACGGTATTGCGGATAAGTTAGACTATTCATCTGCAATTAACCCTGTTGTTGTAAATATGTCTGTTGTTGATGGGGATGGCTATAGCGCTTTGACCAGTGGCGGAGAGACGGATATCGTCAAGGGGTTCGAGAATATTCTCACAGGGGGCTCTGCTGATACGGTGACGGGTTCAAATGCAGACAACATTATCGAGACGGGCGGCGGCGATGATACGCTGTCTGCGCAGCTTGGTAATGATATATTAAATGGCGGTAATGGTACGGATACGGCGGATTTTAGTTATTCTGGCGTGGCGTTAACTGTCGATCTGGGTACGAATATTGGCGGCGGATTTTATGGTGCGACGACAGCGGTGCAAAATGTGCAGCTCAAGGATATCGAGTATATTATTGCGACGTCATATGATGACGTACTGGTTGGTGGTGCAGGCGATGACCATTTTGAAGGGCTTTCTGGGGCCAATAGCTTTGGTTGGAGCGCCGGCGATGACATCTTTGACGCAACCGCAGGGACGGGCGCACTGTATTATGTTGATGCAAACGGCGTAAATGTGGCTTCTGATCTTGCGCAAGACCTGTCTTTTGATATGGCCGTGTTTGATGGCGGGACGCAGCGATTTGATATTGGAATTGCAGGGCTCGGTAAAACGGATTCTGTTAGCTTGAATGTTGATACTATATATGCAGGATCTGGTGCAGATACGATGCTTGGCGACGGTGACTCGCAGGTGTTTTATGGCGGCAGCGGCGATGATGTTTTGGGCGGTCGCGCGGGTAATGACACGCTGATTGGCGGCGATGGTCTGGATCAAATTTTTGGTGGCGCGGATGATGATCTGATCTACGTCGATGACGATGGTGTTGTTGATCTGTATGACGGTGAGGCTGGGGTTGATACTTTGGTGCTGGACGGCGTTGGCGGCGATGTGACGCTAGACCTTGCAAGCGAGTTAATGAGCTCTGTAATGTTTGGTAATGATGTTGTTCGTGGCATTGAGAATGTGACGGGCACAGGCCTAGATGACATTTTGCGTGGTGACGGGAGTGATAATACCTTTATCGGCAACGCGGGCAATGATGTGCTTGATGGGCGCGGCGGTAATGACGCGTTAATTGGCGGCGCAGGTGCGGATACAATAGACGGCGGCTTGGGCGATGATTTGCTTGATGGCGGCAATAATGATGATTTCTTATATGGAGGCGCAGGTGATGATACGCTGATCGGCGGCCTTGGTGCTAATGTTCTTGATGGGCAGGGTGACACTGATACGCTTGATTATACGGGGGCTTTGGCGGCAATCTCTGTTGACCTTGATAATGATCAGGTTCTGAAGTCAAGCGACTCTCAGCTGGATGATTATGCCAATTTTGAGAATATTATAGGGTCTAATTTTGATGACACCTTTGTGCTAGATGCTGGCGGCCTATTGGCGATTGATGCGCAGTTTGACTCTCTTGATGGAGGGGCTGAGGGCGCGGGTGGTGATACGGTTGAAATTACAGGCTCGATTACATTTGATGCTCTGGAGATGGCCTCTGTTTTTGATAATATAGAAAACATTGATTTCTTGGGGGCTGCCTTGGATGTGGGGAATACGGAATTCACAATTACTGGCGATGATGTCTTTGGTATGATTGGCAGTAGCAGCTTTTTGCATATAGATGCGGCTGGGACGCTTAATTTTGATGTCATTTCGGGTGGTTTGCATACTCTGGACAACCCAGGCGGTACTGTGATTGATGCGAGTACAACGCATTATACCTTTGATGCTGGCGCGTTTACGCTGGAGATCCAGACGGCGTAGAGGGCAATTTTCATTTCTGTTGATAATTTTCATATAAAAAAATGATTAGTGACAAGGGCGAATCACTCGTGGTATGATTCGTGATGGCTCCCTTGTCTGGGGGTTGTTTCTGGATCAATTAATGTCTGTCTTGCCGTGTTAACACTTTGTTTACCTTTGTACTTCATAATTTAAAATAGCGTGAAATAGGATTTTTCACGTTAAGCTTGTATGGGGAAGATTTTAACGCAGACAGATTTAGGTAGGTATAATGGCTGAAAGCCATGAAATAAATATCGATTTTCCTAAGACGGGTGAACAGGTTGTTCACGTGGGGCCTGATGATCAGGTGAATCTTGCTGATATTGATCTGGCAATGCTTCTTGTTGAGATTGTCGGTTCTGACGTTATCCTTATTAATCCCGATACGCAGGCGCGTATCATTTTCCCAGATTTGGCTTTGTATATATTCTCGCCCGATGAGGCGCCGAAGTTCTTTTTGGATGGCAAAGAGTTTGATCCGTCTCAATTCCTTAATAAAGCGGGCATTATCCGCAATGTTTCTTCTGACGATAGCTTCATGTCCTTCACCTCTTTGGAGGTTAACCCGAAGTTTGGTGATAAGGAGCATGGCGAGACCGCTTCTGAAGTTAAGGAGCAAAAAGAGCAGGATGAAGAAATTATCCAGGAGCAGGATGCTGAGGGGGATGCTGATGTTGAGGCCTTTCTCGCGGAGCTTGGTCAGACGGAAGATGACCCTGTTGACCCTGTTGACCCTATTGATTCGTCCGGCGTTCCTTCTGTTGATGCGCCGAGTGGCGGTCGCCAGTACTTAACGCCGCCGCCTGACCCTGTGCAGCCGCCAAGCCAGACGTTTGATCCTGTGCCTGAGGTCAGTGAAGATATTGAAGATTTTACCGACTTTGTCGTTGATTTTGCGTTTACGGGTAATGTTGTGCAGACCACGACAGAGGTTGACACGTCTGGCGTGACCACGGTCAGTGGTGGCGGTGGTTCTGTGGCGGGGCAACAAGACTCCGCAGGTGTGCGTCAGCAAGAGCGTGAGACGATCTCTATGCTTGGTGAAACGAATGATCACCTGATTTATGCAGATAACCCTTTATACTTCACTGAAACAACGATGGGCAAGAACTTGGTTCTGCGCCCTGACTTGAGTGAGGGGTTCAATGTTTCTGAAGTCACGATAAATGGCTTACCGCCGGGTGTAGTTATATATGGGCATACGCCTGTTGCGGGCATCTATACGATTTCTCTGCCTACCATGAACGTGAATGGCGAGATTGAGTTGCCGTTTGTTTTTGATATTGGCGCAGTTGAAGCTTTCGATATGATTATCACAATGAATGCTGTGTTTGACCCGACAAGTGGTTTCGACTTGCCGGAAGACCCTGTGTTGAGCAGCTCCATGTCGCAGCAGGTGCGCATTTTTGATGCTGTGTCTGCTGATGACTATAATGTCGTTGATGGCTCAGGTAACCCAGTTTGGGTTGTCGATAATGCGCCGATTGGTGATGACGTGTTTACTGGTAGTGGTAATGCGACTGTTTTTGGTACGATGGGTGATGACGTTATTGTCTCTCAAGGTGGTGATGATACGATTGATGCTTGGGGCGGTAATGATAATGTGTTTGCGGGCACGGGTAACGATACTGTTGATGGTGGTGATGGTCAGGATGTTCTGAGTTTTGCGAATATGACGGACGCAGTTGTCGTTGATTTGCGCGTAGTCGATGGAGATGGTTTTTCTACTATTAATCAAGGCGGCGATGTAAACCTTGCTAAGGGCTTTGAAGACATTGTCGGCACGCAGGGCAACGATACTTTTTACGGTGATGCTAACGACAATGCGTTTGTCGGTGGTCAGGGTGATGATGTTTTTTATTGGAGCGCGGGCGACAATGTTTATATCGGTGATTCTGGGCGGGACACCTTGGATTACTCTGCAGCTTCAGGTGCAGCGGTAAGCGAAAACTTAAGTTTAGATATGTCTGTGACAATTGACGGACTGTATCAGGTTAACTTTGACGGCGTGCCAAGTGATCTTGCGTCTTCTATTGAGGTGATATACGCAGGTGATGGTGATGACACTATCCGCGGTAGCGGTTTAGATGAGGCTTTTTATGGCGGCGCAGGCAATGATGTGCTTGAGGGGCGTGATGGCTCTGATACGCTTTCTGGCGGCGCAGGCGCAGACACGTTGTCTGGTGGCGATGATGACGACTATTTTTATGAGTTGGCTGAGGCGGGCGCGGGATCAAATGATGTTATAGAAGGCGGCACGGGCTCTGATACGCTTGAGTATATTGGTGCGGATGGCATCTATGTTGATCTGCAAGCGCAGACAGCAACTGATCATCCTTCTGCCACAGGGCCGAATTATATTGGCAATGATATTGTGCGCGATGTTGAGCACGTTGTTGGTACAGCGGGTGATGACTCGCTCGTCGGTAATGCGAGTGATAATACATTGCTTGGTGGCGCGGGTGATGATGTTTTTGTCGGCGGCGATGGTAATGATGTCCTTGATGGTAATACGGGTAATGACAGCGTTAGTTTTGCGGGCGAGAGCGGTGATGTTAACTATGATATGAACACCGTTGACGTCGATGGTTATTCATCTGTTACGGTTGGTGCAAGTAATACTGACCGCATACGCTCAGTTGAAAACGTTATCGGTGGCTCGGGTAATGACCGTATTCTTGGTGACGCGGCGGATAACGTTATTTCCACGGGCGGGGGTAATGATTCAATTATCGGTGGTCTTGGTAACGATACGATTGATGGCGGAGCTGATCACGATATTGTTGATTATGCAGGCTCGGCGACCGGTATTATTGTTGATATGAACATCGTTGATGGCCAAGGCTATTCAACAGTAGGTATCGGGCTTGAGACTGACTTAGTGCGTAATATTGAGGAGTTTATTGGCTCAGGTTCGTCTGACCAGATCTCAGGCGGCGCTGAAGATAATATTATTTACGGTAGTGGTGGTAACGACCGCATTTCAGGTGGCGCAGGCGCAGATGTTATTGATGGTGGCGTAGGTAATGACATTTTGTATATGTCTGCGGATGCTGATAACGACACATTTATTGGTGGTTCTGGCGTGGATACGTTAGATGCAAGCTCGACATCTGATTCTCTGTTTATTGATTTGGTTACAGGCACCTTAACGGGGCAGGGTACTGATACGATTAGCGGCATCGAGGTTGTTATTGGCTCTTCGGCTGCGGATACGGTTTACGGTAGTGCTGGCATTAATACATTCGATGGTGGCGGCGGCGACGACATTCTTCGTGGTGCGGGCGGCGCAGATATTATATATGGCGGCGCAGGTAACGATATCGGCGATTTCTCTGATCAAACTGACGTTGTTGTTGTCGATTTGAGCGCAGATGGCTTGGGCTATGTGCAGGCAACGGTTAATGGCGTTAACGATGACCGTCTCTATGATGTTGAAGGCGTTTATGGCGGCGCGGGTAATGACACATTAACCGGTACGGCTACGGATAATATTATTCACGGTAACGCTGGTAACGATACTATCGATGCTGGCGGCGGCGCGGATACAGTTCTTGCTGGCGCCGGTGATGATACGGTTGCGCTAAACGAAGACGGCGCGGATGATTATTATGACGCGGGCGCAGGTGTTGACTCTCTTGACGCATCTTCATTCGCGAGCGGTATAGAATTTGATATGGCGACGGGTATTCTCGCTGGTGGCGCGCTTGGTAATGACACGGCGCTGAATTTTGAAGTGTTTATCGCAACGAACTTCGCAGATACGGTTACAGGTAGCGGTGCGGACAATACGGTTCAGGCGTTGAACGGCGATGATACGGTTGACCCTGGTTTGGGTGATAACTATATAGATGGCGGCGTTGGTAATGATACGATTACTTTTGCGTCCCTGCTCGCTGAAAGCGTCTTTATTGATTTATCGAATGATTTAGGCGGCGGTACTTACTCTGCTGACTTAAGTAATGGCGACCAAACTATATTGCTAAGCTTTGAAAATGTTGTGGGTTCACAAAATGGTGACACGATTATTGGAGATGGTGGCGTAAACATACTTGATGGCGGTGATGGCGATGATACGCTGCAAGGTGGCGCAGGTGATGATACGCTTATCGGCGGTAATGGCCTTGATGTCGCTGATTACTCTGGCTCTGGCTCTGCGATTACAGTAACGCTTGGCGCGGGCACTATTCTTGATGGTACGGGCGGTACGGATACTGTTTCTGAGATTGAGGGCATTATTGGTACGTCTAATAATGATACGATCTATGGTAATGGTCTTGATAATGTTCTTGATGGTGGCGCAGGTGATGATGAATTAACCGACGGCGCAGGCGAAGATACCGTATATGGCGGCGCGGGCGATGATGTAATTTTGCTGAGTGTCGACACAGATAATGATTTGTTTGACGGCGGCGCGGGTACACTAGATGTGCTTGATGCGAGCGCAATTAACACTAGTTTGATTATTGATTTAGTGAATAACCAAATTATTGGACAAGGTACGGATAGCATCACCAATATTGAAGTTATTCGTGCATCAAGCGCAGCAGACACAATTACCGGCAATGCATCTGATAACTCTATCGAGGGTAATGATGGTGCCGATACGATTGATGGTGGCGCAGGCGACGATACATTGGATGGCGGCAATGGTGATGACCTTATTATGGGTGGCATTGGTAATGATGATATTGACGGCGGCACAGGCACGAATACAATCGATTATAGCTACGATGCGCTTGGCGTAACGGTCAATTTGAATGGTAGCACCGCAACGGAATCGAGCGGGGATACTGACACAATTACAAACATCCAAAATATTATAGGCTCTGCCGGGGCGGATGATCTAACGGGTACGACCGGTGTTAACGTCATCGATGCAGGCGCAGGCGCAGATACTGTTTATGGCTTGGCTGGCGCTGATATCATTAGTGGTGAAGCGGGCAATGATGTTTTAGACGGCGGCGATGATGACGATACTATTTATGGCGGCGATGGTGATGATACTTTAATCGGCGGTAATGGCGTTGACACGCTTTATGGCGGTGAAGGTGATGATAGCTTTGATGGCGGTCTTGGTGACGACACATTTGATGGCGGCAATGGCCGTGATTCGATTTCGTTTGCGGGCTCGTCTGTTGGGGTTGATATTACGCTGAATGATTCAGGTTCATTTATTGCGGTTAGTTTCGACGGCCAGACAGACTATATTAAAGACTTGGAAGTTATTGAGGGTACGGCGCAAGATGATACGCTGACGGGTAACTCTGACGATAACGAATTTATTGGTGGTGCTGGTAACGATACGCTTATCGGTGGCACAGGTAGCGATACGCTTGATGGCGGCGATGGCCTTGCGGATAAAGTAAGCTATATTGATATACTAGGTTCAGGCCTCGTGATTGATTTAGGCAGCATAGATGGTGATGGATACACATTGATCAACATTGGCGCCGATACGGACCGTATTAAAAACATTGAAGTTATTGAGGCGACGAATCAAGCTGACACAATCACCGGTAACGCAGCGGATAACTTGATTGAGGCCGCTGGTGGAAACGATACTGTTGATGGTGGCGCAGGTCGCGACCGTATGAACTTTGCAACATCGGCAACAGCTGTTGTTGTGAACCTTAGTGCGGCGGCAGTTGATGGTGGCGGCTTCGGTACATTGACGCATGATGGTGATACTGAGCGCCTTAAAAATGTTGAAGTCATAGAAGGTGGCGCATTGGCGGATACTTTCTATGGTGATGCGCTAGATAATTACTTTATTGGTAATGATGGCAATGACATTTTTGGCTGGTCAACGGGTAATGATACATTTGAAGGTGGGCTAGGTAACGACACGCTTTATTACGTGCCTGATGCAGCAATGCCGGATATTACAGCAGAAGCGGTCGCAAGCGAAGGTGATGTTATTGTTGATTTTGGCGCGGGGACGGTCACGTTTACTGGCGGTAAGGTTGATGAGTTTTCTGGCATTGAGAACTTTGAGATTGCGGACACATCAGCGCAGAATGTCGAAATTATTGGTGATGCTAATGACAACCGTATTCGTACGGGTGCTGGCGATGATACGATTTCGGGGCTTGGCGGTAATGATACAATAAACTCTGGCGCAGGTGCTGATACGGTTGATGGTGGCGCGGGCAATGATTATATCGTGCTGCATGATGACAATGCGAGCGATACGTATATTGGCGGTATCGGCATTGATACCTTGGCAAGCGCACCATCTATTGGGCGCGGCGTTCATGTTGATTTGGACCAAAATAAAGTTGACTGGGGCGGCGTGGGTGATGACGCTGTGCAAGGCATCGAGCATGTTATTGGTACAGACTTTGATGATACGCTTATTGGCGATGGCTTTGTAAACTCGCTTGATGGCGGTGAAGGCAATGATTACATTGAAGGTAATGCTGGCGTTGATATTTTAGAAGGCGGCAACGGCATTGATACGGCCGCCTATACAAATGAAACATTAAGCGTCGTTATTGATTTGGATTTGATTGATGGTTTTAATGTCGTCACGGCAACTGTCGGCGGTATAAGCGATGATACAATTCGTTATTTCGAAAACTTGATTGGTGGCAGTGCTGCCGACACGTTCTATGGCCATGATGCGCAGGATAATGTTCTTGCGGGTGGTGGCGGGAGCGATGAAATTTATGGCCGTGGCGGTGATGATACGCTTTATGGTGATGCTGGTGATGATACCTTAGATGGCGGCGCTGGTGATGATTGGCTGTATGGCGGCGCCGGCGCGGATGTTATTATTGGCGGTGTTGGCAGTGATACGGCTGAAGGCGGTCTAGGGCAAGATGTATATAGTTTTGCCACTGCGGGGGCGGCGATCGTTGCGAATCTGGGGGCTATCGTTGGTGGTTATACGCTGATTAATGTTGGTGGCGATACAGATGCAATCAAAGATATTGAAGGCATTGTCGGTTCTATTTTCGCCGATACGTTCTACGGTAATGCGGCCGATAATATTTTCGACGGTAATGCTGGAGATGATATTTTTGCATGGTCAACTGGCGACGATACTTATGTTGGCGGCACTGATGTGGATACGCTTTATTATACAACAAACCCGAATGTTCCTGCGCTTGGCGCGGAGCTGAGCGATGGCGTTACGGTTGATCTTGAAGACGCGGCAACAGCAACTGTAACCTTCGATGGTGGCAACACAGACGTTGATACAATTTCTGGCGTTGAAAACATCTTTACAGGCAGCGGCAGCGATACGATTTCTGGTAATGTCGATGACAATATAATTAGTACGGGCGCTGGCGTTGATGTGCTTAATGGTGAAGCTGGTGACGATACGCTAAGTGCAGGCACGGGCGCAGATACAGTTGATGGCGGCGCGGGTAATGACCGCATCATCCTTACAAATGACGGCGTGGCGGATACTTATGACGGTGGCGCTGGTGTTGATACGCTTGCGGCGGACCATAACGATGCAATGACATTTGATATGGAGAACGGCACGATTAGCGGCACAACGGGCGTTGACGTGATTTCTAACATAGAGAACATTATTTCTGGCGGCGGTGATGATACATTTATTGACGCTGAAGGCACGCCTGTAAATAATGCGTATGATGGACAGGGCGGTAATGATACGGCCGATTACTCTAATCGAACCGCGGCGATTGACGTGACACTTAATGGCTCTACGCAGGTAAATGTTAATGTTGGCGGCGGCGCTGAGGACACATTGCGTAATATCGAGAACGTCATTGGCGGCGCAGGCGCTGATACGTTATTTGGTGATAGTGCGGCCAATATTCTTATTGGTAATGACGGCGCAGATACAATTGATGGCGGCGCGGGTAACGATACAATCACAGCGCAGCTAAATGATAACGGCGTGGATACATATAGCGGCGGCGCTGATATCGATACTCTGATCATCGATTCAACCGGAAACACAACGCTTGATTTAAGCGGCGGCACGTTAACGCAAGGCGGTTTTGTTGACGTTTATGGCGGCGGCTTCGAAATTATCACTGCGACGGGCTTTGATGACGTTGTTATTGATGATGAAACAATGGATAACACCATTGACCTTGGCGCTGGTGAAAACAGCATAAGTTTTGCAGGTCATACGCAAGACGTGATTATGGACTTAACATCTGAGACTGATATTGGCGGTACAATGTATGCGCGCGCAAATATTGGCGGTACGGACGCAGATTATGTCGCAGGCGCAACGCACCTAACGGGCGGTCAAGGTGATGATACTCTGACTGTGGGCATAGGTGCGCAGACGATTGATGGCGGCCTTGGTAATGATGAAATTTTTGCAGGCGCAGGCATAGACTACCTGTATGGCGGCGCGGGTAATGACATTCTGCGCGGCGAAGCGGGCGATGACTTTATGTTCGGCGGCATTGGTGATGATACGTTCTTTGGCGGTCTTGGTGATGACACTATGGACGGCGAAGGCGGCGTGGATGCGATGTCATTTGCTGGTGCTGGGGCGGCGGTAACGGTTGATTTGACGGTCGTTGTTGGCGGTTATGTACAGGTTGCGCATGACGGCGAAACAGACTCTATTCGTAATATCGAAGTTATTGAGGGTACGGATTATGACGATACCTTTATTGGTAACACAGCAGATAACGAATTTATCGGCGGCTTAGGTAATGATGTGTTCCGTGGCGGTCTTGGTGATGACACTATGGACGGTCAAGGCGGTGTTGATACGGTCAGTTATGGCGACCTAGCGACGGGCTTAAATATTGACCTTGGCGCTGTTGATGGCAATGGTTACACCGTTATTGATTTAGGTGCAGGCGAAAATGATTACATTAAGAACATCGAAATTGTCGAAGGCACGACTGGCAACGATACGATTACGGGTAACGCCGATGACAACAAATTAACAGGTAATGCTGGTGACGATTCAATTGATGGTGGTGCTGGCCTTGATACGATTACATTCTTTAATGCAGCAGGGGCGATTGTCCTTAACCTTAACGGCGTAACAAACGTAGACGGTTTCTTGGTCGTTGATATGGGCGGCGGCGAAACCGACTATGTGAAAAACGTAGAAAACATTGAAGGTACTAACTTCGGTGATGAAATTTACGGTAATGCCGATGACAACATCATATCTGGCGGTAGCGGCAATGATAAAATGGTGTTCTCGGAAGGTAATGACACCATTTATGGCGATGCGGGTGAGGACTGGATGTTCTTCTCCAATAGTGCTGTTTTGACCGATACAATCGCCGAAAGCTCTTGGGGTGTTTCCTTTGACATGAGCGTTAATGAAGGTGGCAGCGAAGATACTGTTGTCACGCTCGTTGGTCACCCATCTGGTGATACGACAGTCATGAACGGCATTGAGCATGTCGATGGTACTGTTTTAGCAGATAACATGACAGGCGATAGCCGCGACAACACATTCCTTGGTGATGCGGGTAACGACATTATCAATGGCGGCGCTGGCGCTGATTACATTGCAGGTGAGGCGGGCACAGATACAATTGATGGCGGCACCGGTGATGATACAATTATTGTCGCGAATGGTGATGCGGTAGATAGCATTGATGGCGGCCTTGGTGTAGATCACGTTGATGCGAGCAGCCGTACTAACGCAATTAACGTTGACTTGAACGCAAGCACAATGGGCGGCGTTGAAGGCGCAAGCGGAACCATCACTGGCGTTGAAAATGTTACAACAGGCGCGGGCGTAGATACTGTTATTGGTAATGCTGATGATAACATCATTATTACTAATGACGGTGCAGACGTGCTTTATGGCGGCACGGGCGATGATACGCTTGATGGCGGTAATGATCGCGATGAGGCTGATTATTCAGCGCATGCGACAGACATTAGTGTTGATCTAACGGGCGTAAATGACTTGGTCAACGATGGCGCAGGCGATGCAGATGTACTGCAAAACATCGAAGACATCACAGGCTCTATAAATAATGATGATTTCCGCGTTGATGTAAATCAGCTTGCGGGTATGGCTGGTGTTAACGCATATGACGGTAACGCGGGTAGTGATGCTGTGCGCGCTGTCGGTAGTGACTTGTTTGAAATCTCTGATTTTGCAGGTGTGTTTACAAATGTAGAAGAAATCAACATAAGCGGCGTAGATAAAGACGCATTATCTGGTAATGGTCATGACTTGATTTTCGATGTCAATGTTAGTGACATTGTATCAATGCTTGGCGGCACGTCCGGTAACTTTAAAATTGTTATCAAAGATGGTATGACGCTAGATCAAGCACAGATTAATGAAGATGCGGGTTATGCAATTACAGCTGTATCACTTGACCCTGATGGTAATGCATTTAACGGCACGCTTGATACATATACAATCAAAAATGGCGGAGACACGATTACGTTAGAAGTTGAAAAACTCCCAATCGTTGCAACGCCAGGTGTTGATGTTATGAACCTTGGTGCAGGTCCGAACGTGCTTGATGCGTTGGAAGACGACGATACAATTCACGGCGATGGCGGCGATGACCTTCTTCGCGGTAACGAAGGTGACGATTCAATTTACGGCGATGCGGGTAATGATACATTATACGTAGATAGCGACGGCGCAGCGCCAACGGGCGGTACAGATTATTATGATGGTGGCGCCGGTGAAGATACAATCGATGCAAGCCTTGTTACCGAAGGTGTAACAATTGACCTTGATAGCATGACAATTGTGTCTGATACGAATAACATCGGCACAGATACAATTGTTGATTTTGAACATGCAACAGGTTCAAATTTTGATGATACTTTAATCGCGGACGCGGGCGGCAATACATTAGATGGCCTCGCTGGCGATGATATCCTTGATTCAGGCCTTGGTGATGATCACCTTCTTGGCGGTGCAGGCGCAGATACTTTAAATGGCGGCGCAGGCGCTGATATTCTTGAAGGCGAAGCTGGTAATGATACTTTGATCGTTACAAGTGATGCTGAGATTGATACTTATGACGGCGGCGCAGATAACGATACGCTCGATATGTCAGGTATTACTGGTGTTGGTAATATTGACCTAACGACGAATACGAACACAATCACCAATGATGTGATTGCGAATTTTGAAAATGTTAAAGCGACCAACCAAGCCAACAGCATTAACGGTACGACTGGCGACAACACAATTGAAACCTATGGCGGTGCCGATACAGTTACAGGGCTTGGCGGTGATGATTACATCGATACAGGCGCGGATAATGATTATATTGATGGCGGCGATGGCGCAGATACGATTTATGCTGGTACAGGTAATGATACGTTAATCATTAACGCAGATTCGACTGATGGTGACATTTATGATGGCGGCTTAAACAGTGGCGATATTGCAGATGCGTCAGGTCATGCAAATTCCATTAATATTGACCTTGCTGCAGGCACATTATCAGGGGCGAATATTGGTAATGATACGGTCGCAGGCATTGAACATGTTAAGGGCTCACAGGGCGATGATATTATCCTCGGTAATGCGGATGCCAATATCCTAGAAGGTAATGCAGGCGACGATACGTTATATGGCGGCGATGGTGTGGATAGTCTTGACGGTGGCACGGGTACGAACACCGCTGATTATTCAACGCATGGCGTTGGCGTTGATATTGACCTTGCTGGCGGTACAATTGATGACGCTACGGATGTCGATACATTCACAAATATTGATAAATTTATTGGCTCAGCCCACGACGATATTATACAAATTGCATCAACTGATTTAGCGACGCTTCCAGTCGGTTTCTTTAACGGCGGCGCGGAAGATGGTCAAGATGAAGTTGTGATCTCTGGCGAGCTTGATTTTAATGCGGCTGACTTGCTTGGTAAGGTGACAAATATTGAATCAATCAATATGTCAGAAGTAAATCCACAAGTTGGCGTGCCGTTCGAAATTAATGGCGATGAAGCGTTTACTCTCCTTGGTAGCATCGCAAGCAAAACATTAAAAATCACAGCTGAAAACGGTACAGAATTTAGCGTCACAGATGGCGCAGGTTACACACAAACGGGTGCAGCTGGCGACACGACCGATGGTGACGGCATACGTACATTGACATATACTTTTGACAATGGCGGCGACACGATTACACTTGAAATTGAAGTTCTGCCTATCGTTGGTACAAGCGGCGACGATAACCCGCTTAATGGTAATGATGGTCACAACGTGATTATCGGTCTTGCAGGTAACGATGTTATCTACGGCATGAAGGGTGACGATGTTATCCTTGCAGATGAAGGCGCAGATACTGTTTATGGCGGCGAGGGTAATGATACTCTGCGCGTAATGTCTGATTACACAGCCGATGCGGTCGCAAACGAAGATGATACTTATGATGGCGGTCTTGGCGAAGATACAATTGACGCATCGGATGTTACTGACGGCGTAAATATTGACCTAGAAGCACAAACGCTGACAGATCAATCTGGCGGCACTAACATTGGTACAGACACAATTGTTAGCATTGAACATGCTGTGGGCTCTGATCAAGGCGATATTATTCGCGGTAGCAATGCGGATGACAATACGATTATTGGCGGCCTGGGCGATGATACATTAGAAGGTCGTGACGGGGCTGATTATATTGAAGGCGGCGCGGGCAATGATACAATCGTGGTTGATAGTGACGGCGCTGATGTTGATGTATTGCGCGGCGATGCGGGTGAAGATACGCTTGATTTGTCGGTTAATATGGGCGTCGCCAATATTGATGTTGACCTAACGACCGGCGCGCAAACAATTTCAACGGGCGATGATATTGACGGCTTTGAGCATGTTAAAGGTAGTAATGGTACAAATATTATTACAGGTAACGCAGGTGATAACACTTTAGACGGTCAAGGTGGCGATGATACTTTCTTCGCAGGCGCAGGCAGCGATGATATTCTCGGCGGCGGCGGTAGTGATACATTAGATTATGTTGGCGGCGCGGCTATTGATGCAAACCTCAATACAGGCAGCATTACACAGGGCGCGGATACAGACACAATTACAGGCGTTGAGCGCGTATTAGCGACCGCCAATAATGATACTTTCCGCGTAACGAATACAGACATTGCAGGTATGACGGCGGCGAACCGTTATGATGGCCGTGCAGGTAGCGACACTTTGGTGATTACAGGTAATCTCGATTTTGATGCTGATACGCTGAATACAAATTTTGATAATTTAGAAGTGATTGACTTAACGGGCGTAACTACAGGCGGTGATTTCTTTGAAATCTCTGGTGATCAAGTCGCGGGGCTTGCGTCTGGTAATGGCAGTACATTACGCTTAAACGTTGACCCTGCACATGTTGAACAAATTACAGTGCTTAATGGCGGGACTTATACATTAACAGGTAATGTAACGGTTAACGGCACCGTCACGACCTATACATTCACGGATACCATCAACACGATCACGCTTGAAGTTAATGCGCCGAATGTCTGGGGTACTGACGTTGCGGATACGATCATTGATGACGGCAGCGCGCATGACATATATGGCTTGGGCGGCGATGATGACATCACAGCAGGCGCGGGCATTGATACGGTTTATGGTGGCGCGGGTAATGATATTATCGCTGGCGGCACTGGCGCTGATGAGCTTTATGGTGACGGCGGCAACGATACAATTGAAGGCGGCGCAGCAGGCGCAGCTGATGGCGCAAGCGACGTTATTAGTGGTGGCGCAGGTAATGATACAATTATCATGGAAAATGAAACGACGGCGGCGAACACCCTTGCTGGTGATGGCGGCGTTGATACATTAGATACGTCCCGCGTAACAGGTACAGGCCTTGATATAGACCTCGAAGCTAATACCATCGGCGGCACAAACGATATAATCTCAGACTTTGAAAACGTTATTGGTACGGATCAAGCTGATATCTTGCGCGGGCATAACAGCGAAGCCAACACATTAGAGGGCGGCGCAGGCAATGACACAATTTATGTTGATAGCGACCATGCAAATGATGTTTACGCGGGCGGCGCGGGCGATGATGATACGCTGAACGCAACTGAAAACGGCGTTAGCGGCGTTACGGTTGATTTGGTCAATGGTACGCTGAATGGCAATGCGAATATTAGCGGTTTTGAGCATGTTGTTGGTACAGCCGGCGTGGACACATTAATTGGTAATGCCGCAGATAACACCCTAGAAGGCGGCGCGGATAATGATTATTTCGAAGCTGGCTTCGGTGATGACTCGATTGACGGCGGCGCAGGCACAACAAATAAATTAAGCTATCAGGGCGACGCAGGTACGGTAAATATTGATATTGATGCAGGTACTGTGACTGACGGTAATGCTGACACTGATAACTTCACAAATATTCAGCAAATTGATGGTTCGAACCAGAATGACACCTTTGCTATTACGTCAGTGTCTTTGGGGGCGCTTGCGGTTAATCAACAATATGATGGCCTAGGGAATACCGGCGCGGGCGGTGATACGCTAAGCGTTGATGGTACTTTGGATTTTGAAATGGCGAAAGTTGCCGCGCATTTCACCAACTTCCAAACGCTAGATTTCGTGCAAGCAGACCCTGCAAGCGCAGTAGACACATTTGATGTGAATGTTAGTGAGGTCGTTAGCATCTTCGGTGCCACTGACGGCGAATTTAACATCCGTGTTATTAACGGTACGAAAGTGCCACAGCCAAATGCAGATGACGGCTGGACGTTTGATTCAATGGGCACAGATAGCCTTGTTCAAAAACAGTACATCTACACCAAAGGCGGCGACACGTTAACAATTACGGTTGATATTATACCGATTGAAGGTACTGAATTTGATGACCCTGCAAGCGGCACGCAGGTTGACGGCAATGCGGGTGACAACTTAATCGTTCTTAAGGCTGGTGATGATACATCACACGGCTTTACAGGCGATGATATTATTTTTGGCGATGAAGGTAATGACACGCTTTACGGTGAACAAGGCAATGATACACTTTATGGCGGTACAGAAAATGATATTCTATATGGCGGTGATGATGATGACCAGCTCTATGGCGAAGCGGGCTCTGATGTAGTAGAAGGCGGCGCGGGTAATGATACAATTTTCGTCGCGGGTGATGGTGAGGTTGATAATTATGACGGTCAGGCTGGCGTAGATACAATTAATGCATCTTTGGTTGGCGAAGGTTTGACTATTGATTTGCGCGGTGGTCAGACAATCTCAAGCGATACAGCAGCGATTGGCGCGGATATAATTTCAGGCTTTGAAAATGTTGTGGGTTCTGCCTATGCCGACACAATTTACGGCAGTACTTTAGCAAACCTGTTGCAAGGTGAAGATGGCGATGACGTCATTTACTTAGGCGCAGATGGCCTCGATACATTAGAGGGCGGCGAAGGCGGCGAAACCAACGGCGATACATTAAATGCGAGTCTTTATGCAAGCGGCATAACAATTAGCCTTAACGCCGACACAATTGATACTGGCGACACGATCAGTGAATTTGAAAACTTTGTTGGGACAACAAGTGACGATATCATCACGGAAAGCAGTGCTGACGCAAACACAATTACTGCAGGTGGCGGCGATGATACGATTATCGTGCTTGATGATGCGAATAATGATGTGTTTGATGCAGGCACACAAAGCGGTCGAGATGTTCTTGATCTATCAAATGTCACGGGCAGCGTAGTTATTGATTTCTCAGCTGCACAAATTAGCGGCGCAAGCATCGGTACAGATAGCGCGATAGGCTTTGAAGAGGTTATCGGCTCTGACCAAGATGACACATTCGTCGGTAACAATGCGGTTAATGAATATGTCGATGGCGGTGAAGGCAATGAAACAGCAGGTGATTTACTTGATCTAACAAATGCAAGCGCAGGCATTGTTATTGATTTAACGGGTGCTTCAGATGTTGGCGGCTGGACACAAATTGGCGGCGCGGGCGGCAATGACTTCTTTAAAAACTTTGAAGTTTTCCAAGGTTCTACTTTTGCAGATGTGTTCTACGGCAACGGCGCGACAGATGACAGCTTCCAAGGCGGTACGGGTGACGATGTATTTGCATGGTCTTCAGGTTCTGATGTTTATGATGGTGGCGCTGGCGAAGATACGCTTTATTTCGTAACAGATGGCGCGGTGCCTTTATTAGGCGGCAGTTTGGCAGAGGGCGTTACAGTAACGCTTAATGACAATGATGCGACGGCCGTAACGGTTAGCTTTGACGGCGTTGAAGTGGACCAAACTGTGCGCGGCATTGATAATATTTACACAGGCGCAGGCGCGGATGTTCTTACTGGTAATGTTCAAGACAACACATTTGTTTCTGGGGCGGGCGCAGATACATTGGACGGCGCAGGCGGTGATGATTATTTAGATGCAGGTGCGGGCGCTGATACTGTTGACGGCGGCGCAGGTGCAGATACGATTATTATTAACCTCGGCGATAATGACATTGATAGCTATGATGGCGGCGCTGGTGTTGATACTGCGACCTTGCAGTTTGCAGGCGTAGGCGCATTAGAATCTACTGTTGTGAACCTAGAGACTGGCGCTGTTTATATTAACGGCGAAGCAGGTAGCGGCGATACGATAACGGGCATTGAAAATATCACAGGCTCATCTGAGGATGATACATTTGTAGATGCGCATACGCTTTCAGTTGATAACGTTTATGACGGTGCGGCAGGTACTGGTGACCGCATTGATTACAGCAACCGCAGCGAAGACATTGCTGTAACATTAAACGGCGCGACTGCCGCGTCCGTAAGCATGGATACCGTCGCAGAAGATACATTGAGCAATATTGAAGAGGTTATTGCAGGTAGCGGCGATGATACAATTGCGGGTGATAGCGCTGACAACACATTAATGGGTAATGCAGGTAATGATACATTATCAGGCGGTGCTGGCGATGACAGCTTGGATGGCGGCGTTGGTGGTATTGATGTCGCTGATTATACAGGTGAAGCCAATGGGGTCACATTCGCGATACAAAGCGTTGCGGGCGATATTATCGCGACAGACGCGGTCGCTGTTGAAACAGATAATTTAACGAATTTCGAACGCGTTATTGGTACAACAAGTGGCGATGTCTTTAGCCTTGCGTCTACTGACCTTACAACGATTAATGCAGGTGACTTCATTTATGATGGCGCCGCGGGTAATGATACTGTTGAAATTAACGGCGTGCTTGATTTTGAACTCTCTGATCTGGTTGGTACATTTATTAATGTTGAGACAATCGATCTTGGTGGCTCATCACCTGAAAGTGCCGTGGATGAATTTAATATCCGTGGTGATGAAGTAGCAAGCTTCCTTCCGGGCGGTACAACAAGCTTAGAAATTGTTGTTATGGACGGAACCAAGGTCAATGTTGATAGTGGCGGCGCTTATACAATCGATAATGGCGGCGTGCCAGTAATTGTCGGTTTTGAACATACATATACATATAATGGCGGCGCATTAACGCTGGTTGTTAAATTTGAGCCTATACGCGGTACTGCTGGCAACGATGTGCTTTACGGTAACCTTGGTGATAACAACATGGAAGGCCTAGACGGCGACGATACAATCTACGGCACGCAGAATGGCGATATATTAAATGACAAAGATGGTCACGATAATATCTTCGGCGGTAATGGCGATGATACGATTTATGGTGATGAAGGCAACGATACACTTTACGGCGATGATGGCGCAGATAGCTTATTCGGTGAGCATGGCGATGATACGCTTATGGTGCAAAGTGACGGCGATAATGACTATTTCTCAGGCGGCTTAGACGGCTCAAACCTTGATGCTTCTGATGAAGTAAACGGTGATACTATTTCAGCTGAGCTTGTTACTGGCGGCGGCGTAAACATTAACCTTAATGGCGCACAAAGCATAACTGACCTCGGCGGCGCTGGCATAGGCGCAGACCAAATTTTTGGTTTTGAAAACGCCACAGGTTCTGACCAAGACGACACATTATTGGGTAACGCAAGCGACAACACATTGACGGGCTTAAATGGCGCGGATGTTATTAATGCAGGCGACGGCAATGACTATATTGATGGCGGCGCAGGTATTGATAATATTGATGCAGGCGCAGGCAATGATTACGTAAGCGCAGGCGCAGGTAATGATACAGTTACAGCAGGCGCAGGCGTGGATACGATTGATGCAGGCGCTGATAATGATTACATCTTTAGTGAGTTATCGGATGACGCAAACGACACCATTAACGGTGATGGCGGCATTGATACATTAGATTACTCCGCAGATGTCGGCATTGGTGGCGGCGAGAGCACGACAATCAACATGCAAACTGGCGAAGCCTATATTAACGGTGAAGCGGCGAATAAAGATACGTTCACAAGCATTGAAAACATAGTTGCGACAAGCCGTGACGATACGATCATTGATAAAACAGCCGCCGAAGCCAATAGCTATGATGGCGGCGCAGGTGAAGATAAAATTGATTACAGTGCGCGCACTGGCGAAGATGTCATTGTTACGCTTAACGGCGCAATAGACGCGGCTGTAAACATTGCAGGTAGCGCCGAAGATACGATTAAAAATATCGAACATATCGAAACAAGCTCTGGTGACGATACGATTACTGGTGACGGCGTTGCGAATATCATCACGACCAATGCAGGTAATGACACTGTCAATGCAGGCGCAGGCGCAGATACAATTGACGCAAGCGCAGGTAACAACATTATTAACGGTGATGCTGGTAATGATGTAATTACAACAGGCACTGGTAATGACACAATTGACGGCGGCTCTGATGATGACAACATCACGTCTACAGGCGGCGCGAACGATATTACAGGCGGCGCAGGTGATGATACAATCAACCTTGGCGCAGGTAACGACATAGTAGATGCAGGCGTAGGCGCAGATTTAATTTCATCAGGCGCAGGCGATGACACGATCACATTAGGTGATGGTGATGATTCTGTCACAGCTGGCAATGATGATGACATTATCTACGCTGCTGGCACGGGTACTGACACGCTTAATGGCGGCGCAGGCAGCGATACGGCGGATTATAACGGCGCGTCTGGCATCGCGGTGAGTTTTACGGATAAAGAGAACCAAAGCGTTATCACAAACGCTGAAACTGACACGCTTGTGAACATTGAGAAAATCAAAGGTACAACAGGCGATGATACATATGTGCTGGCCAATACATTATTAGATACATTAATCGCTGACCCTGACGGTCACTTCTATGACGCGGCGGCGGGTTCGCTTGATACCGTACGCGTGACAGGCACAATTGATTTTGAAGCGGGTAAAATCGCGCAGCTTTTCACCAATATTGAAAAACTTGATTTATCACAAGCTGAGCCAGAGTTCTTAGATGAATTTGATGTTACAGATGCTGACTTGCAAGCAATGATCGGCGCGAATGCAGGTGATTTCCGTGTCTTGGTACGCGATGGTACTGTTGTTAACCCAACTGACGGCGTAGCAGGCTATACGGTTTCTGGCCCAACGGCAGATGGCGTCGATACTGTGCGTTATGATTATTTTGACGGCGTTGATACGATCCGTCTTTATGTAGAAACGCTGCCCATTATTGGTCAGGACACAGGCGATGCTTTCCCTGACGATAAAGATGAAATCCCTGGCGGTACTGACCTTATTGGTAACGCGGGTAATAACCGTATTTACGGCCGCGCGGGTGATGATGAATTATTCGGCCTTGCTGGCGATGACCAATTATATGGTGAAGATGATGACGATACGCTTCATGGCGGCGATCAGAACGATACGCTAACCGGTGGTAGCGGCGCTGATATTTTAAATGGTGACGGCGGTGATGACCTTATCTTCATTGAAAGCGATAGCGCGGCGGATACAATTGATGGCGGCACAGGTACAAATACGATTGATGCGAATGCAGTAACGGGCGGCGGTATTGATGTCGACCTTTCTGGCGCACAAACAATTGGTGAAAACGCTGCAGATACAGGCGCAAATATCGGCGCAGATGAAATAAGTAATATTGATAACGTTTTTGGATCGAACCAAAATGATATTATTACAGGCGATGGCAACGCGAACGAATTAGTCGGCCGTGATGGCGAAGATACAATCGACGGCGCAGGCGGTAATGATGTATTACGCGGCGGTGTTGGTGATGATACATTAATCGGCGGCGCAGGCAGCGATAGCATTGACGGCGATGATGGCGCTGATACTATCTTACTTGGTGATGGTGATGCGGCGGTTGATACCATTGATGGTGGGCTCGGTGACGATATTATCGACTTTACGGGCGCGACAACCGACCTATTAATTCGTTTGAAAGATGGCGAAGCAGGTAACGCAGCTGAAGGCGTTAACCTTGTCACGAGCATTGAAGATGCGACTGGCGGCACAGGGGACGATATATTCTACGGTACAGATGCGGGCAACGTATTAACTGGCGCTACAGGCGATGATAAATTCGCCTACACGCTAGGCGATGATATTTATGACGGCGGTATCGGCACGGGCGATATGCTTCGTTATGATGCGAATGCGGGTGAATTTGCAAACTTAACTGAAACAACAGTGACCGAAGACATCACATTTGATATGAGCCTTGGCGCCGTGACAACTGTGACGTTTGGCGGCGCGCTTGCTGGTAAAACAGACACATTTACAAATATTGAGCAAGTCGCAACAGGCGATGGCGCTGACAACATCAAAGGCGATACGAATAATAACGTGTTCTGGACGAATGCGGGCGCGGATACAATTGAAGCAGGCGCGGGCGATGATATTATTTATGCAGGCGCGGGTAATGACCTTATTATTGGCGGCGCAGGCAACGACACAATTGACGGTGGCACTGGCACAGGTGATGTTCTTGATTACGCAGGGCATGGCAGTACAATCACAGTGGACATTACATCGACAACGGGTGATGCAACAATCACAGATGCGGCGAGCGACGTTGATGACGTCAGCGGCGTTGAAACCATTGAGGGCACAACAGGCAGCGATACATTTAATGTTACGAGCGATAAGCTTTCTGACCTCAAAACAAATAATATAGTCTTTGATGGCGCAGCGGGTGCAGGCGATAGTGTTGTAGTTAGTGGCACGCTAGACTTTGATATGGCTGCTTTGGTTGATGTGTTTGTGAATGTCGAAAACATTAATCTAACTGATGCTGGCGGCCTAGACGCTGATGATATTGATTTCGACATTAATGGTGACCAAGTGGCATCATTACTAGGCACAGATAATGATACATTAGATATGGTCTTTAAATCTGGTACGGTGCCAGATGTTGTCGCCGGTACGGATTTTGGCGCAATGACAGGCCCTGTTGATGGCGGCGGCTTTGATGTTTATACATTTACCTATTTAGGCCGGACAATTACTTTAAACGTCACAATCGCGCCGATTGAAGGTACTGCGGGCGATGATAGCGCCATTCTTGAAGGTACCTTTGGTAACGATACAATTTTGGCCTATGCAGGCAATGATACAGCCAACGGTAATGAAGGTAATGACCGGATCCAAGGTTATGCTGGCGATGATACATTGCATGGTAATGATGGTGATGATCGCCTTTACGGAGATGAGGGCGCCGATAGCGTTTATGGTGATGCTGGTGATGATACAATCTTCGCAGCAAGCGATAGCGCGAATGATCTTTACGATGGCGGTACGCACACAAATGGCGATACTATATCAGCAGAAAATGTTGCAGGCGGCGGCGTAGTTATTGACCTTACAGGCGGCCAAAGCCTTACCGATAATGCGGCGGATCTCGGTGCTAGTTTAGGCACAGATACAATCACAGGCTTCGAACATGCTACTGGTTCAGGTCAAAACGATATTATTACAGGTGATGGCTCCGCTAACACATTACAAGGCCTTGCTGGCAACGATACAATTGATGGCGGCGCGGGCAATGACGTAATTGACGGCGGTGCAGGCGCAGATATTATCACAACAGGCACAGGCAATGATACGGTTGATGGCGGCAGCGAAGATGACACGATTTATGCTCTAGGTGGCGCAGATACAATTGATGGCGGCGCAGGCACAGATGACCTTGTAAGCTATGGCACAAACGTTGATAACATGACGATTGATATGACATCATTGGTCGGCGGCGCAGTGAGCGTTGTTGTTAGCGGCACAGAAACTGACAGCGTCATTAATGTTGAAAACTTTGAAACAGGTAGCGGCGATGATGTCATTACGATTGACAGTGGTTATTCAACTGATGAAATGGAAATCATTACCAATGCAGGTAATGATACCATTACCCATGATGGTACATCTGACGTTGTGATAAACGCAGGTGCAGGAACAGACACCGTCGATTATTCAGCAGCCAGCAGTGTGAGCTTTGATATTACTGATATCAATGCTGACACTGCTGTGACGATCCCGACGCTCGGTACAAATTCAATTCAGGGCGTAGAAATTGTCTATGGTTCATCTACGGGCAATGATGTAATGCGCGGCGATAGTGCCACAGATAACGTGTTCTATGGTCAAGGCGGAGATGATACTTTAGAAGGCCGAGGCGGCGCAGATACACTTGATGGCGGCACGGGCAATGACTTGTTCATGGCGCAAGGTGATGGCGATGACGTGATTATCGGTGGTGCGGGTACGGATACCGTTGACTATACAGGTAACGCAGGCGGCCTAGACGCAACATTTGATTCTACAGATGGAGACTTCACAGTCACTGACGGTCTTGGCGGCACAGATACAATTACAGATGTTGAAACCTTTGTTGGCTCAGGTAATAACGATACATACCGCCTTACAGATGGACAGATTACAAACCTTATTGCCAATGGCATCACTATTGATGGTAATGCAGGCGCAAATATCGGCGTTGTGACAGGCTTATTGAACTTTGAAGCTGATAAACTTGCCAGCATCTTTACGAACGTCTTTGAATTTGACCTTTCAGGCGCGCCACCTGTTGATAACGTTGACAACTTCAACATTACTTTGGCAGATATACGTGCCATATCGAATAGCGATGATACGAATGTATTGAAATTCACGCTCGCAGATGGTCAGAACTTCTTGCTCAACGGCCTTGATAAAACAGGCTACAGCTCAATTGATGGCGGTACGGGTGAGCTTGTCTATAACGTCGTTGATGGCGCCGATACATATGAAGTGCGCATCTTCTTAGTCCCAATTGAGGGTGATGAAGGCGGCTCAGCCGAGAATGATACGCTTTACGGTAACGCCGGCGATAACGTCATGGACGGTAAAGAAGGCGATGATGTCATGTATGGTTGGGAACAATCTGCAGGCGTCGGCAATGATGGTAACGATATTATGCTTGGTGGTGAAGGCAACGACACCATGTATGGCGGTGATGACAACGATTCAATGCGCGGCGAAACTGGCGCGGATAGTGTTTACGGTCAAAATGGCGATGATACTATTTTTGTTGATAGTGACGGCGCTGCGGATATTTATGATGCAGGCGAAGGCGTCGAGACAAATGGCGATACTTTAGATGCCGTTAATGTCACAGGCGGCGGCGTTAATGTTGACCTTACTGGCGCACAAACAATCGCAAATAACGGCGCTGCGAATTTAGGCGGCGATACGATTACAGGCTTTGAAAATGTGAGCGGCTCGAACCAAGATGATATTATCACTGGTGATGCGGCGGCGAACACATTAATTGGCCGCGACGGTGCGGATACAATCGAAGGCGGCGCAGGCGCTGACGTTATTGATGCAGGTAATGGCGATGATACGGTTATTGTTGATAATGACACCACGGATGCTGATGCATTGGTCGGTGGCGCAGGTAGCGATACACTTGACCTTACAAACTTAGGTTCAGACAATGTTGATGTTGACCTTACGGTAGGCGCACAGACAATTACGGGCGTTGATACAATTGACGGCTTTGAAAATGTGATCGCAACCGATGGTGCGAACACTATCACCGGTAATGCAGAAATTAACGTTATTGATGCCAAAGCGGGCGCCGATAACATTTCGACTGGTGCTGGAGATGATGATATTACAGCAGGCGCTGGTGATGATATTATCCGCGGCGGCGCAGGTAGCGATACAATTGACGGCGGCGCAGGCGTAGATACGGCGCTTTATAGCGGCGATGCAACAGGCATTAATGTGGACTTCACAGCGGGCGTTAATGTTAATGACATGACGATCACTCAGGGCGGCGATACTGATACATTAACAGGCGTTGAGAAATTAACAGCAACCGCGCAGGCGGATGGTTTTGCACTTACATCTGCATTGCTTGCAACAATGACCGTAGACAATGTCTATGATGCGGGCGCGGGCAACGATACGTTGACCATCACAGGAAACCTTGACTTTAACGCTTCTGATTTGTCGCCGCATTTCTCGAACTTGGAAGTTCTTGATTTGACAGGCGTGACAACAGGCGTAAGTGAATTTGGCATCGATGTCGATGATATTGCGGCGCTTGCAAGCGGTAATGGCAGCACATTACGCATTGTTCTTGATGGCGCGAACACAGAACAAATCAATATTCAAAACGGCGCGACATATACATTAAATACGAATGTATCGGTGAGTGGCAATGAAACAACCTACACCATCACGGGCGCGGGTAACACGATTACACTCATCGTTGAATCGGCCGCACGTGTTTGGGGTAGTCTTGAAAATGATGTGATCGGTGATGATGGCGGCTCGCATAATATATACGGCCTTGATGGTGCCGACCAAATCACAGGTGGTCTTGGCGATGATGTTATTTATGGCGGTAATGATAACGATACATTAACCGGCGGCGCAGGCGCTGATACGGTTATCGGCGGCGCGGGTGATGATACAGTTCACGTTGATAATGATGGCGTAAGTGTTGATGATTTACAAGGCGGCGTTAATACGGCAGCGGGTGATACTCTAAATACCACGGCGCTTGCGGGAGGCGTAACGATTGACCTTTCTACCGGCGCACAAACAATTAATACCGTTGATACGATTGACGGCTTTGAAAACGTTGTTGCGGGCGGCGGCGATGATACGATCCGTGGTGATGATGCGGTTGCGAACACCATTAATGCAGGCGGCGGTAATGATACTGTCTATCTTGGTGATGACCACGCGAATGACATTTTAGCCGGTGGCTCTGATACCACAGGTGATACACTAAATGCATCTGAAGTTGCCGCTGGCGTTACGATCGACTTATCGGCAGGTACAGTTGATGGCAACAGCGTTATTAGCGGCTTTGAACATGTGGTTGGTACAGCGAACGCTGATACAATAACAACATCAGCCGCAGATAACACAATTGATACAGGCGCAGGCGCGGACAGTATTATTGCAAGCAATGGTGATGATGATATTGATGGTGGCGCGGCATATGATAAATTAGATTACAGCGGCGATGATAACTTTATTGTTGTTGATCTGACAGGTCTATATAGCGGTACAGCAGCTAAAGATAGTGCGGCAAATACAGACACCATCGCAAATATCGAACATATTGTTGCGACAACGCATGATGATACATTCGTATTACGCGCTGCTGATCTTACGCAATATAATACAGATACAGCCTTATTTGATGGTCACAGCAACGATTCAGTTGATGGCGATACGCTGTCTGTGACGGGCACAATCAACTTTAACGCCGATCAACTTGAAGACATTGTTACGAACATTGAAACACTGACTTTGGGTCAAGGTACGATTGTTGGAACATTTGAAATTGATGCAGACCAAATCATCAACATGAATGGCGGCGATAATAACGGGACATTCCGCGTTAAAGCGAAAGACCGTACACTAATCGATGTGCAAGACGGTACTTGGACATTAAGCGCAGGCCCAACAGAACTTCCGGGCGGCTTTGAAACGCAATATACTTATACAAAAGCGGCTAACACACTAACAATCATTACTGAAACCGTACCTATCGAAGGTACAACGGGTAATGATGCTGTGGTGCAAGGTACAGCTGAAAACGATACGATCAAAGGCCTCACCGGCGACGATACACTTTATGGTGATGACGGCAATGATAATTTATTCGGTGATGGCGGCGCGGATGAGCTTTACGGTGAAAACGGCGATGATACATTGTGGATCCAAGAAGATAACGCAGCAGATTACTATGATGGCGGCGCGGATACCGATACATTAAATGCATCGTTAGTTGGTAATGGTGGCGTTGAGATTAACCTGACTAACGGTAACATTGTTGGTACTGATATTGGCCTTGATACAATGAATATCGGGACAATCGAAAATATCATTGGTTCAGACCAAGGCGATACGTTAACTGGTGATGCGGCTGCTAACTATATCCAAGGCGGCGCAGGGGATGATATCCTACAAGGTAATGCAGGTATAGATACGCTTGATGGCGGCGCAGGCAATGATTTGATCTACGTTGTCGAAGACGGCGTAGCAGACAGTTATATTGGCGGCGGCGATACAGATACATTAGATGCTTCGTCAGTTGCTGGTGGCGGCCTTATAGTTAATCTTGCAACAGATAGCTTTGGCGTTAACGGCGCGGATGCAGGCGCAACGACAGGCGCAGATACAATTTCGGGCTTTGAAAATGTTCTTACCGGTTCTGGTAACGATATTGTAACGGGTACGGCCGGCGACAACACAATCACCACAGGCGCTGGTAACGATACAATTACAGCAGGGGATGGCAATGACCATGTTATAGGCGGCGTAGGTAACGATGTCTTTAACGATGGTAATGGCACAGATATTTATGACGCGAGCGCAGGCGGCGATAATACATTCATCGCTGCGGCTGATGGCGCGGCTGACACCTTCACAGGGGGCGCAGGTACAGATACATTAGATATCTCAGCGCTCTCGACTGATATTACAGCAAACCTTGCGACGGATAGCATCACAACAGTTGATAGCGATGTTATATCAAGCATTGATAACATCACCACGGGCGCAGGTGATGATACGATTACAGGCACAGCGGGCGATAACATTATTGTGACTGGCGCTGGCGCAGATGTTATTCGCGGCGGAGCAGGCAGCGACACAATCAATGCAGGTAGTGGCGGTACAGACAGCGATACAGTCACATATTCTGGTGAGGCCACAGCGATTAGCGTTGATATTGATGGCGCAGATGCAAATGTTGAAAATGTCACCGTAACGCAGGGCGCGGATACAGACGTTATTACTGACGTTGAAACTTTGGTTGGTTCTTCAAGTACAGATACCTTCACCATTACATCGACAGGTATTGCGGCGCTAGGTACAAATGTATTTGACGGCTCAGCAGGTACAGATAGCCTTGCGATCACAGGTGATATTGATTTTGAAGCCAGCGACCTCGTCGATAACTTCAAGAATATTGAGAGCATCAACTTTACAGGTGCGACACCTGTTAGCGGTGATGACTTTGTAATTACTGGGGATAACATATTTAACCTGATTGGTGATGTTATTGGTGGCACGCTTGAAATTCTCGCGGTTAGCGGCATTGCATTCGACTTTACTGGTGGCGTGACTTACACGAACCTTACCAATAATGGCCTTGTTGGCGCTTACCGTACGCAATATGAGTTTGATGACGGTGCTGGCAACAGCGTCTTCCTTGAAGTTTATCAGCCGCCAATTATTGGTACTGTGGGCGATGATACGACAGATGGCGATTATACAAACGGCCCAGCCAATGATGGTGATAATATTATTGACGCCTTAGCAGGCAACGATGTTGTTAATGCCTATGCGGGCGACGATACAATCACTGCAGGCGCAGGTGTTGATACTGTAAACGCAGGTGATGGTGACGATACAATTTACGGTGATGCAGGCGCAGATACTATCAATGGCGGCAATGGCCTTGATACGGCTGATTACAGTAATGATGATGGCAATGGCGGCACGGCAGGCATTACCGTTGACCTCGCAAGCGGCACGCAAACGGTTGTTGACGGTTATGGCGATACAGATACGCTTACAGGCGTTGAAAATGTAATCGGTACAGATAACGATGATATCTTCACTGGTGAAACAGGCGTTGATAACGTCTTTGATGCGGGCACAGAAGGCGCTGGCGGCGATACATTAGAATACAGCACGAATACAAGTAGCCTTGTTGTTGACCTAAACGGCGGCACGATGACAGGCGACGGCGCAGGCACAGATACAATAACAGGCTTTGAAAATGTAAACTCAGGCACTGGTAACGACACGATCACAGGTACATCGGTCAAGAACGTTATTGATGCATCTTCTGGTACGAATACAATTAATGCTAGTGACGGTGACAACACAATCACGGCAACCACTGGCGCAGATTTAATTACCTCGGGCACAGGTAATGACCTTATCAATGCGGGCGCAGGCAATAATAATATTAACGCAGGCGCAGGTAATAACGACATTACAACCACAACAGGCGCAGATACGATTGTCTCAGCAGGCGGCGACGATACAATTAACGCAGGCGCGGGCTTAAATACAATTTCTGCAGGCGATGGCGCAAACCAAATCACCACAGGCGCGGATAAAGATATTATTACATCGGGTGCAGGCGCAGATACGATCATTGCAGGTGATGGGGATAACACAATTACATCTGGCGGTGACGCGGATATTATTACATCAGGCACAGGCAATGATTTAATTAATGCAGGCACAGGTAATGATACCGTTTCTGCAGGTGCGGGCGTGGATATTATCCGTGGCGGCACGGGTGATGATACTCTTCAAGGCGAAGCGGGCAATGATACATTATTCGGCGGCGATGGCGCAGATACACTGAATGGTGGTCTGGGTGTGGATACGGTTGATTATAGCGAAGATGCAGCAGGCGGCGGCGTGGCAGGCGTAACCGTTAACTTAACTGCAGACACCGCAACCGACGGGTTTGGCGCTAGCGATGTGTTAATTGCGGTTGAAAATGTCATTGGTACGGATGGCGCGGATACAATGACGGGCGATGCGAATGAGGAAAATACTCTTGCCGCAGGCAATGGCGTTGATACGCTTGACCAATCAGGCAGCCTTGCGAAAGTTGTTGTTGACCTTACTGCAGGCACCATGACCGACGAAAACGCAAATGCTGACGTTGTTACAGGCTTTGAAAATGTAAATACCGGCACCGGCGACGACACGGTTAACGGTACGGCGGGTGCGAACACAATTAATTCAGGCCTTGGCAATGACGTTATTACGGCGCTTGCAGGTAATGATGTTATTAATGCAGGCGGCGGTAACGATACAATTACGGCAGGCACTGGCGATGACCAAGTTATCGGCGGCCTAGGCGATGACACATTTATTGATGGCGCAGGCGCGGATACTTATGATGGTAGCGCAGGCGGCACAAACACATTTACAGCAAGCGAAGATGGCAGCGCGGACACATTCACTGGTGGCGCAGGCACAGATACGCTTGATATGGGTAGCTTCACAGGTGATGTCACCGCGAACTTAACCACAAATGCACTGACCACTGCCGATAGCGATGTAATGTCTGGCATTGAGAATATTAATACAGGCAGTGGCGATGACGATATTACGGGCACAGCAGGCGATAATGTTATTAATACAGGCGATGGCAGCGATACAATTAATGCTGGCGCGGGTAGCGATACTATCAACGCAGGTAGCGGTGGCACAGATGCCGATGAAGTTTCATATGAAGGCGATGCGACATTAATCAGCGCGACGATTGACCTAACAGATGTTGAGAACTTCACAGTAACGCAAGGCGGGGATACTGATACGCTTTCTGAAGTTGAAGCGCTTACAGGCGGCGATGGTTCTGATGCGCTGAGCTTCACAAATGCTGAAAAAGCCAACTTTGATGCCTTAACGGCAAACCATGTCTTTGATGGCTCTAACGGTTCGGACCGTATTGATTTCACAGGTACGTTAGACTTTGATGCGGCTGATCTTGTCGGTCACTTTGTGAATGTCGAGACGATTAGCCTATTGAATGCAACGCCAGTTCCTGCAGATGATTTTAATATTGATGCGAACGAGGCATTCCAAATCCTTGGCGTCGCTGATGGCGGCACCTTACGCATTGAAATTGTCAACGGCACAACGTTTAATGTCACACCAGGCGGCGCATATACAAACTTAGTGAGCACAACAACGCCGGTGGCATCTACGACGCGTTATATATTTGATGATGGCGCAGGCGGCGATACCATAACTGTTGACGTGTACCAGCCACCAATCTTGGGTGATGGTGATAATGATACGGTGGATGGTGATTACCAATTTGGCCCAACAAATGATAGCGACAACATTATTGATGCACGCGAAGGCGATGATTATATCAACGCGCGTGGTGGTGACGATACATTAATCGGTGGCGCGGGTCTTGATACGCTTGATGGCGCGGCGGGTTCTGATACAGCTTATTATGCACAAGATGAAGCTGATGGCGGCGCTGCGGGTGTAATTGTTGACTTGGTGGGTGACACTGCGACGGATGGTCATGGCGA